>Ga0307511_10000453_pt1 | contig 44196 bp, 58 predicted proteins | sample 13_EM_MG_FD_200266 | JGI IMG/M metagenome (GOLD analysis project Ga0307511, IMG submission 200266) | Populus trichocarpa ectomycorrhiza microbial communities from riparian zone in the Pacific Northwest, United States - 13_EM | ecosystem: Host-associated > Plants > Roots > Unclassified | place... | reverse complement strand
CTTTTTTTTTCTTTTTTTTTTTTTGGCGCAGCGCGAACGTACCCTGTGTCTGGCACATATTCTCCTGCCCAACGAGATCTCTACACAGCGGTCCTGAATACACAAAAAGAGCTTATAAAAATGTGTTCCGAGGCTGCAGGTGTTAGCTTGATGGATCTTCACCGAAAGTCGACCGAACTCCTCACCACAGAAATGAAACAAATAAACATCGGATTCCATTTGACTCAGGGCGTAGTGGAAAGAGAACTCTACCCCCATTTTGTCGGCCATCACATTGGAATTGGTGTGTGACTCCTTCTGGACGCTCTTCAGTCGATACTTACGCGACGATAGACCTCCATGAGTCCAATCACCTGGATCGTAACGAGCAGTAAGACTGTCCTCTGTTGTTTCCGTCGTAAGTTTTTTTTTCTGACTTGGACAAGGCTCCGCGAGGGTATGGTGATTACGATTGAGCCCGGTAAGACTTGTGTCAATATACAGTTCTATGTGAAATTGATCCATTCAGGGATTTACGTACCTCCGTCGCCCCGCTTCCCCAAGGAATTCCACAACGTTGGGATTCGGATCGAGGTTCGTGAAATACCCCATCAAAGGGATTAGCTCTAACGCCTTTTTATTTCTACAGGATGATGTACTGATCGGCTCGGCTGGACCTACGATTCTGAGCGTGGACGCACCGAAGGAGGTGAGCATTTGGCAGGACCACAACGAATTCATATACTGAAGAACGAAACAGATCGCAGACGTCGAGGGAGTATGCCAGGGTAGTTTAGGACTTGGACCATTTTAGATACTACTGATGCGACAATAATAATGAGCGGGTTCTGTCCGACAGTCTGACTAGCACTTGATTAAAACCAACCCCATCTTTGAATGGTACTAAACAGACGACGTACCTTTTCCTGTTCTGATATTGACCAGAGCAGATCGAGAAACGTAGCGGTCGTGGGAAGAATAAAGTGGTCCGATTTTTGAAGGTGCGGTGAGAGTAAAAGATGGTGAGCCGTTGGCCGAACCCCCGCCCCGTCCTCCCTTTCCCACTCGGTCATGTCCCTCAACGCGACTTCCACCTCCTCCATCTTCCACAAGCATTCCGCACAGGAGCTCTACGCTGGCACCGACTTTGCCTCTCTCAGCTGGGTCGAGCGGCAGTGGGCCAACTGGTACCTGCTGATCGGCGACCCCGTCATTGCCACGGGTCTTGCTAGTTTCCTTCTCCACGAGGTCTGTACGCGCCTTATATTCGCCGTTCATCCTCTCACTGACGTAAATCTCACAGATTGTCTACTTTGGACGTTGCGTCCCTTGGATCATTGTCGACGCGATCCCTTACTTTCGCCGGTGGAAGCTCCAGCCAGACAAGATCCCTACCGCTAAGGACCAATGGGAGTGCACAAAGGGTGTCCTCTTTTCCCACTTCACCGTACAACTTCCCTTAGTATGTCGTAGGATAGACTCGTATTCTTCGTGTTCTGACGTCTTATTTAGATTTGGTTGTTTCACCCAATTGCTGAGGGCCTCGGAATGAGCACCTGGCAAGTGCCGTTCCCTGCTTGGAAGGACATCGTTCTTCAGGTCGCGTTTTTCTTCGTCTACGAAGACATGTTCCACTTCTTCGGTACGCAAACACACTTCCCTCCCTAACTATGGAAGAAATGCTCACCCGCGCCCTTGACAGCACACCAGTTCCTTCACTGGGGTCCTATGTACAAGCACATCCACAAAATTCACCACAAATACTCGGCTCCCTTCGGCCTTGCTGCCGAATACGCCCATCCAGCTGAAGTCTTCATCCTTGGTGCTGGAACAATCACTGGTCCTATCCTCTACGTCATTTGCACTGGCAACTTTCACATCTTCACCATGTACATTTGGATCGTCCTCCGCCTCTTCCAGGCTATCGATGCTCACAGTGGATACGATTTCCCTTGGTCACTCCAACACATCCTCCCATTCTGGGCGGGTGCCGATCACCACGATTTCCACCACATGGCTTTCGTGAACAACTTCTCTACGTCCTTCCGTTGGTGCGACTATATTATGGGCACTGACGGTAAGTATCACGACTACGTCAAACGTATCAAAGCTGCGAAGCGGGCGGCCAAGAGTCCTGAGGAACTGAAGGTTCTGGAGAAGAGGTTGGTTAGCGAGGCCGAGGCTGAAGGTCTTCGGGCTGAAGCAGAGGTGGAGGCGTACGGAAAACAAAAGAAGCAGTAGAAGGATATGAGGACCACATCATAGGATCTAACCTAGGCTTATAATACGCATAATCAACTGCTAATGTGAGTGAAATCTCAGGGAGCCCAGTCTCCCACCCGGCTCATTTCTTTTGCGACCTCACTCAGTTCATCCTCTGCCATGCTGAGTAACACATCATAGTCTTGCGGATGCTGATGTTGAATATGCAACGCTAACGTGGACAGCTTCACGTCCTCCTTGAATGAAATCACCGGCAGTGTCTCATCTTTGGAGCGACCATCTCTGGGTCAAGGCAGATTGTTTAGCGATTCTTGAGTGGTTGTGTGGGGGTAAACCTACACGCATAATCGACATAACATCCTACTCTCCCTTCGTTCGTAGACGACCGCGAGATGCCTGCCGTCTAGCGGGGGTGGGGTGACCCCTGTCTGCTGCTGTGAGAGAGGCGGGTGAATAGAAAGCGTGATCCGAGGGGTGAAACGACCTGACAATTTCAACTCCTTCGTTCATGGCTACTCTCAGCTCCGCCTCTGTGGCCTCCAGCTGTCTAACTCTCTCTTGGAACTGGCGACAGGTTTGATGGCTGAGCTCCAGTTGCTCTTGTAAATCCTTGCATCTGGTCTCTGCTGCGAGAAGAGCTTCGTCTTTCAACCTCAAGTGTTCACAGCATGCGGTAGCCTCCGAAACGATGACCTCGGATACCCGTTGTTTTACCTCTCTCTCGACTTCAGTTCTGAAAATGTCCACGAGTCCGCTCGAGAGCTGCTCGCAGTGTTTAGCAATCAGTGATCGTATTTGTGGATGCTGGTAGGCCCTTTGGGTCCTCTGGGAGAGTCGTTCCCCGCCCAGGCGGTGGCCTTGCGGATGATCTCGATCAAGGTTGGGGGCATTGGAAATCGTGAAGTCGTTATCGGGGGGCATGAGGGAGTCGAGGGGGGTAAATGTGAACGATGCAGGTCACCTTGACTTTGTGCGACGGTACCTACAGTATTACGATGCACGTGGTGGAAGTAAAGGATACAGATGAAAGTGTGGCGCGATGGATCCAACCCGAACGAGCAAACCGCGCATGAAATCATACACAAAAATACAGAGGGGGAGGGGAGGACACATTACAAAGCGAGTACCGACATTAACTGCTTCAACGTCCGTTCGCTCGAATCCATCGAACTCAACTGTCCGCTATGACTAAAAATCCCTTGCCCAGTGTGATGCTGAAGTAGTAACACCTTCACCGCGTTCTCAATCCGCACCGTGAACGAGCCGAGAACAGACAGCAGCTCGTCATCCGTAAGCTTCTCGAATGAAGGTAACAAGTGGTTCGGGTTGCCAGCAAATCGAACCAGTCCGCCCTGACCAGCATCGTCTGGTAACCCGGACGCACTCCCCTTCCGATCGGGCAACGGATTAAACACCCGTGACGCGGTCAAGCTCTCGAACCGCAAACACAACACCCCCAACGCCCGAACCTGCTCCGCCGTGAATTGGACCTTGGGGTTCGGAGTAAGGGCACTCATCGCCTCGTGTTGCTCCATGTTCTTGCGCCCCTCGAGCTCCCTTGGGAAGACGAGAGACAACAGTTCTGGAACCTCTAGCCCCTTCAGCTTAACCTCTCCGACCAGTTCTATCACCACGCCAATGGCCCGGATCGCCTCCACCACCGCAGGGGGTTGTATGTAAGAGAACTCGGTTTCTGGACCCGTTTCGAGGATCTTTGCGTTGATTTCTCGAACCACATCCGCGCTACACATGATCTGGCCCCCAGCCGCGCTGCCACTGATTCTTGAGGACCTATTGACCATTGGACCAAAATAATCCATCCTGTGCGTTACGGGATCTGGTTCGCACACCGGCTGACCGCAATGTATACCCATGCGCACGGACAACCCTCTCGCAACCAATCTGCCACTCTGGTCCCTAATCTCCCTACCCTCATCACTCTCCAGGATTTCAGCTGGCCAATCCTCATTGAGGAGATCAATCTGTACCGATAAGCACCACAAGAGGGCGGAAAGGACGGTGTGGAAGGAGCACATGAAAGCGTCCCCCTCGGTCTTCACTTCATATCCCCCACAAATCCGCAGCTGCCGGCGAAGGATTTCACCATGGAGGCTCATCGCGGCTGGCATCCCCGCGTTTGTCTCCCATAACCTGGTCGAATTCCGTATGTCGGTGAAAACCAGCGCGATGTGCCCCCTAGGAGCGTCAACCTCGTCGTCCAATCGACGTATCGCGCGGCTGGAGATGTCGTCCTTTTTCTTCCGCCTTGTCACCTCCCGTGGCCCAGGATTGAATATGTCGGAAACTTTGATGACCATGATCATCGTGCTGCCATCTGCTCCGTAGCTGATAGCGAAGTCGCGCAGTTTCTGAGCGGCGATCATCGGGTCAGCTCGCTCTTGCCTGGCGATATCGACTGCCGTTTGCGGGGAGACGAAATCCCAGAGCCCCCTGTTCCCGACGATAACGAACTCGTCAACCTCGGATATGGGCCAGGTGTAGGTGTCCGGGCAGGCGTTAACGACAGGCAACAGATGGAAGAAACCGAACGATCGAGAGACATCGATCTCATCGTTGACCAATCCTTTCGGCGACACCCACCCCTCCGCCGAGCGAATCCTACCGATCTCCTCGAACGGATCATGTTTTCGGGACAACATCACCGCCTGTCCGTGTCGGGAGATGACCGCAAGGGCGTTCCCGGAATTAGCGACATAAAGGGTCTTGTCGGAAATGTAGACGACGATTCCTGAGGCACCACTGCGGCCGCTCGACTTCTCGGGGTAGTAGGCTGTAGAAATGCTGGCGTGTGAAGTTTTGCGCTGGTTATACGCATTCGAATGCAAGTAGTCGTAACCCATTTTATTGAGTCGTAGGAACGTCCTGCGGAGAGCGTCCGGAACCGTATCATCTTTATTGAGGTCTTCCAGTTGTTTGGAGAATACGAGGAGGAAGTTGTCGCGGATGTATTTCGAGAATCGGTTATTACTCGATATCGGCTGGGCCCTTCCGAAGAGCGCAAAGATGGCTTCATTACCGCTCTGACGGAATTGGGGTTGAACCAGATCGAACATGGTAACGTGGTCGGTCTTTCCGAGCGTGTCGGCGATCCCATAAGCCATTTGGTTGACCTCCGATAACGACGTACGGACACGCCTGTCTTCGTTTTCGTCGGGGATCGTTGGGACGAAGATTGTCGTCACGTCCATGAGACCGAGGACCCGTAGTTGAAGGAGACTAGAAAAGTCTGCCAGCACTTTGCGCTGGTTTTGGTCCCTGGAGAGTTTTGGACTCGTATCCGGCTTGATCTCGAGACGTTTGTTGCCGGAGAGGTTAAGGTACCGTAAATTTTGGTTGAAATTCCTGATATAATCGTTCGTGCGATTCTGCGATAACGATTCAATCCACTTACCAGTTCCAGTCAAACTCCCAGTTGTTGATGTTATACCTAAGCACATTGCTACCAACATCTAGCGCAGCAAGGCTCTGGATTTTACCCAGTTCCTGCGGAAGTGTCTGCAACTTGTTGCCATTGAGGAACAGCACCTGAAGTCGCGCTAACCGATGGAGGTCCTCCGTTGGGATAGTGGAAAGGCTGTTCCCGCTGAGGTATAGTTCCTCTAGTTTAGTGAGATTTCTGAAGAAAGTTGGGGGTAATTCTTGAATCTCGTTGAACGAGAGATTCAGGACACGGAGTTCCGCGAAGAACCCAAGCAAACCGAGAGTCTCGTCACCAAACTTGTTCTCTCCCAGGAACAATCGTTCCAATGAGTAAGCCAAAGGGGGGCGGGAAGGGGACGAGAGCTCGTTCAAAACTGAACCAGCGGTCGACCCCTTTCGAAGGGATGCGATGCTACCTGATCGTAGCGAGGGTAGTGATTCGGAGCGAGGGGTTTCTGAAGAGGGCTCGTGCCATGTGTGAATGAGGTTCGAAGTGAAATTGATGTGAGTTAAAGATGCGCAGTTCCAGATCGTTACGGGAATGTTCTCTAAGCTGTTGTTGTGGGCATCGAGCATCTCCAACTTCTGTAGTTGCCCAAGGTTCGACGGGAGGGCGATAAGCTGGTTGTTCGAACACGATAGGGAGATTAGGGAATGGAGGTCTCCAACGCAATCTGGGATGTAGCGGATGCGATTGTGGTCCAACCGCAGGTATCGGAGGGAAGTGAGGTTTGAGAGAGCGAAGTTGTCGAGGGTGGACAACTTGGCGTAGGATACGTCGAGGATACAAAGGGCGTAGGGTTGTCCAATAGGACCGGGGACCAGCGTCAGCTGAGTGATGTCATTGTGAGATGCGTCTACCTCTGTGACTGAGGGTCCAAGGAACAGCTCTAGCGTATGAACAGAATTGTGGTCGGCGTGCAAGGTCTCCAATTTCGGAAGCAGACAAATGCCCGTGAGGTCGACCATGTTGTTTCTCCTGCAGTCGAGAATGCGGAGATTTGACAGGTGACTGCAGCCATCGGGTACCCTCGAAACCTGGTTCCCAACCATGACCAATTTCTCCAGTGATTGCAGGCGTCCTAGGCCATCAGGAAGTTCTGAGATCATGTTGAAGGAGAGATCCAGGTCCATGAGACCATCCATATGCGTGACTTCCTCCGGGAATGTCTTGAACTTGTTGTTCGAGATGTTAAGGAACTTGAGTGACCGCAGACGCGGAAAATACCGGGGGAGTCGTTCCATCCTATTGTTCTGAACCTTTAACGTCGTCAACCCGGATAGGTGATCCAGAGCGGCATCCTCGAGGTCGACGATCCTGTTGCAGGATAGGTCAAGCCCTTGTAGGGTGGTGCAATGTCGGACACTCTGGGGAACCTTCTTCATGGCCATGTATGACAGTCGTAGATCGCGAAGAGTCGTACACCCTTGTATGAAGTCAAGTGGGATTTCAAGCATGGGATTCCTCGAGAGATTGAGGACGCTAATCGTATCAGCGTGCTTGTGCAAGACCACTGGCACTGTCTTGAGACTTCGCCCTGTGAGGTCAACGTATTCAAAGTCATCAAAAGTCAACTCTTCCTCCTAAAGGAGGTTATGTGAGCGAGAGACGCAGAAGAATGCAAGCGGTACCTTACCGCAGGACCGAGGAGGGTACTTTTGTAAACAAACGTCAGGAGAAAACGCATGTCGTCGGCACCAAGCATGTCGAGTCCGTCGGCCGCAGTGTAACCGGCTTGCTCAAGCCTCCGTCGCATGATGTCTGCGGGACGCTCCGTCATAGCAAGGACGCGCTCCCGATTCCTCTCCTTTAAATAAACTCGGTGAACCTCACGATCAGGGTCAAGCAACTTTTTTATTAGCTGGGATGTAACATCAGCGACTGTGGCGGTGAGGCCGATTGAGACGACGTGATATGTGTTGCCCGCCCTGTATATCCGTATCTTGTACGGTTTACCGTGCGATGAGCCAGGTCTCCCGCCGTTGAGTCGCGAGGATTGGCCCTTGCGGCGGGATTTTCGTTTCATGGCAGTGGACGTTGTAGGACCGGGGGTTGGGGACGTGACCGCAGAGGCATCCTCCTCAGAACTTGACCCGTATTCTTCTGGTTTCGTCACGCCCTCCTTCTCGACTGCCCAGCTCTCGGGAGCCGTCCAAGAAGTAGATGTGTTGTCCACCACCCTGAAGATATTGATGTCAGGTAGGACGGTGTTCGGGGAGATCTTCCGATTATCATAGTGTTTCCGCCTCACCACGGAGGACGATGGCATGAAGGGGTCACTGAACGTTGGGGGGGAGGTGTATGGAACGTGGCGGAAACTGACGTCGGAAAGGTGGCTGTCAACACCGCTGCTGAGTGAGCTGCTGTCGTGATGGTGATTCAGGTCGACGATTCCTTCCATCTCGTCCAGGTTTGTGTCGAGCAGGAAAACAGTCTCAGAAGAGGTAGCGGGGTTGTTTAGGGAAACGGTTGAATCCGAATGGGTGCTCGAGGTGACCTTTTTCTTGCCTTTGGCCGATCTATCCTTCCTGGTGGTTTGCAGGGGTAAAAGAGGCACGGGGGGATGGGTCAAAGAGCGGAAGGAAGAGGAATCATCTCTTAGTTTGCTCCTGGAACGTTTCTTCATCATGTTGGTGAGCAAGTTGATAGAGGGTTTTTGTTTCCGTAATTCTGCGCGAGAATCGATATGAGGAAGGCTCGAAGAGGAGTTGAACGATTCTGCGGCAGATGAGTCGAAACTCAGGGCATCACTGAGCCTGCCGGAGCGGTGGTGAACATAGGGAAGGTTAACGAGACTTCCAGAACGGCTTGATCCACCAGAGACGAGAGAGGACAGGGATGCTTTGCTAGGTATGAGCCGCTGGTTGGGTTTGGGGGGCGGTGTCGGCTGGGAAGGCGATGAATACACGGAGATGACAAGAGGGGGATAGGAGACTGACTGGTTCATCGTCCTGGGCAGAAACCCAGGGAGCGATTGTGGCATCCTGCGGAGGAGAAATATTGGAGGATTCGTCTGGAGACAAGAAGTTGGCGTTTGTGCCAGGGAGGAAACCCAAAGACATGTCGGAGACCATCATTGCCGTCGTCAATACGGTGAGAGGACGTCGGTACGGGCGGCGACGGCGGCGGTGGCGGGAGATGGCGGCAGCGGCTTAAGGTGGCGGGGGGGTCGAGTTGGGGAAAGGGATTGATTGCTATTAGGTAATCTACTTCTGCCTCTTGTAGATCTTGTTCAAGAACTTTGTAAACACATCTTGTCGAAGCCCAAGCCCCGGACCCTCTGGTATCTTCTCAATCTCCCCCTTCAACTTGGCGTATATGCCCTCTTCGTATTCGTTGTAGATCCCCGCAATGTCCAGCTCGTTCAGCACCATCTTCACCTTCGCCTCTTTCTCTCCATCCTTTCGTCCGTAGTTCTCGTCCAGAATAGTGCGGATCTCGGCTTTACGCGTTGCGGAAATTGTCTCTCTGGCCCTGTTGAATGCTGTGTTGCCTTCCAATGCGTATGATGGGGGTGTTACAGAAGCAGATGTCCCCGTAGTGTCCAGAACCGCCAGGGCGGTGTTGATCACCCAAGAACACTTGTTGTCCAAAATATCTTGGTCTCGCGTTAGCTGTTGCTGAACCCGCCTCCGAGATTGGCTTTCGTACCTGTACCAACCTTGCCCAACAGCTCGGGTGGGGTGTAGTAGTCCAAGAAGTCGTCCTGGATCTGGAAGTATTCCCCGATCTGGAGCAGGATGGCAAGGGCAACGTCGAAGGGCTTGATATTCCCGCTGGGCGAAACTGGACTCGGATACGAGTCCGGAATCCTGGCCATATGCATGGCGAGAGCCACCGGGAGATAGAACGAATAGAAGGCCGTTTTGTAGACCACAATAAGCCGATGCCTGTGAACATCGGTCAGGCGATGCCATCGGCAACTGCTGTTGACGTACTTTGTCAAATTGAATTTCGAAAGATCTACATGATCTTCGGGGGCAGTGATCAAGTCGATGAGTTGTCCCATCTCCGTCTGATAAGTCGTCTCGTGAAAGAGCTCGAGGAGGTCAACATAATAGCTCTCTTGTCTAAAATGATTCTTGATGAGGTGGTAAATCGCAGACTCGAGCATGAACGAGTCGTTGATAGCGATGAGCCCGACTTCGGGATTCTTGTACCAGCAGGGCTGCCCCCGACGGGTGATGGAAGAATCCATGACATCGTCGGAAACGAGGAAGAACGCTTGCAACTGGGCGGTCGTCAGAAAGGAATGGCATGCCTCGAAGAGATAACGAGATGAAACATACAAGTTCCACACACCAACCGAGGATTGCGGCTTTCTGATATTCATCCTCGGTCAAGGTCGACCCCTTGAGGACATGGAGTGAATCCACGACGGACATGCCTCTATTTAGCTTCCCGCCCGGCACGTTGTAGTTGAGGTTCTGTGCGATATGAGCACATGCAGCAACGTTACAAGGTGGCGGTAGCACGTACGTTGGTATACCACTGGATGGCTTCCTTGGGCATGCCTTGGGCAGTGATGTGGTCGATCAGTTCGGATCTAATGAGAGAGAACACATCCTCGAATCTCTGTCTGGCCATGGCTGGTGGATGTTGGGGAGCAAGGAGGGGGCAAGGCGGGGAGAGCTATTTAGAGGTTGGATGATGTTTCACACGCTGACAATAACAGAGTATTGTACGATATCGTACCACAGCGTTTCAACAAGGAGAAATAATAGACGCGAAACAAAGCAAACTAGTGTTCTCGAGAGACCTCAACAAGCTCAAGGTAGCTCTCCGGAACGAGTGCATGACCCCCGTCCTCCTTCTCTACCACGGCCCAACCAACACCACCACCCCGACCGATAACGTGCACCACCTGGTCCTCCTCCAACGCCATCTCTGCAGTTCCCTCAGGTTCGAAAGCATACAACGCGCGGTACCTGCCAGAGATGAGCGGACCTCCTTCTCCTTCGTCTTCGTCCTCTTCTTCCCCGTCGTAATTCCCGTCATCTTCACCTTCATCAGTCCCGTCGTACGAGAATGCACCTTTTTCCTCTGCTGGGGAAGAAACGTCGAAATTGCGGGCAAAGTCCGTCTTAGATGGGAGTTCTGTACCCTCGGACGGCTGGTGCCTTCCACTGCCGAATGAGGACCAACTCAGCCGATTGGCGAACCCACTCCAGGAGAAGCCTCCCCATCCACTGTCACGTCTCTCATCCGAATCGCTGTCATCATCCGAGGACACGTCAGATCCAGTATTACTGTGCCTGTTGGCCCGAGGTACGTCTGGGCCCCGGCCGCTGAATCGGGCGTCGGTTGTGGGGAAAGCGAAATCACGTATCTTGACCAACAGTGATCGTTGTGGTTCAGTGGTCGTCTGCTGAGGTTCAGCGGAGGAAGTCTCGAACTTGAGCTCCTGATTAAGTTTGGAAAGTCGCTTGGGGTTAGAAGTGGAGGGTATGCGAGCGATTTCTGACCCGGACGAGGTCGACCGCTGCGAGAGGGCAGCCGATGTTCGACGAGAAATCGCGGGGGAGGGTGGGGCGGGTCTCGACGACACAAGCGTCGGGTCGCGAGTGGGGGTAGAAGCTAGGGAAGTCCGGAGCTCGTTGGTATTTTTGTCCGTCATCGTCTCTCGCTGCGGTTGCTGGTCCTGTGTGGGCTGGTTGTCAAGGATGCCCTCTTTCAAAACACTCTTCTTTCGGCTGAATCTCGCCGAAGGTGGCGGCTTGCTTGCGAATTCGTGAGCACCGGGCCTGGGTGGAGGTAAAAATGAAGAAGAAGGGGAGGGAAATGGCGAAGACGATGGTGGTTTATCAATCACAAGAGACAAACGCGGTGGTTCTGCTTGATCAAATTTTAGCCCAAGGGGTATGTTTGTGCTCGAATGTTCGCCTGACCTGGACTGCCTACAATGTTATTTGTCGTCGTTGTCGTCGAGTCCAGGGCGGACGCCATGGACCGAGATGAGTGGTGTGTGTATGAAAGAGAAGGCCACAGCTATCGAGTCACGTGCTACACATGATGGAAGTACTCTGGGAGGACATAACCAAGTTTGCGAATATCCTCCTCCTTCGTCCCTTCGCTCCGAGGCATTATCGAGAGTTTCATGGACCCGACCTGTTCGTTCAGAATGTCGCCCTTACTTGCGGCGTCATGTAGATCCTCAAGAATCCTTTCGGCGACACGTCTGGAAGTGTCTGCGTTTGACTGCAGGGTTTTGAACACCTCAGCCGCGGTGACCACCTTCGTGTCCGGCCGCCAGGAGTCGTAGTCGGTCGCGGTAGCAATAAGAGCGTACCTTGGGGATGAAAGGGGAATCAGCAGCGATAAAATACCCCGTATGGGGATCGTACCCCAGCTCTGCTTCTCTGGCCAGCTTGGACTCAGGCAGGACGCTCATGTTGATCAGGTCGGCACCCCAGCCTCTGTACATTATGCTCTCCGCACGGGTTGAAAACTGGGGCCCTTCCATACAGATAATGGTCTTGTCAGTGTGGAGTTTTACACCCCTGCCTTCCTCTTCCAACACCCGCGCCACCCGGCTTTCCAACCAAGCAACGAGTTTGGTGCTAAAGGGGTCCCCAAACGCGGCGTGGGCGACGACGCTCGTTCCCTCGAAGAAGCTCACCGGACGGACGCCTTTCGTGCGGTCGATGACCTGGGACGGGAGAATAAAGTCTCCTGGCGCGATCTCTTCCTGGAGCGAACCAACTGCGGAGAAGGCCAGGATCGCCTTCACACCGAGTGACTTGAGCGCAGAGATATTAGCTCGCGACGGGACATTGGTTGGGGAGATGGTATGGCCTTTGCCGTGGCGAGCCAGGAAGGCTATCTTTGTCCCAGATGACAAGGAACAGATGGTTATCGGTGAGCTGGGAAAGCCCCAAGGCTGGAGAGAGAAAACGCGATGGAATGGTAGACGACGGATCCAGCACAAAATCGCGTACCGTCTCCGGGTTGACTGTCTCACTGCAAGATATCAGACGATGACGGGGATCCGAATGGAAACAACTGCGACATACACAAGAGTGAGATTATCGAGGTGATAGAGCCCGCTACCTCCGATGACGCCGACAAGCACTGAGACGGGACGTTCTTAGCCCGTTGTCCGACCATCCACCGGGAGTCTACTCACCACCGTTGTACGGGGACGACATTCTTATCTAGGATCCAGTGAAGGTATCAGACAGAGAGCCTTGATCAAAAGTTTTCCGGTTCCCGTCCGTATATTACATATACATAGATTATAAATACTACATACATCCTGCGCGATAGACTACATACTGTAATAATATTGCGACACCGCCAAGACCGTCTATAGATGAGATTACCAAGAGCCAATTAGTGGACGATAGCAAAGGACCGAAAGCGAATAAGTAAAGCAATTGACGACTCCTCAAAACACCGTCAAGCCTTGAACGTAATATGTCGTGTCACTGTCCCTGGAACCTGGACCCTTCATCGACGAATCGTACGGGTCCACCGTCCTGATTCCGACGTGACCCACGCCGCCGCCGGCCAGCGACCCTGGTCTGGATCCCTTCACTCGAATCCTTGTGGTGGACACGGATGTGTCTGGTATAGTTTGATTTGACCCCAAAGTCTTGCTTGCAGATAGAACACATAAATTCTAGACATTCGACATTAGGTCTGCTGCAAACTGACGACAGCGTAGATCCGCACCTTTGACCCCCGTGTGACTGACCATATGTATTTTCAGAGAGCTGGGACGTCCCCAGTACGAACCACAGACGTCACATTTGTGCCGCTTTTTGCCAGAATGGGTTTCCACCGATTTTTGCTCGAAAGAACTGGGCTGCGGCGGAAATTCTACCGGATTAGACGCCGTTTGTGGCGATGATGTCATAGGAGAGCTGAAATCCTCGTTGTCGTGGACCGTGTCAGATTGACCAACCTCCCAACGCTCGACTTGTTGGGGGTGAGGTTGAGAGTAAGGGGAGGAGACTTCTGGAGATGTGCACGTTGGGGACACGTGAGGGGTGTGTGTGCTTGCGACGACATCAGGGTTGGGCCACTGCTGCGTCCCGTGGGGTTGCGTGTGGGAAGAAGAGGGTGCCGGGCTGGTGAAACGGGCACGTTTATATGGGTGATCGACGGTGCGAGTTGCAGTGTTTTGAGCAGTGGATCGGTGGGATGGTGTAGGCCGGGGGTGGCGGTGGGTTGATACGGGGGGTAGGTTTGTCATCTGTAGCTGGTTTGAGACGAGGCGAGTAAATAAGTAAGAGAGATGGAACTCACGTCATCGTCATAAGTGGGACGTTGTTGGTCGTAAGCCGCCGACGGAGGGGTCTGGGGCGTAGTCATGGATCGTGGACGGAACAGGTCTGTGGCGTATGTTAGCAAACGGCGGCGGTGGGGGGCAGCAGAGGCGTACGGACCTGGGAAGAGCTCGCGGACACCGGGGAGAGGCAGACCGTGGCGAGAAGTCATAAATGTACAAGGAGAAGGGAGGGTAAAGTGGGGAGAAAGAGGCATATATATTGGACGTCAGCGCTGGCGGTGTCGTGAGGTGTGGATCCACGAAGCGAATTCATCAAAGAGGGATTATCGGGGGGCGAGAGGTATAAGAGGAGAGTTGAAGACACAGCACCGGCAATGAAGAGAGGCCGGCATGAAGCCGGAAAGCGGACGAGGAGGGAGGGATGACTGGGGGGAAGCAGACGTGTGCCGGGACCGTTGAGCGTCAGTGGACAGGACGGGGGAGAGAACACAGCCAGGGGATAAGGAAAAGGCGGGCGTTCGACCGGCAGAGCGAGCAGAGAGAGGTGGAGGGAGCGAGTTCGTCTTTGGGGAGCACAGCCGCGCCGCACAAACGTCGAGTGTGCTTGGTGGAAATGGAGGAGAGAGAGCTCGAGAGAGTGAGAACGAGGAGATTGGTGCATCGGATGGCACAGCGTCCATGACTCCCCGTCTGCTAAAATCTCCCTTCCGTCAGAAAATCCGGAGAGAGGATGAGTGGAAAGGCTGTGAACCGAGAGTCAGATCATCACCGGTCCAGTGCACTCGTCAATCTCTTCCAACATATACCCGGACAGCTTTGACATCATCGCTGTCGCTCAGCGCATTACTTTCTCGTCTTTACTCCCTCCCTCCGTCCCGGTCATCCATCCCCAAAATCGCCGACATCGACCGAACACGTGTTTCGGCTTCGACACTTACCCGACCGACCATGCAGCAGCAGACGACCACCGTCGCTCACAACGCCCTCCCCCCACCGTCCTCCACCACCGTCGCACGTTCATCGCGCATATCCGTCCACTCCCACATAAAAGGTCTCGGTCTCACCCAAGACGGTTACGCCACTTCCGATGCCGCTGGCTTTATCGGCCAGGCCAACGCCCGAGAGGTACGGTTGATCCCTCGCCCATCCAGTCCTGGATGAAAACCAATCGTCAGGATCCTCTCCTAGGCCTGTGGCGTCGTTGTGGACCTTATCAAGTCGCGTAAATTTTCTGGGCGTGCCCTTCTTCTCGTCGGTGCCCCCGGGACCGGAAAAACCGCCTTGGCCCTCGCCATCTCGCAAGAGCTCGGCTCAAAAGTCCCCTTCTGCCCTATGGTTGGTTCTGAGGTCTACAGCACAGAGGTGAAAAAGACTGAGGTCCTCGCGGAATCGTTCCGACGAGCGATTGGTGTGTGTCCCCCACCTGGCATCTGTTCCCTCGTTAATAACACTTTCCTCAAGGCCTTCGAATAAAAGAAACAAAAGAGGTCTACGAGGGAGAGGTCACAGAACTAACCCCAACCGAGTCTGAAAACCCTCTCAGTGGCTACGGAAAAACCGTCTCTCACGTTGTCGTCGGTCTCAAGACCGCAAAGGGCACAAAACAGCTTCGGCTAGACCCTAGCATCTACGAGGCCATCCTCAAGGAAAAAATCGTCGTTGGCGACGTCATCTACATCGAGGCGAACACTGGTGCCGTCAAACGTGTCGGCCGCTCGGATGCCTATGCATCTTCATATGACCTCGAGTCCGAAACCTATGTTCCTCTGCCCAAGGGCGATGTTCACAAGCGCAAGGAACTCGTCCAGGATGTCACACTCGGCGATCTTGATGCCGCAAACGCTCGACCACAAGGCGGCCAGGACATTATGAGCGTAATGGGCAGTCTCGTCAAGAGTGGCAGGACAGAGATCACCGATAAACTTCGCAGAGAAGTCAACAAAGTCGTCAAGGGCTACGTTGACCAGGGTGTCGCAGAGGTCATTCCAGGTGTCGTCTTCATCGATGAAGTTCATATGCTCGATATCGAGTGTTTCACCTACCTCAACTCCCTCCTCGAGTCCCCGTTGGCACCTACCGTCGTGTTAGCCACCAACAGAGGCAAAACCCTCGTCCGCGGAACGACTGATATCATTGCACCACATGGAATCCCCATAGACCTCTTGGACCGGTATGCCCCTTCTCGAGCCGTTCCATCCACCCGTTCTGACGATCACTATCCGCCGTAGTTGTTTGATCGTCAAGACAGACATTTATGACTCGAATCAGATTGCGAAGGTCTTACAGCTTCGGGCAAATATTGAAGGTCTCAGGCTCGGTACTGGCGTCATCGAGCGTCTTGTTCAGGAAGGGGACGCTCGGTCGCTACGTTACGTCCTACAGCTCCTCACCCCGGCTTCTATCCTCGCGTCTCTCGCCGGCCGCGCCCAAATCGAGCTCGAGGATGTGTCGGAACTGGATGAGCTCTTCTACGACGCGAAAACCTCCGCCATGCTTAACACTCGGTGATGTGCCAGGCCAGTTGATCTTGTTATTCTGTGTTTGTACGTATCCGAATTAAACCGATTGCCGGGAACATTTCGCGAAGGAACGTCGATCGCCCCCAGTGCTTGATCGAGCGTAGCGGTCAGCGAATCGGGGGTGGATTGCACCTTAGTAGATGTTACATTAAGCCAGAAATAAAGGGAATGGTACTTTACGCCAAGTCGAACGTCGTGAAAATACATAATAAGTAGTACTTAAAAACAGCAAGCGCCTGGTCTGGGGGAGGGAAACTACCTAACGAGAGTATGGGTGGTAACCGTGTTGGCTTCGCTGGCCGGTCCTTTGCGGTCCAACTCCTGTCCCCGAACCAGTACCGGGTCCAGTTCCAGGCGCCCCGCGTGGACCTCGTGGGATGTTTGGGTTCATCCCACGTCCCATCGCCGCCAAAGTGGCAGCGTTTGGTCCCTGCATCCCCATATTGCCCATCCCCTGCATTGGCCCACCGCGCCCCATACCGCCCATGTTGCCCATGCCCATGCCCATGCCCATATTACCAGCACCCATGCCCGCGGCCATCATAGGATTCATGGCACCGCCACCCATCATTGGGTTCATACCGCCTCCCATTTGCTGGAACATGCGAGTCCACAACGAGGCCAGGGCGTTCGCGTCGAAAGGCGTGTTGCCCCCCCCTGTGGCGTTTTGCATGGTACCCACGTTGCCAAACTGTCCTTGACCACCAAATCCCCCCGTGTTACCGGAGAAACCGGCGTTGCCACCATCAGCACCCGCCCCATCCCTCGCCGACCTAGGCTGAGCGAGCTTGACGTCGATCTGTGGACCCATCGATCAACATAAGATCGTGTGGGGGACGCTACCAAAGATACTTGCCAATTTCCCATCAATCTCGAGTTTGCCAAAACCAAGGATAGAGTCAACGTCCGCATTCTCGAGGGAAACGAACCCAAATCCTTTGCTGCGGCCGGTTTCTCTATCCAACATGACCGTCGAATCGACAACTCGACCGAATTGGGAGAAGAACTCTCGCATGGACTCTGAGGTGACGCTGCCGGCAAGTCCGCCTATGAATAATTTTGTTGCGCGTTGGTGCTCCTGCCTGGGAATAGCTCGCTTAGGATCAATCTGAGGGAGGACCGAGGTGAGAAAATGAGGAGAGCGATTGAGATGGTCGACAACGCTCACTATTTTTCCGTCAAGGAAATGTTCGCGGACCATCACCGCGTTGACCGACGCAGGATCCTCAAAGGTCAAAAATGCGAAGCAGCGGGAGCGACCACCAGCGTCGCGCATGATCGTGCACGCTTCGACTTTGCCAAATTGAGAAAAGTAGTTTCTCAATCCCTCTGAAATCACGACTTTAGCACCCGGGTGTACAACCAGCATAAACTAAAATACCATCTGTTGTATCCCAATTAAGTCCACCGATAAACATTTTGCTGCAGTGAGGGAAAGATGGCCAGGGAACCAGGGAGAGAGAACGAGGATTGTATTAGTAATTGACGTTGTAGGCAAAAGGAGGAGACAGATGCTGGGAACAAGGGACCCCGTAAACACAGAAGTGCGGCCGAGTGATTTGTAGCGTAGAGTAGCCTAGACGCAGACGGAGCCACGGTGATATCCTAGGTCTAGCTAGACTGATAGGCGAGCGGTGACGACGACGACGACAGAACTACGAACGACGCATGTGCTACGTGCGCTGCTTGCCACTACGACCCATGGCTACTTCGGCGGATGGCCACCGAGTAGTTTTACCGCAGGGGAGGAATCAGCGAGGGGAAGACAAGGTGAAGACTTACCCTTCCTCCTTCATCTCTGAGGGCCGAACAGGCCTATTCATGTTTTGATAGTCATCGGTTCGAGGCGGTGAGGCTTGGTTGTAGTCCGAGGCTTGCTGTTGGTAGGTAGGGATTTGCTGGGTGGGGGGTGGTGGAGAGGGCTCGAGTTTTGGGGCGGTTGAAGACAGCTGAATTGGTTCTGACTTGGGGGGAAGTTTTGAGATGGGTTCAACTGGCTTTGGGTGACTGAGTAGCTCTTCGCCGTCGTCGGGCTCCTGGGGGTCGAGCTTGGACAGATCCTGAGCAGTTTCAGTTGCGCTGGCGAAGTCGTTGTCGTCGACGTAGAGATCTTTGTCGTGTCAACTAGCCATCCGGGGGAAAGAAAAGAGAGGAGACTGACCACCATAGAGATCAGTGTCGAGTTCGGTCATTACGGGAAGGACGGAAAGTGTGTCTGGTGGTGGAAAGAGGACAAGGGGGAACGACGCGCGTGACGATGTGACGGACTGCGTGACCCTAAGACCCTCCCGGATTCGATCGGAAGTTGAACGGGTAACGAATAGTATACACACCTTGGAAATATCCCCCCGTAGCCTCCTTATCACCCGCACCACCCAGATCCTAACCCAGTGTTTTCCACATTTTTTCACGCTTGAAGATGGGAGGATCGTGCGCGGTGGCTGTGCCCAATTTTGCGGCAGTGATCCGAGTCAGATCGTTTCTCCACTTTGTCCCACGGACTGAGACAAATCGTACCAATGAGCGAACCCACGCAGGACGAATCCAAGGCCATAGTCATCGGTATCCTTGGTGCGGTTTCATTTTTTAGCCACCATCTTATCTTATCAGTCCAAAAGCTCTTCAGGGTGCATTCATCGAGCATCATTCCATGTTGCAAAAGTTGAGTCTCCAGGCGAAGATCTCTGTAAGCCTCGTTCGAAGCGTTCAAGACCTTCAGACGTGTGATGGCCTTGTCATCCCTGGAGGGGGTATGCTGTTCACCTCACGTCGATCCTCGCCCATATTCAGCACTTGCCTCTCAGAATCGACAACGATCGCTCTCCTGGCCAAGCTCTCCGGTCTCCTTGATCCACTACGGGAGTTCCTAAAGACCAAACCCGTCTGGGGATCGTGTGCTGGTGCGGTCCTCATGTCTCGCAATGTCAAGAACGCCAAGAAGGGTGGCCAGGATCTCATTGGGGGCTTTTCCGTCACCACCGCCAGAAATGGATGGGGATCTCAGGTGGGCGACCTATTCGGGTTCACCGCACTACCGTCATTTACGATCAACCGCTCATTCAGGTCGAATCATTTGAGACCCCACTCGTTGTACGACTCCTCCCCCAACCGGATAGACCGTTTCAAGGGGTGTTTATTCGCGCTCCAGTAACAGCCCCATCTCTGTTACTTTGACCCATAAACTAACATCCCCCCTCAGATCGTGCTCTCCGTTGATACAACCCCTGGAGATCCTCCCCTGCAGGTCATTGCCCGCGTACCTGTTGAGCTCTTGCCGGACGCGCAGCATCTAGTTCTGGGCAGCCAAGATCTTTCTGACACTTTAAACCCTAGGACAATCGTAGCTTTTCGACAGGGCAATCACCTCTTCACTAGTTTTCACCCAGAGTTGACGAGGGACGATCGTTTCCACGCTTATTTCGTCCAAGAATGCGTTCTCCCCTCACTCGCCACCGGTCTCTCGTCGAGATCCGGTACACATTAATTGGATCCCTTCATGATGTGCGCGGAAATACATGGATGGGTGGATGGTTGTACAGGGCACAAAGTAAACAAAAAGCACCAGCAGCTCTAACGAAGGGTTAACCTACAAATCACGAAACCCAATGATCTTTTCATCCCAGCTCCACCAGATCAAGTCATCAGCTTCGGCACTCTCCACATTGTCGCTCACAACCTCTGAAGCTTTTGCATAGTCACAACGAATTACAACCTCGTCCGCCTTGATACCTGCCCGCCCCTTCTTGGCCATCCCCTCGTGACCTCGTAGTCCATCTAGGACGGAGTCCAGTCCAGGTGACATATTCTGCCTCGGGATCCAGGACGGGTGGTGAAACCTGCGCGGGGCCCGCACAAGGACGTGCGTCTGGGTGGGTTCTGATGTAAGGTCAGGACTTAGGCTCAATGGTGAGAGGATAATTGGGACCTAGTTCTGCGTTGAGTGTGACTCCGTCCTCAGCGCACGCCATCGTCAGTGAACGGGAAAGTAGCCGTTCTGCAGAAGAGAGGGCTTGCTGTTCTCCCAGATAGCCGGTAAGAGATTCACCTAAGGAAGGAGGGGGGTCAGGCGATTTCCTCGAATCCAATGATGGGCGGTTCTCCGTGTGCTCGGGGCTGGTGGGATCATTTCCTTTCAGAACATTGGTTGCGGGAAGTGGTATTGAAGAGAGCGGTGAGCGAACTTGATCCAATCCGTGCACGCGGCTCAGTTTGGGACCAGGGTCTTCTCCGCTACGTTGGTTTTCGTCCCTGCATTCTGACAAGGTCTCTCCCTCGGTCCCGCGGTTCCACGCTTGGACTTTTAAGCCATCGATTGTGAGGAGAATACGAGATCGCGGTCCAAAGAGGCTGGGACCCAGAAGGATAAGAAGGTGGACTTGAGCATGCCCGGATTTGTGGGGGTATCTGAGTGAATTGAGGGCGAGGGATGATGAAAGGGCGGAAAAAGTAGAATGTAAATGACAAGACAGCATGTCAACAGCGTCCAGCAGGTCGGTGCGTTTCTTGGAGGATTTGGAATTGGATGGGATTGGTAGTCTACCGAGCTGCGCGACAGGACTGCAGCGAGTTTAGGCAACCGAATGGGAGGGGATTTGGGTTGGCTTACAAGGGGATCTGATTCTTCAAGAACAAGACATGCTGAACGACAGCTACTGTCAGTCTCGCTGCCATAGATTCCGATATCGAATTTTGTTCATCCAAGTGGACGATCGTCGGGGTGGGGAACATCGCGGTCGTGGTGAGGGGAGGCGCGTTGGTCACGTGCAAATTCTCAACCTACAACAAACCAAATCCCACGACTTGAGAGCAACTGGCGGGGTGGTTTTGCGGCCCAGGGAGGCTGCATCTGCGAAATTACGCACTGGTGGCCAGCGCAGTCGGCGAGAGTCAATAATCAGAATAAGCTGTGCTTTGCTCTGCAGCCGCTGTCCTCGTCTATTGAACTCCGCAACCCCTCTTGGCTCATCCTCTCCCACTCTCCATCCAGACGGATAGATAAACACCTTTTCCAGGGAGGATACATACCAGCTTGGTCAGTCAACTCCCGACTGCTCATCCACTCGCTGAGTCTTGGTCGTCTAGATACCAACCCTTCTCTCCCCTCGAAACAGCCAAGTCGCCCGTACCACACCCTCCCCATGGCGACTTCAAGGCAGCATGAGATCGTGCCTGGTAACCTCAACACCCAACCCTTCCCCACCCCTCAACATCGTTCCGACCCTACCTTCCCCGGGACCCACCTCTTCCAAGGGAGTATGTCAGACAGCGCCCTCGCAGGGAAAGAGTACTCCCCTCAGCAACCACGAGTCTCCTTTGAAAGCGACCCTTGTATTGGTAGTACCTCTCGCGATGCGCATCCAAGTACGTACGCACCTTGAAGAAGCGGTCACGCCAACCTCATTTTTCTCCCCTACAAGCCTCAGGGATTACGGGAAGCACCCCGCGTAGCCTCAGCCCGGAGAAGCGCACAGGAAATACCCCACGGAACCATAGCCCTGTGAAACCGGTGGGGGATAACAACCCTGCCGGCCCACGAAGCGATACACCTGGCTCACTGACACCCAGTCGGTCCGCTTCACGCGCCGCCTCTCCGCTACGGTTTTTACAACAGTGGGCCCTCCATCGGACCCACTCACGAGATGAACCCTTCGTCCCTATCGACCCGTTCAAATGGCATTTCAAACTCTGTTCTCCCAGAAGCACCAACGGACAATCACTCCTTCCGCTTACATGCTGTATTCCCATAACGCCGGTTTTTGACGACCAAGGCATGTTCTCCGATACGCTGCCGCGCCAACTATACCTTTGCCTTCTTCTCCGTCTCCCTGCGGTATACTTTTCTCGCGTCGCCCGTATCTTCGAGGATGCTGAGGTCAGTAGGAACGACATGCAACGGATCATCGAATCCAGCCGGCCAAGTAAGCTATCGACTGCAAGCCATCGTATCATAAACAACGCAGCGCCACAAGTACTTCCATTCCCGGAAGATTGGACTCCTCCCGCGGTATCTCCTGCCCTAGCAAGGTTCAAGAACTCCTGGGAAGAATTCATAGACTCACTTCTCAGAGAGTGGAAAACCCTCAACCTCGTCTCTGCCCTTTTCTGCTCGTCCGTCGTCTCTCTGTTACATGAGTCCCGGCTGTGCTGACGTTTTTCGTTGAAGCGCTATCGTAACCATGTTTCAAGTACCAGAAATGGGGTACGACCCAGTCACACGAACCACTGCTCTCGTGTCCCTGGTGTGTGCACTGATGAGCCTCACATTCGGTTGTCTCTTCATCATCCGGTTCGGCACAATGAGGAGCATGTATCGTGCTTCGACCTGGGCGGAAGTAAGTCCATGAAGGCAACGGGTATGCACGTCACTCAAATTCCTAATAGGAGGCGCAGAAGACACGGACATCGATCCTATGGAACGTATGGGTCCTCCTGGCTACCCCCTCGATATGGTTGGCGTGGTCGGTAATCGCGTTCATAGTTTCGATACTTTCGTATGTTTGGAGAAGCGGGGCGGCGAACGACCCAGAGAATGGTGGTTGGCCGCGCCTCACACCCGCTCAAGCCCTCGGACCTCGCCTGGGAGTCACTGCCCTCGTGATCCTTGGACTGCTCAACTTTCTGATGATTCTCATGACATTCAAAAAGTACGGCACAGATGGCAGGTCGTTCACCGAGCTGCCTGGTTCACACCAAATTCCCGAAGGGGGTGGGGCATCCTCCGCGGCCAGAGGCAGGGGAATATCCAGGAAAGTGGCCGTGGAACTGCAGGTGAGCTCTCCACCCGTTGGGGAGGGGAGCAGTGGTGCAGGTATAAACGACCTTGAGAAGAGCGGAGCTAGAAGAGGGTTACAATGAGGTTATTAGGCACCCGTTTTCCATCGAATGCTGACGCGAGAGTTTGTAATTTATTCATATGTTGAGTACGTGATCACTGTTAATTAATGGACATCGACAGAGAATAGTCTACGGTCATGAGGATCGTAAAATGATATGGAGAGGGTGAAAGGATGTAATATCATCCGGATCGTAGCTTCTTGCGGGGCGACAGACCACCACCGTCTTCCCGCCTCCTTTTCACATGTTCCGCGGTTGGTGAAGGGGGAACGTATCCTGGCTCCACCGTTGTAAAGGAGTTATTCGAGAACACCCGCCCACCAGAAGATCGTGCTGGAGATACGGTTCTAACTCTTGTGGGTGTGGACAGTTGGCCAGAACCAGAAGTCGAAGGTTCAGCCTCTGGTGATGAGGGTAGGTCTTGAAGGATAAGTCGGTATCCATGCTGGATCAACCCAAAGAATCGGACATCACGGGTATATATCCTGAGCAGAACTTCACCGAAGCTTGCAGGCATCAATGATGATATATCACCGGGCTCGGCCTTGGCACATTCTACAGTCCAGGTTCAGCCAAATCTATCGAGGGAGGGGGGGGGCACACCATTGGGTTTTCTCTTGGAATAGAACCGAACTTTGTCAATGGGATTGCTATTGCCCATGCCGTAGTGAAGCACCGCTTCGTCAATGATGATATGTTGGGTGGACAACTCCTCAATAGCAGCTCGTTCTTCATGACTTTCAGGTTTGCGGGATTTTGCAGCAGATACGATCTCCTCAGGATCGAAGAACCTATAGAGGCGCCCTTTCCAATCCCACGTAAAGACTTTATAGTCGACCATCTTGTACAAGTCCCTTGACGTGATGCGATTCAAGATCCCCTGCGCTCCCGCGAGGTTCTGGAAAAGGTCAATCCTGGCAAAGAAAAGAGTAGGATGGAGCTCACTTGGTCCTCGGACATTTGAATCAGTTCAACAATGCTGTCGGTAAGGTGCAGATACTTCTCCGGTCTAGTAACGTAATCCGCGAAGTGCATTACGGGTTCCGCGGCAAGGAGGGCATCCACGACCATGTACTCGATCGCCCGGGCTAGTGCGGATGGTGAGAAGGGAGAAAGCGCCAATCGACTCCCATGCTTTACCTGTCTTATGACTGTAAATCAGCTTATGGAGACTGTACCGTGTATGACAGAGCTCAAAGAGCATGTTTGCATCCTTGATGTCATAGCAGATCTGGTCCTCAATGACTCTGGCGCAGTTGATGAGCCTTGGGCCAAGCATCAGCCGCGGCGACAAGTAATGTATCCCAGCAACGAACCTATCTGTGCAGATCGACGATGCAATGTCACTCGTGACCTTTGTATCACGGGCAATGTAATCAAACCTAGTGGAGAGGTCAAGGGTGTATGATCCGAGAGTGTAGGAGGTACTCACTTGTCGACGTCGATGCCGTTCCTCTTGTTTGCAACGATTTCAAACAAAAATGGTTTCTCCGAGGGGTTGCTGTCTCTGAAAATATCGTATGAAACGGACGGAAATGGCAACACCCCTATAATGCGTACGAGCACCTGTCAGGATCGCCTGCTATTAGAGCTTTGATAAAATGAATGTCGCTTCTGGGGAGGTCAATATCATTCTTGGCAACGAGATCATCGAACATCATCTCGGAGGCATCCTCGTGGTGCCAATGATGTCCAGGGCTAAGCTACCCGGTCAAGACGGCACGAAAATGGAAATAGTGTGTGTGGTGTGACCCACAGTGCAGCTGGAATGAACCGGCCATCCCACACATGGGAAAAAGGGCCGTGTCCGAGATCATGACACAGGCCGGCAAGTTGAACACACTTGACATCCCTGTCCGTGATGCCAAGTTCTGGCTGCTGGTCCTTAAGGTGTTCGACCAGACAACGGGCCAAATGGGCAACACCTGGGGGGAGCGTTGAGTGTGCAGGAAACACGCGGAGGGTCCGTGGAAGAGGGACCTAAACAATGCTCAAACCGGTTATGGGCTGCGCCAGGCCAGACCATGTAACTCGTGCCAAGCTGCTTGACTAGCCGCAGTCGTTGGAAATGGGCGCTGCATAAAAAGGGATAAACGGATCAATCAAACCGACGGGGGAGCGACGACTTGCGTGTCGATGAATCTGCATATCTTTGGATGGAAGGGCACTGGAAACGCGGGATCGTTAGCAGGGGTAAACACTGAAAAGGCGAGCGCACTGTAGCCATGAATCGAGTCCTTGAACATCCGCATGTTGGGAGGTGAGGAGGCGATCGGGTTGCGGCACGTAGCACCGGTGAGGCGGCGGAGTGGGAAGAGGAATGACACGTGATCCCGGAGGCAAGTGATCAGAGACGGGAGCGGAGGTCCGGTAGACCGGCTTAGATAATCAAGGTGAGAGGTCCCTGGACGAGGGCGAGCAAGGTTCCACAGTCTCTCCATTCCACACAGGTATCTTATCTGATCGACTCTTGTTCTCGTACGGCACGCTCAATGTTTCATCAGCTGCGATGTCTCTCGCCCAGCAGACAGCGTACCAGCAGCATCTTCAGGGCCAGGAAGTCCAGCTGCACACCCTCGACAGACAGGCCCTCGAAGAATCTCTCAGGCGGTCTATCACCCTCGTCTTCTGGTACAAGGTCTGGATCCCACGTTTTCGAGTTCTCCGCCCATCCGTCTAACCTCATACTCCAGCCACACTACGATCCGATCCGCCTTACCCAAGAGATAGCAACATTTCCCCTATTCCAACTCTCCCACTTCTCGCAATTAGTCTCAGACCTGGGATTGAATCCCGCGTGCCTCGTCGATTGTTACAATCCCGTTTCGGGTCACTGGGAGCAACACGCCGTCTCCACAGTAAGGACCGTAGAGAGCGAACAACGTGTCCTGTACAGGGTCCGGAAGAGTTTCCTCGAGGGGCTTTCTGATGACGAATGTCCAGGACTGAGGGAGGAGATCACTCTCCAACCGAGACCTCTCCACCAAACTGTATCTTATAACTCTGTTCTCGCTTCTACGACCGCCGTCAAACGCTCGGCCCCTGACAGCCTCGACGAGGGTGGCCACTCTTCCAAATATTATCGGGTTGATCGGGTCACGTTTTCTCCGGCCACAGTCCCAGGGAACAACTTCATCGTCCCTTCCACCGATTCCCAACCATATCCTTCTCCATCATCGACCTCCAATCAAGCGTACCCCAGCCCTCCTCCATTTCCCTCCCCTCTAGTCGCCAAACGGGTCACGACGGACCAAATCTTTGCGTACGCCTCCACACCTAAGGAATCACTACCGGGCGGCTCTTCGTCGAGTAGTTCTTCATCCGTTGCATTCCCCCACCATCCTCATCCTCCCCTGAAGCGATGGCCGAACGATTACACCGTCGCTGAGGTCTCGGATGGATTTAAGCAGATGGATTCGTTGGTCACTCAACAGCCCACGCTGACCCAAAAATGCGCATTTGAGAAGGTTTTCGGTTGTCGATATGTCAAGAGTACGGTTTGCCGGCATCGAAGCGTCTGGAGGAGAGCTGACAATGGAGTCAAGTCAGCGTTTGAAAGTATGGGGACCGATGAAAGGGCTGTTTGGGGAAACTTCGTGAAGCAGGTTGAAGGGAGGAGGAAACCGGACGGGGTTGCTGCTGCGGAAACCGAAGACCCAGAGGGCCCCCAGAGGCATGCGATGATACACGACATCCACTATGCCACTGGCCTACAGATGATGGCGACGAGGAACATGGACGTTGGGGGGGCTCTGACGCAAACGAGTGTCCATTCTCCGGATTATCAGGTCAACGACGTCTCGATCACAGGAGGGGTTGAGCTTGGGGACATGTCAGATGTTGACGAGCCAGTAATGGGGTCTCTTGGCCCGCCCCCTACTAACCATATCCTTTCGGGTGAGTCCCGTTTGTCATTTCCATGGCGCTTTAGCTCAATCGCTTGAACAGGAACGCTCTCAGCAGATGAGAGCGTTTCGGTCCTGCAACATCAGTTAGGGGTTCCGGATTCTGTGGTCAACAAATAATCTTACGGGTTACAGACACTTGTGTGAGTATAGCTGGTTTTGTAAGTTACAAACCGGGGAGGGGAGCTCTCTGCCAAATCTATCTAGCGCGCATCATTTTCCTACCTGTCAGAATCGAAAGTCACCCCAGCCGCGATGAGCCGAACTGCATTGTGACGCAGCTGAGGTAAGTAGAGGCGGACACTCATAGTCACGTGGCTGCGATTGCGCCATCCTATGCTGCGATTGCGACTTTGAGCTGAGGGTAGTATATATATACTTTGCCTTCAATTAGATAATAGCAGAAGGTCTACCATGTCCACCCCCTCTATCCTCGTCTTGCGAGTCCTCATCTCGAATAGAGCCCTCTCCCAGTTTGTTGACCATCCGGCGTTATCACTCGTGCTGCCTATCTTGCCCTTCGTGGATAATCGTAAGATACTGCAGCTGTTCATGCATCTCCTCCGACGGACCTAGGTCTCTCGCATACCTTCGTACTTTCTGGCTGGTCCAACAGGGCAGCTGCCCCTTATCGCTGTGTCTCAGCCGACCAGCGTGTGACGCATGACGGTCGGACCCCGGTAACCTTTGTCACAGCTGCTTGTTGCTCCGGGGCTCGGGTGCTCTATATCTGTTGTGGTTTCATTGGCGGCGCTGGCGACTCGCCTGGACACGTGGGCGTGGGGTGTATCGTGACCCCCCTTTCTACGTACAAACCCAAGATCTTGAGATAAGCGGAGACACAAGGTCCGGTTCGCAGGTGCAGTTTTGTAGTCCCACTGTTTCGTTCACCTGTCCGTACTCCCATTGTAGTTACCCGTTTGCTATAAATTCCACCAATTTCCCTCTTCCCTCCCCAACAATCCTTCTCGGATCTTGGACGTCGTTGAAGCTACAATGACCTCGCCGTTTGTCCTCCCCTCCACCGGCGGGTCGTATTTTGTGGTTATCAACCCAGACATCAACACCCTCAACGCGGTACCGCTCGTCGATGGGTCTTCCGATCTTCTCTTTGCGGCGTTCGGCCAAGGTTCTGCCATGGATTTCGACATTTTGTTGGCGCAGGCGCAGGAGAGTTTGCACCCCTCCATCACCAACTGCCGCCGTGCTTGGATAGTACTCCACGATGATGGTACGCTGGGACAATTCTATTGATGATACCCCCAATCACTCAACACGCCGGGGTCTAGGTTCAGAGTCGTACAGCGCATTCCTTCACGGACGTGTCACCGTGGGTGACATCCAGATTTCGCATATCAACACTTCCGAATTCAAGGTGCCCTTGCCTACCTCCCTGACCCCGCTGTTTTACTCATCTTGGTCAGTACTCACTCGTCGATACACTGAACTTGTTGGCTGTCTGCGGGTTTCGCTCCTTACTCGCTCTCGAACGAGGCAAAATTGGCTTGCATGTCGTGGAGCGTCCGAGCTTCAACTTCACCACCCTGTCATCGAAACCAGGGTTACACTTCGGCCCACCGACCATTGAAGAATTCCGTGAGATGTGGAAGGCTTGGGACCTTGTTTCACTCGGCATGATACCGTCTCACCTGCTCCACGTAAAACCAATCGACTTGCGACACAAGTGCCTGTTTTATCTCGGCCACATTCCAACGTAAGTACATCGTCGGTTTCATTAGGGTTGCCCATATGACTTTTATCTTTAGATTTTATAATATACTCCTCAGTAAACTCCTTCAGCAACCGTACGTCGAGCCACGGAGATTCACGACCATTTTTGAGGTTAGTCTCCCGTAGCCCACAAAAGTTGCTGCTCTCACACAACTCTGCAGCGTGGCATCGATCCTCACGTCGATGATCCAAACCACTGCCACGTCAGTCCTCGCTCTCTAGTGATGACCCGCATCGCTCAAAGTGTTTTAGGGCCACTCCGAGGTACCTGAGCGGGATGAAGACTGGCCGGTCCTCTCAGAGGTGGTCAGGTACCGCGATCGAGTCAGGGAACGTGTACTCGACCTTTATCGGGAGCTAGAATCTGGGAAACGCATCCTTACTTGGCGATTGGCGCGCACCCTGGTTATGGTTCTGGAGCACGATGCGTTCCATATCGAGGTGGGAGGTTGTGGACGCCATCCCGGAACTGATACTTACCTCGGTCCAGACACTTTTGTATATGCTTATTCAGAAAGCTGACTCAGATTCTTCCGGGACTTTGCCTCCTCCGGGTATCCACGCACCAATGTGGGACGAACTGGTGAAACAGTGGGACATAATCCCAACACCGGTGCACTCGAATGTGGAGTTGGGTCCCGAGGTGCTCTCAGTTGGGAGGGATGACCGTGAACCGGATGACTATGTTGCAGATGAGAGTGCGGACGTCAAGTCCCACGATTTCGGATGGGATAACGAAAATCCTTGCCGACAGGTGGAGGTTGGGAGATTCAGGGTCGATTTCCGGCCAATCACTGTGGAAGAGTTTTACGAGTTTTGGGTGGGTGGTGTCGGTGAAAGTGTATCAAACAGCTTACCCGCCAACTGGGTCGAAGATGCGGGTGAGATCAAGGTTTGTGGGGTTCGATCATCTCCTTGCTTGGAAGCAAATAATGAGTTGCGTTAGGTCCGCACTGTTTACGGCCCGGTACCGATGAGGATCGCGGGGGGTTGGCCAATGATTGGATCGTTCGATGAGTTGTCGGCGTACGCTGAATCGAAAGGGGGTAGGATCCCAACTGAGCACGAGCTCCGACTTTTCTTGGACAAGTTCAACGTCGGGTATGAGGAAGGAGCGAACGTGGGATTCAGGAACTGGCACCCTTTCCCGTACGTGTTTCGGGCTGTGCTTTACGCGTTCGCCTTTGCTGACAGCCAACCAGAGCAACCGCTGGAGGGCCGGTAGATGGGGGACGCGGATCGAACGGGGGCGTGTGGGAATGGACGTCGACTTTGTTTGATACCCATGATGACTTTGCGGGGACGGCGATCTTTCCGGGATACTCATCAGATTTCTTCGATCAGAAGCACCATGTCGTGGTGAGTGCCAAGCCCTTTCTCTATTCAATCACCCTGATGACCCATCTAGCTTGGTGGCTCATACGCAACGCCACCGCGACTGGCTGGGAGGAGAACATTGCGAAATTTCTACCAACACAATTACCAGTACGCGTGGACGTCGGCCAGGGTCGCATACGACGTGTAGTTATAGACATGACGCTGCGTATTAAACCCAAACACGCTGCCACGTTGTAGTACTTACATTGGGATGATGCTTCTGCTTCCTGGCAGGTCGAACATGACATTTGAAATGCGTGACGCGCCTAACCTGCGCACCTGTTACATTGGTTGTGCAAATGCAAATCTCTGACCCTGGCCAGCCGGCGTTATATACTTAACCGCAGATGCTCGGTGACCGCCCATCGAGAGTCCGCTTCCCCGACACACGTTCGCGATTCGCTCCATATGGTTCTCCGAACCCCAAGTTTCCAACATTCAGTATTTTAATGCCGAGGGTGCCTTTCCCGCTGTTCCCGACCCCCCCCCCCCTGCGTGTCGTTCTCCCTGTTTCTGACCGTTAGTGCAAATGCGTTCTCTCACCGCGGTCGTCGTCGTCACTACCCTCCTTTCTCGCTTCGTCTCGGCTCAGAGTACAACCTGCCCTGTCCCACCTCTCCAGACTTCTTGGCCCTTCAATCCCGCCATTGACAACGGTGGTCGTGATTTTGGCGCCCCAAGCGTCCCTCAGGGAAAGATCTGGAACGGTCAACCCAAGAAAGGTGGTCCCCATGGTCCAGCTAAATTGAAAAATGTGTGCCCCCCTCCTTCGCGTCCATTTATTACCTCCAGGTCTGAATTGCCAATGATTAGCTCATTCTGGCCATTCCTGATGGCTTTGGTCCCGCTTCTGAAGTCTTCGCGAGAAACTTCAATCAGTGGAGCAACAGCCACAACGGCTGGAACAACGTCCTCGGATCTGACACCATCCAGATCGGTTCCATCCGAACCAGGTCTTCCGATTCCTGGGTTACTGACTCCGCGGCCTCCGCCACCGCCTACTCTTGTGCCATTAAGGTATCCGGCCCCACAGATTTAAACCTAGTCAGTTTCTCACTCCATATTCCAAGACTTACAACGGCGCCATTGGTATTGATGAAGATGGGAATCCTTGTGGTACCGTCCTCGAAGCCGCAAAAGCCAGAGGATATCACACCGGTCTTGTCGTCACATCCAGGATCACGGTTAGTTTTGTATATAAAACATTTACATCGATTGAGCCTTCGTCCAGCACGCAACTCCTGCAGCATTTGCCTCCCACGTGTTCGATCGTGACGATGAGTCGGTTATCGCCAAACATATTGTTGGTGGCACTCCACTCGGCCCGGTCGTTGACATCCTTCTTGGGGGTGGTACAAGATTCTTTCTTCCGAACAGCACGAAAGGTTCTAGCCGAACCGATGACACCGACATCTTTGCTCTTGCGGCTAAGAACGGCTACTATACCTTCACGAACCGTACCGAGTTTGACAAGCTTCAGGGTGGTAATGCGGAACATGCTACCAAGCCATACCTCGGTTTATTCAATGCCGACCACATGAGTTATGAGGCAAGTCGTACGTTTATCCGCTGGTATGTATTGTCTGATTCGCATTCCATCGCAGTTGGATCGGGATAATTCCAAGGAGCCGAGTCTGCTTGAGATGACTAAGACCGCAATAAGGTCCTTGGAACGTGCTACCCGAAATTCGGACAAGGGATTCTTCTTGGTGAGGGTTTAGTATTTCGTACCAGATTTCATCATACTCATATGACACCCAGATGGTTGAGGCTTCAGTACGTCACGCGTAGATCGCTAAATAATGCAATACTGAGCCCTACTTAGCGGATCGACCACGCTGGTCACGGGAATGACCTTGCTGGTCACCTGCATGAGATTCTGATGGTGAGCCAATCCCCAACTCCTGGCTCCGTCCTAACATTGAACGTCCCCAGTACAACGAAGTCATTGATTACCTGAAAGAATACATTGATTCTGCTTCAGACGAGACCTTACTTCTCGGCACAGCTGATCATGAGTGCGGCTCCCTTAGTCTCGGAGGAATTGTTAACACTGGCGAATACCAGTAAGTGGCAGTCTCCCACATTTTTCACCACCAACACTACCACCTGGTAACCACCTGATGATAGGTACAATGTCGGGGCCGTTGCCGCCGCAAAGCACACTTCCGACTATCTCAGCCGCCTCTGGAGCGCATACAATGGATCAGATCCTCAGGGTTTCCTGCTGGAGACCTTTGCTCAGTATGGAATCACAGACGCAAAGTTCGTGGCCCTCTCAGATCTCCTTTTCGTTTAATGAACCTTGTCCACATAGTTCCACAGAGATCGCTGTTGCAAATGCGCTAAAAAAATCCGCCTCTGATGTTGGGATCCACTTTGGCCAGTCCATGAATAGGCGAGCGTTGACCAAGTGGGCAACGGTGTGTATATCATGTCACCGAAACCCTCTCCAAAAGGCCTAACAATCGCGCAGCTTGGCCACTCGGCTGTTGATGTCAACCTGATCGGCTATGCCACCAGGCAAGCCATCGCCAACCTAGAGAGAATCAGGGGTAACCATGATAACACTGGTGCGCCATCTTTGCACCCATTCCTGCGAATTGTGTTCAATTTTTTCCAGAGGTCGGATTGTTCATCACCAATGAACTACGGCTAGATCTCCCTTCAATCACCGGTAGATTGAACGACAAAGTAAACGAGAAATGGCTTGTGGAGGAAGTTGGTCGTGACAAAGTCGAGCACGGTGTAGTCTCCACATCAAACCTAAAGGTACGGGCATTCGACCACGAGAATTAAGCAAGTGGCTTGGGTTGCTTGTATTTTACGAGTCCGGTGTAACAGTCGCCCCTGATCCCGTTATATATGATGATGATTTATCGCTCCTACATGCCATGGGTCAGCCTTGCCCGAGTCGATCGCCTTCGACTTTAACGCCGGACCCTCACAATGCCCCCACGATTGAACAAGAGGCAGCTTAGAGAACAGGAGGAACTTTCCGCCCTGCGTCCTGCTGACGATACTGATGACGAAGCGACACCCTCTAGTGTGGACAAATCTGCCATGGTGCGTTCTGTAACAACTGTTTGACCTGGAGGCTCAACGGAACACCGAAAGTTTGGCACGCTCGTAGTCGAAGATCTCGAGGAAGAGGAACAAACTGATAAATCCTCGAAGCCTAAGAAAGTATGTGGTCCCGCCATCGCTCGTCGAAAGGGTCACGCTGACCAAATGAGAAAGGGGAAGAAGAAAAAGAAACAGCGTACAACCGACCCGATTGTTCAAAACTCACCCCGATCCAACACCCCCAAGAAGTCTAGGAAGCAGAAGGCTAAAGCAGCACAATCTAATGACGACCAAGATTTCGATAAGGTTCTGGCTGAGTTATCCCTCGAGTCGCACGGGCTCCAGTCAGTTGCTGGGGGCTCTTCGAACCCGGAACCATCACTCTACAAACGTTTTGTGGCCCTTCTGTGCATCTCCCCACAACATCTCGACGGCGAGCTCGAAATGCGTAAATTTTTCGGATCCAAGATCATCGTTTCCTCAAAAACTTCCTCTCGTACAGCTTCAAAACGGGTGAACGTGGCCCATAGGTCAATATTGACAAATCCTAAACCGAACTGGTGGCCAGCGCAACTGCGAGAGGGGCTGTCCATTCGCCAGCTTACTCCTGATGAACGTGATGATAAAGCGTTCCGCTACGGATGGTCGGATCGTCCAGAAGAGGTATGGTGGACTGTGGAGTACGGGAAAAAATATCGGGCAGTTACCATGGCTTTCATGCAAACCGTCATGTCTGGGGGTAGGTGATGCGGCGGTCTTCCCAAAATCTAGTCTGATGGTCTGCAGATCCCGAGGGTTTCAACCACCTCCTACGCGCACAGCCTTACCACGCCGATACCTTGCTTCAGCTAGCGGAAGTGTACAGTCATCGGGAAGGTGTTGTATCCGGTTCTCTCCAAATTTCCTTGACCTGATGCATATCAGAATACAGCACCGCCTCTGACTTCACCGATAGGGCCATTTTCAGTTACGAGCGAGCTTTCGTAGGGGCATTCAATCTCATGGGCGGGTTTCACCGGTTAGATTTTGACCGTGTCGAGAATCGCCCGTTCTTTTTGGCCCTCCATCGACAGTTGGTGTGGGTCGTGGTCGCATTCATGCTGTGTGTTGTAGCCTGACAATCAACAGTGACCTCCACCGACGGGGTTGCATCCGAACGTCGTTCGAGTTCGCCAAGTTGTTGTATTCGCTTGATCCATGGACCGACCCACACGGGTCATTGTTGCATCTGGATGGCCTCGCAGTAAAGGCGGGGATGCATGATTGGCTATTGGATGTTTGGGAATACTTCGAAACAAATCAAGACGGCTTCGCGGGCAGGCTCACCGCAATGGTTCTGCCCGGATGGTGGTATACCAAAGCCTTGGCGATGAAAATCCGTGAGGATGCTACGGGGTTGCAGGCTAGTGAAATCGCTTACCCTTTTTTTGCGGACCCCTTGACATTAATATTCCAGGATCACGCGTCAAGTAACCGGGCATTCGTGGCTGCGGTGTTGCGTTTCCCCTCCCTTCTGCCACTTCTTGCAGACAAGGTGGATATCACACTACCTGCGGGGCTTCGATCCGAACCCGCTTTCAAATTACATGTTGATTCATCGTGAGGCGCCCCTATTGTCCTCAGGCGAAGGCCACGCACCTGACGTCGCGCCTCATTTCAAAGTTCTCTTTCGACCCCGACGGATGCAGCCGTACAGCTACTTTGTCACCTCTACGTCCAGAGATGGGGGGAGCTGTGGCTAGGAGAGGATCACTCCTCCTGGGTGTTGGGGTGCATTAAGTCACTTCCGCCCCTAAGTTCTGTTCCAACGAGCTCAAACGAGGACCGGTCCACAGTCCTGTCTGCGACAACGATCCACACTTCAATTTACCGACACGTCGTCGTCCTTGAAAAAACATGCCGGTCCTTATTCTCTTTTATCCCGAAAGAAATCCTCAATTCCAGACAGCTTGCATGTGATCCTCTGCCGCCGTACCTGAAGGTTAGCGAGTACAACGCGGAATTCTTCCAGGGTGTCGAAGATGTACTAGGATACCGGCCTCGGAGACGGAACGCTAGGGAGGAAGAGCGCTTCCTGGAGAGGCTGATACCAGATGGTGTATTCCGTAGACAGTTACAGGTTAGCTCGCCTCGCCTCACCTCGCCACTCCAGAGACTAGTGACGTCATAGGATTTTTTTGGGGCGCACCCCAATTTCGCCGAGCGGTTTCCTGGTGGCGTTGTCCAGTTTGCACAGTTGGCAGCGCAGCTGCCTGAAGATGCGTTGGAAGACTTGATGATTGCGGAAGCGGATGACCACGGCGCACCGAACCCAAATGGGGGTATGCCAGGCCAACTGCAGGGTGAAGTAGGGGTGCTCGATTTCGAGCAAGATGTCGCCGACCAGGACCCCATCATAGGAGGGGCAGGAGGAGACGGGAGTGACGACGACGCAGATATTGCGGTGGGTGAAGGAAATTATCCCAGTAGTCGTTTTCTTGAGACTTGCACCCTCCCTCCACGATAGCCGCTCCCGGTAAGGATCCTACGCAACATAGTAAACCGCTTCCTAGGTGGCGCAGCTGCCGAGGTTTCGGACTCCTCAAGCAGCGACAACGGTGGAAATTTGGATCAAGAAGGAGTGGATTAGGGTACAGTAAGTAGTTGACATCTAAAGGAGTCCGTATGGGATTACAATGAGGGTAGGTAGTGTTCTTGTGGGTGTAGTACAAATGAGGCGTGGGGGTATGACTGAAAAGAAGTCCGTATGAGGGTGAGAACGTGGACGTGTGAGAGTTTTAGTGATTTCCCCAGTCAGCGTAAAACTTCTGGAGGTCTGATAAAAGGCGTTGCTGAAGAACCGCCCACTCCTTTTCGACGTCGCTCTTGACGGCGGCCCTCGAGGCCGGATTAATAGATTTGACCGTCAAGTTGAACACGGCGGATATGGGTCGGTGGTCGGATATATTTGCCTCCCAACGGCAATACTGAGTTTGCACGGTTCTGGAACTGTTGACTACTCTCCAAAGAATACGATCGCACCATGCGGGGGTTCGTTTCTTCGGGGACGTGTCAAAATTGTTTGTCTTAGGGTCATACTTGTATGTCGGGATGAAGTCGATCGGTCCTTCTTGGAATGAACGAAGGCGAAACCCACGGTTGAGTTTCATCTCTTTCAGGAGCTGGTCATGGACCTGGAGGTTTTGATGCTCCCCAGAGCGTACGGAAGCTATGACCATTTCCCTACGGGCTTCGATGCGGTAGTTCATATCTCCGCTGAACTGGGTGACATTCAGGACATGAAAGCCGCAACGAGAATGGATGCTCACGAAGACGATCTCGTGGTCGAGAACCATTGTTCCGTCCCCTCCGTTGACAAAAGCACAGGGATCAAGGCTGCTTTGTTCGGGGAACAGGGCGCGTTCTTCCAAGATCGCAGCAACATCCCTCCCCCGCTGACGAACTTGGTGCTGGCCCGCCGCAAGGTGGCAGTTGATGAAACACACCGAGGAATCGTCGATGATGAGCCGACAGACAATGGCACCCTATGAAGGCGTAAATTCAGATCGATGCAAGGTGTAGGGTTTCCTCACCTTGTTCCCAAAATTACCTCTCATACCGCGTTTGATAACATTTAGGTGTGTATCCTTGATTGAAGCCCGCTCGGATACCTTGACGAATGTACAACTGAACAGGCCAACAAGGTTTTCGGAATGGACTACATGGTATGGTGTGCCCGGATGTGCGAGGCGAACGGAAAGGACAAGGTAGTCGTACCACTTCTTGTAGGAGGTGGATACTTTCTGTGACATGGTGCCATCATGTGCCTTGGTTCTGTTACCGAGGAGGACGGACTTGGCTGTTACTTTCCGATTTTCGAGATCAACGACCTCTTGGAAGCCGATGGAAATGATATCGGGAGCGTTTGCGCTGGCGAGGACGTCCTTCAGAAAGTCAGTGTTGTTCGGGTCGCCGGTCAGTGCGTCTGGTTTGTTGGCATCGACGTTCCAAGAAACGATGAGCGTGTTCAACTCGCGGTAGGAACTGTATTCGTCTTCACGGGTCATCAGTTCGTGGTCTTTTGTAGAGAGGAGCATCAGTGGGTTGTCGAGGTGTCAAGTTCTGGCACAAACCAATCCAGCCCGCGGCCAACAGGCCATCCCAGAACCTCATCTTCTCGTCCCTACCAACGCTGACAGCGCACAGTTTCCCAACCAATGGTATACTCCAAGGGTCTACAGACAGGTTTGTGACGGGAACATCTCTGTGAGCCACCCAAGAGTTGGTCATTATCCACGGCTTCTGTGAAGTGTCGTAGGCAGAAATTTGTCCAGCTCTGGAACCGCTCCACACCCTGTCATTCACGCCAGCTAAGCAGAGAATATCAGACATAGCCACTTTGACTACATCAACGCATTCGGGTCCCCCTTCTAACGTCCAGACTGTAACCGTACCGCCTTCGTGCCCGAGGTAAACATAACCGGGGTTCGATGGGAGCATGGTTCCGCACGTTACCGTCCCAACGTGTTCGGTTGGCAAGAGAGACCTCCCTGAGCTTCCTAACGTGAGGATGTCGTACACGCGCACGATCGGTCCACGGGAGGAATTTGCAGTTCCGGAATGTGGTTCCCGGGCCGAGGTCCACAGCCTTCCTGCGATGAGTGTCACAAAATGTTGTTTATCGGCAACTCGTATTACACGTGCTTGAACGCTGGATAAAACGAAATCTTGCGAACTATCCGGAGCAAAAATGAGAGCCTTTCCGTTATCGTCCATGGTAACCATAGTGCGACCGGTGGAGAAGATATGGGTGACGGCTTGCGCATGAGCGGCTATCTTCGAGGAAACAAGGGCTGCGGAACGAACGTCCACTTCGAACAGATGACCGTCCTTTGTTCCTATCCAGAGCAGGGTAGCTTTTTCACCACGAGCCCGCGAATTTCTGAACGAGAGACTTGTGGGTTTTCTTGAACGATGATCAGGGGAGATGTCCTTCAAGTCCAAGGTATACAGCGGCAACTCGGAGACGGTTAGGTCAAACAGTTTGACGGTGTGAGATGAGACAACGGCGACGATGCTGCCGGCTACGGCGTAAACACCGTTATGTGGGACGGAGATGTGTGATTCCGGGTACGGATAGAAATCTGCGTAAGGCGGCTTCCGCGACGAGCGGCTAGAGTCTGGAAGGTCTGTTCTGGTTTTAGATTCTTCTTCTTCCTCTTCGTCTGAAGAGTCAGAGAACTGTTGCTGGCGCTTGAATTCTGGGAGGTCGTCCTTTAGGCCAATCTGCCGTTTCGGGGGAGGGGGGAGGCTTCCAAACATCTTCCGTTCAGAGACAGCCGGGGAAGCTTCTATGATGGTTTCCGAAGGTGCTATATTTTCCGAGATACCAAAGGCAGGGGCACTTGAGGGGGGGATGATATCATCGTAAACGGAAGTAGTCTTTCTAGCTGGCAAAGGTGGAGGGGTATGAGAGGCGGTGAAGGGAGGCGTTGATTGTAAGACTGAAATTTTGGAGCGCGGCGGAGGGCGCGGGGGAAGGGTGCGAGAAGGTCTAAGTTCCTGTGGTGAGTCGATCTGGATTGTGAGACCACCCCCAGCGATCGGTTTGGCGTCATCAGAAGTCAAGGGGTTCCCGGCCTTTCTCACAGGGAGGGGGGGAGGGGGAGAGAGAAGGTCATCTCCATTCCAAAGCTGTGAACTGTCCGTGGTTTCAGACTGGTGGGTAATATCGACCGTTTTCGATAGTGGGTGGGTAGATTGAGGTTGATGGGTATCGCTGCTGTATTTGGGGCAGGCAGGTTAGTAATAGCTATAACGGGACGCTTGGAACCGTCCAAACCTCGAAAACTTCTCCCGCATGGAAGCTACATTCCCGGTTTGTGGGAGGGGTAGGTCTGATTTGGGGCTGGGGGATGGTATTGGTGGAGGGGGACGCTTGGTCGGGCTGGTGGACGGGTTCGGAGGGGAGAGAGAGAGAATCGGGATGGGACGCAAACGGGGAGATGCACTGGGAGAGGCTGGCTTGGAGGAGCGGGTTGGAGGGGGTGGAGGGGGCCGTTTAGGAGACCTAAGGTCCGAGGAGGAGGAGGAAGACCTAAGGTGGCCCGAGGGATGGTGGTCATCGTCACGGTCATCGGCTTGAGGGTAAAGATCGCCAGAAGATAATCTCTGACGGGAACTGACCCTGTGCTCGGCTGTCAAGAGACCACTGGTACTGGCGGGTAAGCCAAGGCCAGGAACTGTAGGTTTTTTGTTGGAAGGGATTTGAGAGTTGGCGTTGGCAATCTGTTCGAAATGGGACTTGAGGCTGCTGACAGCAGGTGGTCGGCTGGTCTCTACGGACTCGGACTCTATAGGTGATGAGGAGACCATCCCTCGTCGCCGTCGCCGTCGCCGTCGGTAGGGAGTGAATCGGTGATGAGAGATCAAACAACAAGTGCTAGTGATTTCAACTTTCATCGACCACGAAAAAAACATGTCCAATCAGTCCACTCATTCCTCCGCCTCCCTCTCCTTCGCCAAAGGCGTCATCGCTCGTCTCGCGCTGTGGCCAGCTTTGCGGATCGCCGTACAAAACAGTTGGGGTGGCCCGGATTCCACCCGGAAGCGGACATGGATGGCATCGGTCATTGTCGACACATTTGAAGAACACTCTACGCCTCCCGACGCAGAATACATCGAAGAGATGCTCCTTCAGATCATGGACGATGAGTTCGAAACCGTTATAGAGGACGCGAGCGCAGAGTCCGTTGCAAAAGACATCACGAAACTGTGGAAGGATATCCATCTGGGTGATCTGGCTGGTCTACAACATTTGGAGCAACAGGCGGACGCAATTTCCGACAGACCTATAGCTGTCCAAGCCGGTCCTTCTGGTGGGCTGGATACGGATAGTGGCGAGGAAGAGGGCGATTGGGTGTCAGATGACGAAGTCGGGCATGGCTCAGACCACGCACCAGACCTGCAACCTCCGGGGGTGGACGAGGATGGTTTCACAACCGTCAGGAGCAAGTACTCCAAACACCGCTAGGTATGGTTCATCACGTCTCGCGGCCTCGTTCTAATCATATCCATAAGACATGCGTGCTAGTAGGTAGTAGTAGAATCAAGGAGACGACTCGACAAAGGCCTTGCCCTTCTCGATATTCTTCTTTAGTTCAGGCAAGCACGCCTCCAATAGCTTCTCCTCCTCCGCAGTTAACTCTCCAATGGAATGGATCTTTTCAACCCCGTTCGGCTGGGAGTATGTCATGTCAGCGCGGTCATGGTGGATAAAAGTTTTTTCGCGCTTACACCGAGCTCGACATTAGATGAGAAGAAGTCAATGCCCTGGTCAGCAAACAACGGGCTCTTGACGAAGGTTGGAGTGATCACTCCCTTCTCACCCGCAAGACCGCGAAGTAAGGCATTGGTAAACTTGGCGCCCGCGTAAGCCATGGACAGGGTGGCACTTCCGGCGCCATCCTTAGCCTTCACGACTTCGTCACCACCATACTGGATGCGGTTCACGACCTTGTTGTAGGCTTCTCCAGAGATGCCTTTTCCGGGGGATGATTGCGAGAGAAGAGGAACGATAGTCGCGCCGCTGTGTCCACCAATAACGGTAATCGGAGTGTCGACCGGGTTCGTTCCCACAATACCGGACACGAAACGAGCGGCGCGAACGACGTCAAGTGTCGTTACGCCGAAGATCCGCCGTGGGTCGTAAACGCCGGTCTTCTCAAAAACGGTAGAGACAATTGGAACGGTCGAGTTGACAGGGTTAGAGATCACGAGTACGTGAGCCTCTGGGGAGACGCGGGCTACCGCTGCAGCAAGGTCACGGACGATGGAAGCATTGGTCTGCCGGAGTTCTTTGTGAGGCAAAGTGAAAATAAATGAGAAAAAACCAGACATACGTTGAACAAATCGTCACGGGTCATCTATTGTGGGGGGAGAAAGAGAGTGAGAAGTCCACCTTCAACGGGACGCCGGCGTGGGGACTTACGCCAGGCTACGGTGAAAGACGATATGAATCACTGAAGTCGTTTCGGTGAAAGATGTAACCGTACCTTGCGGGGAACACCAGCGGGGATTACAACGACCTTGACGCCGTCGAGGGCCTCGTCAAGTTTGTCTGCGGGGTAACCGTTGACCTGGCACGTCGTTCAGCGAGAGCCGGCTACAACTGGGGTGGAACATCTACCTCTCCTGGTGTGTCAATGTGGCTGACATCGGCGGCGACTCCAGGGGCGCCACGGATGTCGTACAGGCTCAGGGAAGTAACGAGAGGATCAGCTTTGAGCAAGAGGGAGAGAGGCTGGCCGATTCCTCCACCCGCGCCGAGGACAGCAACCTTGGTATGACGGGCGGCGGATGAAGAGAACCAACGGCCGTTGACAGAAAGACTGCGAGCGGCGTGTCTGGCGAGCATTTTTTTGAGTTTTAGAAAGGTGGAAGGAGAGGACAAGGGATGGGAAGCTGGGCTGGCACGCGTCCGACCGCGATTCTCCGCGATTTGTTCCGTTGCCGTTGCGACTTCCCACGCCTGGAAGTCACGAATGGACATCGACAAGGGTGGGCGTGTCCGCTCTTACGTCCACGCTCAGCTAGCTTTCGTCCCCTTCTATGGTGTGGATCTCCTTGATCCTGGTGACTCCCTACCCGAGACTTTTGGTCCGCAAACCCCCGTCTTGACTGCTCGTAGCCCCTCGGCGACAATCCAACCGGGATTCAACTCTCTGTCTGCGTCTATCCGTCCAGAAGGGTCAATGGGGGATCCGATCCAGGCAGGCCCCCCGCTGACCGAAAAACCTAGTGAAAACAAAAAAAGACGGCTGGCAAAACATCCCACAGGAGCCAAAGAACGGAAGCGATCGTCAAGGCCTAGAAGAGGAGCCCAGTCGACGGGTGATCCAGATCCTATGAATGAGCCCACGGAAGATCGGACCCCAATAGAAGGGGAGAGAAAAAATCGTCGCGAGAAACCAAGGCTTCCCACCAGCCTTTCATTGCTCCACGGTTTCGCTCCAAAAAATGTTGGACCGTCGAGACTGACGGTGAGCTATTTCGATACCCCTTTGGAACGCTGGGTCGCTGATCGCATCCAGATACCTGCTGGAGATAAGGGTGTTTTTGGAAAAGGAAAGTCATCATTGACTGTAGCTAGCGTCTCATTGCCGGACTTGACTAGTAGGTTTGGTTCCGCCAGGCGCTGGCACCACCACTGACCCCTTTAATTCCAAGCCCGGCTTCTCGTCCACGGGGAGCTCAAATCCACCGCGACAGGTTCACGAACATCTCCAACCCCGGGACTTGATCGTAGTGACTCCCGTTCCGGAAGGCAACAGCCACCCAATTCTACAGGTAAAATTGCAGTAGATTCGACGCCGTGGCTAGAGCAAGCCGGAGGGACAATTGGAAACCGTTCTACGACCTGGGATATCGAAATGGAAGAAGGAATTCTCCCGAGTGATTCCTCATCGCTTGCCTGTGACACGACTGTCGTGATGGAAACGGGGAGGATTTGGGGTCTCCGGGAAAGGATGCAACAACCCCTTCAGCCCATCGTGGGTGGTAGACCGTGGCTCCTCACAACTCGAAGCCCAGACGAGCGCTCTTGTTCCTCCCCTCGCGTTACGTCAAGATTCTTTCCCAAGCGCGTGCCTGCTCCTAGCCCCCCAGGAGATACTCCTTATATGTCAACCCCAGACCAGGGGGACCTTCCAAATCGGGAACCAGTGGCCCCGACTTTTGACTGCTATCCTGATTGTTCACGCCTAGACGTTGGGTGGGATGACAGTTCGGACCGGGAGGCTGACTTGTTCTCAGGTGAGTATTATAGAACTCATCTCCCCTGACCGGTGTGGGCATATGCGGCAGTTGACAGTGGCGGGTCTGACCATAGTAGCCGCAGGTCACCAGAAATTGACGACTGACTGGAGCGATGTGCAAGGTTTCGATCCCCCAGCCGCCGAGTCAACGTACTCTGAGGATTACGGTCCTCGGTCTAGGGGTCCATCGTCGGGGGTTGGTTGCCAAGTGTTGTCAGATTTGGGTACACCTGAACAGGCTCACTGTTTTTCGGAAGGGAGGAGATTACTCTTGGGAGTGTAGATCTCATTGTCGTTGCAGTTTGATGGCTCGTTTTCGGGGCCGCACAGGATTTTCGTTTACATGGGTCTAGTATCACCAGTACACTCTACGGCGAGCCGCTTTGGAAACTACTGTAGCAATATCATGCCGTAATCTACCTTGGTCTGGGCATCGTTATTTTTCATCTGGAGAGGGTAGGGAGATGGACCGTCAAGATTGTGCGTGTCGTCGAGAGCACCAAAAGTGGGGGACTTTCGAGGGTGCACTTTTGAGCGCAGCTTTGAGGCCCGGGAGTGGATACCATTGAGGTTGTAATCCTCACGGAACTAGGCTGCGCACAAACGATACACCATTGTGCCACATTCTTGCAACGATTCAGAGAAGTTTTTGACATTCCTCATGGGTCGGAACGATCCTAGGCACAGTGAAGTTTCACGAGAATCACATAGGACAAAGGGGAAGGTTTACAGCCAGAGCCCGTAGAGGACTGCATCAGTGAATGTCCGTGTTACTTATCTGATCGGAAAAAGTAAGAAAAAGCACCAAAAAGCAGGAATAAGTACAGAAAGTGGAGGATAAGTGGATAATCAATAAGCTAGGTCCATTTGGTCGAAGTAAGTGGTAAAAAAAGTATGGAAATAAGACTGATAAGTGCGAGAAGAAAAAATTGATCAATAAGCACCGCGCAGAGCTCGAGTAAGTAATATGCTGGGGTATGGCTCCGTCAGCGGGGTCCAATCCCATAGTCCCTACGGTTGTAGGTCCCCGAGCAGTGATCACGCAGCATCCCCGGTTGATCAAGCACTCGCTGACGTTGGAAACGTGGGAATT
>Ga0307511_10000452_pt1 | contig 44212 bp, 42 predicted proteins | sample 13_EM_MG_FD_200266 | JGI IMG/M metagenome (GOLD analysis project Ga0307511, IMG submission 200266) | Populus trichocarpa ectomycorrhiza microbial communities from riparian zone in the Pacific Northwest, United States - 13_EM | ecosystem: Host-associated > Plants > Roots > Unclassified | place... | reverse complement strand
GCAAAAAGCGCGGTTTTTGCCGGCTGCGTCGGCCGGGGGCGCCTGCGCCTAGCGACGTTTGGGCGTGATCTTTGCGACCCGATAGTCGTACTTGAGTGTCTTGACCGCGATGGAGGTCTCGACGTGGCGCACTCCCGGCAGCGCGAGGATGCGGTTGTTGGCGATATTGACAATGTCCTCGAGAGCCGTGAACAGGCCAATGGCCAAAATGTCGTAGCGGCCAAGCATGATGATCACGCAGCGAATTTCGGGCATGGCGGCGATCTTTTGGGCGACCGTCTTGAGCTCGCCGTGTACCGCCTTGATTCCGATGAGCACTACCTTCGGCGAGCCGGCGAATGAGCCGTTGGTCACCGCGGTCAGCCGGATACAGTTCTCCTGCTCCAGGCGCTTAACGCGGCCGCGAATCGTACCTTCCGTGACGCCGAGCTGAGCCGCGATCTGGCGGTTACTCACCCGAGCATCAACGGTGAGCACTTCGATAATGCGATGATCCAGCTCATCCAGTGTTGCAACGGGGTGCTTCACAGCGACGTCGTCCGATCGAACTCGAACTTGATGACATCCGCGGCGATGCCCGCAGTGAGGTTGCCGATTCCGCGCACGCGCGCCACATCTTTCAACAAGAATGTCTGCAGCTCTTCCAGATCGTGGAGCGCCACGAGAATCTCGATATCGCGCGCCCCGGTGACGAGGTGCACGGCAAACACCTCGGGAAGCTTGGCGAGTTCCTCCGCAACCTCCTCCGCCGGTCGGCCCTGAACCTCGATGCCAACGGCGAGCAGAACGTTGTATCCAAGTGCGGAGAAGTCCGTCACCGCGACCACGCGCATCGCATTCAGCTCCTCGAGCCGGCGAATGCGCGCGCTGACGGTGGCGGGCGCTATCTTGAGGCTGCGCGCGATCTTCTGATTGGTGGCGCGCCCGTCCGCCTTCAGACTCGCGATGATCTTCTGGTCGAGCTCATCGAGCTCGTATGAGACTTCCGCATCGCGGGCCATAGACTACCGTCTCCACCTTGAATGTGCCTGCGATGCTACACACTTAATCAAGCGCCGAAAACGCTCATTGAAAGAGCCAGCGGCTGAGCGTATCGGCGACGCAACCGGGCTTATCGCTGCCCTCCACTTCGATCGTCACGCGGATCTTGACTTGTACGCCGCCCGTAACCGCTTCCGCGGACACGATCTCACCGCGGCCGCGAATACGTGCGCCGGCACGCACCGCGGAAGGGAAGCGCACCCGATCGCAGCCATAGTTGATGCCCATTGTCGCGCTGCAAACTTCGAGAAGCTGTGGCAAGAACAGGCTGACGAGCGAAAGCAGGAGATACCCGTGCGCGATCGTTCCACCGAAGGGTCCGGCCCTGGCCCGCTCGACGTCCACATGTATCCACTGGCGGTCGCCGGTCGCCTCTGCGAACGCATCGATGCGGGTTTGCTCCACGGTGAGCCAGTCCGTAGCGCCGAGTTCGCGGCCGGCGGAGGCGGCCAGTTCGTGGGCAGAACGAACGATCGTAGACATGCTTACGCCCTCTGGCTCGATACCGAAATGACTTCGCCCGTCAGGTAGCTCGAGAGATCGCCGGCAAGGAACACGATGACGTTGGCGATCTCCCAGACTTCAGCCGTACGCCCGAAAGCTTCACGACGCCGCAACTCCGTCAGCAGATCATCGCTCGTGACCCGGTTCAGGAACTCGTGCATGGCTATGCTCGGCGCGACGGCATTCACGCGGACACCATACTTCGCGGCTTCAATCGCGGCACAGCGCGTAAAAGCCATCACGCCCGCCTTTGCCGCCGCGTAATGCGCCTGCAGTGCCTGCGCGCGCCAGCCGAGTACGGATGCGTTGTTAACGATGACTCCGCTCCGGCGCGCGTACATGTGCGGCAATACCGCGCGAGTCATTCGAAAGACGCTCGTGAGAGAGACGTCTAACACCTTGTACCATTGCTCATCCGTCATCTCCACGATGGCAGCCGAGCCACCGAGACCTGCATTGTTCACGAGCACATCGATACGGCCGAGCTTCTTTACAACGGTATCGATGAGCGAGCGAACATCGGATTCCTTCGTCACGTCACACACTTGAGAGAACAGCGTGGCACCCGTCAGTGGGCTGAGCTTCTGCACGGCTTCATCCAGCCTGCGTTCGTGAAGATCGCTCACAAAGAGCGTCGCACCTTCTTCGATACACCGCTTCGCCGTCGCATAGCCGATGCCGGTCCCCGCGGCAGCGGTAACGAGTACCGTCTTGCCGCGAAGAAGATCGCGTCCGGGTGGATAGGGTGGCGCTGAGCTGAGAGTCTCCATCATGGCTGTCCTCGCCGTTCCTGCGGCTGCCCTCGCGGCTCTTTTGGCAGGCCGAGCGCACGCTCGGCGATGATGTTGCGTTGAATCTGGCTCGTACCGCCATAAATCGTATCGGCGCGGGAGAACAGAAACATTTTCTGCAGGCCCTCCCATTCGTAAGCGCCGCTCGCGCCAATCTCGCCCGCGGGTCCCAGCACGTCCATCGCGAGCTCGCCGAGCTTCTGGTGCCACTCGCCCCAATACACGCGATACGTGTAGGCCGCGTCTTCGAGGCGACCACTCTGCGCATGAGTCAACATGCGCAGAGCGCTGTAGCGCATGACCTTCAATCCAATGTAGGCCTCCGCCAGACGCTGGCGAATGTCCGGATCACTGGCCACGCCGTTCTCGATCGCTACGGCGATCAAACTGTCGAGCTCGCGGCGAAACGCCATCTGATGCGCGAGCGTCGAAACGCCCCGCTCGAATCCGAGCGTGGCCATGGCTACCTTCCAACCGTCGCCCGGCGCGCCCACGACGTTCTGTACCGGCGTGCGCGCATCCTGAAAAAAGGTCTCGTTGAATGTTGCATCGCCGGTCATCTCGCGAATGGGGCGAACCGTGACCCCCGGTTGGTTCATCGGCACCAGGAGATAGGACAGGCCGTCATGGCCACGGCTGCCGACTTCCGTCCGCGCGAGGACGAAGATCCAGTCCGAGAACTGCGCAAGTGAGGTCCAGATCTTCTGGCCGTTGACCACCCATTGCGCGCCGTTCGAGCCCTGCTCGATCCGCGCACTTGTGCGCACATTCGCGAGATCAGAGCCCGCGTTGGGCTCGCTGTAACCCTGGCACCAGATCTCTTCACCACGTGCGATCGGCGGCAGGAAACGCTGCTGCTGTTCAGCCGTCCCCAAAGCAAGCAAGGTCGGGCCCACCAGCTCAACACCGAGGTGGCCGATGCGATTCGGTCCTCCAGCGCGCGCATATTCTTCGGCGAATATCACCTGCTCGGCCAGCGTCGCGTCGCGTCCGCCAAACTGCTTCGGCCAACCGACACAGCTCCAGCTCGAGCGCCCGAGCGCCTGCTCCCATTCCTTGCGGCGGTCCGGCATGTCGGCGTGTGCGCTCACGTCTCGCAGATCCACAAACGCGCCAGAAAGTTGATATTCGAGCCACTCGGCCGCGGCGACTCGAAAGCGCTCTTGTTCTACCGTGAATCCGAGCTTCATATCTCAGCCTTCAGAACGCCGGAGCGGCGCCGGTTCCAAGCCCCATGAGCCGTGCAAGCCGTTCGCGCTGCCAGGACGGGCTGCCGAGCAGTGACGAAACGGCACGCGCACGCTTGAAATAGAGATGCGCGTCGTGCTCCCAGGTGAACCCGATCCCACCGTGAAGCTGTATCGCATCGGCCGCACAGCGGTAAAAGGCGTCGCAACAGCATGCTTTGGCGATAGCGGCTGCCTCGGCAAGCTCAGCGTCGAGCTCATCCGCCACGCAGGCCGAATACCACAGAGCCGATTTCGCCGCTTCGAGGCGCACCTTCATGTCAGCGAGTTGATGCTTCACGGCCTGAAAGCTACCGATTGGCCGCCCGAACTGAATGCGTTGCCTGGCATAAGCGCAAGTCGCATCAAGCGCCCACTCCGCTCCTCCAACCGCCTCCGCAGCAAGAGCGATGCGGGCCCTCTGCAACGCGCTTTCGAGCGCATCGCCGGCGGCCTCGAGTTCCCCAAGCACTGCGTCGGGGACGATCTCCACAGCATCGAAATCCACTCGCGCCATCCGTCTCGTGAGATCTAGCATGACTCGCTCGTCAACCGATACGCCGCGCGTACCGGCATCGAGACAAACAAGACTGATACCCTCGGTCCCTACTGTTCCAGGCGCGCGCGCGGCAACGAGCATTCGGTCGCATGCATGCGCGTGAATGACGAAGCCACTCTGCCCCGTCAGTTGGTGGTGCCGACCCCCTCTTTGCAGCTCCGCCGTGATGCCTTCGCATCCCGGAACACCGCTCGCTCCGGTGATCGCCGCGGCCACTCGGATTTCGCCTCGGGCGATGCGACCGAGCAATTCGGCTTTCTGCCACTCATGAGCGACGGCCATCACGATCGGCGCAGCGAGGCACACTGTGGAAAAGAACGGTGACGGCGCCAACCGCCTTCCCTGCTCGTATTGCAGAATGGCGAGTTCCACCATGCCGAGCCCAGCGCCACCATAAGCGCTTGGAATTGCGGTGCCAGCCCACCCCATCTCCCGCGCCATGGCATGCCACAGGCTCTGGTCGTAACCCGCCTCCGTCTGCAGAGCGGCACGCACTCGCTCCGACGAAGCGCTCTTATCGAGAAATGCGCGAGCGCTCTCCTGGATGAGTTGCTGCTCCTGGGTGAACGCGAACTGCATGGTGCGATTCAGGCTCCGTAGACTTTCTTCTGCGGCCGCTGCTGCGCCAGCAGACGCGCTACGACCGGGCCAATCTCATGCGGCTCCCAGCGCGCTCCCTTGTCGACCGTTGGGCCATCGCTCCAGCCGTCTGTCAGAGTTATGCGACCGCCTCCGATATCGAACACGTGGCCGCTCACATTCGACGACTCGCGACTGCCGAGCCAGACGACGAGCGGCGCAACATTGTCGGGATCCGGCGCGTCGAAGCCGCCTTCAGGTTTCTTCATCTGCTCTGCCAACACCTGCTCCGTCATGCGGGTACGCGCCGCCGGAGCGATCGCATTCGCAGTGATGCCATAGCGCCGCAGTTCCGCCGCTTGAACGAGTGTAAGACTCGCGATGCCGCCCTTGGCCGCGGCATAGCCGCTTTGACCCACACTGCCGTTGAGCCCGGCGCCGGAACTGGTGTTGATGAGGCGCGCGTCGACCGGAAGATTCTGCTTCGCGCGCGAGCGCCAGTACTCCACCGCGTGCCGCGAGACGCAGAAATGGCCACGCAAGTGCACCTTGATCACTGCGTCCCATTCCTCAAGCGTGCTGCTCACAAACATGCGATCCCGCAAGAAGCCCGCGTTGTTGACAACTACGTCGAGGCCACCAAACGCGTCGATCGCTGCATTGACAATGCGGGCCGCGCCGTCCCACTCCGACACATCGTCTCCGTTTGCAGCCGCTTCGCCTCCCAGGGCATGAATCTCATCGACCACGCATTGCGCAGTCTCGCTGTCTCGGCCGAGGCCGGCGCGATCTGTGCCAAGATCGTTCACGAGTACCTTCGCCCCTGCGCGCGCGAACGCGAGTGCGTGCGAACGGCCGAGCCCGCGTCCCGCGCCCGTGACAATGACGATTCGTCCTTCGCATATCCCGCTCATGACAGCCTCTCGATGATCGTGACATTGGCCTGACCGCCGCCTTCGCACATCGTCTGCAACCCGTAACGTCCGCCAGTTCGCTCGAGTTCATGTAGAAGCGAAGTCATCAAGCGTGCGCCGGTGGCACCAAGTGGATGACCGAGCGCGATCGCGCCGCCGTTGACGTTGACTCGGCTCATGTCTGCATCGAGCTCGCGCTGCCACGCGAGCACCACCGACGCGAACGCCTCGTTGATTTCGATGAGGTCGATCTGTGCGAGCGTGAGACCGGCCTTTGACAGCGCATGGCGCGTCGCCGGAATGGGTGCGGTCAACATGTAAACTGGGTCGTCCGCGCGCACGGACAAGTGATGGATGCGCGCACGAGGCTTTAGATTGTATCTGCGCACAGCATCTTCAGACGCGACGAGCAGGGCCGCAGCGCCATCCGCGATCTGACTCGCCACAGCAGCGGTAATGCTGCCTCCGGGAGTGATCGGCTCGAGCGCAGCCATTTTCTCGATCGAAGTGCCGGCGCGCGGCGCTTCGTCACGAGAGCATGAGCCCACGGGTTCGATTTCCCGCACATAATGGCCGGACTCGATCGCGTGAAGTGCCCGGCGATTGCTCTCGAGCGCGAACGCCTCCATCTCCCGACGTGAGATTTTCCACTTCTGCGCGATCAGTTCCGCGCCACGAAACTGCGAAATCTCCTGACCACCGTAGCGTTGGCTCCAACCTTGTGAGCCGCTGAACGGGTCCGGATGCCCATACGCCTGCCCGGCCACCCTGGAAGCGGCGGCAATCGGGATCTGGTTCATTGTCTGTACACCGCCCGCAATCACCAGATCCTGCGTGCCACTCATGACTGCCTGAGCCGCGAAGTGCACTGCCTGCTGTGAAGATCCGCACTGCCGATCGATGGTGACGCCCGGCACGTGCTCGGGAAAACCGGCCGCGAGCCAGCAGGTTCGTCCGATGTCGCCCGCCTGCGGACCGATAGCATCCACGCAACCCCAAACAACGTCATCGACTGTCCCGGGGTCGATGTTTGTGCGCGCCACCAACGCGCGCAGAACGTGTGCTCCGAGATCGGCGGCATGTATCGCGGCGAGACTACCCTTCTTCTTTCCTACAGGCGTCCGTACCGCACCAACAATATAGGCTTGCGCCGACATAGCGATTACTCCTGATCAGTCGAATGTGTGATCGGGTCCGAGTTCCATACGACCCTCGAGTATGAGAGATGACACGCGGCGCGCATGGAAGCTGCGATCGCCCCACGCGCCCGCCAGCGCCCACGCCCGCTTCATGTAGATATGCAGATCCACTTCCCACGAATACCCCATCGCACCGTGGACTTGCATGGCAGTGCGAGCGGCGAGATCCGCGGCGTCCGTGGCGGCAACTTTTGCGTGCGATACGGCCGCTTGTGCGCGCAATCCGGGATCGCAGACACGAGTTGCGGCGTAGTACAAAACTGGTCGTGCGAACTCGAGCTTCACTTGTACGCTCGCGAGTGCATGTTGGATCGCCTGATAGGATCCGATAGGCTTGCCGAATTGCCGGCGGTTGCGGGCGTAGGCCACGGCAAGATCGATCATTCTCTGGCACAAGCCCACAGACTGTGCGGCGGTGTACAAAGCTCCACGTTCGAATGCGCACCGGCATGCCTCGCGCGCAGCAGGACCTGCAGCGATGCACGTGGACTGTCCCGGGGGCGCATCAACTTTTACGAGATCACGCCCCCTGTCGATAGATTCAACACGTGTCAGGCGAGCGTGTCGGGGTTCGACGAGAAGGACCTCGTCGCCGTTGGCAAGCAACAGATAGTCCGCGCTCGCGCCGCCTAGCACATAGGGGTTTATCGGATGTCCGATCGCGACGCGCGCAGCGCCGCTCGCTGCAAGCGTTAGAACCTGCGCCGCGAGCGGATGGCCCGCACGATCCGCGAGCATCGGAACCGCGATGCCCGCGTGTTCGATCAGAGGCTCCGCCAACGCGGCGCGTCCGGCCTCCTCCGCGACAAGAATGAAATCCGCATCGGCCAACCCGATCCCACCCGCCGATTCGGGTGCGAGCACGCCGGCCAGGCCCAATTCGACCAACCGCCGCCACGCCTCGCCCGACGTAGCACCGCGACCCTCTACGCCGCCGGCACCACGGCGGCCCTCGCCGCCGGCGCGAAATTGCGCGGGCGTGCCCAACTCATCCGCGAGCTTGCGAAAAGTGCTCGCCATCAGCCGTTGCTCAGGCGTGAAGGTGAAGTCCATCTCAGCCTCGCGGCAGCTCGAGCAGCCGCTCGGCGATGATGTTCCGCTGGATCTCGTTCGTGCCGGCGTAGATCGGGCCCGCCAGGCAGAACATGAATCCCTCGAGCCAACTCCCGACGTCCCCCGCGTCCGGCGCATGCGGCAGAATTTCGCCTCGTGCGCCGAGCAGGCTCATTGCCGCACGATGCAGGCTCACGTCGAGTTCGGACCAGAAGATCTTGTTGAGGCTCGCCTCGACTCCAATCGTGCCACCCGCCATGAGGCGGCTCGCCGTCATGTAAGTGTTGAGCGCGTAGGCTTGTGCATCCATCCACGCCTGCGACACCGCGGCCGTGACCGAGGCCTCCGCTTGGTTCACGTGCCGGCGATACAACTCGACGAGCTTCTGTGCCGTCACTTGAAAGCGTGCCGGGCTACGCAACATGAGCCCGCGCTCAAACCCGGCGGTCGCCATCGCGATGGACCATCCCTGTCCCTCCTCGCCTACCCGATTCAACACGGGCACGCGCGCCTCATCGAAGAAGATCTCCGCGAACCCCGGTTCGCCGTGGATCTGCGGAATACCGCGCACTGTCACACCCGGCTGCCGCAGCGGCACAAGGATGAAGCTCAGTCCGCTGTGCCTGGCGGATGCAGGGTCCGTGCGGAAGATTCCAAAGCACCAGTCCGCGAACGTCGCGCGGGACGACCAGATCTTGTGGCCGCGCAGAACGTAGTAATCTCCCTCGCGTGTCGCTGAGGCACGTACAGCGGCGAGATCGGAGCCCGCCTGCGGCTCGGACCAGGCTTGTGCCCAGATCTGTGCACCGGAGGCGATGTCCGGAAGGAAGCGCGCCTTCTGCTGCGGGGAACCGAACTCCATGAGCGTCGGGCCGAGGAGAAAGATGCCGTTCTGGTTGGCACGCGCCGGCGCATTGGCACGGTAGTATTCCTCTTCGAATATCAGCCACTCGATGAGATTTGCGCCGCGGCCGCCGTACTCGGGCGGCCAGGTGATCGTGCCCCAGTTGCCGCGTGCGAGCGTACGCTCCCATTCGCGATGCTGAACGAACCCCTCCGCGCCTTCGAGCGTCTTCAGCGGCTCCTTGGGAACGTGCACCGTCATCCATGCGCGCACCTCAGCGCGGAAGTTCTTCTGCTCGGGCGTGTACTCCACTTGCAGCGCCATGTTGAGGATGTCGTCTCAGTCACCGCGGATTTTCGCGGTGACTGGGGCCGCGGCGCCTTTTCTTTCGACAAACGCGTCGCGCGCCCTTTGCGAATCCTCGTGCAGGTACATCTCGAGCGTGAAACCCTGCTCGAAGCGATACAGGCGATCTACATCTACAGGCTCGATCCCGTTGAGCGCTTCCTTCGCCAGCCGCAGCGCCGTGCGGCTCTTCAACGCAATGACCGCGGCGAACGCGCTCGCCTCCTCCAGCAGCCGTTCGAGAGGTATCACCTTCTCGACCGCCCCAAGCCGCCAGGCTTCCGCGGCCGGAATTCGTCCACCCGTGAAGAACGCTGCGCGCACCTTATGAAGCGGCAGCATTCGGGAGAGATGCGCAGCGCCACCCATCGCACCTCGGTCAATCTCCGGCAGTGAGAAGAAGGCGTCCTCGGCGGCAAAGATCACATCGCTCGCCCCGCAGATCCCGATGCCACCACCCACGACGAAGCCGTGAACCGCCGTGATCACGGGTACCTCGCACGCGCGTACGGCTTTGAACGTCAGAAGGTTGCCTCGATTGAGCTCGACGATGCGCTCGGGATGCTGTTGCATTTCCTTGATATCGACGCCCGCACAGAAGCCCCTGCCGGCCGCGCGGATCAACACGACACGCACATCCGGGTTGCCGCCGACGCTCGCGATGACTCGCGCCAACTCGTTCCACCCTGCACTGTCGAGCGCGTTGACGGGCGGATGGTCGATCACAATCTCGCCAATGTGGTCATGGATGCTAGTGTGGATGGCCATGGCGTCCTCGCTCAGCCTGCGGCCCGTAGTCGGTCTACGGGAACACCGAGGGCCGCGAGGCGCTCGTAAGCCTCACGGATGATCCTTTGCAGCAACTCCTCGCAGCTTGGCAGATCCGCCAGCCTTCCGGCGATGAGGCCCGTCGCCATGAGCCCATCCTCCGGATCACCCACCAGCATGGACCTCTGAAACAACACGGGCGCGATCGCTGCCGTCAGTGCCTGACTGAAAGTCAGGTCGCCGCGGCGACTCATCCCGCGTGCCGCGGAGAGCATCTGGACGACGCTTGCGTCCGTGATGTGCTTGAGCCGCCACGCGCTGGACAGTGCGAGCACTAACATCCGCAGGCGCCCCGCGTGCTCGATGCGATCCGTAACGCGATTGTGAATCATCCGTTGCGGCAGCCCGTCGATCTTGGTGGTCACGAAGATATCGTCGGTGGAGGCGTCGACGTAGCGCTGTTTCGTTTGCTCAGGCACCGGACAATCGCGAGTCATGAGAAAGCGTGTGCCCATCGCGATGCCCTGCGCTCCGAAGGCGAGTGCAGCGGCGAGCCCGCGACCGTCGCCAAAACCGCCGGCTGCTACCACCGGCAAGTGCACGGCATCCAGCACTTGAGGCAGCAATACGGTGCTCGCGACGGAGCCAGTGTGACCACCACCCTCACCGCCCTGTACGACGAGCATGTCCACCCCAAGCTCGACCATCTTGCGCGCGTGCTTGAGCGCACCGACTGTGGGCACGCACTTGATTCCTGCCCTGCGAAACCGCTCAATAATCCTCTTGTCCGGCCCACGACCGAAGCTCACCGCGGTTACTTTTTTTGCGATGAGCGTATCGACGACGCGCTCGGCCCCGGGCTGGAACATGTGAAAGTTCACGCCGAACGGTCGGTCCGTGAGCGCACGCACTCGCTCGATGGCGGGACCGACTTCCTCCGCGCTCATCACGGCCGCGGCCAGGAACCCGAACGCGCCGGCATTGCACGAAGCGGCAACGAGCTCCGGTCGAGCAACCCATCCCATCGCAGTCTGAATGATGGGATAGCGGCACCCGAGCATGTCGCACAGCGGCGTTTGCAGCGAATCGCTCATTCAAGCTCGCCGATCGCCCGGAGGATTGCCCTTGAACACAGTCTCGCGTTGGCCCTGCGGGTCGAGTACGTCGCGAATGATCCGGAGCTGTTCGGCGCTCGGCGCCACTGTCGTGTCGATGTGTCGTGGGCGAAAGAGCGGGAAACCCGTGTTGTCCTGAACGTTCTCGAACGAGACGCCGGGATGGACAGAGCGCACGCGAATCTGATTCTTCGGCCCGGCAAAATCCAGCACCGCGAGGTTCGTCACGACGAGCCGCAGATCCAACCAGGGCGGCTGGCTCCCGCCGGGCCAGCGGGCCGGGTTATAACCTATGCCACTCACCATATCGACCTCGCGCGCGACCAGTGTGCGCGGTGAGTGATTCGGGATGAAGAAACTGTTGGCGTGGTGGATGGAGTTGCCGGGAAGGCCGCGCACGCCGAGCAACGCCACCTGCGGCTTCGCATAATCGCCGATCGTGCTGAGGTTGGATTGGCCGAAGCGGTCGAGTTGCGTCGGAAGCACCATCGCGTGCCGGCGTCCGCCCCAGAGCAAATCGAACGTGCGCGAGTAAGGCATCCAACCTTCAATGACGGGTACAAAGCTGCCGCGCGGGCCGACAGGTACCGGCTCGCGGACGAGGTAGCACTCCCCATCGGTCATCATCAGGCTGCTGTTGATGGTGAGCCTGGCCAGACCTGCGGCGAGACGCGGAATCAGGGTGATGCCGGTTGCCAGCACCTCACCGTCCGTGTGCCAGGCTTCAGCGGCAGCGCAGATGCAGAGCTCGGCAAGCGAATACGCAATTGCGGTCATGCGGACCTTCAGAACACCGGAGCCGAAATCGTTCGGATGCGACCGACACCTCCAACAGCGTCGAGATAGCTCGCGTGATCCGGCAGATCCACGTACCGTTCGCGATACTCCCTCCAACCCGTGGGCGTCGCGGCCGCAGAGTATGCATTCAAGTGATCAACATCGATGCCGTACCCCGGAACGCTCGCGGTCGGATGCGCGCCGCAGAGCACTTCTGCAACCCCGGTGACCAGCGAGCGCTCGAACGGGCTGTAGCGCACTCGTTCGGTCGAGCAGAGGTTTTCCACAAGCGTGTCGCACGTGATGTAGGTGGCATCCGCGGCCCGCGCGAACAGCTCATCGAAGAAGGGGTCGGGGCTCAGAATCACGGTGTTACCGCGAGGGTCCGCTTCCGTCACGTGCAGCAGCGCGGCATCGAGTTTGATTGCGGGCATCGCCAGCAGCTCCTCGCCGTCGTCATAAGGCGAGCACACCGTCCTCAAGCCACTCGCGAAGCGCACGACGTCGCTTGCGAGGCCTGCGCGTGTCGGCAAAAACGGCAGGCGCATGGCAGCTGCGCGAAGTCCCCAATGCAGCATGCCTTCATCGATCTCCCAAGTCTCGAACGCGCCGGCCTGGCGCGCGACCCGAAAGTGCGGATCGAGAGCGATGAGATCCAGCGAAACGAACCCGAACACGAGCTTGCGCACTTTGCCGGCGGCGCAAAGCATTCCGACGTCCGGACCACCATAGGCGACCACCGTAAGATCTCTGAGCGCAGAGCGCACAATCTCACGCACGAGTGCCATCGGCTTTCGACGGGCACCCCAGCCGCCGATGCCGATCGTCATACCGTCGTGCAGACGGCTGACGATCTCTGACGGTGTCATCCGCTTGTCGAGCATGAGCCTACTTCGTGGGCCTACTTCATGGCAGAGGGCGTCCAACGATGCCCCCACAGATCCGAAACAAGGCTCCTGGTCGGAACCCATCGCGACCAATCGACTTGCATTCCCATGCACCCGAACTCGATGTCGAAGCCTCCGGGCGTCAGCGCGTAGAAGGAGATAAGAAGGTCGTTCGAGTGCCGGCCGAGCGTTGAGCTGATATGTACCCCGTGACTCATGCAGCGATCGAGCGTACGACCAACATCGTCGACCGTGCGCGTTTCGATCATGAAGTGCACGCAACCGGAAGGCACCGGCGCACCCATCAGGGCGAGACTGTGGTGACGCGGATTGTCCGCGTGCATGAAGTACAGGCCCAGCGGCGGATCGTTGGGGTTGCCGGTCAGATCGAGCCACATCTCGTCGGTAACCGCCAAGCCCAGGTGGCGCTGGTAGAAGCCGCGGCAAGTCTCGAGCTGTGGAGCCGGCAACACCACGTGCCCCAGCCCCAGGTTGCCGGTCACGAACCCTGACACGCCTTGAGGGGACGCGAACGGCTTGTAGTCGAGCACCCTGCCCCAGTACAACTCGAGCGTATTGCCGGCGGGGTCCGCGCAGCGCGCCAGCTGAGTCGCGCAGCGCGCGGCCGCTTCCGCCGGGTCCGCGAGCTGCACCGGTACGTCCGCAGAGCGAAGACTCCCGAGACACTTTTCAAACTGCTCACGGTCTGAAAACTCCCAGCCCGTAGCCAGGAACCGCTCCGTTCGACCGGGCAGCACTGTAATCCGGAAGGGACGCTCGTCCAGCCGTAAACGCAGGCTGCCGTCCGGCGCATCCCCGCCCGCCATCAGTCCGATAGTGTCGAGACCGAATCGCCGCCACGAGTCGAGGTCAGCGCTTTCAATAACAATGTAACCGAGCGAGTTGGCTCCCATATGACTTCACCCCACCGCTGCCTGCTGCGGGGCTGCTGGCATGCCCTTCACGCAGTGACGGCCGTTAACCTGTCTGTGAATGTCGGGTGCGCGGGCGCGCGGATTGTAGAACTGCCGGTACCAGAGACGCACTTTGTGGAACGGGCCGTCAGTTGGAAGCTGCAAGGGGTTGAAGCACGGGCGCTTGTGCTTCCAGACATCGAAGTCCTGAGCGAAGGCGAGCCGGCTGGATTCCTGATACGCCCTTGCGGCGGCGACGTCCGCCGTCGTCGCGATCGGATTGGGGGATTTCACCATGAGGCCGTGCCAAGCCTTCACGACCCCATCTTCCACCGGCGTGTGAGCGATGAGCATGATGGTCTCGAAGCTACCGACGAGACGCGAGAAGAGGATTCCCGGCCCGGTGTACCAGGTGTCGGTAGCGAGCGTGCCGGCATCGGAGGCTAGCGTCCGGTGAGCGCCACCTTGCCGCTGGATCACGACGTGATCCCGGAACTCATTCTCGAAGTACCTGACGGTCATGCCATGGACGGGCCCGAGATGGGCAACATCCGCCATGTTGTCGAGCACTTCCTGGGGATGCAGCGCGAGCTCACCGAGATGGTCGATGTTCCACTGCACCCACTGCGGGTCAGTCCACTCCTCGAAGAACGGCACGTCGTAGCTCGGCTCGGCATTTTCCGGGTCGTGCCACGCAAACACGCAGCCCATCCGCTCCATCACGGGCCATGAGCGTACGCACGCGGCCTTAGGGATCGTGCCGTCGTAGTAGGGAATGTCGTCGCACTTCCCGTCTGGGCCATAGCGCCACGCATGATAGGGACAACGAATGGAGTCCCCTTCGATCTGCCCGTCCTGAACGACGTACGACGTGTTGTTTCTCGCCAGGTGTGTGCCCATGTGGGCGCAATACGCATCGAGCAACACCACACGGCCACTTTTCCCACGGTACAGCGCGAACTCCTGCCCGAAGAAGTGCACCGCGAGCGGGCGATCCTTGAGTTCCTCGGCAGCGGCGACCATGAACCAGCCGCGCGGAAACGTGAACTCGCCGAGACCATATTCTTCCGCCTTGGCCATATGAGTGCTCCGACTCGCCGCGAATGTCCGACCCTGTGCGTAAAGTATAGCGCCACATTCTGCGAATATCATCGTTCATCTTGGCTAAGACCGTGCATTTCACTAGACTGAAGGTGATCCGATCACCATATTTGCTGGGGCCGGCCCCCCGAACGGCCACACACGCCCGCGCAGAAGGAGACTTATGGATCGAGTGAACGCCGCACTGATCGGTTCCGGCAACATCGGCACGGACCTGATGTACAAGGCGCTGCGGAGCGAGTGGCTCCAGCCCGTCTGGATGGTGGGTATCGATGCTGCATCGGACGGCCTCGCGAAAGCGCGCGAGCGGGGGCTGAAGACGACGGCGGATGGCGTGGACGGCTTGTTGCCTCACCTCGCGACCGATGCGATCCGGATCGCCTTCGATGCCACGTCCGCCTCCGTACACGGCGAGAACGCGCGCAAGTTGCAAGCGTCCGGCGTGGTCGTTATCGATCTCACTCCGGCTGCGCTCGGCCCTTACTGCGTACCTCCGGTGAATCTCGCGGCTCACATGGGTAAGCGCGAGATGAACGTAAACATGGTGAGCTGCGGCGGCCAGGCGACGATTCCGATTGTCGCTGCCGTGAGCCGTGTGCAACCGGTCGCGTACGCGGAAATCGTAGCAACAGTCGCCTCGCGCTCCGCAGGCCCCGGTACTCGCAAAAACATCGATGAGTTCACCCGCACTACGGCGAGCGGCATCGAAAAGGTCGGGGGAGCCCGCCGCGGCAAGGCGATCATCATCCTGAATCCAGCCGAACCACCGCTCATGATGCGCGACACGGTTCACTGCCTGACCGACACCGAGCCCGACCGCGAGGCGATCACGGCTTCAGTCCGGGACATGATCGCCGAGGTGCAACAGTACGTTCCGGGCTACACGCTCAAAAACGGCCCGGTTTTCGACGGGCAGCGCGTCTCGGTGTATCTGGAAATAGCAGGTCTCGGCGACTACTTACCGCCGTACGCCGGCAATCTCGACATCATGACGGCGGCAGCCCTGCGCACCGGTGAAACCATCGCGCAGGAGATCGCGAGCGGCCGCTTCAATCCGCAGCCGAGCGCTACATGAACGGTGGCCTCCGCATGCGCGCCGCAGGCGCGCCCCGCAGGCGCAGCCGGCAAAATCCCCTAGGGGGCCTTCAACACAGGGCCGTGCGGTGGCGAGCCACAGATGAGAGCCGCGCTCACGACCGCCGCTTTTTGACGGCGACCCACGGAGTAATGTCCGCGGAAATTGCCGGGAGCAATTTACGCCCATGAACAATAGCGGCCGCAAAGTCACTCTTCACGACATGTGTCTGCGGGATGGGATGCATCCCAAGCGCCACCAGATCTCCATCGAGCAGATGGTGGCCATCGCAACGGCTCTCGACTCTGCAGGAGTGCCGCTCATCGAAGTGACGCACGGCGATGGCCTCGGCGGCGCATCCGTCAACTACGGCTTTCCCGCACACAGCGATGAAGAGTACCTGCGGGCCGTGATTCCGCGCCTCAAGCGCGCGAAAGTCTCGGTGTTACTGCTTCCGGGAATTGGCACGGTCGACCATCTTCGCATGGCGCATGCGTGCGGAGCCGGCACCGTACACGTCGCCACGCATTGCACCGAGGCGGACGTCTCCGAGCAACATATCTCCCTCTCCCGCAAGCTCGGCCTCGACACCGTCGGTTTTCTGATGATGGCTCACGTGATAGAGGCCGAAGCGCTCGCTGATCAGGCGCGTCTCATGGAGAGTTACGGCGCCAACTGCATCTACTGCACCGACTCGGCCGGCTATATGCTGCCCGACGATGTCACGGCGCGTATTAGCGCGCTCCGGGATGCGTTGCGGCCGGAAACAGAAATCGGCTTTCACGGTCATCACAACCTCGCATTAGGCATTGCCAACTCGCTCGCCGCCGTCGACGCCGGAGCCACGCGCATCGATGGCTCCGCTGCCGGCCTCGGCGCAGGCGCTGGTAACACGCCACTCGAAGTTTTCAACGCTGTGTGCCATCGCATGGGAATCGAAACCGGCGTCGACGTATTCAAGCTCATGGACGTGGCCGAAGATCTCGTCGTCCCGATGATGGATCAGCCGATCCGCATCGACCGCGATGCACTCATTCTCGGGTACGCGGGCGTGTATTCGTCATTCCTGCTGTTTGCGAAGCGGGCGAGCGCGAAATATGGCGTCCGCTCGAGCGACATCCTCGTCGAGATGGGGCGCATGAAAACCGTCGGCGGCCAGGAGGACATGATCGAAGATGTGGCACTCAACCTCGCTCGCCAAACGCGGACTTGACTTTCCGCAATGACTCTGTACAACTCCGAACTACTAACACCGTTACTCTGTTAGGTACACGCTACACTGTTAGGTGTGAGCGACACTGTATACGACACCGGGCTGGAGGACGATCATGGAAACTGACGACAAGGTCTTCGCCGCAGATCGGGTTTCCGAAACGCACATGGGACGGCGTCAATTCGTGGCAGGCGCAGCAGCAGCCGGAGTCGTCGCATGTTGGCTACCGGCATTTCGGGTAAGTCCAGCGAGCGCCCAGGCCACCTGTGCGCCGCCCCCCAACTTTCCCGCCAGCATCCCGATTTACCAGCAGGCCTACCAGAACTGGTCGGGGGAGACTCAGATCTCCTCCCTTTGGACCTGCGCGCCGCGGAGCCCCTCCGACGTGCTGACGGTCGTGAACTGGGCGTACAGCAACGGTTACAAGGCACGTCCCCGCGGGATGATGCACAACTGGTCTCCTCTGACAGTCTCGCCGGGCTCGACGTGTTCCTCGAAAGTCGTACTACTCGACACGACCCAGCATCTGACGGCCGCTTCGATTGACACGACCGCCAACACCGTGACAGCCCAGACCGGCATTACGATGGAGGCGCTTCTGACCGCACTGGAGAATGCCGGCCTCGGCGTTACGGCGACACCGGCTCCGGGCGACGTGACATTGGGCGGCGTGCTGGCAATCGACGGTCACGGGACAGCCATCCCGGCGGTCAGTGAGACACCGGCGGCGGGTCACACCTACGGGTCACTGAGCAACCTGATCCGGTCTGTCACCGCAGTCGTGTGGGATCAAGCAACGGGTCAATACGTGCTGCGGACATTCCAGCGCACGGACCCGCCCTGCAAGGCGCTGCTGGCGCATCTCGGTCGCGCGTTCATCACCGAGGTCACCCTGCAGGTGGGCGCGAACCAGAGGTTGCGGTGTCGGAGCTGGTTCAACATTCCGGCCACGGAATTGTTCGCACCGGCCGGCTCGTCCGGTCGCACGCTGACCAGCTACCTAAACAGCGCCGGCCGCATCGAAGCGATCTGGTTTCCCTTCACGAACAATCCCTGGCTCAAGGTATGGAGTCTTTCGCCCTCCAAGCCCCTGCTCAGCCTGGAGGTCACGAGTCCCTACAATTACTCCTTCTCGGACACCATTTCCCAGCAGGAATCGCAGCTGATTTCACAGATACTCAGTGGGAACCCGTCGGCGGCGACCACGTTCGGACCGCTCCAGTACGACATCGTGGCGGCCGGGCTGGTCACCACTTTCACGTACGACATCTGGGGCTGGTCGAAGAATCTCCTGTTGTATGTGAAACCGACCACTCTGCGCGTGACGGCCAATGGTTACGCCGTGCTCACGAGCCGATCCAATATTCAGAGGGTCGTAAACGAATTCGTCAACCGCTACCAGACGCAGATCGCCGCTTATCAGGCCGCCGGCAACTACCCGATGAACGGACCGGTCGAAATCCGCGTCTCGGGGCTCGACAAGCCGGCCGATATCGGTCTGAGCAGCGCGGGCGCCGGGCAACTCTCGGCGCTGCGGCCGCGGCCGGACCAAACTGCTTGGGACGTCGCAGTCTGGTTCGACATCCTCACCATCCCCGGAACGCCGACCGCCAACCAGTTCTATCGCGAGATGGAGCAATGGATGTTCTCGAACTACAGCGGTTCGTACTCCATGGTCCGGCCGGAATGGTCCAAGGGGTGGGCCTATACGAATGCGGCGGCGTGGGCCGATCCGGTGGCTCTGACTACGACCATCCCGAATGCCTACAGGACTGGGCAGGCTACGGGCGATAACTGGGACGCCGCGCTGGCGACGCTCGACCAACACGACCCGCATAGGATCTTCTCATCACCGCTGCTGGATGCCCTGGCGCCTTGAGCTGCGACGCCGTGAGTGCATCGAGCATGTCGAAGCCCGGTGTTGCAGTCCCGGTCGCCGCATCCACGTGCTTTCGCACGAACGAACTCTAGAGATCGCTAGGGCTCCGGATCGAAATTGAGACCAGCGTCTCGCTCGACTGGGTCTTTTCCCTTGTCTGTAAGCTCCTTCGCAGGACTCAAGTCCGTCGGAGCTCCATGCTCGTTCGTTCTCTTGTCGTAGTAATTCCGTCGCCAGTTCTCACGTGCCCTGCGTCGCGTTTCCTCAAGCGAGAGTGGTCGCGTCTGCCCCTCGTTTGCCGACGCAGGCCCCGAGTCTGGAGTGGCGCCCCGGTCTTCTTCTCGGGTTGGACGTGCATTGTGATCAGTGCGCTGCATCGCATCACCGAGATTGAAGTACTTGATGCCCGGCAAGTCCCGAACTGCGGAAAGCCCGGGATTGAGCTGACGGATCTGTACAGCTTCGGGGTGGCAATCCAACACGAACGCCATCATCTCAGTACCGTCCCGACTCGTGTAGAAATCGACCATGCGCGAGTTAAATTCCGCGGCCCGGACGGCGGGAATGCTGACGGCGTCGATCCCCTCAGCCATCAAAATACCATTCATCATGAAGCGCGACGTGCGTTTGTTTCCATCGAAGAAAAACTGCTGAAGTGATCCAAACAGAAAAAATGCCGTAGCGCGCTCGAATGGATTCGAGACATTCTGTTCTAACGAGCGGATTCCGCTGGTAAACACCTCATTGAGTCGGACTGCGCCAGGCTCTGTGGCCAACGGCGTGAACCGCCCACGCTCTCCCAATGCGACGTCGGGAGTGAATTGGGTTTCCAAGCCCTCGCCGCGGAAGTGGCCCCACTCAAGCGCCTCATTGCGAGCCACACGTGCGTGTAGCGAACAGAACGTGGACTTTTCGAGCTTGAATTCCCGATTCTTCACCAGGTCTACGAGGTACTTCGAGCTCTCCGCGAGATTCAGTATCTGCTCCTGGTCCGAAAGCTTTCGGCCACCCACGGTCACGCCTTCGAGAAGCGTCTTCACTTCAGGGAATGTGAATGGATTTCCCTCCAAGACGCCAGCGTCCCACACATACTCTGGGAGCATCCGTCGAAAGCGGAAGACCACCCGTTCGAGTGAGGCACGGGGCACCTCCCGAGGAATGGAATCTCGGTCCCACTGAAAGCCCAATGTCTCAAAGAGCGCCATTAAGACAATTGTATCGTGCGAACTGCGTAAATCGCGTGGCTACTCCGGGCCCAGGGTTGCCGCGCGTACAACCTTGGCAGTAAAGCGTGACCGGGCTCTCCCGCCCACCCATCAATTTTTCCTTCTAATTCATAGGCCTGGCCCTGAAGGAAATGCAGGTGCTTGGCGCCCTGCGCGAACTGCAGGGATAAGAAAATGCCCGAAATCTCGACGTTTGGACGCAGTCTACTGTCGGCTAGGTGGGACGTTTCTGGGCACCTCACCTGCAGCATAGGCTCTGTGCTCAATGAAACAAGCAGCGCCCGGTCAGCGGCGTTTCAGCCGCCCGCGCAACGTCCGCGAGTGTGATATCCGTGCGCCGTTCACCCGGCGGGAAGTCGATCCTGACGTTTAGATTACGGTTATCGTCGCCGCGGATATCAATCAGCCCGCGGTATTCGCGTTTCTCGCGCGTAACGGCGTCATATCCTACTTCGATATGCGGTATCGCGAACCCCACCCAGGCCAAGGCCGCGAGAGAGATGCGGAACCAGCGAATATCGTTTCCGTCCACGCGTGCATCGCGGAGTTTGCGAGCACTGAAATCCATGTATCCGAGTCGGCTGGGAACCAGGATCGGCACCGGTGAGACGCCGGTGTCGCTGAGCACATTCCAGTTCGCTCGCACGAAAGCGTCGAGCCCAGCGTCGATCACGGCATTACGCGGAACCGTCAAGGGCGCGCGACGCTCCGGCGCTCGCGCATCGGTCTGCTCGAACACCTCGCGATAGCCCTGTCGCGTGCGAACACCCTCGCGATAACCGCTGCGCGCATCGAGCATGTCGAAGTCCGGTGTTGCGGCCCCGGCCGCCGCATCGACGTGCTTTCGCGCGAACGGATCTCCATTGGCGCAGCTATAAACGACCAGGTGACGTTCGATATTGCCTTCCGTGTACTGCCAGTGTGACTCCCGGTAGAGCAGGTTGCCGTTGCCGATCGCGTAGGCATATCCCTCGTAGTGCTGACCGGCTGCGTGCGCCAGTGAGGCCACACACAGGGCGATACTCACAAGGCATTGCGCAAGCGTACGTGAGCGACGTTGCATCATCATCCCCATCAACCCACATCTCGTATAATGATACCGGTGGTACCGGTTAGTGCAAGCACCACGCCAAAAGTTGGACGAACACTCTGGTAACATCAAGTGCTGCTGCACTAAACCTTATATCCGTTGGCAACAGCGCAGGCGCAACTGCCGAACGGAGTCGACGGAGAGTGAATCATGACGACTGCGCACGATTTCCAGGCCACATCGCTCGACGGCAAGCCGGTGCCGCTCAAGGCGTTCGCTGGCAAAGTGATGCTGATCGTGAACACGGCCAGCCAGTGCGGCTTCACTCCGCAGTACCAAGGTCTCGAGGCGCTGTACCAAAAGTACCGCGATCGGGGTCTCGTCGTGCTCGGCTTCCCCTGTAACCAGTTCGGCTCTCAGGAGCCGGGCTCGGCGACCGAGATTGGCAGCTTCTGCGAAAAGAACTACGGGGTCAGCTTCCCGATGTTCGAGAAGATCGATGTGAACGGCGACACCGCACATCCGCTGTATCAATGGTTGAAGAAGAGCGCGCGCGGCCTGCTCGGCAGTGAGCGCGTCAAATGGAACTTTACGAAATTCCTGCTCGACCGCCAGGGCAACGCCGTCGAGCGATATGCACCGGTGAAGAAACCGCAGGACCTCGCCAAGGATATCGAGGCGCTGCTGCTGTAACGAATTTACTTCGGTCTGCAGCAGGAGCGTGTCGCGGAATGCCCGCGCCAGGCGGCCATGGCCAGGCTCCCGGCCTTTCTATCGCTAGAACCGGCGCTGGCCCATGGCTTGCGTCCTTGCTTGAAGGTATCGCTTAACCAGTTGGTCCGACTGTCCGGGAAGCCACGACGGTTGGGCTGAGCCCAGGGAACTGCCTCTGGTGGAGCGCCGTAACTAGCGGTCTATTAACACCCGCCACCGCGTCAGACAGCGCGCTGTTGTAGCACGTCTGCCATTTGCTCTGCGCTGAAAGAGCGCGGCCCTCCAAACCACGGCACACCTGCGCAGCCGCATTCTTCAGCCGATGATAGAGCAGCGTCGCGCCCGTGCTTGCAGATAGATCCATCCCGGAGTAGTCCACCTTGACCGTTGGAATTCCCGCGTCGGAGACTGTCATTTCCCCGGCGACAGCCGCGGAGTTGGACAGACCAACAGCGATGACAACGAGCCCCACGGGAAATGCGGACAGACGGTTGTATTTCTTTGACGTCACGGGATGCCCCTTATGTGTTGTGCGCTGCGAAGAGGAAGCATCGAGCGGTTATGCTAGTCGAACTGCACCGCGACAGTCATCACCCGTTTGGATGATTCGCAACCCGCGGGCGGGGCGAAGACGCGCGCGCGCGTTGTTCAATTCAAGAGGTGGCGCGCAGGACTCATCAAGATAGCGCGAAGCAGTGTTGCCTGACGGTTAGTGCCAGTCTTCTCAAAGAGCTTCTTCAGGTGCGTTCGCACGGTGCTGAGACTCACGCTGAGCTCTTCTGATGCCTCTCGCAGACTGCAGCCTCTTATGAGCACTGCCGCCAATCGCGCCTCCGCGTGGCTCAATGCAAACAAGTGGCCTAGCGTCTGAACTGAGGTCTCGAACTGGCACTCCGGGTCGCTGATGAAAGCGACGGCGGCAGGTTGCCGCGCCGAAGGTGAAATGGGCCGCAGATGCGCCGGGGTGATGAGCACGTTAAAAGAGCATCGCTGCGAGGGACGCGAGACATTCATCGTACCGCCGGCGCGAAGCCCACGCCCGGGGCTTGGCGCGACCGACTCACGGATGAGCGCTTGCAGACGTCGCGTGTCTTCAGTCCGCTGAGTGCAAAGGTTTTGCCGGATGACCCTCAGCCCATCATTCTGATCGATGATTGCCTTTGCAAACCGATTGACGAGGAGGACTTTCGCGTCTGCTGAAATCAAGACGATGCCATACGGGAGTGTATCGAGTACGTCCATTGCAGATGCAGCTGAGGTTTCCAGCGTTGCGATGCGGCGTTGCAGGGCCAGAGCCCGCTGAAGATGTGGCATGAGAGTCTTGAACAACAGCGTATCCGAGTCGTCGAAGGGACCGCGCTCCTCGGGTCGAAGGGCCGCAATCACAGTGGCCGCCAATCTGTCCACCGAAATGATCCCGCAGAACTCATGAAATGTGTCCATCGGACGCAAGCAGTCAGCGCGGAATCCCGAGCTATTGAGAACACCGTCGGGACACAACTGTTGCCCAAAAAGAACAGCGCCGGGGGCTATCAGCTCTCGCCCGTGCGGATCCCAACAGTCAATGCCCACATAGTGTTCGGTGTACTTATGCATATCCGCTGGGTCGAATCGCGCAGACGCCATCACGCCTACGATTCCCTCGCCCGCGTTGTACAAGAAGAGCGACGCGGCGCTACCGCCGACAGCTTGGGCAAAATGTTCGAGGAATACCGGCCACGATGCGGGCTCGGCGGCGGCGGCGTAGATCTTCGCAACCAGCTCGAAGACATGCCCTTCATGAGCCATCAAGGTACCCCGATGTAAGGAAGGCGCCCGAGTCTATTCCACCCCGCGCACCAGTCGAATCTTGCAACCGCACATCACTGTTATTTTTTGCGGCAGTGGCAGCAGGGAAAACCCTACCTGTCGGCGATCGCTTCCACGTCGTTGGCGAGCAGCTGGATGCGTCCTGGAACGATGTTCTTACCGCTTATGCGATAGGCGTCGAGGCCGCTCGTCAGCCCGCCGATCTCGTAGTTCAGGGCTGACTGCTGCATGAACACATCGTAACGGGCGCCGGTTTCGGCGATCTGGGCCGAAGTCAGCTCGAGCTGCGCCTGGCTGAGCTCAACTATCGAGCTGCTGCCGGCCCTGTAACGCGCTTCGGCCAACTGATAGGCGTTTGCCGCATAGCGACTCAACTGCTGCGTCGTTCGCAGCCTCTCTCGCGAATTATTGAGGTTCAACCAGGCAATCCGGACGTCGCGAGTCACATTGTCCTCGACGGCACGCAGCGATTCACCAGCGGCCTTGGCGCTAAGCTCGGCCTCGCGTTGACGCGCCTGATAGAGTCCGCCAGCAAACAAGGGCACACTTACTTGAATGCCGCCCGCAGTATAGGTGTCGGGCAGGCGGACATCATGAGACGGGGCATCGCCCGTTGCAATCACCGCCGAGATCGTGGGTAGGCGCGCGTCGCGTAGTGACCGTGCCAACTTGAGTGCCGAGTCTCGTTGGTCCCGGTAGCTTGCGAGCTCGGGCCGATCCCGTAGCGCTTGCTCAATGAGCGGCCAGGGGTCGTTGCCGGATACCATGGGCGCGGGCGTGGCTTCCACGAGATCAAAACGCTGCTGCTCGCTATAACCCAGTACTGCCGAGAGAGAAGCCAGGGCCGAGTCAAAATCGTTTTGAGCCCTTTGCAACAGGAGCCGGGCATCCTCCAGGCCCACGCGCGCAAAGCTCACGTCGAGATCGGACCTCTTTCTCGTTGAGCCCGAGCTGGCCGGCGTGCACCCGATCAACATCCAGCTTCAGCGAGGGGTAGTCGATGTCCTGGGGCACCAGCACATCACTGACTCCCACCAGCGCCCGTGCGCGCCTGGCGATCTGCGGGTTCTGTCATTGGGATCAGAACTTGAGGCTCACCGCCGCGAACAGCACCCGCCCCATGGGATCGTACACACCCGGATAGGTGTTGCCATTGCCGAAGGAGCTGAGAAGGCCTGCGGCAATGGCCGGCGGATCCTTGTCAAAGACGTTGTTGACACCCCCCCGCAGCTCCAGAGCTCCGATCCTCCAACTCGCCGCGAGATCCAGGTAGTTATAGGCCGGGATCGTGCTGTTGATGGTGACCACATCGCCCTGGAGAAACTGATTCGAGGTATTGGACGACAGACCCGTGGACCCGAAATAGCGCCAATTGGCGGACAATGTCGTCGCGCCCGAGCCCGGCAGCCTCCAGGTAAAGCGCATATTGTGCCGCCAGGCAGGAGTGGGCTGACCGCACGTCGGGCCGAAGAGTCCCACGCAATTGTAGGTGCCCAGACCCGGCAACTGCTCGATCCTGCGGCTGTTGAGCCAGGTTCCGACCAGAGCGATGTCCAGTTGGCCCCAGCGCCCGTTGGGGCTCAGATCGAAGTGGTAGTTGCCCGTCACGTCCAAGCCCGACGTTTGCAGGTAACCGGTGTTCTGGCTGGTCGCGACAATGTAGCCGTTGGTTCCGAACAGCACTCCGGAAGCCGGGTCACGATGGAACAGATTGCAAAAGTACGGGGAGCCCAGCTGCACGCATTGGTTGATGACGGTGGGCCCATCGACGGGATTGATGTACTTGTCCACGAAGATGTTGAAGTAGTCGGCCGATAACACCAGGCCCGGTACGGAATCGGGGGACACCACGAATCCATAGGTCACCGTATCAGCCACTTCCGGCTTGAGGCCGAGACTTCCTCCGGCCAGCGTTACGCAGGTATCCGCAGGGCACTCTGGAATGTGGCCATACTGCGCCTGTGTGACGCCAGTGCGCTGACAGGCAGCAAAGCTTGCGAGGGGTGTTGGCCCGGAACACGGGTCCTGGGCGGCGATATTGCCGAGAAACTGGGGCGAGAACAATTCGGTGACGTTGGGCGCGCGCACGGCGCGGTTATAGCTGCCTCGGAACTTCAATGACGAGATGGGCGAGTATTGCAGCTCGAATTTGTACGTCCGGGCGTTCACGTTGCTTCCGCCGCCAACCTTGTAGTCGGAGAACCGGTAGCCAGTGTTGAAGGCCAGTGACTTGATGAACCGGACCTCACTGACCAGCGGGATGTCCGCTTCAACGTACGCTTCATTGACGCTGAAGTTGCCCGAATTATTTACCGTGCCTTTTTGCTGAGCCACGGCGTCCGCCTGGAAGTCCAAGCTTTCCGCGCGGTGTTCGGCACCGAGGGCCACTGCGACGCCAGTGCTCGCGAGCGGGCTCTTGACCCCGTAGCGGGCGAGATCACCGTTCACGGTACCGTTGAACACCCGCTCGATCTGCACGCCATGCGTAAAGGTCGGGGTGAAGATGTACTTGTAGGCCTCCGGGCTGATGCCGTTGTAGGCGAAAGCGTTTACCGGAACGCACTTCGGATCGCTGCCATCGACGACCGACTTGCATGTGGGCACCCCGTCAACGTTCACGACCTGCAGCCCTCGAGCGCCCTTCACCAGATCAAGATCGTTCTTGTAGCTCTCATCGAGCATGACTGTGGAGTAGAGGAAGCTGGCGTCGTAGCTCCAGCCGTCGGCAATTGAGCCACGCGACCCGAGATTCAGGCGGTAGTCGGTGTGGCGCAAGTCATCGACGCGCCCACCGCTGCCCGGACCTCCGAAGCGATAGCCGATGAAGGTGTTGACGCTGGTGTCGGTCCCTGCCGCTGTCCCACATAGCAGGTTTGCCTGCTGTGCGGACATGAGCGGATTGTCGCAGTTTATTGGGTATAGATTTCCCTGGAAGTACGCGCTCGGTGCCGCCTGCGAAAACGTGTGATCGTCCATGAACATGAGGCTGCCATACAGGCTGGCGGCGGGGCTGTAATCGTAATGCGCGAATGCTCCGCCGGTGATGCGGCTGTCTGAGCGCTGGATGTAATTCGCCGGGGCATAGTTGTAGAGAAACGAATTGTTGTAGGGAACCCAGACCTTCTGTCCGTCCTTGGTGTTGTTGAAGATGTCGTCCTTATTCGGTCCGCCCAGCGGCTCGAACAGGCCCCACTGATTGTTGCTGGACCCTCCGCATACCAGCGCGGAGTTCTTATCACCGGTCAGATTGAGTCCGCACGCCGAATAATCGCGCGTGTCCTGGGTAACCGGTCGGAGTTCGCGATAACCGAGAAAAAAGGTCGCATTACCCTTGCCGTCGGCGCTGTTGGCGCCGAGCGCCAGGTTGAAGTCCGACCGGCCGCCGTCCCAGACGTTGGATTTCGGCTCGGCGAATCCGGCGGCCCCGATGACTGAGCGCAGATAGCCATCGCCATTGTGATGCTGTGCGATGCTGTATTGGGCATCGAAGCGCAGGCCCTGGAGATTCTTGACGAGGATGAAGTTCACTACACCGGCAACCGCGTCTGAGCCGTAGACCGCGGATGCGCCGCCCGTGACCACGTCCACGCGCTCCACCAGGGAACTCGGAATGAAGTTCACGTCCTGGGTTTCGACCGGCAGCATGCGCTGACCGTCGATCAGCACCAAGACCCGGGACGGACCCAGGTCGCGCAGATTGATCCTGGCCGTGCCATCCGAACCGTTCGAGCCGTTTTCGTTCGAGTCAGCCGTGAATTGTGGCAGCTGATTCAACACGTTCTCGATGGCCGTAGTACCCCGATACTTGATCTCGTCCGAAGTGACGACCGACACTGGACTCGCGCTGGCGACGTCTGGCCGCTTGATGTGCGTGCCCGTCACGACGATCTCCTCGAGGACGGCGGTATCGCTCGCGGCGAGCGCGGCTGTCTGCGCAAATGCGCCTTGTGTCAGCACGCAAGCTGCCGTGAACGCCAAGCTGGCGGACGCAAAGCGAGGTGCCTGGGTCTTCCACCTGTTCCGCATATTCTTCTCCCCGAAGTGCCCCGTGGCGCCGGTTACATGAAGCTGGTAACGAGTGCGAAACCAATTGTCTGAGTAAATAGTATACCGTATATACTCTGACAGTAAACACCCAGGCGACGCGGCCCCGCCGGGGTCATGGTTCCCCGGCCGGACAGGTCAGGTCAGGTCGGGTCAGAAAGTGTTGGCGGGGCGTGGGCGGGATTTCAGAAGAATCGCGCCGTGTGCGGGAATTTCCGCGTTGAAGACGTGGCCTCCATGCCCCAGATCGACGCCGCGCCACAAATCCCGCAGCAGTGGGTCGGTACCGAGCCCCACATCATTCCAAACGACCGAGATGGGAGTTGGTGAGCTCGAGCGGTTGAACAGGCCCACCGCTGATGATCCGTCCGCGAGGGGCTTCACCCAGACTTCAGTCGCCTGCCCGTGCTGTGCCCGCGTCCCCTGACGCCCCAAGGGGTCCTGGTCGATCCCGATGACCTCGCGGTTCGCGAGGATCGCAAGCGTCGCCGGTGTCATGCTGCGAAGATCATTGCCTGTCAGGAGCGGAGCAGCCAGGAGGGCCCACAGCGTCATGTGCGCTCGGTACTCCTCCTCGCTCATCCCCCCGTTGCCAACTTCCAACATGTCGGGGTCGTTCCAGCCTCCGGGACCGGCATGCTCGGCTGCGGCCGTCTTGTCGAACCCTATGGCAGCCATGGTCGGGTAGTCGTCCGAGATATCGCCCGTCGTGCGCCAGAGGTTGCCGCCGACCTTTCGACCCCACGCGCCGACATCGAAACGGCCGTACTCACACAGGCTGAACACGATCGGCCGGCCAGTCGCCTGCAGCGCGGCGCCCATTTCCTGATAGACCGCCCGCACCGCCTCGTAGGTTCGGTAGAAGGCTTCGCCCGAACAGAGGTCGTATTTGAGATAGTCGATTCCCCACGACGCCCAGGTCCGCGCGTCCTGGGTGATGTGACCATAGCTGCCCGGGTAGCCTGCACACGACTTCGGCCCCGGCGAGCTGTAGATCCCAAGCTTGAGACCCCGGGCATGCACATAATCTGCAAGGAGTTTCATGTCGGGAAACTTGGCGTTGGGTTGAAGCACGCCGTTGGAGTCGCGCATGCCCTGCCAGCCGTCGTCGATGTTCACATAGGTGTAGCCCGCGTCCCGCAGACCTGTGGCAACCAGGGCATCGGCAATATCGCGGACAGTCTTGTCATCGATGCCTTCGGCAAACTTGTTCCAGCTGTTCCAACCCATCGGCGGAGTTCGTGCAAGGCCGTTGTCCGGTAGATCGCGCAATGGTGGCAAGGGATAGGTTGGAAATCCCGACGAGGCCAACTCGCCGCGCCCGGCCCGGTGCGCTGTCACGTCCACCTGGGCATACCAGAGTTGCCCGGTCAATCTCAGGCCCGGCTTTTCCGGCGTCAGGACCAGGTCGTGCTTTGCCACACGTGGGTTGCCATTGTCGAGCTGGAAAAGCAGGCGGCTCCCCTCGGACCGCAGCTGCAGCATGGGCAGATCGCCATACCATTCCGAGCTGATGGTCCCCCGCAGCGTTCCGGGTTGCCCCTCGATCCTCAAGCGGGTGAAGTTGGGGAAGTCCTTCGCAGGAGCAAAGACCCACTGGCCGCGCAGGTCCACGGTGGGGGAATCCCCGGCCACGGCCCCCGCAGCCGCAAGGCTGGCCACGAGCGCCCATACAATCGATCGAAGCATGGCGTTCCCTCCAACTCTCGATCGGACGGGTGCGGTTTTCGAGCCGTGCCGGCCGTCGCGCGCCCCAGTGGACCATACCGGACGGATACGACTTGTCTGAGTATACGATAGACGATAAATTTTCTACTCCGCAAGCCCGATCGACGGCAATTGCGCCGGACGGCGAGCCCAAGCGGCTGGACGGTGCTTCCCATGAGCGAGGGTCTATCTCGGCGCGAGGCGATTGCCTTGGCCACGGGTGTTGTCGTCGCACCGGGCGCCGCAGCCCCGGCGCCATCAGCGGCTCGTGCCGTCAATCCCGATCTCGAGGCGTTGAGTTCCCGCAGCGGTGTCTACACACCCGCGCGTGGCAATAGCGTCATGCAGTTCGGATTCGACTTTCCTGAGCCTTCCGTCAGGATCGGTACATTGCTGTTCGGCTTCCGCGTTCAAACGTTTGAGAACGTCTATGCGATTGACCCAGAGCTGACACGGGTAACACGTGCGCAAGACACGGTCCGGGTGGTTTGCGATGGCCTGCTGTCTTGCGGCGGCCAGACGAAGGCGCCGGGACGACTCGTCGCGGAATTTGCTGGCGCAGCCCTGGGTGTGCTGGAGTGGCGCGTCCATGCAGAGGCCGGTTCGGCGATCAAATCCATCACGACGGTAGTGCGGGGGCTCCCGCGAGGCTCACTGTCAATCTCCTGCGGGGATTTCTTCGATCCCGCAGACGATGAGAAGATCTTCGAATATCCACAGTTGTTCGGGGGAATGAGCACGCCGTTCGCTTTTCTCAAGGCCGCGGACGGACGCCTCTTCGAGCTATCCGCGCGCCAGAGTGTTGTGCGCCCTGCCCGCTTCCTATTCCAGCCGGGACCTGATGGCTATCGTGTGGAATTGATCCACGAGCACGAGGGTTGGAGTTCAAGCACCGCGATCGAGACCTGCCTGTGGCGCGTGGGGCCTGCGAGAAGTTATTCCGATGCGGCTTCGGCTCACTTCGCCCACGTGGAGAAGGTCTATGGCGTGCCACGATGGGAAACCCGACCCGATGTGCCGCTTTGGATGCGCGAAATCCGTCTCGTTCTATCCATCCACGGCGCGCATTGGACGGGCTATATCTACAACGACTATGCGCGCATGCTCGAAATCCTGCGTTGGACTTCGACACAGATCGACCCGCGCCACGTACTGGTGTTCCTGCCCGCCTGGGACGGCCGGTACTATTGGAACTACCCGCAATACCTACCCGACCCACGCATGGGTGGCGCTGCGGGCTTTCGTAGTCTGGTCACAAGCGCACACAGTCTGGGTTTCCACATCGCTCCCATGTTCGGCGCGAATTCCGCCAACAAGCGTTGGAAGGAATTTGGCAGCGTCGCTGATGCCACCACGGAGCATATCGACGGGGATGCGTTTGATCTCAATTGGGTCGATTGGGACAACGATCGGAGCCACGAAGGCTGGATGCCGTTCATGAACCTGGGCGTTGCCTCGTGGCGCCGCTGGCTGGGTGGCCGGATCTCGGCCGTGATCGAGCAGTTTGGTGTCGATGCCTACTTTCTCGACATCGCCGGCGCGTGGGAAAACAACCGCAAGGGCGATATGTTTGTCGGCACATTGGGTCTGATCGCCGACATCCGTGCCAGGTATCCCGGTGTGCCTCCCATCGGAGAGATGTTGTACGACGCTCAAATGGCCTGCATTCCGATGTCGCAGGTCACGCGCTACTCGCAACACCCCGCGGGGCACGACGCCTACGTGCGCAGCTTTCAGCATCTCAGTCATCCGGCCCCTGGCCGCGGCAGCACGGGCGTCCACGAGGCTGGGTTCGGCGTGTATCAGGGCGAGATTGCGCCGGAACAACGCGCGATTCCGACACTCACGGTCGTTGACGACACGTTTACCCGGAACCGGCGTGCCATGGCCGCCTACATCGCTGAGGCCAAAGCCTGGGGCGGCTGGAGGCTGTGAACTGAATCCATCGCCCGGCCGATCAATAACGTCCACGCTGCCAGGCTATGGGCTTGCAGGCGCGGCGCTAAACAGGCGGATACCGAAAGCCGGACCGGCAGAAACGCCAGTCTCCGGTTCGAAGCGCACCCGGATCGAGGTCTTGCCGGCGGTCAGCGCTGTTGGAACCGGATAATCCTGCTCGAAGAACTCCCCCGGCCTGCTTCCTTCGAGCCGTTCGTTGGCGATGACGAGGTCGTCGACGAGAATGCGGAATCGCCGATTGCGCTCTTCTCCCCAATAAGTGGCCTGCAATATCAGAGGTCCCGGCCGCGTGTTCAGCGTGAACTCAAAATATCCGCCCGAACGAGCGTCCCGACCATTGCGCCCGCGATAGACGACCGGGTACGAAAGCTTCGCCTCGAGACCGTGGTCTCGCTCGGCCTGCATCTCGCCCAAATGCATGACATCAGCCGAGCGCGCCTGCAGATCGGCCAGTCGGGCTTGCTCCGCGTTGTATTGGGCCTGTTCGGCCCGCCACTGCTCTTCTGTGAACTGCTTGAAATAAACCGCGGTATTGCGCTCATGTTGAAACGCATAGGGGCGCAGAGTCAGGTCGGCCGGCCGAACGATGCCCTCAGTCTGAAAACTCGCGGGCGCGCCCGCCGCAGGTGCGATCGCAGAGCCGATGTCAGACCCCACTAGTACAGGGGCCTGACCGCTCCAGCTCTCGCTGGCCGGCCCCAGATCGCCGGCCAGAACCAGCGGCCCATAGAGCACGGCAACCGTTCGCGCGTCATCGACTGTGCTCTCTGTCCTGATTGCCGCCGGAATCCGTAGCACGACCACGTCACCGGTTTTCCAGGTACGCGTCAGGCGAACGTAGCCTCCCCTCGGCGTGCATGCAACGGGACGATCGTTGATCGCCACATCGGGCTTGCTGCACCACGCAGGAATCCTGAGGCTCAGAGTCAGAGGAACGTTCTGGCGGCGTTTGGCAACTGTAATCCGGACCGTGTCGTCGAAGGGATAGGCCGTGGTCATTTCCAGCCGTGTGTACTGGCCATCGGGCGCTGTCCAGTCGACTGTCGAGGGGATGAAGAGATTGACGAGCAGCTCGGAGCCGGACTGCCAATAGATGGAGTCACCGTGTTTCGAGTGACTCTCCATGCCGGTGCCGACACAGCACCAGAAATCGCCGAAGGGCGAGGAGAACTCCCGATGGGCTCCCGACATCAGCGGGCTCATGTAGGCAAACATGCCCGTGCGCGGGTTCTGCTGTGCCAGGATGTTGTTGAGGTGGGTACGCTCGTAGTAGTCGAAATACGAGGCTTGAGGCAGGCGGGCGTAAAGATGGCGGGTGAGCTTCAGCATGTTGTAGCTGTTGCACGATTCGCAGGTCTGCTCGGTGATGTGCCTGGAGACCGAGCGCGCGGCCTGAAAGTATTCGCGGTCCGCGTTGCCTCCGATGACGTAACTGTATTGGGAGGTGACCGTCTCCCAGAAAAAGACAGACGCCGTCGCAAAGCGCGGCTCACCGGTGAGCTCGTACAGGCGCGCCAGCCCGATGAGCTTGGGTATCTGCGTGTTGGCGTGGATGTTGGGCAGACTGTCGATGCGCCGCGTCAGGGGATCAAGCACCTTGCGGTCGTAAATGAGCTTCGCGAGCCTGAGCCAACGGCGGTTGCCGGTGCGCGAATACAGCTCGGCGAACGAATCGTTCAGCCCGCCGTACTCACAGCTCAGCACCGCCTGGACCTGAGCGTCGTCAAGAGCCGCGAACAGCCCTTCGATATAGGCGCTCAGGCGCTCGGCTACCCGCACTGCTTGCCGCACGCCGCAGTAACGGTCGGCATCCAGAAGTCCGGCAATAAGCTTGTGCCAGTTGTAGAAGGGTGACCACGAGCCGTTGAGATCGAAACCGGTCGAACGGATCTCGCCGCGCCGTACTTCCTCCATTGCCAGCTTGCCGGGCTCCACGACATCGCCGCGCTTGCGCGTGAAGCCTGCCACATAACCGTCAGCGGATTTCGCCTGGCACAGTGCGAGCTCGGAGACGATGTAAACACTGTGGCGTTTACATTCGAGGTCGCCGGTCTGGGCGTGCATCAGCGAGCAGGCCGACAAGTAATGACCCAGCGTGTGTCCCGCGATGCTGTCGCTCTCCCAGCCACCGTAGACTTCGGCTTTCGGGTCGAGGCCCGCCTGGCTGCGGAAATTGTGCAGCAGGCGGTCGGGCTCGAGGGTGTGGAGGTATTTCCGGTTGGCCTCGAGCGCCGTCAGGTAAGGAGAAGGCAGCAGGCGCACTGATTCCATCGGAACCGCTTGCGCCTGCAAGGGTGAGCGCCCACCTGCCGTAGCCAGGGAGAGACTGGGCGTGATTGCCAGCAATGCCGCTGAATGCGCCGCGCTTTGGAGCAAGGCGCGGCGAGAGATCCGCGGACGTCTGTGTGACACGGCAGGTCCTCCATTTCGTATAAAGTAAACGAAATGGGTCCCCGCGCAAAGGGAGGCCTGGGCCAGCAGTCAGCTTGGCGAGTCTGACTTCCTGCCGCGTTTCCTGCCGTTCGTGTTCTTTTTCGTGCCGATTGCGGCCGGCGCTGGTGAAGCGCTCTTGGCTTGAAGTTCCAGCCGCAGGTCGGCCAGAGCACCGTTGATGTGCCCGCTGACCTGACGTCGGACGGCCACCAAGTCTCCCGCAAGCCAACATTTCAGCAGAGCCGCGTGCTCCGCTCTGGCACGGCGATCGCGACCCTGCGGCTCCAGGTGTGCACGCACATAGCGTTCCGCGAGCAAGTGAAGACGTTCCATGAGCTGAATCGTAACGCGTCTTCCGGAGGGACGGATCAAGGCCAAGTGGAACTCACGATTGAGCACCGTGAGATTGGGCCCCGGCATGCGCGATTCTGCTTCCAGCAGATCGAAGGCCGTCTTGGCAATGCGGTGTTGATGCCCATCGGCCCGGGCAGCACCGAGGGCAGTCGCCTCTGGCTCGAGGCTCAAGCGCAAAGCGAATACCTCTTCAGCTTCGTCCGGCGTGATAGGGCGTACGACATAACCACGGTTTGGAAGCGAGCTGACCAACCCGTCCTGCTCCAATCGTGTCAATGCTTCGCGAAGCGGAATCTTGCTGACGCCGAGCTCAGCCGATAACGCATCTTGCCTCACAGGCGTCTCCGGCCGGATCTGGCCCGTGAGAATGCGGTCGCGAACGGCGCTGTACACCTGGTCGGAAACGGTGCGAACTTCGAGTTTCAAACAGCCTCCCCCTATGCTACCCGCTGCGCGCGGCACGCTCGCAGTGAGCGAAACATTGTATACGGAATACCGGTCTGGATCAGGACCGTTTGCAGTTCAGCGGCCCGTCCGCTCGCGCCACTGCAGGAAGAGCGCTTCGTTGCGGTGGTCAGTCATCGGGTACAGACCGATGATTGAGCACCCCCGCGCAACCATGTCGGCCCGAGGACCTCAAGAACGTACGAGATACCCGGGAATCACCTGGGTCGATGTCACCGGCACAGCCGCGCGGGCGCTATCGAATACTGGGTACCTGGCCGACAACATCTCGCAAGTCGTCATCACGCTGCCGACGAGTCCGGCGATGGGAGATTTGATTCAAGTGTCCGGCATCGGTGCAGGGGGCTGGAGGATTTCCCAAAACGCAGGACAAACCATCGCGACCGACAATCTGGAAGGTGGTGCAGTAGGCAACATCTGGACCGCGCGGGAGTCTCGCCGAAGCTGGCAGTCCGTGGCGTCCTCCGCCGATGGCACGCGGCTCGTGGCGGCGGTAGTGAATGCTGGCCAGATTTACACCTCAACTCCGACGCCAATGCGCAGCACCTCCACAGGGGGCGGAGGGTCCATCAGCGGAAGGCAATACGACGCTATTGACTTGCAATACGCCGGAAGCGGTGTGTTCCTCGTGCGAGGCTCAGCCGGGGTCTTCAAACTGCAATAACCCAATTGGGGTGCTCGGCGGGGCGACCGCTTGCCGGCGCCCGCGCCGTCGTTGACAGACGGTGCAATGCAGGCAGCGCCACATCTGCGCGGGTGACCGTGCGGGCCGCAATGCCATGGGTGGTGGGTTCGACTGCCGGTCGAGCACGACCACGCGTCAGTCGCGCTTCCTGCGCGCAGTAGTCCATCAACGTGACGGCCATCCGAGCGCGTCGAAGACCGCCACGGGGTCGAGGTAGTCGCGCCAGTGAGTGACCTTGCGATCGGTGATCGTGAGTACCGAGATGTACCGGTTAGTGTACGGGGCCCCGGTCGAAACGACTCGGCCTTCGGAGGCGTACTCGAGGACCACGACGCCGGTCTTGATGCATCGTGCGGACATGCGTGACTGTTTGTTTGTGCATGATGGTTGCGTGGGTTTTGAGCTGATGTCGACGAGCTGGCGATGCAGAAGACAACAGGAACGGCGACGGCAGACAATAGACTTCTATAAGGGTGGGATAAACTCATGTCACTCTTCCGTGAGACCCGGGACACAAAACGACCGAGCAATGCCAGATGAGCGTGATCGCTGAGTATGCCGCCAACATTTCGCCGCGAATTTCATCTGTAACCTGACCTGCAGCCGCCGCAATGACTCTGATTCAGACCGCGCCCAATCTTCGAACATCAACGAAACAGGAGCGCTGTACTCATGGCACAGTCAAGCAAGAAGGCGCACGAAGCCCGGAATGGGCCAGTCGATATGGAGTTCGTAGACATTCCCGGAACACAACTACGTGTGTCGCGCGTGGCGCTCGGAACCTGGGCGATGGGCGGCTGGATGTGGGGCGGAACCGACGAGCGCGAATCGGTCAAGACAATCTGGGCCGCTCTGGATCAGGGCATCAACCTGATCGATACGGCTCCCGCTTACGGCTCGGGCGTGTCCGAAACAATAGTGGGCAAGGCCATCGCGACTGCAGGCCTGCGCGCGCGTGCAGTGATTGCTACCAAGGCCGGCTTGGAAATGCGCGACGGAAAGGCTTACCGCAACGCAACCCGGCAACGGATCCTGCGGGAAGTCGATGACTCCCTGCGCCGCCTGCGCACCGACTACATCGACATCTACCAGGTCCACTGGCCCGATCCACTCGTGCCGATCGAGGAAACCGCCGAGGCCATGCGGGGGCTTTACGATCTGGGAAAAATCCGCGCCATCGGCGTGAGCAACTTCTCGGTTGAGCAGATGGAGCGCTTCCGCCAGGTTGCGCCCCTACACGTGTTGCAGCCGCCGTACAACCTCTTTGAGCGCGCCATCGAAGCAGAGATTCTGCCTTACTGCCGTGTGAACAACATTGCGACATTCGGCTACGGTGCGCTCTGTCGCGGGCTGCTGAGCGGGCGGATGACGGCGGACACCACATTCGAAGGCGATGATCTGCGGCACACCGACCCGAAATTCCAGCCACCCCGTTTCGCGCAGTACCTCGCAGCCGTCCGGCGACTGGATCAGCTCGCACGGGATCACTTCCAACGGCGTGTCATTCAGCTGGCCGTCCGCTGGATGCTCGACCAGGGCATCAGTGTGGCCCTGTGGGGCGGCCGTCACCCCGATCAACTGGAGCCCGCGCTCGCAGTGGCAGGCTGGAAACTCGACTTGGCCTCCCTGACGCGAATCAATCACATCCTCAGCAAGACGATTACCGACCCCATCGGGCCCGAGTTCATGGCGCCCCCGCAACGCGCCCCTGCAACGATCCCGACGGCTCAGGAATCACGGAGTTGAAGCTATGAAGACCGGATTTATCGGACTGGGCCGCATGGGCTCGGCAATGGCAGCGAATCTCCTGAAGGCCGGACATGAGGTCACGGTGTTCAACCGCAGCCCCGGGAAGCTCCGTCCGCTGCTCGAGCTGGGCGCGCATCAGGCGAGCAGTGTCGCTGATGCCTGTCGTGGGGAGTTGGTTGTCACGATGCTTGCAGATGACACCGCAGTCGCTGATGTCGCACTCCCAAACGGGGGCATTGTCAGCGTCCTCCCGAGGGGCGCTATCCACCTTTCCATGAGCACTATCAGCGTCGCGCTGTCGAAACAACTGACCCAAACGCACGCGCAAGCGGCACAGCAGTTTGTCGCTGCGCCGGTATTCGGCCGTCCGGACGCGGCGGCAGCTGCAAAACTCTACATAGTCGCAGCAGGCAATCCTACTGCGGTCAATACGTGCAAGCCGTTGCTCGACGTCCTGGGACAGAAGACGTTTTCGATCGGTACCGATCCGGCCGCGGCCAATCTCGTCAAGCTCACCGGAAACTTTCTGCTCGCCTCCGTCATAGAGGCGTTGGGTGAGGCAATCGCGCTCATCGGTAAAGCTGGCATCGATCGACAGGTCTTCGTAGACCTGCTCACGTCCAGTATCTTCAACGTACCGGCCTATAAGACCTATGGTGGGCTGATCGCCGCGAGCCGGTTTGAACCGGCGCTGTTCGCAGCTCCACTCGGATTCAAGGACATCAAACTCGTACTGGCAGCGGCCGAGAGTCTGCGCGTGCCGATGCCGCTGGGCAGCCTGCTCCACGACCGATTTACGCGGCTGCTCGCCGAGGGTGGCGAGCGCCTCGACTGGGCCGCCATCGGCAGCCTCGCGGCACGGGATGCGGGCGAACGCGTTTAGAAGGCCATGGAGTAACGCATCTCGCTCAACGTCAAGGGCGCAAAGTGGATGTAGAGGCCGCTGACCCGGCCGTGCCCCTGTAGTACCTTCTTGCACTTAGGCCCTCTTCCGGAGCAGTCCGTGCGGATCGATGACGAAATTGCGCGCCACGCCGCGATCAAAATCGGCGTACCCGCGCGGCGCATCGTCCAGCGAGATCAGCGTGGCATTCACTGCCTTCGCGATCTTGATGCGATCGTGCAGCACCGCCATCATCAGGGCGCGGTTGTACTTCATCACCGGCGTCTGCCCGGTAAAGAACGCGTGGGACTTCGCCCACCCGAGCCCTAATCGCAAGCTCAGACTCCCGCTGCGCGCCGCCGTGTCCTTCGCGCCGGGATCCTCCGTCACATACAGTCCGGGAATTCGATCGCGCCCGCGGCGCGTGTCAGATCCATGAGATCATTGAGCACGATCGCAGGCTGCTCCTCGCCACCGTGTCCTTTGGCTTCGAATCCGACACAGTCCGATTGCTTGCCATTGGAATGCTCCTCGCGCTCACTCGAACGCCTTGGCGCCTGCTTCTGCCACCGATTGGTCCTGCTCGCCCGAGCCGCCACTGACTCCCACGGCACCGACCACGCGCCCTGACCGTCTGAGTGGCAGACCACCGGCGAAGATCATCACGCGCCCATGATTTGAGACGTGGATGCCAAAGAACTGACCTCCGGATTGTGAGTGTTGCGCGAGCTCCTTCGTGCTGATGTCGAAGGCTCGAGCCGTGAATGCCTTGTTGATCGAGATGTCGACGCTGCCCAGCCAGGCGCCATCCATGCGCACGTGCGCCACGAGATTGCCGCCTTCGTCCGCCACAGCGATGTTCATCGGCTGCCCGAGCTCCCTCGCCTGCCGCTCTGCCGCCGCTATCACCTTTCTCGCATCTGCAAGCGTGACCATCGATTTCTCCTTCATGTGAGTTTCGGTAGGCGCCAGGATGCGCGGGGGACATGCCGATTCAGCTTCAGTTGCTGTCTGGCGTGTTTCAGACGCGTTCGATGGGGCTTCATCTGTAACAAACGCGTTCGTGCGGCGCCAGCTATGTACTCAGCTGCTCGCCGATAGGCAGCTGCCGGATCCGCTTGCCCGTTGCCGCGAAAATCGCGTTGCAGAGCGCAGGCGCGAAGGGCGGCACACCCGGCTCGCCCACCCCACCGGGCGGCGCATCGCTCGGAACCACATACACGTTGGTCTGCAACGGTGCCGCGCTCATGCGCGCCACTCGAAAGTTGTTGAAGTTACTCTGCTGTGTCCGGCCACCCCTGAAGGTGATCTCGCCGTACAGCGCCGAGCTCATAGCCATTACAGCGGCGCCTTCCACTTGCGAACGGATCCGGTCCGGGAAGGCTGCATACCCGCAGTCAACTGCAGTGTCGACCCGCGGCACTCTTACCGTTCCATCCTTCCCGACCACAACCTCCACGATCGTCGCCACATACGTCACGAAGCTGCGATGAGCGGCAATGCCGAGGCCGTGACCCGCTGGGAGCTTCCGTCCCCAATCAGCCTTCTCGGCCACGAGCTCCACGACACGCCGCAGTCGGCCCGTATCGATTGGATACGTGGCAATATCATCCCCGTAGTTCTGATACTTCGCGCCGCTGTGGGTCAAATCGACGTGTCGCGGGGGGCCCAGAAGCTCGAGCAGGTAGTCCTTGGAATTCCTGCCAGCAGCATGTGCGAGCTCGTCGGCGAACGAGCCGATAGCGAATGCATGCGGTATGTTCAGAACCGACCGAAACCATCCGATCCGCACGTGCGGGACTGCCTCGCCATTCTCGCAGCGGATGTTGGGAATGGCGTAGGGAATGTCGAGAATACCCTGGCTGAGCTCTCCGTCGCTGGCGTAGGTGGCATTGGGAGTGAACGTAGATGGAATCGCAGGGAATGCCACTCGATGTAGCCACGCGCTCGGCCTACCCTCACCGTCCAATGCTGCCTCGATGTGCTGCGCGTTGACGGTGTGATAGTAGTCATGCTGGATATCGTCTTCGCGTGTCCATTGCACCTTGACAGGAGCGCCGACGGCGCGAGCGAGTAGTGCCGCTTCGACAACGTAGTCGGGCTTTGACTTTCGCCCGAAACCACCGCCGAGAAGCGTCACATTCACTTTGACCCGCTCTGCAGGAATTCCCAACGCCTTGACGAGCTCGTCCCGCGCACCCTGTGGGTTTTGTGTGCACGTCCATACCTCGCACCGCCCATCCGCCACGAGAGCCGTGGCCACGGGCGTCTCCATCGACGCGTGAGCGATGTGGGCGACGTAGTAATCAGCTTTAATGACCCTCTTCGCGGAAGCCAACGCTGCCTCGACATCGCCGTCGTTGCGGACCACCTTGCCCGGGCGGCGCACCGCCTCCTCCAGTTGCTTCCTATAGTCGGCCGACTCGTACACGTGATTCGGCCCGTCATCCCACTGGATGTTGAGTTTCGAGCGGCCCTGGATAGCTGCCCAGGTGTTGCGCGCGATCACCGCGACACCACCGAGCGGCTGAAATCCCGAGGGCGGCGGCGTGCCATCCAGCTTGACCACGCGTTCGACTCCAGGGACTTTCATTGCCTCGCTATCGTCGAACTTCACGACGCGCCCGCCATAGACCGGCGGACGCGAGATAGCTGCGTACTTCATACCAGGCAGGCGCACGTCAATTCCGTAATGAGCGTGTCCGTGAGTCATGTCGGCCAGATCGATGATCGGCATACCTCTGCCGATGTACCTGAAGGCCGTCTCCTGTTTGAGCTTGACTTCATTCGGCTGTGGAACCGGAAAGGCCCGGGCCACCGCGACTAACTTTCCGTAACTGAGGGTACGGCCGGTACGGCTATGCACCACCTCGTGACTACGCGCTGCCACTTCCGAAACGTCCACCGCCCATACGCGCGCGGCCGCAAGCTCCAGCATGTGGCGAGTAGCCGCTCCCATTTGCCGCATCGGCAACATAAAATGGCGGACGCTCCGTGAACCGTCCGTGTTCTGACCGCCATATCTGGCCTCGTCGCCCTCCGCTTGAACGACGCGAACACGCGACCAGTCAGCCTCCAACTCATCTGCCACTATCATCGGCAGTGCGGTACGCACGCCCTGCCCCATCTCGGAGCGGTGAGCCACGATCGTGACGAGACCATCCGCGTGGATTGAGACAAACGCGGTCGGATTAAAAAGCGGTGTGTCCACGCCCGGAGCGGGGCGTGCGGGCGCAGCAATACTGCTGCGGGGTACCAACTGCAGACCGACCACGAAGCTGCCTGCGCCCGCCAGGCCGCTGATGAGGAATGTACGCCGGCTGATGTTCCGAAGTATGGTTTCCATTCTATTTGCTCTCGGCGGCACTCTTGATGGCTGAACGGATACGCTGATAGGTGCCACAGCGGCAGATGTTGCCGGACATCGCCGCATCAATATCCGCATCGGTCGGATTCGGCTTATGAGTGAGCAGATCCACTGCCTGCATGATCTGCCCCGACTGACAGTAGCCGCACTGGGGGACATTCAGAGTCTGCCAGGCCGCCTGGACCTTGCGGCCCACGGGGGTTGACTCGACGGCCTCGATGGTCGTGATCTTCTTCCCCACAACCGCGGCGATTGGCAGGACGCAGGAGCGCGTCGCCGCTCCATCCACTAACACCGTACAGGCGCCACAGAGCGCCATGCCGCAGCCAAACTTGGTACCCGTCAGGCCGATTTCATCGCGGATCGTCCACAGCAGAGGCGTGTCCGCCGGCACATCTACCGTCACTACCTTGTCGTTGATCGTCAGTGTCGCCATGCCGTCCTGCTTCCCCGCCTTACTGTGCCTTCGCCAATGTCCTGCTTGCCGCCTGAGCGCTCAAGGGCGCGGACCCGGCCGGAAATCCATTCTTCTGCAGAAGGTAAGCGGTGATGGTCCATAACTTGTCATCCGGGACCGCTCCGGGATTGTTGGCGGGCATCTTGGAATGCTCGAACTCGTATAGATCACCTAGAGGCCTGTTGAGCCAGGTCTTCAGGAATGCATCGCCGATCAGTGCCGGCCCCATCGCGCCCGTCAGATCCGGCCGATGACATTCCGCGCAATAGCTATTAAATACGATGTGTCCGTGTGTGGCCTGATCCGGCGTGTACCAGCCATCGCTGTTGGCAGCACGGGCTGCGACGCTCATTGCCAGTCCAAGTCCTGTCAGCGTGAGCGCGCCGATCAAGAGGCGCAGCCGACATCTCTCCGATTTCCGTGGACTCATAACCTTGTCTCCCGAAACTACGCAAAGGACTGCGACTCATCGTCCGGATCGAGTACAACGGTCGGGAATTCCGCCGCGATTACATAAACGGGCACGAATGTTTCATATGTAACGCAGCACCGGCACAGGTCACGGGCAAGCCGAACGGCCGCTTGCCCCCGACTCGAACGTCGCGCATTTGACCCTGATGTCTTCGGATAACGAGGACTCGCTATCGGGTGTAACCGGTACTACGACCCTCCACGCCTCTGCCGGATGGCGCGCCGCCCAATACACTGAGCCGATCCCGGTGCGAGACACGTGCAGGTCCGAGGTATCCTCAGCAGGCGCCGATGCATCGATGACGGAAATATCCTCGAATTCCTGCGAATCCACAGCGGACGTTGCCGGCTCCAACACGGGCACGTGCAGATCGGGCGTGCGCAGGTCGATGCTCGTCTTGCTCGAGCCGGCCCCCGCGTACACCCAACCCAAAGGCAACAAGCAGATCAGCAGAGGCGAACGAAGAAATCCGCTCACGATTCGGCCCCGGCGGGCTCCAGCACCCGCGCTCACAGCAGGTAGGCTTCGATCGGAGCCTGCTCCTGTGTGCCAAGGTCTTCCCGGCTGAAAACCCAAGTGAAGAGTAAAGTGATGAGCATCGCAGCGAAAAAAGTAAACACCCGATGAGGCTTCACGATTGCGTCATTCGACGTTGTCATGGCACGTTCTCCTGTAGGTCTGAGTTGATGACGGCGCCTGCCGTTCCTACGGCGGAGATCCTACGTGTGCACTGACATCAGGCGATTCCAATATGCCTGCGGAGCATTTCAATCGAAACAATCGCTCATCGGCATCGTAATCACCTCCTTGCCAAAACCCGCGCTCCAGGGACGGTTTCGGAACGAAAACGGAACTTCCACAGAACGACCGCGAGCGCGAACGCGCCTAGTCTGCCGCTGGCCACCTATCGGCATTCAAAGCTCTGAACGGCAGTTCAACCAGAGGAGGGAGCTTCATGCGCAGACGCGTAATCACCACCCTATCGGGCGCCCTGGCCATGGTCACTATGGTTCTGGGAGCGGCGATCTTTTCCACTGCGTGGGGGGATGAGAAGGAGACTCAGACGCCGGTCTACAACCCGTATCCACCTGGGATTCTTCCGTCGGATCTGGATTCGGAGCTCGCCAGGGTCCTGCGCGAGGTCGATGTCATCGAAGCCAGAGCCATCACACGCTGGAAGGCCATGCCTCCCCCGACGCTGACCGGTCAGCCACCAACACTTCAGGGCACCGGTACCGAGGCGGTGGAAGCACTCGGCGAGCTCATGAACTTTGACAAAACCATGTCGCCCAACAACAATGAGGCCTGCGCGTCCTGCCACATGCCATATGTGGCCTTCAGCGGGCCGATCCCGTCGGTAAATCTGACGATGATCGCGTATCCCGGAACGGCTCACTTTCGGGCTGGTAAGCGGACGGCGCAGCGCTACACTTATGCACCGTTCTTCCCTGTATTGCAGTACAACGCGGAACAGGGCGCCTTCTTTGGTGGAAATTTCTGGGATTCGCGTGCTACGGGCTATCTGCTGAGGAACGCGGACGCCGAACAGGCACAACATCCTCCCGTCGATACGCAGGAGATGGGTAACCCTGACACTGCCTGCATCGCGTACAAGCTCTCGCGGTCCAGGTACAAATCACTCTTCGAGGAGGTTTGGGGGAGCGGCTCGCTGGATATCAGATTTCCACCCGATACCGCACAAATCTGCGCAACCCCTGGAGGCGCTGCGACGTTTGGCTCCAACACCACCCCGGTTCGCCTCAGCCCGGAAGACCGTAACCGCGCAAACGAGGCATACAACCACTGGGGACAGTCCCTCGACGCCTACGAACAATCCGTTCAGGTGAGCGCCTTCTCGTCGAAGTTCGACGCCTACCTGAAAGGCAAGTACACATTGACCACGGACGAGAAAGCCGGCTACGACCTGTTCAGAGGTAAGGCAAATTGCAACTCATGCCACCTGGACGGGCGGTCGACCGCCCCTACGCCAACACCGCCGCAAGGGACCGCCCCGAACAGCGAGGACACCGGCGCAGCAGCATCCACCGCGCCGTTGTTCACCTGCTTCGGCTCG
>Ga0307511_10000451_pt1 | contig 44240 bp, 29 predicted proteins | sample 13_EM_MG_FD_200266 | JGI IMG/M metagenome (GOLD analysis project Ga0307511, IMG submission 200266) | Populus trichocarpa ectomycorrhiza microbial communities from riparian zone in the Pacific Northwest, United States - 13_EM | ecosystem: Host-associated > Plants > Roots > Unclassified | place... | reverse complement strand
TAACCAAAAATTGGTTTACCTGAAAATGTTGATACAACTTGACTAACTATACCAAAAGCAGGTAAAATTAAAATATATACTTCTGGATGTCCGAAGAACCAGAATAAATGTTGATATAATATTGGATCACCTCCTCCTGCTGGATCATAGAAGCTAGTATTAAAGTTTCTATCTGTTAATAACATTGTTATAGCTCCAGCTAATACAGGTAATGATAATAATAATAATACAGCTGTAATAAAAATTGACCATACAAATAAAGATACTTTATGTAAACTCATACCATTTGCTCTCATATTTAATGCTGTAGTAATGAAATTTATAGCACCTAATAATGAAGATACTCCTGCTAAGTGTAAACTAAAAATAGCTAAATCTACTGAAGCACCTGAATGAGAAATAATACTTGATAATGGAGGATAAACCGTCCATCCTGTACCGGCACCATTTTCTACTAAAGCACTTAATAATAATAAGATTAATGATGGTGGTAATAACCAAAATGATATGTTATTTAATCTTGGGAAAGCCATATCTGGTGCTCCTAAATGAATTGGTAAAAAGTAATTACCAAATCCACCTACTAAAGCAGGCATTACCATAAAGAAAATCATTAAGAAAGCGTGAGCTGTAATTATTACATTAAATAATTGATGATCTCCTTGTAAGAATTGTACACCGGGTGCTGATAATTCTAATCTAATTAAAACTGAAAAAGCAGTACCAATCATACCAGCAAATGCTGCAAAAATTAGGTATAATGTTCCTATTTCTTTAGCATTTGTAGAAAAAAGCCAATGCATTTTCATTATACTCTTTCCACCTTTTGGCTCGTTATTTAATTAAATATTGTATTTTAATTAAAATTTCATTGTGTTAATTTTTTATTTTTATTTTTATATTGCCGGAATAGAGGTGAGTCGAACACCTAAGGGTCTCCCCGAACAATTAGCAATCGTCTTAACTTACCAATGTAAACTATTCCTTTAAATTAAATTATTTTATTTTCATTGCTTACCTGGCTAGCCTTGCAGGCTTGTAGCGGTTGTGTTTATCTAATTTTTATCTAATTTTTATCTAATTTTTATTATTTTATGGAGGGATTAGGGCAGTTAAGGGTAAAGCTAAATAATAGATTTTTATTATATTTATTAATATAAAATTTAGATTTATATAAAATTAATAATAGTCTTTATCAGAATCGAACTGACACTAACTACGTGAAGGGTAGCCGTACCACCATTATACTAAAAGACCTTTAAATAAATAAAAATTAAAGCGATAAGAGGAATTGAACCTGTTCTAGCAGATAATGAGACTGCTGTGCTACCTTTACACTATATCACTTAAAGGGGTACACTATTTTTGAAATACCTTTACGAACAAAGAGACTTGAACTCTTAAGGATTTACTCCACTCCTGCTTAAGAGGAGATTGTTTACCAATTTCAACATGTTCGTTTTTTATGTTATTATTTTTTTTATTTATTTTTTATCTATCTCTTTTAAGATAATTTAAATTAAAAATATAAAATAATATTTAATATCTAATAATTAATATTAAAGGCCTCAAGAGGAATTGAACCTCTGAAAAAAGTATTAACAGTACTCCGCATTAACCACTCTGCCATGAAACCTTACTTTAATTAATTTAAATTATCTTATATGGTAGGCGCGACTCGAACACGCTATATGTCTCCCACCCAAAGGGAGCGACGAACCAGTTTGTCATCTACCATTATTTATTAGATACTTTTATATATTAATATAAGATAAATCTTTATTTATTATTTTTAGAGCTTTTTAATTTATAATAATATAAAATAGAAGAAATAAGATGGAGGGGATAATAAAAATCTAAATTAGAATAATAATGTAGATACAGAGACATGTAGTGAATCTAAGATCTAAGATAATAGTTGAAATAAAGAATGTAGACAAACTGAAGGGGCACAGAAATAAATGTTTCAAATCTAGCTTCCTACTTAAATAGCAGTCCCCTTACCTGGTCTATTATAAAACAGGAGATTTAATTCAAGATGAAACATAAGAAATAGACCTGTTCCTTCCGAAAGAAAGTCCTTTTATTAAGTAGGACCAGTAGGCTGAAGGTATAGGGGGAAAGCTTAATATAAATTAAGCCTAAATTGGTTTTATAAATTATAAATATAAAATAAAATAAATTCTTTCAGCATCTGTAAAACCATTCTAAAAAATCAGCATCTTTAACTAAATTACATTTATCTGTTTTATCTTTACTCAAAGATTTTAAAGATAATATAGAACCTAGTAAGAGAACACTATCAACTTCTACAGAGAAAAGGGGATAAATTTTAGAATAATAATGTAGATACAGAGACATGTAATGAATCTAAGATAATATTAGGGAATATACCTAAGATTATAGTTGGAACTAATAAAGTTATCAATAAGATAAACTCTCTTCTTGAAACATCTTTATAAGGTTTTAAGTGAGGAGAATAAACACCATAAGAGATTCTATTATATAAATAAATTGAATAACAACCAGAGAATACAATACCCGTAGCTCCTAAAGCAGAAATTATAGGACTTCTTTCCCAAATACCAATTAGAGATAATTGTTCACCTAAGAAATTTAAACTTAAAGGTATACCACTATTACATAAAGTAAAAATAAAGAATAATATAGTAAATACAGGCATATATGTAACTAAACCTCTAATATAACTTATTATTCTAGTTCCAGTTCTATCATAAATTACTCCACCTACACAAATAAATAGAGCAGGAGAAACAAAACCATGAGCTAAAGATAATAATATAGCTCCTTCAATACCTTGAATATTATTAGAAAACAATCCTAATATTACTACAGCCATATGAGCTATACTAGAATAAGCAATTAAAACTTTAGTATCACCTTGAATTATTGTAGCTAAAGAAGCATAAATTAAAGTTACAATAGCAATAGTTTGTAATAAAGGACCAAAATAATTACATGCATCAGGTAAAATATTTAATAATACTCTAATATAACCATAAGTAGCAAATTTTAAAACAGTACCAGCTAATAAAATAGAACCAGCTAAAGGACTATCAGCATGAGCTCTATACAACCAACCTGTAAATGGCCATAATGGTGTTTTTATTGCAAAAGCTAATAAAAAGGCTAAAAATAATAATTTTTGATTTTCTAAACTAATTTCATATAATGATATTAATTGGAAATCTGTTGATCCTATATAACTATATATTTGTAATATTGCTAATAACATAAATAATGATCCTGCAAAAGTATATAAAAAGAATAAATATGCTGATCTTATTCTAGCTTGACCTGAACCATATACTATGATTATTACAAATAATATTGGTAAAATACTTTCAAAGAAAATATAAAATAAAAATAAATCTAATACTGTAAATAAACAAATTTGTAAACTTTCTAAAATTAAGAAAGAAATTACAAATGTTTTAACATTTTCTGTTATATTTTTATAATTAGATAATAAAGCTATAGGTGTTAAAAAGGTTGTTAATAGTACATAATATAAAGAAATCCCATCGATTCCTAAATTAAAATGACAAAAACTTAATTGATTATATTCAATTACAAATTGTATTTGATTTGTACTTGAATCAAAATTTATCCATAAAATTATAGAAACAAAGAAATTAATTAAAGAAGTTATTAATGCTATATTTCTTATTTGATTTTTACTTTTGATTGAGATTTCTTTTATAGGTAATAAAAATAAAGAACCTAATACTGGTATTAATATTAGTAATTGAATCATTGTTTTTTGTTTGTTTTTAATATTTTTTTTTGTTACCTTATTCCTTAACTTTTATTGCCTTAGCCCGGACGTTAAAGCAATAGTGAATCTAGATCAACTAGATTCTTAAATTTATTTTTGTAATTTTGTTAAGGGGAATGGAATTTTCTTAAACTTTTTATAAATTATTTTTTTAATTTTATAAGAAATTATTACATAATGTTTTTTATTTCATTAAATGAATTTTTTTGTTATAATTTTAATTAAATAATTTTATTTTATTTTTTATATAAAATATTTTATAAGTAAATTTTATTATTTATAATTAATTAAATATTTACTTCTCTTTTATTTAAAAATAAACACAACTATTTTAAGATGCCAACCTTAATTTATATTGGGGATTTAGCTAAGGAATCTTATGACTGAATAGAAAGAATTTCTTTAGCAAAGTAAGCAATGCGGAGATTGTGGGTAAATTCTTATTAATATAAATATTTTATATAAATAAAAAAATAACTTATATACCTTTGGCAATACCGCTTGGGGATATTAAATATTTAATTAACATTAATTAAATACAATTAAGCTTTTTTACTTAATTTAGTAATATACATTCTTATTACTTGTTGAAATGTAAATAAAGGTAAAATGTATTTAGAAAATACAAAAATTAAAACTAATAAAGTTAAAAATGAAAATGATAATTGATTTAAAAAATAAAATGGAATTAATTGTGGCATTCTATTTAATTTATTTGATTGCTTTGTTCTAGCTCAGCCTGCTAAATAAAAAAGCAAGGCCTAGAGACATAGGAAGAATTAAAGCTATCTCTACAATTATTAAAAATAAAATTGTAATATAGTAATATAATAAAATTATTATTTTTAACAAAATTGTAATATTATAATATAATAATTTTAATAAATAGAAATTTCTATTTATTAATTGAGATATTAAGGAGTATCTTTATAAATAATATAAAAATATTATAAAAATAAAGAGTGAACCCTTTAAAAGTGAACCCTTTTCAACCTCTACTCCTGCTATGCAAGTAGCAATTCTTCGTTGATCTTTAGTCAGCATGTGGGTCTCATGACCTAAAGGTAGTTTAACTGAAAGGGGGATAAAGTATTATTTTTAGTTTAATTATTATTTTTAGTTTAATTATTATTTTATTTTTTTAAATAAATAAAGAAGTTATAAAAGTTATAACGTTTTCCACAAATTGATAAAAAGCCGACATTGTTTCTTGAAATCGGATGTAATCTAAATGAGCATTAGTTTCCAAAGCAACATTTACATTACTATTAAGATCGGTAATACCGAGTATATCAACTAATTCAGGATTTAATCTTAAATCTTCAGGTGTGATTGTAACTTCAGAAGGTAAACCTTGTTGCGCTCTAGTAGCTTCTACTTGTCTAACTCTATTAATTAAAGTATTTTCAGTATAATATACATAAGTATAACATGATGCCCCTACAGAAACCACAGCTACTATAATTAAAGATATACTACCTAACGATTGTTGAATAATTTGATGTAATTCCATTTTTTATATTTCTGTTTAACACAGTTGTTTTAAAATCTTCATTTGTACTCATCTCTTCTTTATAATTAAAAATCATAAGAAGTGTTTAATTTTAATGTTAAACATTATTTGTTTTATTAAGCTAGCCTAATATAGAGATAAAATATCACTGAATTAGATAATTTATTTATTTTTTAATAATTATTTTATATCTAAACCATTACTTTTATGGATTAAATAATAATTATTATTTATTTTAGAATAAACTTCTAATCCATTCCTTTTAATAAATTAATTTTTAAGTTTTATATAAGTTTTATTAATTTACTTTTTTAATTTAAGTTTTATTAATTTACTTTAATAATTTAATTTTATCATAAAAATAAAATATTAACTATTATTAAATTTTACCATCTTATTGGATTTGAACCAATAATAAATTATTTCGAAGATAATCGCTGTACCTATTTAGCTAAAGATGTTCTTAAAAAATAAATAAATTATTACGAGTAAAGAGACTTGAACTCTTACGATAAAATCATGAATTCCTAAGATTCACCCGGCTACCATTTCGGCATACTCGTTTGTATCTATGCTGTGCTTTTAAATTAGCATACTAAGCTGCAGGGTCACTATACTTAAGCTAAAAGAGCTTACAGCCTGACCACCACAGGTTAATATCTTATAAAAATAAGATGACAATAAAATTATTAAAATATTAAGGAGTAGAGTAATCGAAACCCTGTCTATAAAGTGTAAATTTATCGCTAAACCACTCAGCTAACCCCTTTTTCAATTTATAATAATATTTTTTATATTAAAATTAATATTTTTATATAATAGACTTACAGTGTAATCCTTTATATTTAGCATAGTGCCCTGCCTACGGCAGAGGGAGGCCTATGTAAAATGGGGGATAAAATTATTTATTTTCCAGCAGCACTTTCCAGTACGGCTACCTTGCTATGACTTTTGAGATGTTACTTAAATGAATTAACTAAAGCTAATTATCTTAACAAAGGTGTTCTATTCCTTTCCCAAAATAAATAAATTAGGAAGGTATATAAAGAACTTTAAGAGACCTTTATAAAAGTTTTAATTTCGCTCCAGTTTCCTTCAAGTTAAGCTTCTTCCCAGCGACAGACAGTTAGTTCATCACGAATGCAATCTTCACCGTTGCGCCTAGTGATCAACGATTACTCGAAATTCCTTCTTCATGTCGCCGAATTGCAGACGACAATCCGACTAAATATTAACTTTTTTTAATGATTAGCTCTTCCTTATTTCCCTATTATAAAAATAAAAAATAATATACTTATTTACTTAAGCAAATAGCCATATAAAATTTAAAGGAACGGTTTTGCATCACTTTGTAAAAGTTTTTGTGGCACGTTTATAGCCCAGTTCATGAGGGCCATAACGACTTGTCTTAGCCCCAAATGATACTCTATCAGTAACATTAATTGTTAAGTATAAATTAACAACAGGGATTTCGTCCGTTAGCGGAGTTAACCTCACTTCTCACAATACGGACTGACGACAGCCATGCAACACCTGTAACAGAAACATTTTAGAAAAACACTTCATTTTTAATTAAATAAATAAATAAAAACTTGTTATGCAAGAACTGGTAAGATTTTACGCGGATTATCGTATTAAATAACATGCTTCACTTCGTTTGCTTCGAGACCGACTAATTTTTTTGTTTTCAACTTTGCAGTCGTACTCACATGGCGGAATGGTTATCGTGTTAACATAGCCACTAATTATTTTTATAACTAGCAACCACCATTCATCGTTGACAGTGAGTGGTATCTGGGTATCTAATCCTATTTCCTATACTCACCTTCGTTTCTCAGCGTCAATCATTAGTAGATAAAAAGCTTTCACTCTTAATATTCCATTTAGTATCTAAGGATATCACCCCTCCTCTAAATATTATTTAATATATCCTCTATTTGATTCTAGCTTTTATTAGTTCATTCTTTTCTTTATTTATTTTTTATAACTATTAATTATAAAATAATAAAACTTTGTCTATATTTCTTCACCTTAATTAAGTTTATCAAGGATATAGAAGAAAAAAAGAATAAAGTTTAAAGCTGCCTACACACCCTTTACGCCTGATTAGGACGACTAACGTTTGCGTCTCTGGCCTTACCGAGTCTTCTGGCACCAGATTTGGACAACACTAATAGTAAGGTAATGTCATTATCTTCCCTTACGTTATCACACTTGACACAAGTATGATTTCAGTTAGCTAGTTCACTCTTGCGAGCATTGACTAATATTCTCGACTGCTGGTAGTTAATACTACTTGGGAGATCTCATTCCCGATGTGGCCATTTGCTCTGTCAAGCTTGGCTATCGATCGACGGCTTGGTAGGCCTTTACCCCACCAACTACCTAATCGAAATAAATAGAATCCTAAAGCAGAATTATTCCTTTATTAATAAATATAGCTTATTTATTTTCTTATTTTACAATAAAAATATCTCCTATTTACGGGGACTCTAGGGCATCTTATTTACTATCCTCACCTTTACACCTTATTAACTTAGTCTTTATTAATTAACAATCTAGTCTTTAGTTTAAGTTTTAAGACTTACACTAAAAATAGACCTTAATAAATTTTAGGTTAACAACGATTCGCATGTCTCAAAACTACTGAAAAACGTTCAATCAGAACCAAAATTAAATTCTTACTTAAAATTTAAACAATATTCATTAACGATTATTGTTGTATTATATTTACTATAAATAGTAATTGTTATTATCTCTTTTAAATTGATATTTGTAAAAACATCACTTCAAAAATTTTAATTTATTTTATAACTACTTAATATTGTTTTAGTTAGTATTATAAATTAATCCGATTACGTCCCGATTCAGATTAATTTAATAAATAGAGAGGGTAAAGCCTTTTCCGTATTACAATAAAAGGTTGATTTAAGATAGGCGGGGCTGTGTTTTACTTAAGTGATCGGCACTTTTCTCTATGTAATTAAGATCTAACCTCATGGTAGTAAAGTCTTTTACACGATTTTATCTTGTCTCGAGATTACCAATTTATAATAAATCTTTCGCCTTTGGCTGTTGCAACTCTTCACATTATTCTTACTTTTCGAATACGGACCAACAAGAAGTAGCTTTTGAAAGCAATAAACCTGTAATTCAGGAAACACTTAGTTTCGGGGTATCTTTGACTAGATTTCTCTAGCATCTAAGGAGTCGAACCTATCTACTAAATTTAAGATATAAAAACTATTATCATCGAAATACCAATAACCATTTTAAGCCCTAAGAATAATTCTTTAAATGTTGTCAGGAAACAATTGAATATTAAGGGGGATAAATTATTAAATAATAATAAATTAGTAAGGTGCTATATCAAAGGCAATTAATATACTAGGCACTAATATAATGAATGCCACAGCTACAGGTAATAAATTTAACCAACATAATTCAATTAAAGCATCATATCTTAATCTAGGTAAAGTAGCTCTGAACCAAACGAACATAAAACAGAATATACATGTTTTAAGACCTAATACTATAGATGTTATATTAATATAAGATTCATTTACAATTAATTCTGGGAAATTATAACCACCTAAGAAGAAAATAGCTGTAATAGAACTAAATAATACTATAGAACAATATTCAGCTAAGAAGAAAAATACAAATGGTACACTTGAATGTTCAGTGAAGAAACCAGCTACTAATTCTGATTCCGCTTCTTGAAGATCGAAAGGAGTTCTAGAAGTTTCCGCTAAGATAGAAATGAAATAGAAAACAAATACAGGTAATAAAGGTAAAATAAACCATACTGCTTGTTGACTTTCTATTATTGTTGTAAAATTAAATGATCCTGTTAATAATATAATAATTAATACAGCAGAACTTAATATTAATTCGTAACTTATCATAGCTGCTGTAGATCTTAAGGAACCTAAGAAAGCATATTTAGAATTAGCACTCCATCCTGCAAATAATATTCCATATACACCTAAAGATGATAAGGCTAAACTATATAATACTCCTAATGAAAAATCTGAAATTGTTAATCCTTCTCCAAAAGGAATTACACCCCAACCTAATAAACTAAAAATTAATGCCGAAACTGGTGCTAAATAAAATAAAACTTTATTAGATTGAGAAGGTATAACTGTTTCTTTAAGAATTAATTTTAAAGCATCACTAAAAGGTTGTAAAACTCCGTAATAACCTACAGTATTTGGTCCAACTCTTCTTTGCATAGCAGCTAATTGTTTTCTTTCTATTATTGTCATGAAAGCTACAGATAATAGAACAGGTAATAATATTATTAATACATCTATTAAATTTATTAATATATCTAATATATTAGATATTAAATTATTATTTATCATTGGTTTTATTTTTAATTCATAAATTTAATTAAAGAATAAATTATTTAATTAAAAATGAATGAGTATTTATTAATTATTAATAACTTTCAATGAAGATTTTTTAAGTTATCAAATATTTTGGCACCCTCTTATTTACCCTTAATTTAAATAAACTAGGTTAGATCCGAAGGGTTTGAGTCCTTTATAAATAAAGGTAGGTTTTATTTACCCTGGCCTCTTATTTTTATTTATTAATTTTGTAAAACACTATAACTATTTATTATTATTTAATTTGTATATTTATTTTATATTATATTTATTCTCTTTATTTATTTTATAGTCTGCACTACCTCTAAACTTCTTTAATTTTTACCCTTGCTAAATTAGAATTATAAAAATAAATAATATATAAAGCGTTGTGCCTCCTTACGTTCCCTTTTATTTTAAGGTTACCAATTAATAAGGTGCTGGGAAATTAAAATAGAAATATTTTTATATTTATCTAAATTAAATTAAGAACATTAATTTTACTATTACTTTTAAATAATTAAAAATATAATTATATATTAAATTATTTAACTCTTAAAAGAGATTCATTAAATAAAAATAAAATAAAAAAGTAAAGGGGAAATCTGATAATGGTAATCAGTTGTATTTGCACTACAAATATGATAGTTCGAATCTATCTTTCTCCAAATAAATTATAATAAATAAAAATAAGGCCTATAAATATAAAGCCTCGGTTGCTTAGTGGTCAAAGCGCTATTCTGAAGATATAGATATGTGAGTTCAATTCTCTCCCAAGGCAAAGGCCGAAATAGTTTAATAGGTAAAATGAATTCCTTGTAAGATTTAGATATTGGTTCAATTCCAGTTTTCGGCATATATTAATATAATATTTCTCCCAACCCATAATATATTTAATTATAGGTAGCGAAGCTAGATAATTAAAATTATTAAATTAATTGAGTTGTAGTTTAACTTGGGAAAACACCATTTTTTGGTAATGGCTTATATCAGTTCGAATCTGGTCAACTCAGAATAAAATATAATATAATTTATTATTTCTTGCTCCCAAAGTTTTTATAAAAATAAAACATAAATCAAAGGATGCCCAATTCAAAATAAGGGTGGAAGGAAAGTTAGAAAGCAGAACTCGAGTGGTGGAGTGTCTCCCTTTTAAGGAGAAAGTTCTGGTTCAAGTCCAGGTGCTTTCAAAATAAAGAAAAAAGAGATTTAAATCAAAAAATAAATAAATTAAGGGCAGGTGATCCGATTGGTAATGGTGATTCTCTGTAAAAGAATTGGTTAATAGCCGTAAAAGGTTCGATTCCTTTACTGCTCAATATATTTATGTAATTTTATATTTCCTTATTTATAATTGATAATAATTACTGTCTTATCCCTTCAGCTTCGCACAGCTATTCAAAGGTTCGCAAGCCTCCGAAGATAAAAATATTTACATCATAAGACTGTAGCATAATAGGTTAATGCAGTCCGCTCATAATGGATATTATAAGGGTTCAATTCCCTTCGGTCTTAATTTATTTATTCTTTCCCTAATTAAGAATAAAAGAGAGTAATAAAAAATAAAAGGGTATTTGGTCGAGTCTGGTTTATGGCACTCGTCTTGAAAACGAGAACTTGAATAAAGTCGTGAGTTCAAATCTCACAGTGCCCGTATACAAATAATAAAAAATGTTAAATTACAAATTAGCTAAATTTCAATCGGAATTAGAAGGGATATAAGGGAGTAAAGATTGGACCTTTTTTGGATTGTTTTCAGGATTACTTATATGTATTTGTTCACTTTTCTCTATTTATTTATGAAAGTATATATTTTTAATATATTTTAACTTTTGAAAATGTTTCTACGAATGATCTCTAGGTTTTTTGAAAATCAATTGGGGATATTATTATCCATCTGTTATGTTAGTAATATTTTTAGAAACACCTTTAAGTAACTTTGTAGTTGTTTCTTCATCTAATACATCAGCTAATATATTAATTGTTTCAATACTTCTACTTACTGTTAAACCATCTGTATAAGTTTGCATTTCAACATTAGTAAAAGTTTTACTTATTACTTCAGTTTGTGTACCTACATCTACTAAATTTCTAAATAAAATTGGTGTATTTGGTGTAATAGTTGATAAACCTTCACTGCCTCCTGAATTACTAGTTTGTATTGGAAAATAAATATCTAAATTAGTTGGACTAATCGGCGATACTACGGTATTACTGGGGTTACCGGTATTTCCTGAGTTACCTGGATTTCCAATTAAATATTGAATAAATTCTTTAACTACAATTTTACTTTCAATTAATGATTGATTAATCCAATTGTATTCTGATATTGTTTCTGGATTACTTGGTAAGATTAATAAAATATACCCTATTAATAAAGTCCCACAAATTAAAGCCCCACTTTTAAAGTAATTCGGTTTATCTTCTGGCATTTCATTAATTGCCTCTATTAAACCTTCTTTAATTCCAACCTTCACTTCATTTCTGATCTGTGATGTGGATTCTCTTATTGCTGATTCTAATTCATTTTTAATTTGTGAATTAGGATCTGGCAATCTACTAAAGTAATCATTAAATAAAGATATTAACTTATTCCAGAAATGTTTTATTAGTTCAATATAAGGTTCTAATAAATCATAATATAGTGAATATGTATTATTTAATGGTGTTGCAAAATCGGCGAAATACACCCATAAAAACCCACTTAATACTATAGTTACTATTACTATAATTTTTATTATAGTTTTAAGTAATTTAAAGAATTTATTATCTCTTAAATATGATAAATTACTTATCATAGAGATTAAAGGTAAAATATAAATGTATTTATTAACTAACATATAAATTCTATTTAATTTATACATTAATTTCAGCATTGTTGATCTATTCATTTATTTTATATATTTTGTCCACGTAGTTTCCCCTCCTAGATTAAGCGTACACTACCCTTACACTTGCCTACTAAAGGCTGTGCTCTCGATGATGCAATGAAGCTTCATTAATACTAATACTCTCCTATTCAATTATATACTTTAGTCTTTTAGTATTTTGTAATTTTACTAGACAGTAAATATTTAATCTGTATTTAATAAAGTATTATAGGGTAGAATCCTTAGGGTATAAGTAACTTATCCTAGCTAAAATTAAAATTAATATAAAATAAATTAAAAATAGCAAATTAACAATAGCGAAGTTACAAGCAGAATTAGATTTAATTAAATCTAGTAAAGGTAGAGGAAAGTCTAAAAGTAAAGTACAACCAATAACAGAGACACACAGATCCAGTGTAGCACATGATATAAAAAATAGTTATATCCAAAATCTACACATGAAATCGTCAATGTTTATGTTATGGTTAGGTACAGCAGTGCTATCTTATGCACATAAAATACCTTATATTAAACACATAATTACTGCATTATCAGTAATGTATGGAAGAACTACAATCTGGAAAGTATTAGTAAAGTAAATTACTGATTTACCTATTTCTCTCTTGAAGACTCCTTCAGAGACAATAGTATCAACCCAATTTAAATCAACTGCACCTTGTATTCTTACTTTATTTACATTTTTATCTTAACTTATATCTATGATATAGGATCTTGTACCACTTTCTACTATGTATCTGTGGCAACTTTCCCCGTTTAATTGAATATAATTATCAACTAAAATTGTACCGTAATCACTGGGGTTCATACTAATAGGTAAATTTAAATTATTAAATCTATGTGTTGTAGATGATTTAACTGATAAATCTTGAAGTAATCTTCTATTATCAGCAGCTAAACCAGCTTTTATGATATAAGTAAAAGTAATTTTAGATATAGGATGTACTGTATAAGATTCATTTAATAAACCTAATCTATTAATTAAATATTCCACAAATAATTCTTTATCTTCATAGTTTACTCTTCTTAAATCACCTATTGTTTTATAACCTACTTCAGATTCTTTAAATTCTACTTTACACATTAACATTAAATGTTTACTATTTCCACTTTCTGCTTTTATATTATTAAATATATCGCTCCAAAAATTGTTTATATAAGCTTCTAATACTTCGTTGGTTAATATTAATTTGTCTATTGAATAAGTTTGTAGTTTAATCATTGCTAAAGTTAATCTTTTTTATGCTAGATAAGTATTTTATACCCTAGAGGCTCTTCCTCCATAAAACTGTTTTTATTATAATTGATAGTACCGGCATCTTATGTATCCGTATCATCACCTCAATTATTTTCCACGATTTACGAATTATGACACATTGATCACAATCTCTTTTATATAATAAAAAGTATAAACTTTAATATTATAAAACAAAAAAGTTATTAATTTATAAACACCTATCAGAATCGAACTGATAACATTAAGTTATGCTATACTCAATATTTTTCCATTAAACTAAGGAATTAAGCAATGGGGATTAATAAAATATAATTATATATATCTGGACTAGTCACAGTTGAAGCTATAGGTTCTACTACTTCATCTAATTCTTCTACAGGTGAATTAAATATTGCGTTACTTTCCATACCTTCGAAAGGGTTACCTAAATCAGGTAATATTGTATGAGTTAATCTCCCTCCAGGTGTTGTAGGTAGCGATGCAACTTTATTTGCAACATCCATAAATCCTGAATCTAATGTTAAACCTAAACCTACAGTTGCTACATGTGGTGTCGCTTGTAGAGTTACATTAGATCCTGATGCTATATTTTGAGCTCCTACTGCTGCGGGTCCTACTATTGTATCTAAAAATGTTTTAGCTAATGATTTTCTATCAATAATTTCTGCAGATGTTTCACCTAACCAAGAGATTCTCATTCTTCTTATCCATGAATCATACGGATTTATATTTGTATATGGATAGAATTCAGGTAATTTATATTTAGCTGTAGCTTGTTGAGTCATAAATTCTCTTGCTTGAACTGTAGTATCAGTTGAAGTTAGAAACCAATACGAGGGATTTAATTTTCTTACTCCTCTTACTACTCCTCTTACTACTCCCTTGGTTATTTTAAAAGCTAAACTCTCTTCAACTACTCCATCAGGACTTGCTGGTGTGATTCTAGTTGTAACATTATTATTTATAGCGTTACCTACATCGGCTCCAGCTGTACCTTCTGAATTACCTAAGAATAATATAAACGAAGGGTCTTGTATAAATTTATATACTACATACACTGTACCAACAACTACCGCTCCACCTAATACTGCTCCACCTATCCATAACCAACTAGGTAAATCTCTATACCAAGTTGTTGCTGCAGGTTCTACTGTTATATTAAATAATGAATTGTATGATTTTCTCAAACTTTCCTCTACATTTGGTTTATGATAAAATGAGTTTGATTCTATAGCTTTAGGTAACCAAATATTTCTATTTCCACCTCCTAAACCTTTATCACCAGGTACATTAGGTATAACTTTATGATCGAATAATTCTACAAACCAATGGAACAACCTTTTAGTGAAATTTGTAAAGATTTCTAAGTAACTGTGACCCATACCAGCAAAACCAGCTAATACGTTATCATAACTAAATCCTGTTGTTTTAAATACCATATAAACTCCTATTATTGCATTGAAGATTATAAATATTTTTCTTAGTTTTACTAACACTTTCCAAATGTTTTATACGTAAGATAAACTCCTATGGCTGCATTAAACAATATAAATGCTTTTCTTATTTTTACTAAGATTTTCCAGATTGTAGTTCTACCGTACATCAATGATAATACACTAACTAACTGTTTAATATAAGGAATCTTATGTGCATAAGATAATACAGCAGTAAAGATCCATAACATAAACATAGTTGATTTCATGTGGAGATTTTGGATATAAGAATGTTTTATATCATTAGTTGTTTCTGTAGATGTTTTACCTTTAGAAGTTTTTGATTTTAATTGTTGTTGAATTTTATCTATTTCAGCTTGTAATGCTTTAATAGTTTTATTGTTTTTCATTTTAATTAATTAATAAATTTAATGCTTTTATTACTTTTCATAATAACATAGGAATATCCTCTTTATATTAATAATTTTGTAATTATTTTAAACATTGTTAATCTAATAAACAGATGATAATTATTTAAATATTTTAAATAATAAACAAATTTTATAGGTTTTAGTTAAAACTTTTCCCCATTTTTTTAAACCTAAGAATATTGCTTCTTGTATAATTTTACCATTTAATTCATCTTTCATTTGTCCTAACTCTGAACCTACAAGTAATTCAGATAATTCATCTGTTGTAAAGATTGAATCTGAATCCGTATAAGCTGTTCCAGGTAATAATTTATAATAAATCATATGAATTCTAGCGTAAGCAGTAACTGCTGCAGCGATAGCAACATTAGACATAACAATTCTGTTAGTACTTTTAATATTACTTTCACAAACCATGTTTAATTGCATTACGTTTTCCCTATAAAGTAAAGGGGGATAAATTATTATTATTTTTTAGAAATGAAGATAGGTGCTACCATAGCTAATAATAAAATTACGCTTGTTATTATTAATAAGAAAGCACCAGTAGTATAAAGGTGTTGTCCTATAGTTTCAATTTGTAAGAAATTAGTAAAAGCAGTATCCGCAATATTAGGATTATAAGCAGTATTAACAGTATTAATAGCAGATATTTCAGAATTAAATAATAAACCATTAAAATTAGTTAAAGTTTCTAATAATACAGAAATTATAGATACATTATTAAAACTAAATGGCATTATAGTAAAGATTTCATAAATAAATAATGATCCTATTGCTAAAGCTAAAGGTAAATTTTTTGTATATTGTGAACCAGTTTCTAATATATCAGTTAATTTTATATTAATCATCATAATTACAAAAAGGAATAATACTGTTATAGCTCCTACATATACTATAATATAAGATATTCCTATAAATCCTACACCTAATAAGATTAAATATCCTGCTGCATTAACAAATACAGAGATTAAAAAGATTACTGCTATTACAGGATTTTTAGATGTTATAACTAAAACACTAGAAAGTAAAGTTCCAAAAGCTAATATATCTATTAAAATATTTTTCATTGTATTTAATTAGTTATCATTACTTCTATTACCTTGTCAAAGGTTCCCAACCCTTTTAATTTGTTTTATAAAACATAGATTTTTAATAATATGCTGCCTAGCTATTTGCCCACCCAATATTCAAATATTTAAAGGAAGGTTTACTATTGCTATAGCATGGGTGCGCAGGAAGGCTATATATTTAATCGCTAAGTTTGGGTTTTTCTATAGAAGTGAAATATAATTCATAAATTTAATTAAAGAATAAATTATTTAATTAAAAATGAATGAATGTTTTATTAATATTTAATGACTTTCAATGAAGATTTTTAAGTTATCAAATATTTCTATTGTCATAAGTATAATATCTCTATAAAGAGGTCATATGCTACCCTTAAATTTAATTATATTGTCTATTAATAAACACTGCTATTTATATAAACTCCTATGCCCACTCCTTATTTATAATCGGTGCTAAAGCAGCCTTGCTTACCTTTAGGATAGCAGTGCTAGAGATAAATGCTATAATGCAAAGTAGATTGCTAAGGTGGCATAGTCATAATTATCATTGGTATAATAGCAGAGATATTTAAACATAAAGTTAAAACAATTATTATTTTGTAATACACTATAACTATCTATTTTTATTTTCTTTTCTTTTCTTTTGTATATTTATTATATCATCATTATATAAATTATCCTCTTTTGGACTCGAACCAAAATTAACACTTTAGAAGAATGCTGTTCTAACCATTAAACTAAGAGAAATTATTTTGATTATTTTATTTTATGTTAAATTAGCTTAGGGTGCAAGCATAGTTCTATAGAAATATTTTTATATTTATCTAAATTAAATTAAGAACATTAATTTTACTATTACTTTTAAATAATTAAAAATATAATTATATATTAAATAGATTCAATATCTAAATAAAATAAAGTAATATAAATTATAAAATTAATAGCCGAAAAAAGGAATCGAACCTTTGTTATACCGTCATGAATGGTATGTTTTAACCTATTAAACTATTTCAGCTCATATTTTTGTTACTTCTTTTAAATTATTTATTTAACTTATTTAGGTCTACCCTTTATTAATCTTACTTATAATTTAAATTAATTAAGTTGTAAATGAATTTAATATTTTACCTCCTTTGCTCTAATAGATATAAGCTACTGCTTCAACTAGCAGGGGTTAATTTATTTTAATTATATTTTAATATTAGTTAGATTCAGTAGCTAAATCCATTAAAGTATTTTCTATTAAACCTACCATTGGAACGATTATAATAAACCAAGCAAAGTAGAATGCTGTAGCAATTTGACCTATTTCAACATAAGGTGTGTTAGGGTGTTGGCTTCCAATCCACATTAGGATAAAGAAATCAACTACGAAGGCCCAGAAGAAAAATTTCATAGCTGGTCTGAAAGCCATACCTCTAATTCTAGATACATCAGTTAAAGGTAAAACTAATAAAATTAATAATGAACCAAACATAGCTAAAACACCTAATAATTTATTAGGAATAGATCTTAATATAGCATAGTAAGGTAATAGATACCATTCAGGTACAATTGAAGGTGGAGTTTGCATTGGATTAGCTGGAATATAATTATCACTGTGTCCTAATAAGTTAGGATAATAGAATATTAAAATAGATAATACTAATAAAAATAAGAAAATAGTTACTAAATCTTTAAAAATAAAGTAAGGATGGAAAGCTAATCTATCTGTATTAGATGTTATTCCATTAGGATTATTTGAACCATGAATATGTAAAGCAATTAAGTGAGCAACGGCTAAAGCAGCTAATAAGAAAGGTAATAAAAAGTGTAAAGAGAAGAATCTATTTAATGTTGCATTACTTACACTAAATCCACCCCAAATTAATTCTACTAAATCTTGACCAAATACTGGAATGGCACTTAATAAATTAGTAATTACAGTAGCTCCCCATAAACTCATTTGTCCATAAGGTAAAACATATCCTAAAAATGCTATAGCCATCATTAAAACTAAGATTATTACTCCTATTGACCATAATAATACTCTAGGTGATCTATAAGATCCATAATATAATCCTCTTCCTATATGTGCATAAACAAAAATAAAGAAGAATGAAGCAACATTAGCATGGCAATATCTAATGATATAACCTGCATTAACATCTCTCATTATGTGTTCTACTGATGAAAATGCAAAATCTACGTGAGGTTGATAATGCATTGCTAAAAAACTTCCAGTTAAAATTTGTATTATTAAACAAACTCCTAATAAAGAACCAAAGTTCCATAAATAAGAGATATTTGCTGGTTCTGGAGAATCAATTACATAAGAATTAAATAATCTAAGTAAAACATGCGATTTTAATAATCTCATTTATTTATTTATTTATAAATTTAACATTACTATTTTAATAATTAAAATTAAAATAATGAATAATTTATTTTTGTTGTTTAGCCCTTTATTTATAGACAGGTAAAGTAAAGAACATTTTATTTTTCAATAATTATTTTTAATATTATTAATTTTTAATTAATGAAAATGGAGATAAAAATTAATAATTTATTTTTTTTATATTAAGTTAATAAAGAATTTAACTTTTTATGTTAATAATTTTTATTTGTAATATTTTTAGTTTAATTATTATTTTGTAATACACTATAACTATTTTTATTTTAATTTATTTTTTTAAGCCCAAGAAGATTTGAACTTCTACAGATTCCTCATCAAGAAATTATTCTACCGTTAAATTATAGGCTTTATTATTTGGTTATTTATAATTTTATTTATTTGGTCTAGATTTTTCTTCTTTCTATTTATTTTTATAATTAGCTTTATATCTAAATATTTATAGGTTGGATAGACTGGAACGCTAACTTGCCAAGGCTTCCCTGCATTATAAATTGTATAAGGGTGCAGCAAGAAAAATATTACTTCTTATCTTATTTTATATTTATAAATATTATTCAGACTATAAATTTATATTGAATAAATTAAATATAAAATAATTGGGTTTAAATTTTCCCTATAATAATAAAACATTATTTATTACTAATCGCTTCTTTTAAGAAATTTATTTTTAATTAACATATTTTATAAATCTGTTCCTACATCATTTGATGATTAGAGTTAAGAAGGAATTGAACCTTAATTTGATAGACTTTGCAGGTCTACTACAGAACCATCTGTAAACTTAACTCTTTTTATTTTTAACCTTTAAAATCATAACAATTTTCATATTTATCAATATTATTTTAAGATTAATCACTTTTAACTTAACTTTTACATTATAAATAGAATATATTGTTATATTAAAGGTTTACCTCCTCCTCTGCCGTAGGCTGGGCACTGGACACTATGATATTATAGTTCAGAGTTTTATAATTAATAGTAAAATAGCTAAATTACTTTATTTTACTTGTGTTAATGCAAATAGAACTGAAGCTGATTTTAAATATTATAATTAAAATATTTCTAGCTAATGAATTAAGTGGATATATAAATCAAGAGGTTTCTATTGTTATAGTCTTTTTTGAAGTAGATCCGTTTACTAAATCAGTTAAAGTTCTTAATATTCCATATATTTATACTTATAATATTATAACATTTAAAATGTTATTGGCTCATTTTACAGTAAAATTATACAAAATACCTTTTGAAAAAGAAGGTGTTAAATTTTCTAACAGATGTTGGTAGCAAATATTAAAATAAGTTTTATTATCCAAATTAATCCTAGCCTGTCACCTTGAATGAGAAGGATGGCACTACTTTACAAATCTTACCTGACTCGAACTGGTTACTATAAGGGCCAGAGGCCACTGAGTAATCAATTTATTTTCCATTAATCTAAAGATTATTTCGCTTTCCAGATCTGTTTGTATTATACAGCGTTAGAGGCTGTTAATTAAAAAAAAAGTATTTTTTATAAATAAGGTGTTTTAAAAATTGACAATTATTAACATCAAGTCTACTTGATAAATTAGTAATGCTAAACTAAATACTTTACAGTATATTCATTTGCATCCTATTTAGAAATGATCTATTTCTTATAAACAGTTTTTCTTCAGTTACCTTACCTAGTCCAAGCTATTGTAAGGCGACTAAAAAAGTCTTCATTTTTCGAAGATGCCTAAGCCTTTTGTCAAACAAGAGACCTAGGCAAACTATTGATAGTATCCAGAGGTTAGATTCTTGCTTTATATACATTCAGCGCTTATCTATTATGTTTGTGGCTACCCAACTATGCTTACTGATTTTATCTTATTAAATAATCTTTATTAACTTAAAAACTTCAACAATTGGTACACTAGAGAAACACAGCCTATTGATCCTTTCGTACTAGAAGGTCTGCCTCTTTTTACTATTTGTCCCTCCAGAAGATAGGGACCATACTGACTCACGTCGTATTAAACCCAACTCGCGTACCCTTTTAATCGGCGAACAGCCGAACCCTTCCCAGCTTCTTCCCCAGGAGGATAGGATGAGTCGACATCGAGGTGCCAAACAGCCGGGACAATGTGTACTCTCGCCGGCTATCAGCCTGTTATCCCTAGCGTAACTTTTATCGATTGATCCCCGTCTATTCCATAATATAGCGAAGGGTCACTAAGCCCTACTTACGTATCTGTGCGACTTCTAGGTCTTTCAGTTAGGCATGCTTTCCGCCTTTACACTCTGCATAACCGTTCACTGGTTAATTGATCTCCATTCAATTTCTAGCTATACCTTTTGAAATTATAAATTATTTTATATATTAAAAATTGTTTTAAATAATTTAATTTTCTGTCTGGATATTATTATATAATATTCTTCTTGAATAAATTAGAATAAAATTAATAATATTTATTATTGAAATTAAAAATAAATATTTGGATGTACTTTGCTACTTTATTAAAGACGACCGCCCCAGTCAAACTGCCAATTAGTCAACTATCCCTTTAATTATAAATTATAAGGTAAACATAGACCCAACCTAAGTTTTAAGGTTTCCAATGTTTGTCTATCGACAACCCTATTTTCTATTAACTAAAGGTTGTTGTAGATCGATGTGATAACTAACTACAGTAAAGCTGCATAGGGTCTTCCCGTCCACCTGGAGGCAATCCGCATCTGCACGGATAATTCAATTTCACTGAGCAAGTTGTAGAGACAGTGAGACCATCGTTACACTATTGATACCAGACCACATTTAATGGCCAACTGATTTTGCTACCTTAGGATCCTCATAGTTAAGACCGCTATTAACCAGACTTTCAATTAGTAACAGTTTCCCATTACCTCTTTTATGTTAATGGCATCGGGCAAATTTCATCCAGAATACTATGATTTACATCATTGCTCTGAATTGTGTTTTTAGTAAACAGTCGGGGCCTCCGATTTTGTGACACCACCATAAATTTTTATATTTAAGTGGTTCCTCTTATTGTCAAACTTATGAGGAGAACTTGCCGAGTTCCTTAACAACTTTTAGCTCTACGCCTTAGTATTCTCTACTTACGAACCTGTGTCGGTTTAGGGTACGGTAGAAATTCTTATATAAAAATATAAGTAATACATTATTTTCCTGGTCCTTCCTCTATGCTAATATTAATATAGCATATTGGTTATTTTATAAAATATATAAAATATTGATTAGGACTTTCAGTAAATTACTCATCAGCCAAAACTTTGGTTTTGGACCTTAGAGGCCGCATTAACATGAGACGGTTCAACCTTTTCTCATAACCCTTTCGTATTCGGCGAGAAGTATTATAACTTCTTTTTACGTTACTCATGTCAGCATTATCTCTTCAGTTACCTTAAAACAATGAAACACTGTTCTATCATTAGTATTACTGAATGTTCTACTACCTAGATTAAGAATAAATATTAATAAATTCTTAATCAACACGATATCGGTTGATTATTTAGACCCGTTAAATTTTCGGCGCTACAATCTTATTCATTTTTCCATTTAATAAATAGAGTTAATGAAGGGCTGCTACGTTGTTACAACGGTCATTAAAAGATAGCGACTACCAGGCTCACTTTACAGCTGCATTCAATTTGTTACTTCCTTAATTTCACTTAATAATCATTTGGGACCTTGATTTCGTGTTCTCGGCTGTTTCCGTCTTGACTACCCAACTTAGCATGAGCAGTCTGAATATCTACCATCAATTTATGTACTTCCGAGATTCGCTTCCATTGGTAAGATTTTCGAGATCCCCGCAACCTAAACGCCTCAGAGTTTTTATTCTTTGATTTGTTGGGAATTGCCGTGCTGTACCTCCATAAATTTTGTATAGATGTCATACTTACATATGTTTCGTAGAAAACCAGCTAGCACAAGGTCAGATTGGCATTTCACCGCTTTCCAAAACTCTTCGGAGAATTATGCAACATTCACCCGTTCGATCCATTATAATCTGGTCTTGGAAAGATCACCTTGCTTCGGGTCTAATAGAAGTAACTTATCCATCACTATTTCCTAGGCAATATTAGCTTATTTCTAAGGTAATATCTTACTTCTATTTATAATTTTAAAACTAATATTATAAATAAAAATTCTTAATTAATTTAATTAAGCTAGTCAGTCCAGTCGCTTTCGCTAAGGCTTTAAACCTTGCTACTCCTATTAACTTGCTGACCCATTATGCAAAAGGTACGCCGTCATTTTATTATTAAAACTTCGACTGCTTATAGGGTTACTAATTCAAGCCTATTTCACTATGTTAATACAATTCTTTTCAAACTTTCCTTTACAGTACTTTTCGCTATTGCTAAATTTATAATACTTAGCCTTAGAGGATGGTTCCCCTTTATTCCGACAAGTTTTCTCTCATCGTACTTATTATTTAGTTTGATTATAAATCTACAGGACTTGCACCTTTTTTAGTTATCTTTATTTTTTTAATAATATTGATAGATTTTCAATTTATAATTTTTACTAGGCTAATCCGATTTCACTCACCATTACTTTCGGAGTCTCGGTTGATTTCCTTTCCTTTCCTTACTAGAATGATTTGCTTCAGGAAGTTTTTATATAAAGGTTTCCCTTAGGATCGCCACATTATTTTTTATTCAAGCTTATATAATTATTATAAATTAAATAATATTTATTATAAGTTTATTGAATTTGTGGCTTTTGGCTTACACCTCCTTTTTTATAAATTTGCTAGTTATCCTTAATAACCCCTTTAAATTACTTTGATGTTATTACTATATTGTCATCGATACTTTTATATGTTAATTTGTTGTAATTTAATATATTTTTTAAATATTTGTAATAATATATATTTAATTTAATATATTCCCTGTAGGAATAGTTTTTAACCTCAATTTAACTAATATTACTCTTCATTAAATTTTCTAATTGTTCAATTTATATTTGAACTCTTCATAAACGAGCTTTTCCAGATTCGAACTGGGATCTCCTCAATTGACAATCGAGTGCTCTACCTATTAAGCTAAAAACCCTTGACAATGTAATATGTGTTATTATTTTCGCTAGACTCAGTCGTCACTCCTCGTCCTTGAGTTTCCTTACTCCAAAAAATATTTATTTCTTTTCAAAGAGTGCTAATTCAATCTTATGGTTCGACTTACTATCTTATGAATAAGACTTTGGGTAACTAGCAATTTAGATTTAAATTAACTAAATATTTAATGATAGATACGCTTAATATCTACTCTTTTAATAATAATAATGTTTATTTTACAAGAGCGAGGTGACTCGAACACCTACCGATGATTTTGGAGATCGCCATACTAACCGATTGATACTACACTCTTTTACTTTAATAATCTCTTACCCTTTTAGTTATATTTTTAGTTAAATTTTTAGTAAAAATAGTGGTGGTGTTCTGCTTCAGCTAGCAGGGGGGATAAATTGAATATTAATTTTTAATCTTTAATATTCGTTACTTTCTATTACTGTGCCTTGCCTATGGCAGGTAGGCTTAAAGTAGGGTAGCAACTATTTTAAGCTAATTGCAGAAAATGTAAGCAATAGCAGTGCATTATAAATTAGTAGCAGAGATATTATAATAAAATAGAATTATTAATTAGAATTTTTAATTTGTGGAGATAAAACTATAATTAAAGAAGCAAAATAAATAATAATTAATCTAATTTCACTTAATAAAGAAGTATCTATTAAAACAGGAGCAAAAACTAAGAATAATAAAGCTAATAAACCTAATGTAATATAAAGAGCGTAAGTAGTAATTACACCACTATCTAATTTAGAAATATTATTACCAGTATTAGAGAAAATATTAGATAATCCATGAGGACCTAATAATTCAATAACTCCTCTATCAATAACTTTAGATATAGTATAACCTAATTGTAAACCTACAGATGTTATATAATTATTATAAACAACATCAAATAAGTATTTACCATTTAAGAAAGTATAAATTTTTCTACCTAAAGAAGTTTCAGTTAAATCAATAACAAAACTTGTACCTTTATGATATAATAATATAGCCATTAAGGCTCCAACTAAAGATAATATAGAAGGTAATAATTTAATTAAAATAGGTAAACTAAATTCAGCTTCAATTATAGAAATATTATTAGGATGTATAAATAAAGAATTAGCAAAGAAATCTGAACCTACACCAACAAATAAATCAGAGAAAACAAAACCAAAGAAGATACTAAATAGAGCTAACACAAATAGAGGTACAATTACAGCTAAATTTGCTTCATGTGAATTTAAATAAGTATTTTTAGGTCCATTAGGTACAGTTAAGAATACTAATGAAATTAATCTAAATGAATAGAATGCTGTAATACCAGCAGTTAAACTACCTAAAATATAAGCATAAGTACCACTGAAACTATATTGTCCGTAAGCTAACTCTATAATTAAATCTTTACTATAGAATCCTGTTAACCAAGGAGTAGCTAATAAAGATAAAGACCCTACTAACATTGCTGTATAAGTGAAAGGTAAAAATTTTATTAATCCACCTAATCTTCTTACATCTTGTTGATCTGAAAAACTATGTATTACTGCTCCGGCTCCTAAGAATAATAAAGCTTTAAAGAAAGCATGATTTATTACATGCATTAATGCTACATTATATTGACTTAATCCTACAGCCATTACCATATAACCTAATTGACTTATTGTTGAAAAAGCAATAATTCTTTTTAAATCATTTTGAACTAAACCACAAGTAGCGGCAAAGAAAGCAGTTGAAGCTCCAACTAAAGTAATAATTAATAAAGCAGTTGAACTATATTCTAATAAAGGAGAAGATCTTACTAATAAATATAATCCTGCTGTAACTAGTGTAGCTGCATGAATTAAAGCTGATACAGGTGTTGGACCCTCCATACTTCCGGGTAACCAACTATGTAAAGGAATTTGTGCAGATTTAGCCATAGCACCCATTAATAATAATAAACCAATTATTGTTATTCCTGTTTCATTCATTAGAGGCACTAAACTAAATACAGTAGAGAAATCTAATGATCCAAATAAGGCAAAGATTGCAAAGAATCCTATACTTAATCCCATATCACCTATTCTATTCATTGTGAATGCTAAAATTGCAGCTTTATTAGCTTGAATTCTTGTGAACCAGAAGTTAATTAATAAATAAGAAACTACTCCAATACCTTCCCAACCAATAAACATTACAAAGAAATTAGCTCCAGAAACTAAAACTAACATAAAGAAAGTGAATAATGATAAATAAGAGAAAAATCTTTGATTATGAGGATCTTCACCCATATAATCAGTAGAGAATATATGAATTAAAGATGAAATATATAAAACAGGAATTAACATAGAAACAGTTAATTGATCAAATAGGAATTCCCAAGAAATAGACATAAATTCTGAATCGATCCAATTAGTTAAATTTATAGAAACTGGAGAACCACAGAAACCTACTTCATAGAAAGCTATTGAAGCTAAAATTGATGATAAAATTAAGCAAGTACAAGTAATTATATGTGCTCCGGTTATACCAATTTTTCTACCCATAAAACCTGATACAAAAGAACCTAATAAAGGTAAAACTAAAATTGATAAATACATTATGTTCTTAATGAAATATTTCCTCTTAATCTATAATATGCTACAAGAATACTTAAACCTACTACTGATTCAGCACCAGCTATTGAAATTATAAAGATACTAAAAGTTTGTCCTATTCCATCATCAAAACTAAAACTAGAAATTAAGATTAATAATGTTACAGATAATAACATTAATTCTATCGCTATTATCATTAGAATTATATTTTTTCTATTTAATATAAATCCTAATATACCTACTAAAAATAAAAGTAATGATAGATTCATGGTTTGTATTTGTATTTTTCCTTTTGGATACATTGAATATTATGATTTTAATTTGTAATTATTTTTTTGTCTTGCTCACATTATTCTAATCCTTTATTTAAATTATGGGTGATTTTCTGCAATACTTGACAGATAATTAATAGTTTTCTAGACCGATACAAATATTTATAGGGCCTTATAGACCCCTATTTGCATTGTATAATTGTAATTTGTAATTTTACAATTTATTATTTTTTATAACCTCTTTTACTTTATTTGAAATATAAATATTATGTACAGTAATAAAGATATTATTATAGAAAGTATAAATAAATATATCTAATACAATAACAATTTTTCTTTTTAACTGGTTATTTTTTATAATATACTCTAATTAAAATTAAATGAGGGATAGTAATTCTACCTCTTTTATATTATTTTTTGATAAATTTAATATAAAATAAAGGATAATAAATTCTACCTCTTTTATATTATTTTTTGATAAATTTAATAAATTAAAGAATAAATAAGCTTTATTTCTTGGACCTATAAAAATACGGTTATTTTGCAATAGATAATGAAGGTATACATCAAATTTATTCTGTATTCGCAGGTGTAACTAGAAACTCTCTATCATTTATAGATGTAATGAATATTTTTAAAGGCTAAACAATTAATATAAAATATATTTAATAGATTATTTAATTCATTTTATAATTAAAATATTGATATTAAAGAATATGAATATATGAATTTCTAATATAAATACACAGTAAAATATAGAATATAGTATTAAATTTTTAGTGTTGTTCAAACTAGGCTTTTTCAAAAATAGCTTAAAAAAAAATAATAATAAAGAAAATAGGGTCAAATAGGCTAATGAACATTGTGCTTTAGCAATAAACATCTTAGTAAATAGGGAACACTATCGGAGATTAAAGTAGGCATTAAGATCTGATAGTAATATAAAAGTTTGCCAACATTGTGTTAATTGTAGAAATATGGGGGATAATTTATAATAATTATAAAATTTAGTAATAAACTTATAGCAAGAGATGAGGACTATAAGACCATAGAATTAATTTAGTTACCTCCCCAGTAGTAAACTGCAATAAATAAGAATAACCAAACAACATCTACAAAGTGCCAATATAAAATACCAGATTCATGTCCGATATGGTGAGTATCAGTTAAATGATAATTTAATATTCTTATGAAACCTACAGTAATAAAGATAGTTCCAACAATAACATGTAATCCATGTAATCCTGTTGATGCAAAGAATACTGTACCAAATACTGAATCAGCTATAGTAAATCCTGCTTCAGAATATTCAATATATTGTAAAACAGTGAATACAACAGCTAAGATTATAGTTATAAAAGTTCCAAAGATAGCCCCTTTTCTATCTCCAGCTATTAAAGCATGGTGACCGTAAGTAACAAAAGCTCCAGAAGATAATAATAAGAAAGTATTTAATAAAGGTATACTAAAAGGATCTAAAGGTGTTATTCCTAAAGGTGGCCACACTCCTCCTATTTCTATAGCAGGTGATAAACTAGAATGGAAGAAAGCCCAGAATACACTGAAGAAAGCAAATACTTCACTTATAATAAATAGAACTAATCCGATGATTAAACCTTTTTGTACTTGTTTAGTATGGTGTCCTTCATATGTTCCTTCTGTTATTACATCTCTAAACCATAATCCCATTCCTGAGGCTGTTAAAATTAATCCTAAAGTTAATAATAATCCTCCATTAGGATATCCTTGTAAGTACATCACTGCTCCTGTTGTTAAACTTAATAATGAAAAACTTACTAAAATTGGCCATGGTGAAGTTTCTACTAAATGAAATGGATGATATTGAAATTTATTTAATTTTATATTATTCATTTTTTATTTAAAATTGTATACACCTATGCTTATACTTAATTAAATTATAATTTAATTATATTTATTTAAATTAAAGTATAGAAATAAACTAGAATATTGTTTATTATAGGTTGCTTATAGAGTTATAAAATTATAACTTCTCTTTTATTTTAATCTTTATGTTATTTAAGAAAATAATATATAAAGTTTTATCAGATTCGAACTCTTAACTTTTACAAAGGTGGATAGCTATTATACAATTTAATTAAAGTAAAGCGTGTAAATTCATTTTTATATACAGGTGATAACGACTATTATCTCTGAACTTTACCTTATCTATAAAAATTTGAATAGGGGAAAAGTTTTTTAATAAAAACTTTTTAATTAACATATTTTATAAATTTTATATCTTATTTATATAATAAACAAGTTAAACTTATTCCAGTCCGAGCTCCGCAGGGAGTGTATTAAGATTCTCGTTTAATTAAGTAAAAAAAAAAGTATAGGTTAATGTTTTATAATTCTATAATGTAGCCTACAAGACCTGAAAGCTTCAAAAGAATTAAGGGATTTAATTAATTTAGTGTAATTCGATAGCATCTTTAATATATGAACATACTAATAAAGTAAATACATAACTTTGAATTAATGAAACAGCTAACTCTAAACCAATTAAAGCTAAGAAGATAGAGAATGGTATAAAAGTTAACACAGCTACAATTATACTACTACTAAACATTTGATATAAGAAAGTAGATAAAATTTTAAGTAATGTGTGACCAGCAACCATATTAGCAAATAATCTTATTCCTAAAGAGAATGCTCTAGCTAAATAACTTACAGTTTCAATTAATACTAATAAAGGAACTAAAGCTAATGGAGTTCCAGAAGGTATTAAGATTGAAAAGAAATGTAATTTATGTATAGATAAACCTAAAATAGTTACTCCAATAAGAATAGTAAAAGATAAACCAATTGTAACAATAATAGAAGTTGTTACAGTATAAGAATAAGGTACATTACCAGTTAAATTACCTATTAAAATAAAGAAAAATAATGAGTAAATAAATGGTAAATATATCTCTTTACCTAATTGTTCTCTTACCATAGTATTTACACTTGCAAAGAGACTTTCTAATCCAATTGACCATTTATTAGGTAATAATTTTGTTTCATTATTTCCCATATAGTGTATTCCTAAAATTATAAGTAATACAAATACAGAATAGAATCCTAAATTAGTTAAAGTTATATTTAAATAACCGAAAATCGGAGCATTTAAACCAAGTAAACTAGTTACTTCGAATTGTTCTAACGGTGAATTAATTATTAAATTTGTGTTAGTATTATGTAATTCCATTTTTTTTATATTTCTGTTTAACACAGTTGTTTAAAATCTTCATTTGTACTCATCTCTTCTTTATAATTAAAAATCATAAGAAGTGTTTAATTTTAATATTAAACATTATTTGTTTTATTAAGCTAGCCTAATATAGAGATAAAATATCACTGAATTAGATAATTTATTTATTTTTTATTTATTTTATTTTTTATTTTTATATAGATAACGTTAAGAGTCATAATTTTCAAAAACCTAGAAGGTATTAGTAGAAACCAATTTCACTATTAATATTTATAAAATTATTGTTAATAATCTACGGTTATAGAAGTAATAGGAGTAAATACATCTTTATTTACACTAGGTAACGTCTAATACCTCTGAACTTAACCTTATCTATATTTATTTTTTTATTTATTTTATTTTTATTAGATTAAACTTCTAATCCATTCCTTTTATTAAATTAATTTTTAAGTTTTCTTTTTTTTAATTTATTTGAATTAAAGCTTTATTTTAAATTATTCCACTATTATCTAAAGATAATAATTTGAACCACAAGGATCAGGATACTTGAGTGTTGGTGCATGCTGTAGAAAATGATTTTTAAATTTTAATACAATTGGTTGAATGCTGTGGGGATAAAGGATTATTTATTTATTGAAAATTCTTCAACATAACTTGATGTAACTTTTATAGCACCGGATCCAATTTCTAAGATAAATCCTATAGTTAATACGATGAAGAATATAAGTGCAACAGAGAAACCGAAAACGCTCACTTGGTACAATGTAACAGCTAAAGGATATAGTAATAGCACCTCTAAATCAAAAATTAAGAATAATAGAGCAACTAAGAAAAAATGAATTTGGAATGTAGATCTAGTTTGTCCATATACAGGACTAAACCCACATTCATATGCAGATACTTTAGCTTCATCAGGTTTATGAGTAGCTAATAATAAATTTAAACCTAATAATAAAACAGCTAAAATAGGAACAAATATAAATAACATTAATATAGTATTCATTAATAAGAGTATAAAGTTAATGATAGTAATTGTGTACTTTTTAATAATATAGATGGTCTTAAGACAAAGAATAATATTAATAATGTTAAACTTGATATTAATAAACTATGAATATTACTAATTCCTACTGTTGAATTTGTTTCATTGTGGCCTACGGCCTTTAAAGAATTATTTAATTCAGTTTCAGTATGTAATATTCTAATTATTCTTAAATAATATGATGCACTAATTATACTTACTAATATTCCAGATATTGCCATAAAGTAATATCCACTTTCAATAGCTGAATATAATACAAACTGTTTAGAGAAGAATCCTAATAAAGGAGGAGTTCCAGCCATAGATAATAAACAAATAGTTAGACTAATAGATAATATAGGATTAGAGAAGAATAAACCTTTTAATTCAGAAATATATTTTATATCTTTTTCTGAACCTTTATTAAAGATAGTTTTATTATTAATAATATAACCTATAGCTAATAATATTAAAAATGTATTTAAATTAGTTAATGTATATTGGATAATATAGAAAATAAATGAATCAATAGATTGTTCACTATTGATAGCTAAAGCTAATAAAATAAATCCTATATGTGAAATTGTACTATAAGCTAATAGTCTTTTAATTTTTGTTTGAGCTAACCCTACTACTGTACCAATGATTAAAGAAAATAAAGAACTAATTAATAATAAAATTTTAATAGTATTTAATCCTATTGTATTATAAGTTGCAAAGCCTCCTACCATTGAATCTAAACTTTCTAAAATTGGATTTACTGTTGTTATTTGAGTAAAAATTTCTAAAATAAAAATTAAAATAGAAATTTTAGGCATAATAGTTAACCATATTGTGATAATTGTAGGACTTTCATCATATACATCTGGTGCCCAATTATGTAATGGTGCTGCTGCGATTTTTAATAAAAACCCTGAAAATATTAAAATAAATCCTAATGCTATACCTTGAGAAATTTGACTAGATCCAGTTACAGATATTAAATTATAGATTGATTCTAAATTAGTTAAACCTGTAAAAGTATAAATTAATCCTGAACCTAATAAAATAAAACAAGAAGCTAAACTTCCTAATAAGAAATATTTTAATCCAGCACTAGTAGCAGATTCAGAATTTCTATATAAAGAAGATAAAATATATATAGCAAATGATTGTAATTCTATACTTAAATACATAGATATTAAATTTGAAGAAGATATTAATAAACTAGCTCCTAATGTACTAAACATTATTAGTAAGCAATATTCTATTGAATTTTTATAACTATTTTCTTCTATTATTGAAGAATTTGTATAATTTACAAATATAGGTAATGGTCTAGCTATTAATATAGCTGCTCCTATAATGTAGATAAATATATCTAATAATTGAGATATAAAGGTTACATGGAATAATCCACTATAAATACCTATACCTGATCCAATTGACTGAATATATAAAGCATTTAATGATAATGCTCCGGCATAAATTAAAATTATAGAAGATAATCTCTGAAATAAAATTGGTGATATTTGTGTTTTAAGAGAAGGTATGGCCATAACCATAATTAATAATAAGATACTAATAAATAACATTACTCAATACTATAATTTATAGTGTTTGTACGAGTAATCAGATTCGAACCGATGATATCTACTTGGAAGGTAGAGGTTATACCATTTAACTATACTCGTTATTATATACTTTTTATTTTTTATTTTTTATTGGTTTTATAATAATTATACTTCTTTTAGATATAAATATATAATAATTAAGCAGTGTGAAACTGGTGGGGATAAGATTATTAGAATCTAAAAACAATATTAATTAATTAAAAATTTATAATTTTATTGAGCATCTACCCAAGCTAAGTAATCTTGTACTGATACAGATTCAATAGCTATAGGCATAAATCCATGATATACTCCACAAATTTCAGAACATTGACCATAGAATGTTCCAGTTCTTTCAGCTAATAAAGAAGTTTGATTTAATCTACCAGGTACAGTATCAATTTTAATTCCTAATGAAGGAACAGAAAAAGAGTGTAGAACATCAGCACCTGTAACAATGATTCTAACGTGAGTATCAACAGGAACAATAACTTTGTTATCAACTTCTAAAATTCTAAATTGACCTAATTCTAAATCAGAATCAGGTATCATATAAGAATCAAATTCTATAGATTCTCCACTTTCATTTACATAATCAGAATATTCATAAGACCAATACCATTGGTGTCCTACTACTTTAATAGTTATTGTTGGAGAAACTACTTCATCTAATAAATAAAGTAATCTAAATGATGGGAAAGCAATAGTAATTAAGATTAATGCTGGTGTGATTGTCCAGATTAATTCAATTAAAGTACCGTGGTTAAGATATTTATGTATAATAGGAGAATTTTTAGAATTATAGTAATACATTGTTGAACCTAAAACCCAAAAAATACCTACAGCAATAACTACTAAAAAGAAGAAAATAGTATTATGTAATTCTACTATTCCCGTGAAACTAGGTGAAGCACTATCTTGGAAACCTAATTGCCATGGTTGAGGTGCATCGTTATATATAGTATTAAAGATTGAAAAATTTGTTAACATTTTTTTAAGTAAATTAAAGAACCTTAGATTTTTTTATAAAAAGAGATTCTACTAGATAATATAAAAATTTTAATAGTTTAAGGTCTAGTCCTCAGCAGCTTAACATTAGACTATCAGGTATTATTAAATCAACAATATAAGCATAAATATAAGATCTTTTCCCTTATTTGAAAATAAAGTGTATATTCCTGTAAATATTACTAAGGAGACCTACTGCTACTTCACAATAACCTTACTATAAATATGTTTGATTCTATAATAATTTTAATTTAAGTAAGTATTATATAAAAATCTAAAATAGATTAAATAATAGAAATATACAATACATAAATATTATATTTTTCATAAGCTTTAGTTAATATTTTTAATATACTTATTCCTCCTAAAACTTTTAATTTTTTAATAAAGGAATGTAATTGTAATTTAAGTAAAATTTTTGGTAATGTAGGATGATTCCATCCTTTTTTATACCAATGATTGTTCTTGTTCTATTAAATAAATGTGAGTTTTTTTCATAAATTATTAATTAAATAATTTTTATATATCAAAGAATCATAAATTTTTTATTCCTCGTTTATTTTATTTTTATAATTTTATAAAACTATGAGACAATACTGTAAATATATTTTGTAAATATATTTAGTATCCTAAGATTGAGCTTAAACAATTCTTTTATGTAAATATGGTAAGAATATTACCCTATTTTCAACATAGCTCTACCTAATTAGATTATATTTAGGCTTGGCTACAGATTTGGACTACATAAAATCTAAGAAGTAAAGGAATCGAACCTTTATTTAGTAAGCCTTTCTTCTTTCTTTTAGCCTCAACCTTTGAATGTAATTGACTATAATTCTTTATATTTTAGGCCTAATTTAGGATTACTAAAGCAGTAAGTGATTTAAGCGTCAAGGACAAAGGAACTTAATATTTTTAAATTACTTTGATGTTATTACTATATTGTCATCGATACTTTTATATTTTTATAATTTAAGTGGGGTTAATCTTTTCTTCTTTTCTGTTCCTTTTTCTTATTTTTAATCTTTAAGTATATTTACAATAAATAATTACATTTAAAATTATTTTGTATCTTTAAGAAATTTTATAATTAATAATTATGAGTATAATAATAAGAAAGCAATCATTAATGAAAATAAACCTGTAGCTTCGGCTAAAGCAAATCCTAAAATTGCAAAAGTAAATAATTGACCTCTGATTTGAGGGTTTCTAGCTGTTGAAGCTATTAAAGAAGAAAAGATTAAACCGATTCCGGCTCCAGCTCCAATTAATCCTGAGCAGGCTAACCCGGCTCCTAAGTATTTTGCGGCGGCTAACATTTTAAATGTAAAAATTAGATATTTCATAGTGTCTAATACTAAAGAGTATTTGGCTATAAAAGTACTAAATACTTCTTTTATACTGTAAAAACCTATAAAACTAATTTATTACTTTAAAGTAAACTAATAAAATGTAAAAGAGGTAAGATTAGTTTAATGGTAAAATGACGTCTTGTGGCGACGATGTTCAGAGTTCAATTCTCTGATTTTACCCTTATTTTTTAATAATATAATATATTAATTTATTAGAAAACTAATTCTGTATTTAAAGGATATAAATTAAATTATAAAACTTTACTTAAGAAAGGTTAAAGGTTAATTTAGGTATATAAAAATAAATTAATTTATGGTAAAACTTTAGAAAACAAATAATAAAGTTTTAATTAAATTATAATATATAAAAATAATATAATTATCTAACACTTTATTGCCTATCCTAATTTATGCTTTAATTTCATATAAGCATACATACTCTTTCCCTGCTCTCTGAGCACCGAGGTAAAGTTAGATGGTTACACAGTAAACGTTTGTTTAAAGAATTAAAATTTAAGAGAATAGAATCCTATGCCTGGCTTAATAATTTTTAGAAAATCAGCCTTTTATTGTTATTAGATAATATGACAATAGTATTTTATATATAAGTTATAAAACTATATTTTTTGATACAAAAGGACTTAACTAAAATCTTCCTAAAGATATATCTTCTAATAACATTTCAATAATATAAGTTATAGACCCTGTTTTTATTTAAAATTTAAACAGGCAATTATATTATTGAAAAGTAATATATTATTTAATAAAAATTTATCCCCAATAAAAATATATTTTTTAATTGTTATAAGAATAAGATTTTTAAACTTATTATAAAGAGAGCCTAATAGGTTAATTTCACCTTTGTTAATTTGTATTGGTAAATATTCCCAATTTTGTAATTCTTTATCATTAATATTTTTAATTGTTCTACTGATGAAGGCAAAGCGAATTTCAAAGAAAGACTAGATGTATTTGGTGAATCAGTACAAGATTATCTTCAAATAGATAATAATTTTATTATTGTTAGAGATACTTATGCTGATGTAAAATATGATGAAGATAAAGAATTATTTCATGGTATGGAAATTAACATTGCAATAGCTTCAGCTATAACAGCTGGAGGTAGAGTACACATGTCAATATTTAAAAATAATCCATTATTCAATCTATATTATTCTGATACAGATAGTGCAGTAACTGATGCTCCATTACCAATAGAATATATTGGTAGTGAATTAGGAAAAATGAAACTAGAACACACAATAACTAGAGCTGTATTCTTAGCTCCAAAAGTTTATGGTTTCATTACTGTAGATGGTCAAGAAATCATTAAAGCTAAAGGAATTACACATGACGTTGCAGAAGGTTTAACTATCAATGATTTAGAACAACTATTAATCAAAGATTCAAAAAAAGAATTTAATCAAGAAAAATGGTATAAAAAAGTCTTTGAAGGTGAAATCACTGTTACAGATGTAATTTATACATTAAAAACTACAGCTAATAAGAGATCGGCTATTTTCAATAATGAAGAAGGATTTAAAATCTATAATTCAACTGAACCATATAACTATAATGAAATTAACATAAAATAAATTAACCCCACTCACCTTAAACATTTATCCAATCATTATACTAATTAAACATTAGTATTATACAATGCAAATAGGACTTTTAAGTCTATAATTATTTGTATCTGTTGATAGTTTTCTAAACTCAGATTTTGTTACTATGGATATTGAAACAATCAAATCTGTTAATAACAAATTAACCCCTTATCTAATTTGTGCATATAATGGTACAGATTATATAACTTCTTACGCTAATGAATCATTAGATCAAAAAGCATTATTTACATCATTTATTAATCAATTATTAACATTTTTTTCTAAAGATAGAAATACTTTAGTAGTTTACGCTCATAACTTTGGTACGTTTGACGGAGTATTTTTATTTAATCAATTATTACAATTTGGTAAAGTTAAACCTCAATACCACAACGGTAAAATAATTTCATTAAAAATAAAATTAAACGTTATAGGTTATAAAAATAAAACTATCCATTTTAAAGATTCTTATCTATTACTACCACAATCATTAAGAAAATTATGTGAATCATTTGGTATTGTTTCATCTAAAGGTTATTTTCCATTTAATTTATCAAATATTTTTTATAAAGGTTTACTTCCAGAAATTGAATTATGGAAAAATATTCCAAATAATGAATATACAAATTTAATTGCTGAATTCACAGGAATAGAATGGAATTTCAAAGATGAAGCAATTAAATATTGTAAATTAGATTGCCAATCACTTCATGAAATATTAGTTAAATTTAACGAATTAATCTATAATAAATTTCAAGTAAATATTGAAGGTTCACTAACATTACCATCATTAGCCATGAGAATCTATAAAGCTTTATATATGCCTAAAGGTGCTATTTATCAATTACATAATAATATTGAATCATCAATCAGAGAATCATACACAGGAGGTGCTGTGGATGTATACATTCCACATAATAGAATCTCAGGTTTTATAGATAATATGAAAGCTTTATATAAAATTTTATTTATTTATGATTGTAATGCTTTATATCCTTTTGTTATGGGTAATACTCCTATGCCCGTTGGTAAACCAATTGCATTTGAAGGTAATATTAGAGCAATAGAACCTTCAGCATATGGATTCTTCTATTGTAAAATCACTAGTCCTGAGTATTTAGAACATCCAATCCTTCAAAGAAGAATTAAAACAGCAGATGGTTTAAGAACAATTGCTGGTTTAGGTTCATGGAACGGTTGGATTTATTCTCCTGAAATGGATAATGCAGTAAAATTTGGTTATACTTTTGAAATCTTACAAGGTTATCAGTTTGATAAAGGATTTATTTTTAAAGAATATGTAGATACAATGTATAATTTAAGACTAGATTACCATAAATCACACCCTATGAATTTAATTGCTAAATTATTAATGAATTCATTATATGGTAAATTCGCCATGAAAAAAGATAGCTCACAAATAGAAATATTTGATACTTCTAATAAAAAAGGTATTCAATTATTTGAAGAAATGTTAGAAACTCATGGTCATACTGTAGAAGATTACATTAAATTAGATAATTATTATTTAATAGTGAGAAAATCTTTAAGTAATTTCAATTATGAAGATGAAGAAGATATGTATCACGGAGTAGAAGTTAATGTAGCAATAGCTTCAGCAATTAGTGCAGGGGGGAGAATGTGGATGTCAACTCATAAAAACAAACCAGGATTTAATTTATATTACTCTGATACAGATAGTTGGGTAACAGATACACCATTACCTGATTATATGGTTGGTCCTAAATTGGGGCAATTTAAATTAGAACACGTAATTTCTAAAGGAGTGTTCTTAGCTCCAAAAGTTTATGGTTTCATTGGTACAGATGGAAATGAAATCATTAAAGTAAAAGGATTAACTACTGAATCTTTAGATAATATAAGTTTTAATGATTTAGAATTATTACTTGTTAAAGATTCTGAAAGAGAATTCACACAAGAAAAATGGTTTAAAAAAGTTATTGAGGGTGAAATTAGTGTTAAAGATACCATCTACACTTTAAGGGTTACTTCTAATAAAAGACTTCCTGTCTATATTAATCAAGCTGGAGTTGAAATATTTAATTCAACTAAACCTTATAACTACAATGAAATTAATAATAAATAATCCCCACTCCAATTTTCATATTATTAAATACTAACTAATCAAATTAGTATTATACAATGCAAATATATTTTTTAAATAATTTGTATCGGTCTAGAAAACTATTAATTATCTCTGACTTATTTTATATTTTAAAGAATATATTAAGAAAGAAAAAAATAATTACATAATTACAAACAATCATAATATTCAACGATCCAAAAGGAATTATATTTTAACAAAACAATGTTAAACAACTTTTTATATATTTGGCTAATCTTTATATTCACAATAATTTTTATTAATCTTATTATTAAAGGTTATAAATACTAAAAAATGGTTTAAAGGTTTAATTAATCCAATTTCACTTACTAATAAAAAAGGTATTTTAAAACAACAAAGTATTAAACCAATCTTTACTATGGATCTAGAAACAGTATATTTAGATAGTATAAAAAGTGAAATGGTAATAGCAATTAGTAGTTGTGGATTAAATAATGGAATATTAGAAAGTAAAATATTTTTAATTGATCATAATTTATTATTAAGTAATTATGAATTAGCAGTTAAAGAGTTATGGAATCAATATTTTAATTATTTAAAAAATGTATTAGAAACTAATATAACTATTGAAGATAAATTAGTAATCTTTGCACACAACTTAGGAAATTTTGATGGATATTTCTTATATAAAGGATTAATGAGTTGTTATAACCCTGAAAATGTTAGTTCAATAATAGATGATAGTAATACATTTATTTCTATTAGTTGTAATGTTTTTGGTGAATTAATAGAATTTAAAGATTCTTTAAGAATATTCCCAATGTCATTAGATAAATTATGTCAAATGTTTGGTGTTGAGGGTAAATTAACACCATACAATCCTAAGTTTAATAATTTAGAATTCTTTAATAATCCTAATTTATTACTAGAATTTATAAATTATAGTTTACAAGATGCTAAAGGTTTATACGAAGCTTTATTTAATGCTCAAAATATTTATTTTAACAAATTTAAAGTTGATATTGAATCAGTATATTCTACGGCTACTTTATCATTAAAAATCTATAGAAGTAAATTCCAAGAAGATCCAATATTTATATTACCTTCAAATATTGATAATTTTATTAGAAACAGTTATTATGGAGGAGGTACAGATGTTTATAAAGGATTTAGTAAATTAGTATATTATTATGATGTAAATTCTCTATATCCTTATGCAATGTTAAACCCAATGCCTTATAATTTAATTAAAAGGCATAACAATATGGATAATATTAAATTAGAAAACTTCTTTGGTTTTATTGAAGTTGAAGTGTTATGCCCAATTGATATGAAAAGACCAGTATTACCTTATCATAATAACGGTAAAACAATTTATCCTGTTGGTAGTTGGAAAGCTGTCTATTTCTCAGAAGAATTAAAAGCTGTAGTGAAATTAGGTTACCAATTCAAACTTATTAAAGGGTATGAATTTAGTAAAGCTAATTTATTTGAATCTTATATTAATTATTTTTATGAAATTTAAAAAAATAGCACAGGTGTTGAAAGAAATATGGCCAAATTACAATTAAATAATCTTTATGGATACTTTGGTAGAAAACAAATAGGGTTAACAACTTTAAATGTTAAAAATGTTGAATTAACTAATGTTTTATTAACCAGAGTTGTAAAATCTTTAACTCCTATTAATGATGATTATACTACTGTTTTAACTTATTCTAATATTAATTATTCAATGTTAGAAAAATTACAAAATCAATTTAAATCTATAGGTTCCGATCAACATCATATAATGTCTAATGTAGCAATCGCTTCAGCTGTAACAGCTTACGCTAGAATAGTTATGATACCTTATAAAATTGATCCAAATACTTTATTAATTTATTTAAGACTGTTTTATACATTATTAAAAACGATAATATTTATTTTAATAAAAAACTTTGTGTTATCATTTCAGAATTTAATTTCAATACTAATTCATTAAATGTCTTAGCTGATCCTTTAATTATTATTTATAATCTTCTTAATTCACCTTATGATTTAATTAATTTAATTAAATGGACTAATAGTGCATTTAATGATAATCTTAATGATATAATCATAACAATTAAAATACTTTAATCAACTATTTAACCCCTATACTAATAAATTTAGAATTAAATCTAATTCTGATATAAAATTTATTCTAGGAAATATTTCTTAAACAAGATGATATCCTGTCCCCCCCTTGATTTTAGGGTATACCCTCTACTAGATTTAATTAAATCTAATTCTGCTTGTAACTTCGCTACAGTTAATTTTTTCATTTTTATTTTTATTTTTATTTTTATTTTAAGCTAGATAATTAACTTATATCTTAGGGGCACTTCCCATTTAATTTTAAAACTTATAGATATATTTTACTATTCTATTACTCACTAATTACTCCACAGGCATCTTATATATCCTATTCTACAGGTAATTCTTTTTTGAGTATTTTAATTTTAAATTATAGTGCGCTATTATTCACTATACTCTTTTAGTCTTACTAATTTAAAATTTATTATTTAAAATAATTTAATTAAATCTAAGACATTAGGGTACAGCCTCTACTATTTCGCCTGAGCATTTACTTTTAGCTTTTCTAGATTTAATTAAATCTAATTCTGATATAAAATTTATTCTAGGAAATATTTCTTAAACAAGATGATATCCTGTCCCCCCCTTGATTTTAGGGTATACCCTCTACTAGATTTAATTAAATCTATTTTCAGTAAATAATTCCCCTGTGGATGAATTAGATGAAGTTGTATCATCTCCAGCATTAGCTGATTCTAATAGATATAATGTACTTGATGAAGAAATGATATAATTTTTCTAAGTGGGGTTAATATTTTTATTATATTTATTAAAAAAAGATATGGCCCATAGTTACTGTAATACTAAATGAACCTCTTTTATTTTTATTTGTAAATCTAGCACTATCAACAAATTGAGCTTTACCTCTAGCTAAAGTACCTCTTTGTATAGTTTTAACTGTTAATCTTGGTACAACTCTTTGTGTTAATAATCTTCCAGCCACTCTTATTTTAAAACCAGATAAGTAAGAAGGTATAATAGAATATTTATTAATAAAATTATTACTTTTTTTAATTTTAGCAATTTTAAATAAATTTTTAATAATAAATCTAAGTTTAACAATATTACTAATTAAACCAATCATATTAGATAATATATTACTATCATAATAAGGATAATGTAATCTATCTAATTCTAATTCTACAGGTTTTTTATATATTTTACTTAAATTTAAACATAGTGATTGTAATTTATCATTATTATTTAATAAAAAATTATTTTTATAATCAAATTTATTTAAATAATAAAATAATTGAATAACTACTTTATTAGGAGTAATAACAATAATAGGTTTACTTATTAAACTAGACATTGATAAAAATGTGGATTCTAATAATGTAAAAACATTTTTATTTATTCCTACACTGCTATTCTGTATACCTTTATTAAATTGATATACAATATTTTGATATTTTACAGTTTCAGAATTATATTTAAAAATAGATTTAATATATTTATTTATATTTATTTTTATTTCTTTTTGATCATTGTTTTTATTTTTATTAATTAATTTTATAGTATTTTTACTAATTTGTACTTTATTATCCTCTGCTCCAGCCACAGACGCTAAAGCTGGTGAACTAGCGGTTGCTAAAGTTTTATTTTCTTTTGTTTTAGGTTCTAATATACTGAATTTATTATTTGTATTTTTATTTAAATATAAATATAAATAATTATCATATAATTTTACCCATAAAATACTTTTATTAAATAATTTTTTATAAGAAAATATTTTTTTAATTTCAGTATTAGATTTTTCGGAATTAATAACATTTCCAAATAATGGTGCTAAACTTGATTTTTTGTTTATTATATTCATTATTATGATTTTTTCCTTGCGCTCTTTGACAAACTTTCCTTTACCTTAGAGCCTATTAAGGCTAACTATGCAAGCTTATTTATAATTTATATTAATTAATATATTATTTTTAATAAAAGTATAAAAAGTTAATTTTGTTATTTGAGCAGGATTCTAATTTAATACAAAGACTAAGTAATTTTATAATACTTAGTTATTTAATATTCCATTCTATTTATCGTAAACATTGTTCGATTTACTATTTTATAGTTAAATAGATGTTTAATATAATTGATACATTATATTTGAATATTAAATATTAGTAGATATATTTTTTATATTTTATTATTATTTTTAATATTGTATCTATTACTTAATCTACTCTTTTATATTAATATAAAAACAATGTTGGTTAATTTATGATTAAAACCTTGAGTAATTTGATGGTAAGCTTAAGGTTGGTGGGGATAATTTATAATAATTATAAATTTTAGTAAATTAAGATTGTACTGGTAACATTTTAAATGCGTGGAATGGAATAGGACTTTTTAATGACCATTCTAATGTATTAACATTTTGTGTATCACCATTAAATAGTACAGATGAAGTAAAGAATGAAGGTACAGCCCAAGGGTTATTTGAAACTTCTTTACCATTAGCGAATAGATCATAAATAATATAACCAAATAAAATAGCAGAAACTAATGAAATTAAAGAACCTAAACTAGATACGGCATTCCATCCAGCATAAGCATCAGCATAATCAGGAATTCTTCTAGGCATTCCAGATAAACCTAAGAAGTGTTGAGGGAAGAAAGTTAAGTTAACCCCAATAAATAAAATCCAGAAGTGAACATTACCTAAGAATTCATTATATGTTTTACCTACAATTTTTGGAGTCCAATAATAGAAACCAGAAAATAATCCAAATACAGCACCCATAGATAATACATAATGGAAGTGAGCTACTACATAATAAGTATCATGTAATGCTATATCTAATGAAGCATTAGATAATACTACTCCTGTTAATCCTCCTATAGTAAATAGAGCTAAGAAACCTAATGTAAAAATTAATGGTGTTGTAAATCTTAAACTACCTCCATATAATGTTGCTATCCATGAGAATATTTTAATACCTGTTGGTACAGCAATTACCATAGTAGCAGCTGTAAAGTAAGCTCTAGTATCTACATCTAATCCTACAGCAAACATATGGTGACTCCAAACTAAACATCCTAATATACCAATAGATAACATAGCATAAACCATTCCTAAATAACCAAAAATTGGTTTACCTGAAAATGTTGATACAACTTGACTAACTATACCAAAAGCAGGTAAAATTAAAATATATACTTCTGGATGTCCGAAGAACCAGAATAAATGTTGATATAATATTGGAT
>Ga0307511_10000450_pt1 | contig 44241 bp, 27 predicted proteins | sample 13_EM_MG_FD_200266 | JGI IMG/M metagenome (GOLD analysis project Ga0307511, IMG submission 200266) | Populus trichocarpa ectomycorrhiza microbial communities from riparian zone in the Pacific Northwest, United States - 13_EM | ecosystem: Host-associated > Plants > Roots > Unclassified | place... | reverse complement strand
GGGTGATCCAGATGACATACGGCAGGATCACATCCATCGCCAGATACCGGCGCACGAGGAAAATCCTGAACCCCAGGCCCTCGGTGGAGGCAATCGCCTCCGCTGCGATGAGATACAGCCATGCGGAGCCCAGGGTGAGTCGCACGGCATCGATCAGCCGCGGCCACATCTGCGGCAGGATCACGCGCGTCACGAGTTGCCAGGTTGAGGCGCCGAGCGTTTGCGCCTTGATCAATTGCTCGGTGGGCAGCTCAGAGGCGCGCAGGGCGAGATCACGGACGATGCAGGGCGCGATACCGATCGTCATCAGTGCGATCTTGGCTGTCTCGCCCAGCCCCGCCACTATGAAGAGTATCGGCAGTATGGCCAGCGGCGGAATCATCGACACCGCGGCGATGAACGGGGCCAGGACGGCCCTCACCAGCGGGATTGCGCCAATGGCCAGTCCCAGTGCCATCCCGATCGATGCCGACAATGCCAATGCAATGAAGATGCGTTTCAGGCTCGCGACCGTGTCGAGCCAGAACAGGATCTCGCCGCTACGCACGTCCTCTTCAGCGGCATAACTATGTAGCGTCGAGACGAGAGTCCCGGGTGTCGGCAGCAGCTTGTCGCTGGGGTTCTCCGCCAGGCGGATGTGCGAGCCCACCAGATACGCAACCACCAGCAGAATGAACGGCAGCAAGCCGAGCGCAACGGCGGGGCCGCGGGCGGGTAGGCGGTTGACCAGGCGAACCATCGGTGCGGGTCTACAACTTGCCGTCGGCGGCCAGCTGCATGTAGCCCGGGTCAAACCGTAGCTTGATGTTCCTCGCATCGCCCAGCGTTTTGCCACCGGCGAATTCGATGCCGACCGCATCCGCGCTCCGCGCGCCATCGCCGAGCAATCCATGCGTGAACGAGAAGTTGCGCACCAGGTCCATGGATTTCACGATGCTGGCGCCGGTTGCGAAGGCCTGCGCCTCAGCGGCGGTGGTAAAGAGCCGGGTGGTCAGCAACTGGCCCTTGTAACCCGCCAGGTCGGTTCCCGAAGCTTTGGCCATGGCACTCAGTGCGGCCGCCGACTTCGCGTCCCCGGCGGACATCAGGGCCATAGTCTCGTACCACGCGCCCACCAGTGCTCTGCCGAGCTTCGGATTCGATTTGAGCGTCGCACTGTTGACCACCAGCAGGTCCAGGATCTCGCCGGGAATCCGGCTCGAGTCGAAGACTTCCGTCGTGTTGGCCATGGCCATGACGGCCGCCAGTTGCGGTTTCCACGTCACCACCGACGTCGTAGCGGCGGACGCGAAAGCACCGACGATGTCCGCGTCCGAGGTATTTACAACTTTTATATCGCGCTCGCGCAGCGAAACGCTCTCGAGTGCGCGCGCCAGCAGGTAATGGGACACTGACAGCTGCACCAGGTTGACGGGCTGCCCCTTGATATCGGCCAGCTTTTTGCCTTTGCCCTTCAGGACGATGCCGTCGTTGCCATTGGAGAAGTCGCCAACGATCAGGGCCGTCGAGTCCACGCCTCCCGCGGCCGGGACGGTGAGCGCATCCATGTTGGTCATCACGCAGGCATCGAAGCTGCCGGCCGTGTACTGGTTGATGGACTCGATATAGTCGTTGATCTGCGTGAGCTGGATGGTGATGCCGTACCTGTCCGCCCACTTCTTGAGGATGCCGCTCTGGCTTGCGTAGTCCCAAGGCATCCAGCCGACGTAGATGCTCCACGCGACTTTGAAGTTCTTCTTTTCAGCCGCGGCCGCCGGATGCACAGCCAAGGCTGCACACAGCAAGCAAGTGAAAACCGCAGCAGTCCGTCGGAAGTGCAACCACATAGAGACTCTCTTGGCGTCGCCTTACAATGCAAGGCGTATGCCGCCCTCTTTGAGGGCTATTGCCGCGATTGAGCGCACCCCTACCGCCCTTTTTGGAGGCGCAGTGAACTCAAGCTGCCCCGGGCTGGGGCAATATGCGGGCACGGGACGGCATAACGGCCCTGGTATATGGTTTGCAACGTGAATACGAGAGGCAGTGCAATGTCGAGTCAGGTGTTGTGGGAAGAGGACCTTCACAGCGGCAGTCATTGGTCCGGGGTCATTCGGCGGGGAACGACGCTGCGCATGACCGATGTGGACGGAGGCGCCAATGTCGGAGCTCTCTTTTACAACCATGAGGATCGTCTCGAGCGGTACAACATGGCCGATACGTTGAAGGCGCAACACACCGCGTATCTGACCAGGGGATTCGTCTGCTATTCGGACATGGGACGGATTCTGTGCTCGATCAGCGAGGATACCTGCGGCTGGCACGACACGGTCTGCGGTGTCTCCAATGCGGCCCTGGTTGCGGATAAATACGGAGCGACGCGCTTTCAGGAACATCGCAACGGCTACTACAAGAACGGCTACGACAGTTTTCTCAATGAGCTCGGCAAGTACGGGCTCGGCAAGCGCGACATCGTGCCCAATGTGAATTTCTTCAGCAAGGTGACCGTTGGCCACGAAGGGCAGTTGTACTTCCGTCCCGGCGGCTCGAAGCCCGGGAACTACGTTGATCTGCGATTCGAGATGCACACGCTGGTGGTTCTGAGCACCTGCCAGCATCCGCTCGATCCGGAAGCTGCCTATCACCCGCGCTACGTGCGGCTGCTCGCGATGGCCACGGGACCCGCGCCGGCTCAGGATGCCTGCCGCGAGCGTTGTCAGGAAAACGCGCGTGGCTTTCGCAACACCGAGATGTTGTACGCATCATGACGACGAGCACCCCAGGCACGGCCAGCCCGACTGCGAAGATGGTCGAAAGCTCACTGGACCCCACCGCCGCCGTGCTCGATGAAATCGTGCCGGCAGGTGAACCGTGGATGGGCGTGGTACGCAAAGGCCAGCATCTGCGCATCGTAGACCTCGAGGGCAACCAGGCCGTCGACACTCTTTTCTATAGCGCGGCCACGATGGAGGAGCGCTACAGCGCGTCGGACACGGTCGCAGCGCAGGGAAATCTTTACCTGACGACCGGAACGCGCCTGCTTTCGAACGAAGGCAACGCTATGCTGCAGATAGTTGCCGATACGTGTGGCCGGCACGACACCCTCGGCGGCGCCTGTTCGGCAGAGAGCAACACCGTGCGCTATGCGCTCGAGAAGCGCCACATGCACAGCTGCCGGGATAATTTTCTACTGGCGCTGGCGCGCGCCGATTGCGGGCTGGGCAAGCGGGATCTGTCCAGTAACATCAACTTCTTCATGAATGTCCCGGTGACACCGGGCGGGCAACTGACCTTCGCGGATGGCATTTCAGCTGCCGGACGCTATGTTGAGATGCGGGCGCAGATGGATGTGATTGTATTGATCTCAAACTGCCCACAGCTCAACAATCCGTGCAACGCCTACAATCCGACACCTGTGCGCCTCATCGTTTGGGACGTGCCGGGAGATTCAGACTCCTGACGCGTTCTGGTCCGCGGGACGACCCGCAGATCCTCGTGAATCTCACCGGGACGACCCGGTAATACCACCGAGGCTTTCGCTTGACAAGCGGGCCTCGGATGAGGACTGCGGAATGTTCGACAAAGTGCTGATCGCGAATCGCGGCGCCATCGCGTGCCGCATCGTGCGCACATTGCAGCGGATGAGCATCGGTTCGGTCGCCGTCTACTCGGAGGCAGACCGGCATTCGCTGCACGTGACAGCTGCAGACGAAGCAGTGCTTCTCGGTCCCTCGGCGCCGTCTGAAAGTTATCTGCGGCAGGACAAGCTGATTGAAGCCGCCCGCGCGAGCGGTGCTGGCGCCATCCACCCGGGTTACGGGTTTCTCAGTGAGAACGCGGCTTTTGCGACTGCGTGCGAAGCGGCCGGAATCGCATTCATAGGCCCCACACCGGCCCAGATTCGTGACTTCGGGCTCAAGCACCGCGCCCGTGTGCTGGCAGGCGAGAACGGTTTGCCGCTGCTGCCCGGAAGTGAGCTTCTAACCTCTGCAACCGAGGCGTTGGAGGCCGCCCAGCGCATCGGCTACCCGGTCATGCTCAAGAGCACTGCAGGTGGCGGCGGAATCGGCATGAAGCTATGCCGGGACGCCGCGGAGTTGGCATCCGCCTATACGTCCGTTGAGCGTCTGGCGCGCAGTCATTTCAGCGACGGCGGCTTATTTCTGGAGAAGTACATCGCGCACGCCCGGCACATCGAGGTACAACTCTTCGGAGATGGCGCGGGAACCGTGATTGCGCTCGGTGAGCGTGACTGTTCCATGCAGAGGCGCAATCAGAAGGTGCTGGAGGAAGCGCCGGCGCCTGGTCTGCCGACCGCTGTTCGCGAACGCCTGAGCGCAGCGGCGGTACAGCTCGGGCAGGCAGTCAGCTACAGGTCCGCGGGCACGGTTGAGTTCGTGTATGACGTTCGGGCGGGCGAGTTCTACTTCCTCGAAGTCAACACGCGGTTACAGGTCGAGCACGGTGTCACCGAGGCGGTGATGGGAGTTGACCTGGTCGAGTGGATGATCCGGGTGGCGGCGGGCGAGCCACCGCCGCTGGTCTGCGTCAGTTCAGTGCCGCACGGACATGCAATCCAGGCGCGACTGTACGCGGAAGACCCCGGCCGCAACTTCCGGCCCTCGAGCGGGCCCTTGTCGCAAGTAACGATGCCAACGGGCGTGCGTGTTGACACGTGGATTGAAACCGGCTCCGAAGTCTCCCCATTCTACGACCCCCTGCTTGCCAAGATCATTGTCCACGGACCCACCCGGCAGAGCGCCCTCGCGCAGTTGGATGAGGCGCTGGCGCAAACCAGTGTGCACGGTATCGAAACCAACCTCGACTATCTGCGGACCGCAATCTCGACACCGACCTTCCGCGCGGGTGAGCAGTTCACGCGCTTTCTACCGGGGCTCGCATTTCCAGCCCGCTCGGTTGAAGTGCTGCGCGCCGGCACCCACGCAACGCTCCAAGATTATCCTGGCCGCCTCAGGTTCTGGAATGTGGGTGTCCCCCCGTCGGGGCCCATGGATGACCTCGCGTTTCGGCTCGCGAATCAAATCGTGGGAAATACGCCTGGCCTGGCGGGATTGGAGCTCACCGGCAAGGGTCCAACCCTGCAATTTGGCGTCGACAGTATCATCGCGCTCACGGGCGCGCGTATGACTGCGCAGCTGGATGGATCACCGGCGCCCTTTGGCAGCCGGTACGCGTGAAAGCGGGGAGTGTGCTCAACCTGGGCGCAATCCAGGGCGCAGGGGCACGGAGTTATCTCGCCGTAAAGGGTGGGTTCGACGTGCCCGAGTATCTGGGCAGCCGCTCGACGTTCACTCTCGGGCAGTTTGGCGGCCACGTCGGGCGGGCGCTGCGTACGGGCGACGTATTGCGCCTTAGACAGTCGGCATCCGACCTCGAGGGATGCGCAGGGCTACCCACTGAGGCCATACCTGTTTATGGCAGCCACTGGGATATCGCGGTCACCTACGGCCCGCACGGCGCACCGGACTTCTTTACCCAGGCTGACATTGATACGTTCTTCGAGACCCGCTGGGAGGTTCACTACAACTCCAGCCGTACGGGTGTGCGCCTGATAGGTCCCAAGCCGCAGTGGGCGCGTGCCGATGGCGGGGAAGCCGGACTGCATCCATCCAACATTCACGATAATGCCTATGCTGTTGGAGCAGTCGACTACACGGGTGACATGCCGGTCATTCTCGGCCCGGACGGTCCCAGCCTGGGGGGCTTCGTCTGTCCGGCCGTCATCGTGCGGGCGGACCTGTGGAAGCTGGGACAGCTGCGGCCCGGCGATACCCTTCGATTTCGCGCGGCGGGCCGCAATGCCTCGCCCGTTCTGTATCAGGCCGACGGGTCCCGGGATAAGGTCGCCGTCAGCTACCGGCATTCCGGAGAAGACTATCTGCTGATCGAGTACGGTGCGCCGGTGCTCGATCTCGAGTTACGGTTTCGCGTTCAGGCTCTGATGGATTCGCTGGCGCGCTTGAACGAGTCTGCGATCATCGATCTGACACCCGGTATTCGTTCCCTGCAGGTGCACTACGACTCGCGCGCATTGTCGCAGGCAAAGCTGCAGCGATTGTTGCTCGAGGCAGAGGAGCGACTGCCTGCCATTGACGCACTGGAAGTACCGAGCCGCATAGTTCATCTGCCTCTCTCGTGGGATGACCCTGCGACGCGCGTAGCGATCGAGCGCTACATGCAATCCGTACGGGAAGACGCGCCGTGGTGCCCGAGTAACATTGAATTCATCCGGCGCATGAATGGCCTCGATTCGGCCGAGGAGGTGCGTCGCATTGTGTTTGATGCAAGCTACCTCGTGATGGGGCTTGGAGATGTTTATCTCGGCGCGCCCGTTGCGACTCCGCTGGACCCCAGGCATCGGCTGGTGACGACGAAGTACAACCCGGCGCGGACCTGGACACCGGAGAATGCTGTCGGCATAGGAGGCGCCTATCTGTGCGTCTACGGCATGGAAGGCCCGGGCGGGTATCAGTTTGTCGGACGCACGGTGCAGATGTGGAATCGGTACCGGCGCAGCGGGGATTTCCGGGACGGCCAGCAGTGGTTGTTGCGATTCTTTGACCAGATCCGTTTTTATCCGGTGAGCGCGGCGCAGCTGATGCAGATGCGGGCCGATTTTCCGTATGGCAGATTCCGGCTGGATGTGCAGCCAACCACGCTGCGGCTGCGTGACTACCGGCGGTTTCTGGCCGACAACGCCGCTTCGATTGCGCAGTTCAAGGCGCGGCAGCAGGCGGCCTTCGAAGCGGAGCGCGAGCGCTGGAATCATTCTTCGCAGGCAGCGGTGGCGGGCGGGTCCGGCAAAGCGCTCGGGCCGGGCGGGCCTGCCAGCGAGGCAGAAGTTCCCGAAATACCTGTTGGCTGCATCTCAGTGAGCTCACCCATCACCGGCAATGTCTGGCAGATCGCGGTGCAGGCGGGGGCGCGCGTGAAGGCGGGCGACGAATTGATTGTGGTAGAGGCAATGAAGATGGAAATCCCCATAGCGGCGGATGAGACCGGTGAGATTGTCGAAGTGCGGTGCGAGCGCGGGCGGACGATTTACGCCGGCGAAACCTTGTTGGTACTGCGGCCATGTTGATCAGCGATCTGCAGGCCCGCTACCGTGCAGGCCGGATTTCACCCGTACAGACTGTAGAATCGGTGCTCGAGGCGATTGCCAGGGCGCCCGAACGTAACGTCTGGATCACTCTGCTACCGCGCGAGCGCCTTCTCGCAATGGCGCAGGCGCTGGTTTCCCGGCCGCCGGAGTCGTTGCCCCTGTACGGGATTCCGTTCGCGATCAAGGACAATATTGATCTTGCCGGTATACCTACAACAGCCGGTTGCCCCGAATACGCCTACCTGCCGTCCGAGTCCGCGTTCGTGGTTCAGAAGCTCATCGATGCGGGTGCAATTCCGGTGGGCAAGACCAATCTCGACCAGTTCGCTACGGGGCTCGTGGGCACCCGCTCTCCACACGGAGCCTGTCATAACAGTTTCGATCCTGCCTACATCTCTGGTGGATCGAGCTCCGGGTCGGCCGTGGCCGTGGCGACGGGCCTGGTGAGCTTCGCATTGGGGACGGATACGGCAGGCTCGGGCCGCGTGCCCGCTGCTTTCAACAACCTGATCGGTCTCAAACCGACTCGGGGCGTCCTCAGTTGCCGTGGTGTTGTGCCCGCATGCCGCTCCCTGGATTCCGTATCGATTTTTGCTCTTACCGCGGACGATGCGCAGCACGTGTATGAGGTTGCTCGCGGCTTTGACGCACAGGATCCCTATTCGACTGCCTCGGCAGACCAGCGCAGCGGCGCTCGCAACCGCGGGCTCGAAGGCTTGCGCCTCGGTCTGCCGCGCTCCTCACAACTGAGCTTCTTCGGCGACACCGAATACTCGCGACTCTTCGCGGAAACTGTCGGTCAGCTCGAAGCGTTGGGTGCGCAGGCGGTGGAGGTCGACTTCGAGCCCTTCCTGGCCGCGGCGCGATTGTTATACGAGGGGCCCTGGGTGGCGGAGCGTTACTGCGCGGTCGGGGACTTTGTGGAGCAGCACCCTGAGGCAGTGCATCCGGTCACCCGGCAGATCATCAACGGCGGAAGGAATCCGACCGCGGCTGACGCCTTTCGAGCTCAATATCGGTTGATGGAGCTGCGGCGCGCCACGCAGGAGACCTGGTCCAGGGTGGACGTGTTGGTCACGCCTACCGCGGGCACGATATATCGTATCGATGCCGTCAATGCGGACCCGGTACGCCTGAATTCGAATCTCGGGTGCTACACCAACTTCGTCAATCTCCTCGATCTTGCCGCGGTGGCGGTGCCGGCGGGCTTTCGCAATGACGGCCTGCCTTTCGGTGTTTCGATCGTGGGCCGGGCCGGCAGCGACCACGAGCTTCTTGGCCTCGCCGACTGCGTGCAACGTGCCCGTGTGGAGCGGATTGGCGTGCTCGATGCGCCGCTTCCGGCACCTCGCGACATTGGTGGACCGCCTATTGCGGATGACATCTGCGTCGCTGTATGTGGCGCCCATATGTCCGGGCTGCCGCTCAATCACCAATTGACGAGTCGGGGAGGGAAGTTCCTGCGCAGGACACGGACGAATCCGGTGTACGCCCTGTACGCGCTGCCTGGGGGTCCGCCGTACCGGCCGGGCATGATTAGAGTCGCTCAAGGCGGCGCGGCCATCGAGGTCGAGGTGTGGTCCGTTCCCGCGGGCGAGTTTGGCAGTTTTGTGAATGGCATCCCGGCTCCGCTGACCATCGGGAAGGTCGAGCTGCAGGACGGAAGTCGGGTGGCCGGTTTCATCTGCGAGGCCCACGCCGCGCAGGGCGCCCAGGATATTACTTCGCTGGGTGGGTGGAGAGGTTACTTGGAGACTGCCACAATCAGCCCATGAGGCTACCAAGAAGGGCGCATGACGCCATGCTCGAGCGCATTGCCGCTTATTGGCAGTCGCAGCTCGTGTTTGTGGCGGCGAAGCTCGGAATCGCGGATGTGCTGGTGGAGGGGCCGCTGACAGCCGATGAGATCGCAACCCGCGTGGGGGCGCATGCGCCTTACCTCAAACGCGTTCTGCGCGCACTGGCCAGCCTGGGGATTTTCGCAGTCGACCCTCACGGGCGGTTCCATCTCAACCGGCTGGCGCAGACCCTGCGAAGCGATCACCCCGAATCACTGCGCGATTTCGCCCTGATGCTGGTAGATGACTACAACTGGTCGGCATGGGGTGCGCTCGAGCATGCGGTCCGAACCGGTAAGAGCGCATTCGAGCATGTTCACGGCGCGCCGGCCTTCCCGTGGATGCAGGAGCATCCCGAGAAGGAGAAGATGTTTTCCGCCTCCATGGCCAGCATCTCGGTCATGGAGAATGCCGCTGTGGCGCGTGCGTACGCGTTCGGGAAGATGCAGAAGATTGTCGATGTGGGCGGAGCGCACGGGCATCTGCTGGCAACGATCCTGCGCAGCTATGTCAGGCTCCGGGGTGTGCTGTTTGATCAGCCCCAGGTCATTCAGGAAGCCACCCGGACCGGTTTCATAGCATCACCGGATGTCAGTGCGCGGTGCGAGATCGCGGCCGGCGACTTCTTCGTGTCGGTGCCCGCGGGCGCCGACGCGTATGTCATGAAGTACATCGTTCATGACTGGGATGATGCCAAGTGCATCCACATCCTCGACAATTGCCGCAAGGCCATGGCTGCCGATGGCCGCGTGCTCGTCGTCGATCATGTGGTCGCCTCCGGCAATCGCTTCGACTGGGGCAAGCTCATGGACATCAACATGATGGTGATGCTCGGAAGCAAGGAGCGCACCAAGGATGAATTCCGCCAACTGTTCTCGCAGGCCGGCCTGCGCCTGAAGCGGGTGATCAGAACCGCCTCGTCCTTGAGCATTCTCGAAGCCGTGGCCGCCTAGCCGTATTGCTGTTCAGGCAGCGGGTGCGCTCAACAAGAAGCTATGCGCCTGCTGCCTCATGCCTGCGGAGATTTTTTCGATCACTCGCTCTGGAAAATTCGCGGGAAGATCTGTTGTCATTTTTTCCATGATTGACTCGGCCGATTCCACCAGGTCGCGCATGCGCTTCCAAAGCCCAGGGATACCCGCTCGGGTAGCGAGTCCGTGCCAGTGGCGAGGGAATATTTCACGGATACGGTAGTGATTTTGTTTACTACGAATGGCCATCGCCAGCTTCGCATCCTGGATCGCCAACTCATTCGCGTGAGTACCAATGACCGGCCATGCCGATAGCACGTCGTAAAAGGGTGTCATGCCGAATGCGGCTCCGGCGCGGTGGTGGATGGAGAAGTTTTTGCCGTGGCCGTCGGTGGCTGCGAGGAGCCAAAATGACAGCTGCGCCAATAGGAAATTAGTCTGGTCTGCTTCCGCGGATTCACTGCCGGCGAGAATCGCCAGGATTTCTTCAATCGAGGGACCGCCATCGGCCTGGTATTTTTCCGTCGATGCACGTCCGGTGGCCTGACAGAAGTCCTCCTGGGGTAAGCGCACAATCCAGTCATCGGGCCCTACCCAGCGTCGATCGAATCGCGTTACGGCCAGTACCTTCTGATCGCCGAATCTGAGCATGGCAGTTTCGGCAATGGGCAGTCCAAAGCCGCGAATGATCTGTGCACAGAGCCATTCATTTTCGATGGAGTCGGAAAAGTCGCCTCGAAAGTTGCCGATGATGCCCATGGGCAACTTCAATATGTGTGTGGTTGGCGTTGCTCCATGAGGGCGAAACCAGGCGCCCCCCATTGAAAGGAGCGCAGTCTTTTCCTGCGCTCCTGCGATTGAGATTCGAGAGTCCTCGTCGTGGTCGGCTCCAGTCGAGCCCAGTGGTGGCGCAGCTGTGACCGCTCGCAGCAATTGCACGATGTCATCGTCGGATAGGGGTGTAGCCTCGACTTTGTTCCATCCGATGGGCTCTTGCCCCGCGGGCAGCAATTGAACTGCTCCTGCACAATCGCGTCCGATGGCCTCCAGGAGATCGAATGCCTGGGTTGACCGGGTTTTGAAGCGCTCTCGGATCCGACGGCGAATGTCTGGGTTGTCGGGTAGTAGGTTGTCGAAGTAGTTATCTACGACGTTGCCGCGGATCTCGAGGTCAGCGGTGAGCGGTAGTGATAGAGAAAGTGAGCGGGCCCGGCGTGAGTCTGCCCATGTGCGTGCATAACGGAACAGCGGCGTGCCGGTTCGAAGAGTTGTCCACTCTCCGACCAGGTCGCCGTTCATCCAAACGTTCAAGGATGCCAAGTTTTACCAGTCCGCTGCGCTTTCGGGTGGCGGTTCTTTTTTTGGATTTCCCCGAACAGACCTGAGGGCTACTTGGGTACCTAGTGCATTCAGGATCTTCAATAGCTGCCCGACACTGATGAGCTTGGGATCGTGCTCGATCTTGGCGATGCGAGATTGATTGAGCCCGACTAATTCCCCCAGCTGTCTTTGCGTAAGGTGTCTTGCATTGCGCAGGGAGCGAAGGTGAGCTGCTAACTGCGCGGGGGTCTGAATTAAGTAATCCATGCCCGCAGAATATTCCTCTAAAGGAATTAACGCAAGAAATTCCTTTGAAGGAATTTCCAGAAGGGTCGAAAATCCACCAGTACGCTCGTAACCAGGTAGGGCTTGGCCGGGCAGTCTCAGAACAACTCGATCGGATCGACATCCAGGGCCCAGCGCACCCGCCGTGCGCTGTGCAGTTGCTCGAGCTCGGGCAGCCACGCTTCGAGGAAACGATGCAGCGCGCTGCGGTCGGAGCTTTCGACGAGGAGCTGCGCATGGTGGCGGCCGGCGCGTTTGGCCATTGCCGCGGGCACCGGGCCCAGCAACTTCACGCTGCGGGGCGCTTTGGCGAGTTTGCGGGCCTCCGTCAGAAACTCCAGCGCAGCAGCGGCTGTCGGTGCTGAATCCCGTACGGCTGCCAGGCGACTGAAAGGAGGCCAGGAGGCTTGGGCCCGCTCCTCCAGTGCGGTGCGCGCAAAGCCGTCATACCCTTCCGAAAGCAGACTCAATAGCAGCGGATGCCCGGGGAATTCTGTCTGGATCAGGACCTCGCCGGGCCGGGTTCCACGGCCGGCGCGACCCGCAACCTGAACTATGGTTTGCGCCAGGCGTTCGGGAGCGCGGAAGTCGGTACTGAACAGACCCTGATCGGCGTTCAGGACGACGACGAGCGTCACGTTGGGAAAATCGTGGCCCTTCGTCACCATCTGCGTGCCGACGAGGATGCGTGCTTCGCCGGAAGCCATGCGCCGCATGACTTCCTCCATATCCGCGCGCTTGCGCACCACGTCGCGATCCAACCTGGCCAAAGCCACGCCCGGAAACTGGCTGGCCAGTGTTTCTTCGATGCGCTCGGTTCCCTGACCAACAGGCTTGACCGCGAAACCGCATTGCGGGCACCGGGTGGGCAGCGGCCCGTCTGCTCCACAGTGATGGCATCTGAGCCGGCCCGCGGACATGTGTACGGTTAACCGCGCGTCACACTCGGTGCACGGCGCGACCCATCCGCAGGCTGTGCAGAGCAGGGTTGGCGCGTAGCCGCGCCGATTCAGGAATACGAGCACCTGTCCGTCTTCCTTCAGGTGTCGTTCCATCGCCAGAATTGCGGGTGTTGATATTCCCGCATGAACGGCGTTAGCCCGCAGATCAATGAGAGCCATGCGCGGCGGCGCCGCCTGATCTGCTCGACGCGGTAGCGTCAGGCGGGCATATCGGCTGGTAGTTACATTGTTCAAAGTCTCCAACGCGGGCGTGGCGGATCCCAGCAACACGGGGACATCTGCCCTTTGTGCGCGGACAACAGCCAGATCTCGCGCCGAGTAGCGGAATCCCCCTTCGTGCTGTTTGAACGATGCATCGTGTTCTTCGTCGACGATGATGATGCCGAGGTCCGGCACGGGCGCGAATACAGCGGAGCGCGTGCCGAGTACGATCCTGGCGCGGCCGCTGAAGGCTTCGCGCCAAGCGAGCAGGCGCTCGTGATCAGTCAGCGCCGAATGCAACACCGCCATGGGCACACCGAACCGTTCTCGAAAACGCCCCACCAATTGAGGGGTCAGGCCGATTTCGGGTACTAACACCAGGGCGCGGCGTCCCTGTGTCAATACGCGCTCGACGAGCTGCAGGTACACCTCGGTTTTGCCACTTCCAGTCACTCCGTGAAGTACAAAAGTGCCGTACTGATTGAGCGACTTCTCGATGGCCTCGACGGCGCTCCTTTGTGCTTCGGCGAGCGTCGGGCCGGATGCCGGTGCACCTGAAGGTCCGTCATTTGTCTGTGGGATGACCTCCAGGGAGCCGATCCACCCCCGAGCGATCAAGGCTCGTGCGGCATCCCGCCAATTGGGCACCTGCTCGGTCAGCGCATCGGCGCTCGAGCCATCGTGGGCAACGAGGAACTCAAGCAGCTTGCGCTGTTTCGGAGCGCGTTTTGGGTCGCCTTGCTGGTGGGCTTCTCGTCCCTGCGCGGTTGCGCTCCACCGCTCCTCGGTATTCGAGGAGCTGGCTCCCAGGCGCAGCGCTTTGGGGAGTGCGGCCGAAATCACTTCCCCGATGGGGTGGTGGTAGTACTCGGCGGCCCAGCGCAGGAGCCCCAGCGCGGCGGTGTCCAGGATGGGGCGCGGATCGAGGACCTCCAGGATGGACTTGAGACGCTCGCTGGGCAGCTCCGAAGAGCCGCCCGTCTCCAGTACGATCCCGACCAGGCGCTGCCGCCCGAAGGGGACGCGCACGCGGGTACCCGGCTCGATCGCGGGGGTGCCCATCTTAGATGCGCCAATCGAGGCGGCACCGGTGGCAGTCGCGTCGGGCGCAGGGTTTTTCGGCGGCAGATAGTCGAAAACGCGGCGCAAGGGCATGTCGAGCGCGACACGAAAGACCTGCGGCCCAGTCATGTGGTATTCAGAATCAATCAGTTACGCTTGGAGGGCCCTGAGTCAACCAGCAGCGGCGCACGTGCGTTATACACGGCATGTCTGGGTTTGCTACGCTCGCGCCGCCTTATAGCATGCCGTCCGCATCACACGGCGACGTGGAACTGTCGGATTCGACTACAAATAGCCAATCTCGTGCGCTGAACCAGTTTCTGGCCGGCGTCGAATTGAAGGCTTTCAAGATCGCCCAGGCCGCGTTGCGTCATGAGGATGACGCGCTCGATGCCGTGCAGGATGCGATGTTGCAGCTTGCGCGTGCCTATTCCGAGCGGCCGGCGGAGGAATGGAAGCCGCTGTTCTACCGGATTCTCGAAAACCGGATCCGGGACATGCAGCGGCGCCGCACCGTCCGTGGCCGGGTCATTTCCTGGTTGCCTTTTCGCAGTGATGACGAGGATGACGAGCAGGATCCTATCGCCCTGGCGCCGAGTTTCGATCCGCAGCCCCCACGTAGGCTCGAGATAGCGCAAGCCATGGATGCTCTCGAGAAAGCCATCGAGACACTTCCACGGCGCCAGCAGCAGGTCTTCATGCTCCGGACTCTCGAGGGCCTCGATGTGGCGGAGACGGCGACGGCTATGGGTTGTTCTGAAGGCAGCGTGAAGACGCACTATTTCCGCGCGTTGCAGTCGCTACGCGCGCAACTTGGAGATTTCTGGACATGAGTCCGCCAGGGCCAGGGGCCTACCCCGAAGAGATGACAGGCGAATTTGAGCAGCGTGCGCGTGCACTGCTCGAAGATGGCGTACTGCGCATCGACGGCCGCGTCCGCTCACGTCTCAACCAGGCGCGTCATGCCGCTATCGAGGAGGCTGCGCGACGGCCCTCGTTCTGGCGGCGTTTCTCGTTGATGCCCGCTGCGAGCGCAGTGGCCGCCGCGGTGCTGATTGCATTCGTGCTTTGGCCGCATTCTCACCACCAGGGTGAATCGATCATCCAAGGTGGGCACGCAGCGGTAGAGGATCTGGATCTGCTGGCGGACGGTGATGCGCTCGACTTAGTTTCCGACGAGACGGACGGAGGGGCGTTTTACGAATGGGCGGTGGAACAATCGGATTCGAACGAGCCGAGCACCGGTGCCTGAGGGCACGTTGCGCTTTCTCGTAACGCAGGCGGCGCTCGCACTCCTGTGCGGGACCGCTGTCGCTGAGAATCCAAAGCAGGCGGATCCGGCTGCGGATGCCGAATTGCTCGAATTTCTAGGTAGCGTGGATTCGGGGGCGGATTCACAAGCAACTGCGGACGATGGAAGCTGGATTGATTACCTGTCGCAGACGGACATCGTCAAAGTCGCCAAGACGGCTGGTCCGAAGGACGCATCGGGGAAGCAGACCACACCCGAAGCGCAACCTCCTGCGTCCGGAGACAAGAAAGATGAGTAAGGGGTATTCACTCGTGTTGGCGGTGCTGCTCGCGGCAGCGACGCCCGCCTTTGCGCAACAGCCGCCACAGGCTCCGCCAGGATCGCAGGCGTCCCAGGGTGTGCCGTGGTCGAACCTTTCGGGAGAGCAGCAGAAGCTGCTCGGAAAATTCAGCGGCGACTGGAGTACGTTGCCGCCTGAGCGTCAGCAGGCGCTGGCGCGCGGGAGTGATCGCTGGCTGCAGATGTCCCCGGATCAACGGGGGCAGGCTCAGCAGCGGTTTCAGCAGTTTCGCTCGTTACCACCTGAGCAGCGCAACGCGCTTCGGGACCGGTGGCAGAGGTTCCAGTCACTGCCCCCCGATCAGCAGTCAGCGGTTCGCCAGAACTTCCGCAGGTTCAAGCAACTGCCGCCGCAGAGGCGGCAGATGTTGCGTCAGCAGTGGCGGAGTGCCTCTCCGGCGCAGAGGGAGCAGATGATTCAACATGCGCGCGAGCAACAGCAGATGAGGCGCATGCAGGCACCGATGCGTGGACAGCCGCCAATGCGTGCACCCCCGCAGCAGCGTCCCCGCCGCTGAGTTCGCAACCGCTCCATCGAGCTCTTCAATTCAAAGCATGGGTCGCCTGTGTGCGCTGATTCTTATTACTGTGCCTTGCGGGCCGGCCGCTGCGGCGGCGAACGACTCAACCGGGACTGAGCGCCTATGGAAACTGACCTTTGGCCAGTATGCTTATGCCGGATACTCGGGCTCTGACTTCAATCTGCGCTGGCGACGCGACGACACCAGCGCGTGGGTTGGAATTTACTCGGACCGGGTTTTCGGAACCCAGGCCCGGGCAGGTGCGGACACATCCATCGATGCCGGGAAGTATCTGCAGGTGCAGCCGTCCGTGCAATTGGCTTCGCGGGGATTTGTTGGCGGTAGCCTGACTTTGCAGATGGGCGGCCCGTGGTACGCGCTTGCCGGTTTGGGCCGTACCAACACCCGGCCGTATTTCAATCTCAATTTCGACCCGAACGATGCGCTCACCCTGGGGGCGGGGCACCTTGCGCAAAACGGCGCGGCCTATTCAGTGTTCGTCGTGGCCGACAATCGTTTTCACACTCGGCAGCGGGACTGGCACGCGAATGTCCGGATTCCGTTTGGCAACTCGCATGCTACGTTGGATCTGCTGCGCAAGAGTGGGCTGAGCGACTCCGGGTACATCACGGGTTGGGGTTTCAGCGCGAACTGGGACTGGCCAGCCTGGTTTGTGCGCGTGGCCTACGATCCACACCAGAATTTTTCCGCGCAGGATGCCTGGCGTTTTGCGGGCGGCGTCAGATTCTAGCTTCAAGTCCCATCGCTCCAGCGCAAGTCATGCTTGCGCAACGGCGTCGTCCGAATCCGTTTCCCCGTCGCGCGGAAGATCGCATTGGCGACTGCGGGCCCGATAGGACCGACAGGCGGCTCGCCAATCTCGGTGATGCGCTCGTGACCGGACAACGCTCCGAAATGCACGTGCAGATTTCCTGGCGTATCTGACATGCGCAACATCCGGTATTGGTCGAAGTTACCTTCCACGATGCGCCCGTCCTGTACCGTCAGCTCCTCGTTCAAGGACATGTTCAGGCCGAATATCATGCCGCCCTGCAGTTGGGCGAGCACCGCATCGCGGTTGAGCACCTGCCCGCAATCAAACGACAGATCGAGCCGTGGAATCTTGAGCTCTCCTGCGGGACTGACTTCAACAGTGGCGACTACGGCGACCGTGGTGCCGGCCTGAGGTTTGCCGCCCATGTCCCAATTGCTGATCGCGATGCCCTGCCCGTGACCCTTGGGCAACGCCTTGCCCCAACCTGACTTCGCTGCAACCTCTTGCAGGCATTTCTTCCAGCCCGTGTCCGGCCAGTTGGCCAGCAGCCGCAAGCGGTAGTCCAGCGGGTCGATGCCCGCGGCCGTGGCGCACTCATCGATGAACGACTCCATGAAAAACACGTGGGAGTTGTAGGTAGGCGCGCGATACGCGCCCGTTAGGATGTGTAGAGGAAAGGGGTGCGACTCGATATGCACATTCGGGATGGTTCCAAGGTTCGTGTACGCGCAGTCCGCGATCCCCCGCAACTCGAAACCGGGCCGGCAAACGCGCACGAGCAGTGCCTCCGGCAGTCCGTTCGCGCCGAGTGACGCTTTGAATCGGGCTGCCGTCAGCTCCCGGTAACGGCCCTGCCGCATGGCTTCTTCGCGCGACCAGATGACGTGAACTGGCCGGCCCGGGAATTGTTTTGCGACCGCCACGACGACGCGGACGTCATCGGCGAACAGGCGCCGGCCAAAGCTGCCGCCAACCAACGTTTGATTGAAAAAGGTGTTCTGCGGTGCGACCCCTGCCTCTTCTGCGGCCGTGAGAAATGCTTGCGCAGTGATCGCGGCGGGATGCCATACATCCACGCGGCTCTGCGTCACCAGCGCCGTGCCGTTGAGCGGCTCGAGGGGTGCTTGATCGCAAAAGGGGGTGAGATAGGTGGCTTCGACCAGCCGGGTGCTTTGCCCAAGGACTTTGAGCGCGGCGCCGTCGCTCTTCTCTATTTTTTCCCCGGCGTGCTCGAGTGTCGCAAGCGCACCCTGATAGATCTGGTCGGTCGTCTTCCACTGAGCGCCGGACCTGTCGTCCCACTCCACGGGCAGCGCTTCGAGAGCCTTGCGTGCCTGCCAGTAGTGATCAGCAACGACGGCCACCGCGCTCTGCAGCGCGTTCTCACCATTCCCGAATAGCGACTTGACCGGCTTGCGCGGCTCGTCGGGATCGATGATGGCAAGGCCACGAACCCCGGGCATGTTTTTGATCGCATCGAATGCGCAGCGTTTCAACTTGCCGCCGTGTACGGGTGCTTGCATCAGCGCCGCATACAGCATGCCGGGGAGGCGCACGTCGATACCGTAGACGGCGCTCCCATTGACGATCAGCGGATTGGTCAATTTGGAGGGGCTCGCTTTGCCCAGCAGGCTCCATTGTTGGGGTGGCTTGGGTGTCGGCTCGCTCTTCAGCCGGATCGCCGCCGCACTTGCGGTCACTTCGCCGAAACGCAGCGTGCGCCCGGTGGGTCCGTGAGTGAGCACGCTGTTCTTTGCTTCAACTGTTGATACTGGGACGTGCCAATGGCCGGCTGCCGCTGCCCTGAGACGTTCGCGTGCGCTTGCTCCCACTTGCAGGAAAAGTTTCGTCCGATCCGGCAGGGTCGATCGTCCGGCGAACGTGGCCGCGGTTCCTCCGACAGAGGAATACACGTTGTTCTGGCGAAAATCGCGATTAATGGAGATGGATTCAGTCTTCACCCGGTTCCAGTCACACTGCAGCTCTTCCGCGATCGTCATCGCAATCTGAGTCGCAGCACCATTGCCACTCTCGGGAGAGGGCACACGGACCAGCACAGTGTCATCCGGCAAGATCACGATCCAGGGACTCAGCTCGGTGCCTGGCGGGGCATCCGGCGGCCTCGGCTTGCGCTCAACGCGATCCGCTTCGGCAGCCAGGATGCAGATGCCCATTCCCCCGCTGATGATTGACGTCGCGATCACGAATTCCCGGCGGCTGATCTTTCGAGCCGCGGTCATGATCGTTTGCCGCCTCCGGACGACATCATGTCGGCCGCTTTGTGAATAGCCGCCCGCACCCGAGGGTACGTGCCACAACGGCAGATGTTCGTGATCGAAGCGTCGATGTCTTCGTCCGTGGGTTTAGGTTTCTCCTTTAGCAATGCGGCAGCGGCCATCAACATCCCGGCTTGGCAATAGCCACACTGGGGCACATTCAATTCGATCCACACTCTTTGCAGAGGATGGCTCGAATCGGGTGAGAGCCCTTCGATAGTGGTGATGCGCGCACCAGCCGCCGCTTCCACGGGCACCCGGCACGAGCGGGTGGCCGATCCGTTCAGATGCACCGTGCAGGCGCCGCACATCGCGATACCGCAACCGAACTTGGTGCCCGTCATGCCAAGGTGGTCCCGCAGTACCCACAGGAGCGGGGTTGAAGGATCCAGATCGAGCTGATGTGCCGTGCCGTTGACGTCAAGCCTGATATCCATGCTGCTGCTCCTGTCATGGGCTGACAGTACCGGCGTGCGATCGTCCCGGCGTCCGATCCGACCGGATAGGACTACTTCCCGCTGTCCGGGGGGAATTGCGGCTCCGGGTGTGATAGCTGGGAGTTGCGATACGCGGTGGGCGTGCAGCCGGTATGGTGACGAAACGCCGCGTTGAAAGTGGATTTCGAGTTGAACCCGACTTCCAGGGCAATCTCGATCACCGTCTTTTCAGGCGCCATGACCAGCACCTGCTTCGCTTGCTCTACGCGGTGGACGTTCACGAGATCATAAAAACTGGTGCCCAGGTCCTGGTTGATGACCTGGGAGACGTAATGCGGATTCTCTTTGATCTGCTGACACAGGCCGCGCAGGGTCAATCGGTTGTCACGATACAGCCGCGAGGCATTCATCGCCGCCTGCAGCTTGCGCCGAATCCTCGCGCGCGTGGGCTGATCGAGAGAAGAGCGTGCGTACCGGGGCTCGGCGCCCGCCGAACGCTCCGCGTCCTCGCCGAAGAGATCATCGACCAGCTTGCGCTCTGCCACGCTGAACACCGTGGATTGGCGCATCACAAAGGACAGTGCCCATACGGTTACACCGACCTCCATCCCGGTGAACAGCAGGCCCCAGCCCGTGTCCCTGCCCAGAGTGATGCAATAAAGGGCACGCAGCAGCCCCACGAGCCATTTCGTGACGACGACGAATATGAGAATCCGGAGCGTATTGAGCGTCTTGTGCTCGATGTTGGAGAAGAGCGCCTTGGTGCGGTCGGTGTGGCGGGCAAGAATGCGAACGCATTCCTTCAAGTAGTACGGTACCTGCAACAGGAACAGCGCGATGCACACCAGCATGGTGGTGTGAATGACGAGACTATGCAGCTTCGTCGGGACATAGTTCGGATCCGGATAGCCCAGACCGAGGTGGGTGGTCTGAATCAGCGGGAGCGTCAGGGCTATTCCGGTCGTGACGACGACAAAGTGACCGGCAGGCAGGGAACGAATGGACGGTGTCCGGTCTTCAGTGATTTCTCTTGCGAACAACCAAAGACAGGGCGCCACAAAAAAGGCCAACCCCATCAACGAGCCAAGCCACAACGCCTTGGCGGGCGAAGTGGGGTGCTGCATCAGCCACTCGAGCGCAAACCAGAGCGCTTCGAGCACGAGATAAGCGACGAGATACCTGAACCGTTTACTTGGCCTGGTGTTGTTGCTATTGGCCAATAAGGCACACAGAACACACACGGCGATTGCGGCAGAAAACAGGGAGCTCTGGATGGTACTCATCAAATCCCTCTGCAGCAGCTGGGGGTCCAGCCGTTCTCCGGGTCTTACCCGAAAGACTAACGAATAACGTGTGCCGCCGCTGCTCGTCCGCGGGACCTTGGTCGGTTCTAATCCCCCGCCTTTTTTCATCCGACCCCTAAACTCCCCCGCGCGACCGTGGATATAGGAACGAGAACAGGCCATGCACGCCGGTTATGCGGCGTGCAGCGTGTCCGCCTGTGACACCACCAGCAATAAAGGGACTTAATGTATGGTCGCGGTCGTATCCGGTACGGGTCTGGGTCTTGGAACGTCTTCCCTGTCCATCCTGGGGGGACGGGGCGCGGTCGGCAACGCCAGCCAGGGACGCGGCGGCGAGCAGGTGTATGTCAATTCCGCGACCGGCAATCTCATCATCCAGGACCGGGACGAGTACCTGAGCGGGGTTGGGGCAGGTCTCGCGCTCATTCGCACCTACAACTCTCAAGGTCAGCTCACCGACGATAACGGCGACAACTGGCGTTTGGGTGTGCAAGAGCGCCTGCACACACTGACCGGCACGGTCAACACGGCCGGCAGCACCATTACAAAGGTGTTCGGCGATGGCGCGGAGGTGAGCTATCTCTACGACGCCGCGCAAGGCAGGTACGTCAGCGCTGAAGGCGCCGGTGCGAATGACACCTTGAGTTACGACGCCACGAGCCAGCAATGGACGTGGACGGAAGGGTCAAGCCGCCAGACCGAAGTCTACGACAACGATGGGCGGTTGCTTTCCTCGAGTGACAGCGATGGCAACACCATCCTGTATGGCTACACCGGCGACCTGCTCACGCAGGTGACCGATGCCTCCGGCCAGGTCACCTATCTCGACTACAACGGCAATAACCTCACTCAGATCCGGGTGGTATCCGATGGGCAGACGGAGACGCTCACCCGTTACAGTTACGACGACCAGAACCGCCTGACCCAGGTCACGGTGGATCTCTCGCCGGAAGACAACTCCGTCTCCGACGGCCGCACCTACGTAACCACTTACACTTACGACGGCAGCAGCGTGCGCGTCGCGTCCGTCACACAGAGTGACGGCAGCACTATCAGTTTTACCTACGAGCTGATCGGCGGTCTCTACCACGTCAAGACGTACACCGACGGGGAAGGGCGCATCACCACGCTCAACTACACGAACGGCGGTGGGAGTGGTAGCGCAAGCGCCAACAACGCAGTTCTATCCAACACGGAGACGGTAACCGAGACTGTTACCCTTCCACCGTATTACCTCGTGCAAGTCGGCGACACGTGGAGTTCCATCGCACAGACGCTCTACGGCGATGTGCGAGCGGCTAGCCTTCTGCAGCAAACGCTCGGAAACCCGTCTCTCGTGGCCGGCGCGCACCTCGTCGGTTTCCCCGCCACGCTGTCAATTCCGGGAGCCGTGCAGACGGGCTACGTGCTCCATAATGGTGCCGGCAGCAGCGTCCCGGTCGTGACGAGCACTTTCGACGCGAATGGAAGGCTCATCGAGAGCACACTCGCGGACGGCAGCTCGATCACTTACCAATACGATTCGGCAGGCAATCTCATCGAGCGCCGCCACGGCAGCGTGGTCGAATCCTTTGTCAGTAACGTGCAGGACAGTCATACCGGACTGTCCGGTGCAGCCGGCTCCTGGTTCAATTACTCCATCAACGTTCCGGCCGGCACTACGGAGCTGCGAGTCACGACGAGGGGCGGTCCCGGAGACGCGGACCTCTACGTGCGCTATGGCGCGACCCCCAATTATAACCAGTGGGACTATCGTCCTTACACCGGCAGCGCCAACGAGGACGTGGTGGTGTCCAACCCGGCGGCGGGCACTTGGTATTTCAGCGTCAACGGGTACACGAGCTACAGCAACCTCACCGTGACGGCGGTGGCCAGTGGCACACCCCAGCTGGCCGGCCAAAGCTACACGGTCCAGAGCGGTGATACGTGGAGTTCGATCGCTCAGGCCCTCTATGGCGGCAGCGAGATCGCTGATGAGCTGCAGCGGGCACTCGGCAATCCAACGCTGACGGCAGGCGCCGTCCTGGCCAACCTGCCGCAGGTCGTGGTGAACGATCGGGTTGAGCCGATGGAGTCTCACCTCGACGACACTGCACTCAACAGCACGACCACAGGGGAACAGCAAGTTTCCGTCACCGTGCCGTCGTACTACGTCGTGGCCTCCGGCGACACCTGGGCCAGCATCGCGCTCGCGGTCTATGGCACTTCCGACGCTCTTGCGGTCGCAGCGCTGCAGAATTCGCTGGGTAATCCCGAACTCACGGTCGGGGCACACCTCACGATGGCGCAGACACTGAGCTGGGGTTCCGGCATGAGTCTGTCGAGCCCGCTGGGGCTGGTTACCACTGTCTTCAACGACGGCCAGGGCCAGTTGATTTCGATCGAGAGTCAGGCTGTCGGCGGAGCGATGCTGAAGACAAACTACGAATACGACGCAGACGGCAACGTCACGCGCATCACCGAGGATCCCAACGGCGCGAACCGCGGCACGGTGATGGAGTACGACAGTAACGGCAACCTCACACTGACCCGCGATGCCGCCGGCAACACGGTGACTCGCACGTACAGCAGCACCAACCAGCTACTCACCGAAACATATTTCGCGATTCCCGATTCGGACGGAGCTGGTAGCGGCCAGCCGGGTGATGCGCTGACTACGCGTTACGTCTACGATTCGGAGGAGCATCTGCGCTTCGTGGTCTCGCCTGAAGGAAGGGTGACAGAGCAGCGCTACGACGCCTCGGGTAACCGCGTGGCGACTCTGCATTACACTGCAGGTCTCTACGACGTCAGCGCACTAACTGCCGCGACAGCATTGAGTGAGTCGCAACTCACCACCTGGGCTGGCACTCAGGATCTCACCCAACTCGAGCGGACGGACTACGCATACGACTTCCGCGGCAACCTGAGCAGCGCGACCGCGTACACAGCCACTGACACCAGCGGTGCAGGCCTGGCCAGCGCCGCGTCGGCAACCCACTTCGTCTACGACCAACGCGGTCAGCTCATCCAGAGTGTCGATGCGCGGGGAGCGGTGACGAGCGATCCGAACGACTACGTCTCAACGTATACGTACGACGGTCTGGGTCGGCTGCTGACGACGACACAGTGGGTGGGGAGCTCGGAAACCCGTACGACGATCAACGGATACAACGACAGCACGCGCACCACAACCGTGACGCTGGCTAATGGCCTGGTGACCACGAGCGCATTCGATCGCGCCGGCCGGCTGCTGACGGTGACGCGCTCGAGTGGTGCCCAGGCTCTGGGCACCACCACCTACGCGTACGACGCCGATGGCCGGCTGCGCATGATCACCGATCCCACCGGCAGCCGGCAGTATTTCCTGTACGACGAAGCCGGACGCAAGACTTTCGCAGTCGATGGCGACGGCACGCTCACGGAATACGTCTATGACCACAGCAGCAACCTGATCGAGACGATCCAATACAGCCGGGGCGTCAACACGGCGCTGCTGACAGACGGGTCCGGCAATCCGCTCGCCACGGTCGACACTCTCCGATTGCGCGCCTCGGCTACCGGGTCGCAGGATCGCGTCGTTCGGGCAGTGTATGACAGTGCCAACCGCCTCGTGTACAGCATTGACGAGGAGGGCGGGGTTACCGAGACACGTTATGACGGCGCCTCGCGAGTCACGCAGACGATTGCTTACGCCAACCGCGTAACGATTCCGCGTACCACGGCCGAAGTGACGATCGCAGCAGTCCAGGCACTGCTGACAAGCTCTACCGATGACCGGCACACTCGCAATTTCTACGATCAGGACGGCAATCTTCTCGGCACTCTTGACGCGGCCGGTTACCTGTCCGAGAACGTGTACGACGGCGCCGGGCGACTCACGCGAACCATCGGCTACGCCACGGCCACACCGTCCGCTCAGCGGGCGACGGGCAATCTGGCAGCGCTGCGTCCGGCGGCGGACCCGGACAATGACACCGTCAGCTACTTCTTCTACGACGGTGAGGGCAGAACAGTCGGCGTGCTGGATGCGGAGGGCTACCTCACCGAGACCGCTTACGACGTCGCCGGCGATGTCTCTCAGGTAATTCGCTACGACGCCCGCCGCACATACACGGCAGGTGCCACACTCGCCAGCTTGCGGCCGGCGTCGCTTGGGCAATCTCAGGTGACCAGTTGGGAGTACGACGGCTCGAGGCGCGTCACGCAGGAGACCAACTACGAAGGCACAATTACCCAGTACCAGTACGACAGCGTTGGCAACCTGATCGCCGCCACTCGCGCCCTCGATACCAGCGATGCCCGGACGACCCGCACCCGATATGACGCGTTGGGACGTGTCATAGCCGAGCTCACTGCGGAGGGCAGCGCGCAGATTACGGCGACCATGACGCCAGCTCAGATCGATGCGGTCTGGGCGCAGTACGCCGTTCAGTACACGTACGATCTTGCGGGGCGTCGCACCTCCATAACGGACCAGAACGGCAACCGGAGCCTGTTCTTTTACGATCAGGACGGACGTGTTCGCTACAGCGTCAATGCGCTCGGCGAGGTCACCGAATCGGTCTACAACGCGCTCAACCAGGTCACGACGAGCATCCGCTACTCGAACCGCATCTCGGTATCGGGCTTGGCCGGCGGAACGGATCTGTCCGCCGTCAGTGCTCGCGTCGCTGCGGCAGCCGACGGTTCAAAAGACAGCGTCACCACCATTGCGTATACGGCTACTGGGCGCGTCGCATCCACGATGACTGCGGAAGGCGGAAAGGTCACGCATACCTACGATGCGTTCGGCGATGAGATCGCGCGTACGGAGGCGACCGACCGTACACACTCTCTTCAGCATCAGTACGCATATGACACGCGCGGTCAGCTCATCCAGACTCGTTGGGACCCTGCCGGGCTGAACACTTCCGAGACGCGCGAATATGACGCATTCGGGCGCCTCGTACGGCTCACTGACGCCAACGGAAATGTCAATCAGACGACGTACGACCGGCTCGGTCGAACCATAGAGACGAGAGATGCGCTGTCGAACGTGCGCTCCACGACGTACGACGCCTTCTCCCGAACGCTCACGACGACCGACGCGCTCAACAACACCACCCAGTACACCTATGACGATGAAGCTCGCAGCATCATCGTGACGACGCCCGAAGGCATCAGCATCACCACCGTCCACAATCGACACGGCCAGACGGTGAGTGTCAGGGATGGACGGGGCAACACGACCCATTACGTCTACGATGCTAACGGCAATCTGACGACGGCTTCCGACGGCCTTGGGGCTCTGGAAGCTCGCACCTATGACCATGCAGGTCGACAGCTCACTACCAGTCGCGGGACCGTCACGAGTTTCACCTACGACGCCGCCAATCGCATTCTCACCCGCACGGTGGACTCCGGCGCGGGCGGCTTGGCTCTGCAGACGCTGTATGCCTATGACGGGCAGGGCCGGGTGACGTCCGTCACCGACCCCAAACTCGCGGTTACGACAACCGAGTACGACCGGGACGGGCACGTTGCGGCGGTCACCGTCGACCCAGATGGCACCGCCCGGTCGCGCACTGAGTTCACCTACGATCGTGCCGGCCATGTCATCACCGTGACGGAAGGGGCGGGGAGCTCAAAGCCGCGGGTAACCCAATATGGGTATGACACGCTCGGGCGGCGCACCAACGAGATCGTCGACCCCAACGGCCTCCATCTGCAGACCGCCTACGAGTACGACGCAAATGGCAACGTCACGCTGAAGAGCGACCCTGCGGGCAACGAAACCACCTATGTCTATGATGCGGACAATCTGCTCCGCTACACGATCGACGCTTTGGGTGACGTCACTGAGACCATCTATGACGCTCAAGGGCGCGTGACCAGCACGCGCCGGTACGCGGAACCCATCACTTCGAATGGTGAAACCCTCACCGTCGAAAATATCCCGGGTCATCTGACGCCGAGCGATTCGGATCGGATCACACAGTTCGTTTACGATCGCGATGGCAGGGAAATCTATGTCATCGACGCGGCCGGTGGGGTGACCGAAAAGAGCTACGACGCCGACGGCAACGTCATTCGACAACGCCTCTACGTAAATCCCATCGCGGCGGCGACATACATCACGACTGCGGAAGTTACTGCGGCGCTCGCGGACGCCGGCAACAACACCGCAACGGTAGCTTCAGACGATCGCGTGCAGTGGACAGCCTACGACTCACGCAATCGCGCCGTCTTCCAGGTCGATGGCCTGGGCGGCGTTATCCAGCGCGAGTACGACGGCAATGGCAACGTGACGACTGTCACGGCCTTTGCCTCATTCGGCCCCACTGGTACTTCCGACCTCGCCACGCTGCAAAGCTGGGCCGACGTCAACGCAGGCAATACCGAGAATCGGACCACTCGCACGTGGTACGACGGCAGCAACCGCGCCGTATTCGTTCTCGATGCGGAGGGGTATCTCAAAGAGACCCGGTACGACGATACTGGACGCGCGACCACCGAGATCGTTTACGCGGCCAAGCCCACCATCCCGTCGGGTGCAACGACAAGCGACCTCGAGAGCCTCGGCAACGGCGTCGTGATCCCGGTCAATACCGCGCGAGATCAGGTCACGACCACTGAGTATGACGCGGCGGGCCGCGTCATCAGAGTGACCGATGCCGCTGGCAAGTTCGAGACCTACTCCTACGATGCGGTTGGCAACAAGACCACCTTCACCAACAAGAAGGGCGCGACCTGGACCTATGAGTACGACGCCAATCGGCGCCTCACGGCCGAGCACAGTCCGGAGGTCAGCCTCACCACAACTTACCTGTCATATTGGTCTGGCTATGGAGGCCCGTACGGCGAGGGGGATGGCAACGGGTCCGAAGGGCAGATGCTCAGCTCCTCCGACGTCGAATCCATCACCAACACGTTCGAATACGACGCTCTCGGAAACGTAAAGACCCGGACCGAGGCGTTGGGCCGGCCGGAAGAGCGTACCACCCGTTACGAGTACGACGCACTTGGCCGGCAGGTGCGAACCATCCTCCCGCAGATGACCGTGTACAACTACAACGGCTATGGGGGTCAATACGGCGCCAGCCGCGACGAGTCGACGATCCAGCCTGAAACAGACGTCACCTACGATGCATTCGGGAATGCGGTAGCGAATAGCGACGTCGCCGGCAATGTCACATTCAAGGTGTACGACGCTCTCGGCCGCGTTAAATACGACGTAGATGCCGAAGGCTACGTCACTGAACACCAGTACGACACGTTCGGAAACGAGACCGCGCTGATCCGCTATGCCGACCGGCTAGATGCAAACCTTGGGGACTTCGACCAATTGTCCCTCCAGGATGTGCAGGACAACCTCATCGTCGACCCCACGATGGACCGCACGATTCAGACGCAATACGATCGTCTCAACCGGGCTGAGCGCGTCACCCAGCCGGCGGCTCTCAATTTCGAGCCCGCCAGTGGAGTTGCGGGGGGACAGACGTTTACCGCCGGTGCGACGTCGGTGAGGCAATACGACGCATTCGGGCAGGTGGTGAAGGAATCCACGCTCGTCAACCCGCTCACCAACTTGTGGGCGGATACTTACGCGTACTACGACCACCGCGGCCTCGAGACTGCGACGGTCGACGCGATGGGCTATCTGACGACGTTCGAGTATGACGAGACCGGCGATCTCACGCGTCAGGTGGAGTACGCGAAGCCGCTCGCAACTGCCAGTTGGAATCTGGAAGGCCACGCGGCGCCCACGACGACGACTCCGGCGAGCTCGCCCGGGGATCCCGCCGGGTATGACCGCGAAAGCGTCTTCGCCTACGACCAATTGAATCGCAAGGTTAGCGAGACACGTGTCGGAGTCGAATATACCCAGGTCTCCGGTCAGAGCACGACCCGGACATTCGGCAATCAGACGACGAGTTTCGGCTACGACGCCGTCGGCAACCAGACGCGCGTGACCGATGCGAGCGGAGCTTCCAGCTACACGTACTATGATGCGCTGGGCCGGCAGATCGCCACGGCCGCGCCGACCCGCGACCGCGGCGACGGCACGCTGCTGACGCCGCTAACCGAGTTTCACCGGGATGCGTTGGGGAACCTCGTCGAGCAGATCAGTTTTGGCGGGGGCGCAGCGTCGGCGACGGAGACAGGCTTTACGGCCGCGGACGACGGCGATCCGGACCGCGTCACACGCATGCAGGTGGACCGATACGGACACATAATGCACACAGTGGACGCGACAGGCGCCAACCGCTATGCGTCCTACAACGCACGCGGGCAGGTCGCTAAGGAATGGACGGCATACGTTGGGTCAACGCCAACGCTAGCGCTAGCGCTAGGGGGCACCGAGTATCCGCGGGCGACGGTCTATTCGTACGACAGGCTCGGTCGCCGCACGGATGCGCGCGAGGGGACGGGTGTAGAAGCGCCGCCACTGGATCGGCGAGCAGAGTACAACGCCTTCGGCGAGGTCGTCGCCCAAGGCGTGAACGGGCTGCAGGAGTATTTTGACTACGATCAGGCGGGACGGATCTGGCGCACCAACAGCGGTGATGGCGTCAACAAGGTCTATCTATACAACCTCGCCGGGCAGAAGACCGCAGAGATCAGAAGTCAGACGCTGGATCTCTCCGACTTCGACGACCCGCAAGAGGTCGCCGCACTGACCACGCAGCGCATGCGCACCGAGATCCGTTACGACCTGTTGGGACAGGTGGTCGAGCAGCGGCTGCCGAGCTTCGTGCAGGCCAATCCGGACAGCGAGCTGCAGCTCATCGGCACGCAGCTGCATGTCGATGACAACGTTGCCGGACCAAGCAACCCGGACGCCGTCTACCGGCTGGTTCCCTCCGGGGACGATTTCGATAACTTCTCCATGCTACCGGAACTCGACCCGGGTGCGACGCCCGCGGACAACGGGGGCTACTACTTCATTCCCCCCACCGCGAGCAATCCGGCCGGCGGATGGGCTCAGGACTCGAGCGCCCATCTCGTGGCAGGCCGCTACATCCATTGGGCTCAGCCGCCGGATTTCGTGGTTTCACTCGCATCGTGGTCGATCACCGCGGTTTTCGAGTACCGGCCGGCGGGAGACAGTAACGCCGCATGGACCCAACTGCAGGTCGTCGCGCTTCCAAACGGAGAACTGGGAGTCAACATCGGGGCCCTGAGCGGCAACTTCGACTACCGCCTGACCTACACGCGCGCCAACCAGTTGACGCCCTATGCGTTGGCAACAGGCACCGTGAACACAGGCTCCGCGACGCCCACCCTCACGGATACTACTGCGGCTACCGTGACCGCCGAGCATCTCAGTCCCACATCCACGGCGGTACAGGTTTCGATAAATTCGCAGATCAAGGATGCGCAGTTCCGCATCGGCGACGTCAGCGGATTCGGAATCGACCAGTTCGTCTACCGCCGCGTCGTGGTCGGCGCGCTGGTGGACTACGTAGTCGATCGGTCAGCGACGGTCGATCAGGGCGGCGGCTACTACCTGACCGCCAGCGGCTACGTTCAGAAGCCAGACTATCAGCCCTCGACCAGCCGTTACATCTACTGGAACGCGCCGGCGGACAACACTCTGACCGCGACCTTTGAATATCGTCCAACGAACGATGCCAGCGCCGGCTGGAGTTCCCTGGATATCGCTTCGCTTGCGAGCAATCGCCTCGGCGTTGCCGTCGGCACACTTGCTGCCGGGCAATACGAATTTCGCGTCAGCTACAACCGCTCCGACGACGGGCAGTCCGTGGCTCTCGGCACCGGCACGTTCCGCATCGATGAAACAAACACCGCAAACCACCTCGACGTAGCTCCCGACGCGGCGGACGATGTCGGGCACGTTGCGCCGATTTCGAGCCGGCCCGCGGGCTCGGAGGATGTGACCGGGGAGATATCCGACACGAGCACAGTCGATCACGTTTCAGCGGGCGAGCTGTATTTCACGGGAACCAACGACGTGTTCGTCAAGTTCCCCTCCATCCAAGGTGCCGTGCGGGTTGAAATCGAATACGCGACGGTTCCGTATCCGCCCGACGACCCGACTTTCCCGAGCGTTTCTCGCACGGTCTCGATCGACCTGGCCAGTGGCTCATCCGCCTCTGCCGGCACACATGTGACCTGGCAGGATCCGGCCGGTATGGCCGGGTCCGGCGGCATCAAACAGATCACGAACATCCGCGTGTATTCGCTGGCGCAGGATGGGTCCGCGACCCTGACGTACGCGACGGATCTGGATTCGGCGCATGCAATCCCAAGTACCTCGCTCTCGTGGAAGGCGCCTTGGGAGAGCGATGTCGTCGCAACGTTCAACGTTCGTCGGGCCGGTACGACAGCCTGGCAGTCATTGCCCATCACTCACGTTGGAAGCGACTTCACCGTCGACACCGCAGCGTTTGGCAACGGGCAATGGGAATACGAGGTGACCTACACTCAGGGCAGCACCCTGAGGGCCAAGGCGACCGGTACGTTCGTGATCACCGGCGGTGGAGTCGCGAACGTCGCTGAAAACCCGGGCACCGGGCCGTACCCGATAGAGCCAGTCGCGCCCGTCAGCGGAACCAACACCGCGCCTGTCGAGCTCACGATTGTCTCGAGCGCGGCGCAGACCGTGACCGGCACCCCGTACGACGTGACGAACGGGGAAACTCACAACAACCACCCGCTGCCCACCGCGTGGAGCGGCAACAATCAGATCGATCTGACGTGGGCGGATGTTGGGACCGGGCCAGTGCGAGTAGAGGTGGAGTACACCTCGGAGCCACGATACAGCTATAACTACGACAACAGCTCGAGCTTTCCGCACTGGAGCGAGACGGCGCAATTCGTGCCGGGACAGGCGACAAGCCGGACGTTCGATCTCAGCGCGGCGGCCACTGGGGCAAGCCTCACGTGGACGGATGTTGCGGACGGACAGGTCGGTGGAGTGAGGTCCGTCGACCGGGTTCGCGTTTACACGCAAGACAGCTCCGGCCAGTGGGTGTTGCGTTATGACCGCGATGCCGCCGCACCGGCCGGCGGGAAGACTCTCTACTGGCCGTCGCCTGACGACAGTGCGATTTCAACGTCGTTCCAGGTTCGCGCACACGGCTCGACGAGCTGGCAGACGTTGAGTGTCAGTACCGACGCCAAAGGCCACCAGTTCGTCAAGCTCGACAGCTTCGCGGACGGCGACTACGACTATCGGATCGTCTACTCGAACGGGACGCAGGTCACAGCGATTGCGACAGGTCTCGTCTCGATTGCCGACTCCGCCACTGCCGCGACTTCGGGAAGCTCCATTCACCTGACCCAAAACAACGTAACGTTTGACCAGGGAACGAACGATTTTGGCACGACACCTGCGGGCGTTCAGCAGATCTCGTGGACCCAGGCACGCGAGGCCGGAGATTCGGTCATCGTGCGTTCCCGACTGGTGGGGCAGACTGACTGGCAGACCCAGACGATTGACACGGCAGGCCCCGATTTCACAGCGACGCTGACCGGCGCTGGCGGCGCTCCGGTCGAATTCGAAATCCAATACATCCGACAGGGAGAATCGACGCCCTACGCCCGCTCGGGCGGTACTCTGAACAAGACCATCGCTGTCGCCACCACGGCCCCAAGGATCGACACGACGCAATCGGCGACGACCACGACCGATCTCGTGCCCATTGAAGGTGTCACAAGCGTTGGAGGCTACGTCAGTTGGTTGACGTCGGCAGACCCGGGAGCCACGGTGCAGTTCCGATATCAGCTCTCGGACGGAACATGGCAGGAGCTGACCGCCTCGCCGGTCGGAACGGGGTTCGGTGTCGACCAGCGCATTCTGCTTCCGGGTACGTATCGTTACGAGATACGTTACACCCGCTCCGGGCAGATGCAGGCGTATGCCTACGCAAGCGGCTCCATGACGATCGGCCGACAGACGGCGGGCAGCGGACTCTCGTTGGTCAACACCACTACTTATGTCAGCACCGTCATCCAGCAGGCCGACCCGGGCATTCCCACGACGCACCAGACGACGGACCGCTGGGGCGACGTGTTGAGCGTCACCGACGCAGCCAACAACACCACGAACTATCAATATAACCAACTCGGCCAGCTGATCGAGACCCTGCAGCCGCAGATGCAGGTGGTCGACACCTCTGGCGGGCACGTGACGACAAGCACGGAGCGGCCCGTCACGGAGAACGATTACGACCTGCTCGGCCGACTGATCGCAACCCGTGACGGCAACGGCCACCTGAACTCCGTCTCATACAACGCCGCTGGCGAGGTCATTAGCGAAACGCACGCGGACGGCGGCGGCCGCGGTTACGTCTACGACGCGTTCGGCAACAAAGTGGAAATCGTCGATGAGCTCGGGTTCCGCACTCGCAACACTTACGACGGCGACGATCGTCTGATCGAGGTGGAGCGCGAGCTGACTCTCGGAGCGCTTGCCAGCGGCGACAGCGCGGCGATCGTCGAGAACTCCTATGAGTACAACAGCGCCGGCCAGCGAACTCGAGAGACCAACGGTGAAGGCGAGTCCATCTATTACGACTATGACCTTCAGGGTAACCTGACCCAACTCCAGACGCAGCGTGGCTTCAGCACCTATTCGTCCTACGACCGCCAGGGCAAGAAGGTCGAAGAGACCAACGCCATCGGCGACTCGCAAACCTGGGATTACGATTATTTCGGGCGGCTGACCGCACACACCGACCTGGGCGGCGTGACCTACCGGTTCGCGTACGACGAGGCAGGCGATCTAACCCGGCAGACCAGTAGCGCCGGTCAGAATCTGGCGTACGAGTACGACGCCGCCGGCCACCTCACGCGCATCATCGATCGAGGAACCCCGACGGATTCCAGCTCGGGACTCACGGCTTCCAATAGGCTCACTGATTACGGTTACGACATCGCCGGCCGGCGGATCGTCGAGCGCACGACGATAGATGGCCGCACGCAGGAGAACACGCGCATCGAGTATGACGCACTCGGCCGTGTCAAGACGCTGCAGGACGCCGATTACCGCGTCACTTACACCTATGACGGTGCCGGCAATCGTACGAGCATCAGCGCCAGCTACTACAACCACACGGGATATCTCGTCTCCGATCTGCAGACCCAGAACCTCTGGTACACATACGACACGATGAATCGGGTGCTCGTGAGCCAGGGCGTGAATACGAATGGGTCAATCGGCATCGATGCGACCCAGGGCATCGAGCTGGGCTACGATGTTAAGGGACAGCGGACGAGCGCGCGCACTTACGGAGAGTACATCGGTATCTCCCAAACAACGGATTTCCTCGGTAACGTCACCAGCACGAGTTATCAGAAGGCAACGGGTTTTTACACCGAGCGCTACGGTTATGACGGGCTCGGGAGCCTCCTGTCCACGGACGAAGATGCCTCGGTCACAACGTACGACCCATACGCTGGAGAGAACACATCGAGCACCACGTCACTGCGGCTGGATTCGCGCAGTTACGACAAAGCCTCACGGGAAAGCACGGACCAAAGCTGGTCCCTCGACGGCGCAAACAGCGCCGACACGCTCACCGCGCGCGGACGCACGACCACTTACGATGGGGACGGCCGTGTCAGTCTGCAGGTGACGACGAAGGACGGCAAAACCGAGACGCGGGTCGTGTATGGCGATGCCACCTACGTGCAGGATCAGTATGTTGCTATCAACAAGCCGGGCGCGGGTCTCCTAATTGGCACTAGCAGCGGCAGTGGCGGTAGCACCGCCCCTCTGGGTGCTTCACCTCCATCCCAGGGCGGACAGGTCTTTGTTCCCGCGCATTGGGAAGGCCCAGGATACGATGACGCCGGCGTGCTCCGCGGGTATGAGGTGGAGGTGTATCGGGACGGGGACTATCAATACACCACGACATATAAGCTCAAGTACCGGTCGGGCGACGCCTATCAGCAGACTGAAGAGGACGCGTCGAGCGCCACTACTCGTTCGCACGTGAGCGTGCCCCAATCTGGCTCGACCGTGCGCACGTACAACGTCAATGGCGAGTTGGTGCAGACCACAGACACGCGGGATGCGAGCCAGAACCGCTACTTCGCCAACAACGCCCAGGGGCAGGCGCTCGCCGTCGTCCAGGGGAACTTCGATGGCAAGAGTGGCCGGCTGACTGCGAGCCAGGCATTCGACAACGCGTTGGTTCGCACGGGCAATCAGGTCAAGGGCCAGTACTTCTTCTTCGCCAATGGCCAGATGGTCGGTAGCTTCGGGCAGCTCCAAAGCGGCGACGGCAGCTTCAAGGCGAACTTCGACGTCAACTTCAGCGCGATTTCCGACAGCTATCCGTCTTCGATCCCCTCGCAGGTCATCGTGCAATCGGGCGACACGCTGCGAACGATCGCGGCGCGAGTCTTCGGCGATGCAAACCTCTGGTACGTCATCGCCCAGGAGAACGGCCTCACCGATCCGGACGCGGCGCTGGAGGAGGGCAGCCAGCTGCGCATTCCGAATGACGTCATCGCGCTGTCCAACAACTCGTCGAGCTTCAAGCCGTTCGATGCGAGCCAGGCGCTCGGCGACACGACGCCGACGCAACCTGCCCCGCCAGCTCATAAAGGCTGCGGCATCCTCGGGCAGATTCTCATCGTGGCGGTCGCCATCATAGCGACCATCTACACAGCGGGCGCGGCTGCCAGTGCGCTCGGCGCGGTGGCGACCACCGCGACGGGAGCGACCGCCACGGGTGCGTTCAGCACCGGACTTGCGGTGTTGGGAAGTGGCACGTTGACGGGTGGAGTGCTCGGAGCCACCGCCACCGGCATTGCCGCTGGCGCCATCGGAGGTGCAGTCGGTAGCGCGATCTCGCAGGGTGTTGCCAACCTTGCGGACTTGCAGGATGGCTTCGATTGGAACGGTGTAGCCCTCGGGGCGATCGGCGGCGGAGTTTCCGCCGGTCTCGGCGGCACCCCCCTGGCCAAGATCGGCGGGCTGCGCGGAGCCGCCGAGAATGCGGCCGTCAGCAGTGCGCTCACTCAGGGAATTGGTGTTCTCACGGGCGTGCAACACAGCTTCAGCTGGCGCGACGTGGCGATATCGACGGTGGCTGCTTCGGTTGCCTACACCGCGGATAATTACGTGGAGGGCATCGTGCCGCGTTCGGTGGCCGAGTTCACGGGGCGTGTGGCAGCAGGAATCACCGGCTCGCTGGTGCGCGGGGCATTCGCAGGAAAGATCGATACGCGCAGTATCCTCGCGGATGCATTCGGAAATGCCATCGGAAATTCGATCGTAGACGGAATCGCCTCCACGCAAACAGCCCCCCTTTCAACACAGGACCTTCTTTCCGTGCGCGCGGAGAAGGAAATGAGTGACGCAACGCGCAGATTGCTGGGCGGAAGCTCCGCAGCTCTCGATGGTAAGGGCGTGCCGGTCGATCCATGGGACCTGCTGCGCAAGAATCCGGACTTCCAGACGGCACTTGACAAGCTTGGCGGCGACGTTTCCGTGCTCTATGACACGTCGATCTGGACACTGCTGAGTAAGGCCGAAGCCGGAACGGGAGCCAACCTGCGATTCGATTCAGATTCCGGCAGGGTCGCACTCGAGCGCGGCGAGGTATCGGCTTTGTCAGAAGCGCTGACGCTCGCAGATCCGGGCGTTACAAGCACGTCCGACGACAACCCCATCGCTATCGCAATTCGCAGCGGAGCATCCGTTGATGAGGTCAGTGCAAAAGTAAGTGAGCATTTGGGACGCTTCGTTACGCCGGACGACATCAGCCAACTGACCGCCCAACTGGATGTAGTCGACGGGCGCGTCACGCACAGTCAGTTCCTCAGTCTCAAGCCATTGCAGACTGAGGTGATGTGGCGCGGATTACTGCACATCTATACAAATCCCCAGTACATCGAGCGGCTCACCGCCCTCGATCAGGCAGAGGCGCGGTTTACGAGCTTCGGTGCCGATACCCCCGGCGACTATCGCGTTCAAGACAGTCTGTACAACGACGTGCAGGCGAAGCAGAACGCCGTCAACAACACGGTGCAGCGGCTGAGCACCGAGCTCAAAGAGGGCGGCTACATCCCCGCGCGCGTGCTCAAGAGCAAGGAGTACGGAAGGTACGTTGATTGGATGGGCACTGCCATGATGATGGCCGTGCCGGTCGGGCCAGCGCTCGAGGGGGCTGCCCTGGCAATCGCGCGAGTCACCTTGGCGGAGCGGCTGATTGGTCTCGCCAGCCGCGGATTCCTGACTTCGGTCGAGAGAGGCTCAGCGGCCAGTGCTCGAGAGTTGCTCGGGCTGGCGCGCACCGAAGTTGCCCTGGGAGTACAGCTGGAGAAGAGCAGTGTACTGGGCGTGGACGCGGTCATTCCGAATGGGCCAAGCATTCAACTGAAGGGACCCTTCCTCAAAGAGGATTTGTCGGGCGTGCTCACGCACGATCAACAAGTGGCTGCCATCGCCAGCGTGACCAGACGAGCGAGCCTGAACACGGCTTATGACAGGCTGGTCGTCGATACTCTCGGGCTTTCACCCCAGAACTACGAGCTTCTGTTAGGAGAGCTTGCCAAGTTGCCAAAACCGCCGGTGGTGATACGCTAGCCTGTCATGGCACATAGCTCGTTCATATTCGCAAGCGAGGCTCTCGACATCCGGGATGACCTTCTGGGCTCGATGCTCAGGCGGCTGCGCAGCTACGCGAGCCGGAGTGCGCCGGCAGATACCTGGCTGCGTTCGGCCGTTGACGGTTGGCTCGAGAACTTCGAGGTCATGCCGCCCGGAATCAAGAATATTGAGTTGCAGGATTGGTTGACGACGGATCAGCGCCGGGCGGAGTTCCTCAATGCGCTCGAGTGGGTGCGCGAGGATCTGCTGCAGGGAAGCGCAGCCGGCGCCGTTGATCTGAGTGAGGTGCCCTTCGAAGAGACCTTCCTGAAATTGCGGAGTCTCATTGAGCGGGGAGGACGTTGAGCCGGCTTGCAGACCCCGCTGCATGCCAACACCTGTGGGTCGGACCTCAGAAGATCGGTGCTGCTGACCCGCCAGCGTCCCATCGCACATAGCTCATTCATATTCGGCAAGCAAGGCTCTGTGCCTCCGGGATGATTTCTGGGCTCGGTTGTGCGCAGCGCGGACCGGAACGGCAATCAGCTCGTATACAATCCGGTCACCCGGACATGCCTGGGCCCAAGCTTCTCGATTGACTATGTGGAGCGGCTGCGCAACGCTGCAGAGGGCAAAAAGTGGATTCTGATCGGGCGACACAATTGGCTGCGTCGTATCTGCAGCGCAAGCGCATCGGTTTCAGTAAACCCGCCCGTGCCGAGAAAATCGACAGCACCACGATTGAAGTTATCTTTGTGGCCCCTGGTGCGCTGGATCCGAATATGGTCGTAGACCCTCCCGACGTAAGGGTGCGCGTCAACATCGACACTCAGGAAATGGAGTTGGTTCCGCAGATGTAGTGCGCTACCGCTCACTTGGCGGAGTACCCTACAGCTGATGGAGCCAAATTTGGTTCGGTAGGCGAAAGTTATGAGGCAGACATTCTATTTTTTGATTGAGCCAAAGCCTGTGCTCTTGGGAAGACTTCCCAAGAGCAGTAAGTGCTGCCTGCAAAACCTGTCAGACCCCATTCTGTGGTCCGGTGAAAGGTATGACAAAAGTCCCCTATTGACTGACGAAATGGCAGTCATGGTGAAACTATTGTTCCTGGATGAAATTCGCCGCGATCGCTCGATTGATGAAGTGTTCCCCGAAGTGTTTCCGGGATTTGTCGCGTCGGAAAAGTACTTTGATGACTTGTGGACTGTGCGTTGCCTCACCCTTGATTACACCATGCGAGAAGCTATCGGCGATGCCGTGGCGGGTGGAACCATCCAATCGTTGATTTCTTCAGCGTCTGATAACGTGAAAACGATGCTATCCGTCTACGCCGGCCAACCGGTCTCATAAATTGGTTGCAGGCGCAGAACATTTGCAGCACGGCCGCGAGGCGTGGAACGTTTGTTCTGGTAGCGCTGGATCGCAGAGCACGGTCATGACGGGCTGCTTCAATCCGGTCACGCGGACATGGAGCAAATTGTGAGCTTTGAGCTGGATTGGGCGGCGCCCATTCTTCCCGGACGTTCCTCGATGGGGCTCGTTCTGGGCGCTCCGAAACACGAAGTACTGGAAGCCTTGCTCAGCCATTCGCTGGGAGAAGGATCGGACCTCATCGTATTCCGGAACTCTCCCAAGTTACGGGTAGACACCAGCGAAGAGGGTGTTATCTATTTGAAGGCCGCTGAAATCAAACTCGTCAACTATTCCTGGCAGAATGAAGTCTCGAGATTGATTGTCAAGGCTGACAGACTTTTCAGCATCATCGTCCAGGATCTTCCCGGTGAGGAGTCGTTCCTGTATCGAGGTTTATTGTTCGGAAAAGTGGGCCTGGGATCTGAGGTCGCGGACCTGCTTGAGTTCTGCGATCTCGAATTCGATGACGCCGACGAGTGGTTCTACCCGCCAGGCAATGCGAGTGGATTCGTGGTGGCAGGCGAAGGATCGTGCGATCTGTCTGCCAATCCACGGCAGCGCATCACTTTTATCAGAGTATTTTCCGAGCGCGGCAACACCAGCGGCAACGCTGCGCCCTGAAAAAATTCCGGCGCCGAAGTGCGTGTCAGCCCAATATCCCAGCTTGCCTCGTCCCGTCAGCCCCCGCAACGGTTACATTGGCGACGAGATAGATCGGCGCGATAAGAACCTGGGTATCTCGTATGTCGATGACCCGTGATTTGCAGGTAATGATGCGGAGGTTTTTCGTGAAGCCAAAAAAGGTGGCGCGATGCAGCCGATAAGGGTGCCCGACGTATCTCTACAGCGGCAGCTCGCCAGGGCTACGGCTACGCGGGCCTCAAGCGACACAATTCACTCGATAACTGCTGACCTGCAAAGAGCACTCCGCATGCGTGGTCCGCAATAGAGCCGCTTCATCATATGCAGATCAGACTAACAATATTGCCGGTAGTCTTGCTCCTATTCGGAAATGCTGCTGCCCATGGACCGTCCAAAGAGGTGCAAACGATGTCCATCGGCGCGCGTGCGGGCGATAATGAGCGTAAGATTCAACAGTTTGTCGTAAATGTGGCACAGTGGGATCTTCGGGATCTCAGGAATATTGAGGGGTCGATACAGGGAAAATGGCAACTCGCGCCATCGTCACGCGATCGATCCGTAGGCTGGATCATGCATGAGACGAAAGTCGTTGAAAAACCAGAATGGCTGCAAAGTGCATATCTCCTTGCGTACGCGGAGGCGGATGCTCAGGGCAAGAATGACGTCAGGGTAGTGGCGTCCCGGCTGATTATCGAAGTTCGTGATGATGTATGTTTTTCAGGGACCGCCGTGCAGAGAAAATACGATCGCGGCACACCATCGGAAAAAATCGCCGCTCAACCTCGGGATGGTGTTGGATCGGTGTCGTTACTTTCAATCGCGGGTCGCAACGTAGATCTACGGTATAGGTCCGATAATGGCTGCGTCTGGCAAGTCACATTTTACGACCGGCGCGCGGACGCCCGATAGTGAAACGGATATTCGCACTTCTTTGCCCTTCGAGTTGGTAGGTCCCGATCCGGCTCTCAGGCTCTACGACCGAGTACAAAAAGGGGTCGCCGCGGTCGGGCCTTGGGAGTTCCACACAGGGTTTTCCCGGGATCTGAGAACGATCGAGAAATTCAGGACGGATGGCCTATGATTTCTGCAGGCAAAAGACAGCGGGTAATCGATGTGTTGGCGGGTAACAAGAGCGGCCTGTACACGGATGGAGAGGTCATCTCCATCTGCATGGAACTGATGGACAATGAGGACGAGCGATTGGGCGTTTGGCAGGACCTGCCGAAATGGGTTGCTGAGCGAATCGTCTCACGCCTCAAAGCTTTTGCTGATACGGATGAAATAGTTACCTTTGGAAGCGCTTCCCCGACAGAGGCGAAAGCCCGGATACTGAACTTGAAGGCGTGGTTAGTCTCCAGGAACGGGGTGTAGCGCGAGCGCGCCGCCGACTGTTTCTGCGATCATTGCTCCATTCAAATTCGGGAAGTAGCGGAAACCATGTCGGGCTTGGAAAGACAGTACGAGGTCTTTTTGTCAGACAAGGTGGCGAACTACGACCTGGTAATGGGCGAGATCGTGGACTCGCCACGCCCACAATCCTTCACGGCACGAGTCAAGCGGGTATATGCAGCGCGTAAAGGAGTTGATGCTGCATCACTTGGGTCGCAGATCGAGTTTGTGGGCTGTCCTGCGCATTGGGGACAAGTACCTCTGGCGGTGGGCGACACGGCGCTGGTCTTCCTCGGGTTGACCTCGGGCCGTCTGTACGAGGATGCGTGGCATGGCCATATGGTCGTGGAACAAATCGATAGTGAGGCTTACGCAATCTATCCGCATCGGCAGTTGTGGCTGAGCGCGGATGTTCCCACGGTGATTCGGGATTGCTCGCGGCAAGACCCAAAGCGGCCCTATGCTTCGGCGGTGCGCCTGGATGTCATTGAGACCTACCTGTTGGACCTGATCGAGCAGACACATCGCGGAGCTACATGAGCGAAAGAAAACGATCAAGCGACGGACTGGTTTAATCAACATCATGGGGCAGACATACTATTTTTTGATTGAGCCCAAGCCCGAGCTGTTGGGAAGACTTCCCAACAGCAGTAAGTGCTTCCTGCAGGACTTGTCAGACCCCGTTCTGTGGTCAGGTGAAAGGTATGACAAAAGTCCCTTATTGCCTGACGAAATGGCAGTCATGGTGAAACTATTGTTCCTGGATGACATTCGCGGCGATCGCTCGATCGATGAGGCGTTCCCCGAAGTATTTCCAGGATTTGTTGTATCTGAAAAGTATTTCGATGACTTGTGGACTCTGCGTTGCCTCACCCTTGATTACACGATGCGGGAAGCTATCGGCGATGCAGTGTCACGTGGAAGCATCCAATCGTTGATTTCTTCAACGTCTGGTAACGTGAGAACGATGCTATCCGCCTACGCCAACCAGAAGGTCCGATAACTTGGGTCGATTTCCGACCCGATGGCACCCTGGAGCGGGTGTCGGCGACAGTACAGCATTACACCAAAAGGTAATCCGCACTGTTCAGGACTGTCACCATTTACCCGAGCAAGTAGCATGCAGGACTACCCTTTGATCGGTTCAGTTCTGGCTGGCATGTTCAGCTCCTCTGTCGGCTATTCCGAGGAGCAGGCGTTGGCGGCATTGAGCCGGGATCTGAGAACGATCGAGAACTTCAGGACCGGCTTTCAGGAAGAGCTGCGCCGGGCTTTTCACGACAACACGCTCTCATGGTCCGAACTGCTGGAAGAACACGATGTTGCATTCTTCGAGGATGAGGCTGCGGCCAAACGGTACGCGCAGAAGATGCTGTGGGACCCAACTTTCCCAAACTCGCAGCCATAAATAACGCCCGGCTCTCGATGCTCTTACGGAACCCAGCGTCAACCAACTCCGAATAGTGTTGATCGAAGCCGTAGCTGGCCCGCCAATCAACGCCGACACACTGGCGTCAGAATCCGACCCGGTACTCCGATCCCTGCTCGCTGGGTCGAGGGAGATAGAACCCTTACCCGGGTGCCGGCGGTTCGAGTTGTTTTGGAGGACCTATATCGGATACAGCGTCGTCAACGAGAGCTACTCCAATGGCGAGCCCAAAACATCAATCGCGGTTGGTGATCGACGCCGTTTCGCCGAATACTCCAGCTCTCAATATCTCGATTATCTGGCCAGAGCCTCGTTCGCCTCCAAAGACTACCCAGGTACGTACAGGCATTGGGCAGTCTACTGTCAGGATCACACTGTTGATATCGCCTCACAAGTCGATCCCGAAATCCGAGAGATAGGGCCGGCGTGATTATCGGCGGCTCCGAATACGACCCGGGCTTCTCTAGGGGCCGTTTACGGCGCAGACGCGCTGATGGTCACCCGGGCGGAGTGCTCTTCAACGCCCCCCTGCCGAGGTGCTTGTCGAAGAATTGGACGATGATGTCATTGGCATCCTTGGCCTCCGGCAGATCGTCAAGAATGAACGAATGCCACAGACCGTCCCAGACGCGCAAGTCGGATTCGACACCGGCTTTCGCCAGCTGGTTATGACTGTATATTGCGGCGCTCATAGCCATGTCGCGGGTTGCCGTGACGAACAGGACCGGCGGGAATTTGGCCAACAGATCCGGATGACTCGCCGGGTACAGCGTCGGGTCGGTCGTGTCGATGTCTTTCGCATAGCTCATCAGATGCATGATTCCGGTCGTCGGGTTCGACGGCAGAAACCGCGCCGTATACATTGAGTCGCCGCCCCAGTCGGCCAATCCGGCGCAGAACACGCCTATGGCTCCTGGTCGCGGCAGTTGGTGGGTGATGATCCAGGCCGTGGCTTGGCCCGCCAATACGCCGCCGGCGGAACAACCATAGAGTCCGATGTTCTCAGGCGCGTAGTTCTTCAGCAATTCACGATAGACCGCCGTCACATCCTCGCTTGCTGCGGGAAATTTCGCCTCGGGGGCCTCGCGATAGTCGACCGTAATGACCTTGATCCTGCCGGTGCCCGCGATCGGCATTGCTTCGACCAGGCCGTCGGGACACTTGCCGATGAATCCGCCACCGTGCATGTTGATCAAGACGCGATTCCGATTGCGCTCAGCAATACCGCTCCTGGGCGTCACCACATCGGTGGGCACGCCGCCGAGGGTCTTGTGCTCGATGATGGCTGGATACTGCTTGTTGAGCCGCCCCTCGATGATCTGTTTGGAATGAGCGGCACAGGATGCCTGGAGGTCTCCTGACTCAACTTGCGCGTTGGGATCACCGCTGGGGGCGGTAAATCCATTTAAACCCCACGCATCATGAGTCATGATCACTTCTTTCGCGCGCGGGGTCAGGTAGCCGGACAGCGGTACGGTCATTGCGGGCACAGGCGTTGATCCAGTGGTGGCCGGCGCGTCCGCGCCAAGTGCACCGGGTGACCACATCAGCAGCGGCAGTGCGAGCATGAGAAGCGCCGTTCGGAGCGTTTCTGACTCCCGCTGTCGCGCGGCGTTGAGGCGCTCGCACGGGACAGCAAACGCAGCGAAACCGTCCGGTAGAGAATTGGTAGTGCTGTCGTCACTTCGGCGCATGGTCTAACTACCTCTTTGCGACAGCCAAGCGGCCATTGCTGCGTCTTTGGTTGCAACGGCTTGCTTCCAGCCTGGCAGCGTCGCAAGCCCTTTGTACCAGCGAACGATTTCGGGGAACTCCCCGACGGGAAGCTGCAGGCGCTGGGCGGTTGGCACGAGCGCCCCGATGGAAAAGTCGCCGATCGTGAGCCGTTCTCCAATCAGCCAGGTCCTGCCTTTCAGCGTGTCGTTGAGCACAGCGGCGAAACGGCCGAAGTTCTGCTCACCGCGCGCGATGAAGGCTGGGTCCGGGGGAACGGTGCCGAGCACGGCTTTCGAGGATTTCTCATAAGCGACCATTCCCACTGACTCGGCGTCCCAATGCGCGCTTTGCCACGCCAGCCAGCGTAGAACGTCCGCTTGACCCTTCAGATCGGGCGGCCAGAGGCCTCTGTCCGGGCACTTGGCCGCCATATAAAACAGAATGGCGTTCGACTCCCAAAGCACGAAGCCGTCGTCCTC
>Ga0307511_10000449_pt1 | contig 44264 bp, 29 predicted proteins | sample 13_EM_MG_FD_200266 | JGI IMG/M metagenome (GOLD analysis project Ga0307511, IMG submission 200266) | Populus trichocarpa ectomycorrhiza microbial communities from riparian zone in the Pacific Northwest, United States - 13_EM | ecosystem: Host-associated > Plants > Roots > Unclassified | place... | reverse complement strand
ACCGGAGCGTTTGTAGAGCGGGCCCGTTCCGATTCGCGCCAAGGACGTACATCCGACGTCCAACACCTGCATCCACGCCGCCACGCAGGCGTATCGCCCCCAACGAACGCACCAACATCAGCCAAGCTGGTCGGATCAGCCAGCTCAGCCACGCCTGACGGATCGGCCAGATCTGCGAGACCGAGCACATTAGCCTCGTCAGCCACGCCACCCGCGCAGGACCGATCAGCGGCGACCGCCATTGCGCATCCGTCCAATGGGAGGCCGGCTCACGAAGTAACCGAAGAATTCGCGCTGGAAGAGATCGTGAGACGCCAGACAGGGTCCATTCTGACCTCACAGCTCGGCAGCAATAAAGTCCGCACCACTCTCACCGACACCCCGGCCCTCGCGCGCCGCCGCGAAAGCCTCAGCGCACTGTCCGGTGTACCCAACGCACCCCCAGGCGCCTCTGCGCCGCACGTCCATTTCGATCGGCTCGAATTCGCAGAACATCTGCGCACCGCCCTCATCGAAGACGCGCGCCGCCACGGCATCGAGATCTGACCATGACTCAACCAATGCTCGACGATCTCGAACTACCCCTGGTCCAGACAATCACCACACAGGACCAACGAATGTTGAGCGAACTGAAGCCGCCCGGCATGGCCGGAAGCCTGCTGCAGAACCTGGGCCGCCGGCCCTTGCGAGTCGTGATATCCGGCGTCGCGGCTGGTCCGGACGCGCTGGCAGCTATACAGAAGCTCGATGACAAGTTTCGCGCCGGCGACCCAGTGCCATTCGTGGCGGACATCGTGACCGATGCGGACCTGCAGCAAGTGCTGATCGAGGACCTGCAGATCAAGGACCTGGCAGGCAAACCGGACCGCCGCGCCTACGTGGTCACGCTCCGCGAATTCATCAAACCGGTCAACCCGGAACCGGTTGCAGCGCCCGACTCCGACATCCTCGCAGATGCCGCCGGCCGCCTGGACGGTGTAGTAGGAAACATCGGCGCCATCCAGGCCCTGGCCACCGGCCTCGAGCGCTTCGTACCCCAATTCTCCGACCTGCTGGGGCGACTGCAGGCCGCTGGAAAATCACAACCCTAAAGGAGCTCCGCAATGGCTGACAGTTCCAATCTCTACCAGGAAGTGAAGGATGCAATGACGACCTTCAAAAAATTCCTGGACGACAACACCGCCGCATTGAAGCCGGCAATCGCCGCCCTCAAGCCCATCGTGCCGCAGATCGGGGATCTTCTGACCAAGCTCATCGGCCTGATGGGCGAGTTGAAGACGGCGATCACCAACATCGACGTGTCGAACGTCCCGGGCCTGTCGCAGGTATCCGCATTCACCTCCGGGATCGTGGCATTGCTGCAGACGGCAGAATCCCTCCTGCCGCAGGAAAAGGCCGCCATCGATGACGTACTCGGTGCGGCCAGCGTGGTTACCTCACTGCCCTCACTGTCGACTGTGAAACAGGACATCCTGAATCTCATCGACGGCATCGTCAGCGATCTGACATCGCTGAACTCGTAAGCAATGGCGCGGCCGATGCTAGACACCCTGGAGCTCCCGCAAGTGCAGAGCATTGTGGGGACCGAAACGGAGGCCCTCGAGCAGCACTCCGTGCCCGGCCTGGAGGGGGATTTCCTCCAGGAGCTGGGGCGGCGCGCCGTGCGCATCGAGCTGACCGGGGTGTTGGCCGGGGATGAAGCAGCGGGCGCGCTGAAGGGGCTGCGCGAAAAGCATCGAGCGGCTGCGCCGGTGTCATTCGTAGCTGACATTGCAACCGCGACGCACGTAGACAAGGTGCTCATCGAGGCGCTGCAGGTCCGTGAGATCGCGGGTCGGCCACAACGCTTCGAGTACGAGATCGCGCTGGTCGAATACACGCCCCCTCCCCCGCCCCAGCACGAAGACCCCATACCGCCTCCACCACCGCCGGATACCAAGACCGGAAAGTTGATTGTGAAGGTGTTTGTCGACGGTCAGCCCGACTTCGATTTCAGTACGACCACCGTCCAGCTGCAAGACAAGCAAGACGATGGCACAACGTCCAAGACCGAGTTGAAAACCCGCAACGGCAACGTGTGGACGAATGATCCTACTACGCCTGGAGACTGCACAGCGGTCGCCACTGTTACCGACCCCCCGCTATCGGGCTCCGCTACGGGCAAGGTGTCGGCAGGACAGACCACCACTCTGGAAATTCACCTGAAGGTCGGGCCACCGATCGCCCACGCCTTCAGCGTGCATTATTGGTTTGATCGGGCCTTCATCGAGCCTTGCCTGCGAAGCGTGCTGCGCGATGTAGCCGACTATGCCCTGGCGCATCCGCAGGAAAAGATTCTGATCGTCGGTCATACCGACTTGACCGGCGGCGACCGGTATAACCAGGCTCTCTCAGAACGCCGCGCACGCGGCGTGTTCGCATATTTGACGGCTGGCCGCGAGCCCGCCGCCTCTGTGGCTGAGTGGAACGCGCTCAGACACAGTGGCGCCGCGGAGATACGGCTGGAAGACAACTGGAGCGTGCGGGAATACCAGCACCTGCTCTCAGGTCTCAACTTCTACTCCGGCCAGATCGACGAACAGCATGGTCCGCTTACTGACGCGGCCGTGCGCAATTTCCAGTCGGATCACAACATCACTGTTGACGGTGTGGTGGGCGACGCAACCTGGACGGCAATGATCAAAGACTACCTGAGCGCAGATGCACTCAGAGTTCCGAAGACACAGTTCCTGCCAAATTGCGCCGGCGATTTCGTAAAGTGGCTTGGAAGCGGTGAAAAGGACCCAGTGCGCAACACAGAGGACGCATGGCGTCCAAATCGCCGCACCGAAATTCTCTTTGTTCGTGCGACTGCGCTTCCCGGCAAAGTCGCACGGCCCGTAACCTTCAACAAGCCAGCTCCTGGCGCCGTGAATGCACAGTGGTGCGCGGGCGGTGATGGCGACCCTGTAGTCATTCTCTCTCGCCCGGACCAGAAGCCCAACACGTTTCTGGTGCAGCCCATCGATCCTGCGACTTTCACTCTCAAGGGTTCGATGACATTCGAGGACGGTACCCCCGCCCAAGGAATCCGCTACGTCCTGACCGCTCCCGATGGCGAGTATCTCGACGGAGAGGTACCGGCAGGTACGAACCGGGGCCGCCCGTTAGCCGGTACCACGGACACCAGCGGTAAGTTCACAGTCAAAAAGCCGACCGGTGTTGGACTGTACATACTCGTCATCAACGGCGACTTCACTGTCCGTCTAAAGAGCTCAGCTGCGAACTCCGGCACGAAACCAACGCTGTGCGCACGATTGGACGGAAGCCAGAACCTGGATGTCGTTCTGTCCAAGGCGGACGGAGTGGACCCCCGCCGCAAGCTCTCCGCTACGATCCACAATCGAAACTTTACGCCGCGTCCAGCGACTGCAGTCGCGATCGATTTTCCCGATGGCAGTAACACCGCCGCGACAACGGACGCAAATGGCCAATTCTCAGTAGCGATGAGCGATGCATTTCCGACCGCGAAATTTCGCTACCAGGCCAGCGACGATCCGAACGATTTCGAATCGCTGGATTATTTCATCGACGTGGGAGACATATCGACTGACGACGGTGTTTCCCGGCGCCTGCACAACATAGGCTTCGAGCCCGAATCCTCGCTACCGAAGGCTATCGCGCAATTCCAGGGCACCCAGGGACTGAACCCCACTGGCACACTGGATGACGCCACGCGCGCGCAGCTCAACAGAGTCTATTCCGGCGACGTACCGCTCATTCCCGTCTTCGACGACACGCCCTCCGGAGACTCTCCGGACGCCCCAACGGACCCGTAGGGGCGCGCATGACGGACGTCACCATCAGACCACCGGCGCAGCCACTCTTCTACGTAACGATTGACGGGACGCGTGCAATCGACTCAGTTGCGTTCGGGCAGCTCTGGCAGGGATTCGGGTGGAAGAACTTGCTGTTTGACTGGCAGGCCGCGCCGGCGGATGCCAATCGCCGCATCGATACGGCGCACCCCACTCTGCCCATCAAGTTCATGAAGGAAAAACAGGGCTTCGGCAAAGGTCAGACGTTCGCTGACATCTGCATCATGCCCGAGGGTGTGGACGGCAGTGGAGTGGACACCGGCAACTGGCCGTCAAAGGACAAGACCCTCAATGTCACGCAACTGAACGCGGCCAACACCTTCATTCAGGACTTCGTGTTTACACCGCGCTGCGACTCAACGGTGGGTGCACAGAAGCTGGGTTCCGGCTCGCGAGTGGCGGACCTCGTATATCTGAGCTCGCACGGAGTGCGCACCGGTGACATGTTCGGAGAGGCGTCCAACGACATCGATGAGGTTGATCCGTTTTTTATCCTCGCCAAGGCCGCGGCCGGCGCGAAGAAATTCGACGGCATCAAGTGGCTCATCCTGTCTAATTGCAACACGCTGGTCACCGAGACACACACCGACTGGCTGACGTTGATGAACGTGAATACGAGCTTTCGCGGCATTCTTGGCTACCACGGCACCTCAGTGGCGGCCGACGCGTCATCGGGAGCCGATGTCGCGTTCATAAAACAGCTGCAGAAAGGCAAGAGCATCAGGGACGCCTGGCGTACTGCGAATACTGCCTGGGGCATGACAAATCGATGGGTCGTCCTATGTCACGACGAAGCCAAGGATGACAACATCCAGGACTGGAACGACGGCAAGCTCAAACCCGTTTCATTCACCCCTTCCAAGGTACTGCTGTTCGACGAAAGCAATTTGAGTGGCATATCGGTTGTAGCGTCCTCAGATCCGTTTACCGTGTTCTGGTCCAAGACTGCCGCCGGCGTCACGACCAAGATCACGCCGAAAAACCGTTACGACACGGGAAACAAGATAAAGAACGGCGATACCGTCACCATCACCATCGCTTCCGCCCCAAAAGCGCCGACCTTCGCCACAGGCACAGTGATCGACGTAACGCTGGTTCTGGTGCGCGAAGACTATGGCCAGACCATAGATCTTTCGCAGATGTTCACAATTACCGGGGTGACCGGCGCGGATCCGAAAGTCACGATTACCAGCGTGGTGAAGGGCCAGAAGGACACGTGGAGGATGACCGTCGTCGGCGCGCCGGCCACTGTCACTCTAGCGGTAACCGCGAAGCGGCTCGGATTCGGCGGCACACATCACAACCTGCCGCTGTGGCTGAAAGGTCAATTTACTCCGCCCGCCGGCGGCGGCAGCGGTGTTCGCAGATTCGACTTCATTCATGACGGGGCGATCTACCTAGCATGACCACCCTGCTTACACCGGCATACAAACTGACACTCGGTAAGCACGTAGCCGATACGACAACCGAGCCGAAGGCCTCGGCTACGACGGACCTCGTTGTCACCCTGGACATGGATTCCCTTCCCGACACCGCCGGCATAGTACTTGGTCAGGTCGGTGGAATCGACGCCGCACTGGAAGACGCAGCTGCCGTTGAGCTGGGCTACGCCGACAACGGAGGTTTTACGCAGGTTTTTGTGGGCCAGGTCGAGACCCTGCAATCGAGCCTGCTCACGCGGCGAATCACGGCAATCAGCAAGGCGCGCGCGCTCTTGAGACTCTTTGTCGACCAGACCTACGAAAGCCAGACTGCGGGGCAGATCGTCAAGGATCTCGCGGGCAAGGCCGGCGTTGATACGGGCACCGTCGAAGATGGCATCAGCTTTCCCAGCTATGTCGTCGACTCCCGCCGAAATGCGCTGGCGCATATCCGTGATCTGGCAGCACTCAGCGGTGTTGATGTGTACGTTGACAGCGACGGCAAATTGGTGTTCCAAGCGTTCACCAGCGGGAACGTCACTCACGATGTCGACTACGCCAAGCAGATCCTTTCGCTGCAAGTCGATCGGCTTGCAGACGCCGACATCACCGTAACCGCCTGGGGCGAGAGTCCAACCGCATCAGCGGGCAGCGATTCTTGGGGCTGGCTCACAAAGGACTTCAAGAAGTCCGCAGGCACGGCGGGCAGCGGCCCTGTTCCAGTGACTCTCGAACGCTCGTCCCTGCGCACCAATAGCGCGGCGAAAACAGCTGCATCGGCAGCCCTGCGAAATACGCAGCGACGGGCAGTGCACGGGAGTGTAGTGATTCCCGGGCGGCCGGAGGTGAAGTTGGGGGATGCAGTGAAGCTGCGAGAAGTTCCACTCGACGGCTTCAACGATTCCTACCAAGTACGGCGCGTTGTACACCGCATCACCAAGGAGCAAGGCTTCACCACGACAGTCGGGTTCGCCGCAATACCGAGCGAGGCACTCGCGTGAGCTCGATTGTCGAAACTATTCAGGAGATCGTGCGTTCGGAACTGCGATCCGTGCGAATAGCTGAGCTCGGTGTCGTCGAGGCTGTTGGCCCGCATAGTGACGGCAGCGACAACGACAACTACGGATGTGATGTCCGACTCAAGAACACCGGACTTTTGTTGAAGCGTGTGCCGATCGCCACGGGCCATGTCGGCTCGGTTGCCATCCCGAATGTAGGCGACCTGGTGCTACTCACTTTCGCCAAGGGTGACGCAAGTCAACCCATCGTGCTGGCACGACTGTACACCGACGATGATCGACCGCCACTGAACAACAGCGACGAGTTGATCATGCACTTGCCTCTGCACGCTGAGGACGACAGCGCCATCAAGACCGCAATCCGGAATATCAAAGACAACAATCCGGCTCGCGAAGTCATCATCGAAATGCCGCCAAAAATCACCGTGCGTGTCACCGACGGCACCGTCCGGGCGACCGCGGGTAAGAGCGAGATGACACTCGACCAACCGGATGACGGCGGGGGCACGGTAACGGTCGTGGCGGGAGGGACCAAGATCACAATGAATCAGGATGGCGACGTCACCCTCGAGTCAAAAGGCGACTTCACCCTCCGTGCAGATGGCGCCGTAGAAATCCAGGCGGGAACGAGTCTGACGCTCAAGGCCGGCACCAGCGCAGAGCTGCAGGCGGGCAGCAGCCTGTCACTGGAAGCTTCCGCCGAAGCCAAGCTCGAAGCCTCGGGCTCACTGACGGTCCAAGGGTCCGCAATCTCCATCAATGGCATCACAAGTTTCGCACCAGGATAACAGCAATGCCCGGACCTCCAGTCTCAATCGGATGCATGGTGATGGTTACACCAGGAGCTACCGGCGCACCCGACAGCGGCGTCATCGTCGGCATCCTCCAGACATGCGTCACAGCCGGAGGCATGCCACTCGCTGTTTCCGGTTCGATCTGTTCGATGATCAATTCACTCACGGGCATCCCATACCCACTGGTTATCGGCCCACTCGGCAGCACGGGTGTTACGGTCGCAGGAATGGGCTTGGTACGCATGGGCGACCAGATTCCGAGCCCGCCCGGAATACTTTCCATTCTCGGCCCCCCCGCCGCGCCGTTCATCTCGGATTCGAGCCCGCCATGAGCGACCCGCACGCCAATCTCGGCGCCGACCTGCGGCTGTTGCTGAATCTGCAAAGCCAGAATGACCGGTTTGGCGGCAGCGACCTGCGCATCGCAGTTCGCCCGCAGACCCAAAATACCGATCTGCAAACGCTCCAGGATGCCGAGAACCTGCAGCAGGCGCTGTTGATGCGATTCCTCACGCGGCAGGGAGAGCTGTCGAAGCTCGGCCATCCTGACTACGGCTGCCGGCTCTACACGCTGATAGGAGAGCTGAACACACCCGTCAATCGCAATCGCGCCAAGTTGTTCGTTCTCGAATCGCTCGGGGCGGAGCCACGTGTGGAACAAGTCATCTCGGTGGATGTCACCGCCGGCGCGCGTGACCGTATCGATATCCGCGTGCTGTTACGTGCAATCGGAAACGATAACCCGCTCAACTTTGTGTTTCCGTTCTTTCTCGGGGGCCTGCGATGAACGTAGACACGCTCGCTCTCACCCGGCGCTCGTATTCCGATCTCGTCGACGACCTGCTCACCGCAGTGGTCGGCGGGGTCGTCAATGAGCCCATTCCATTTGACCTGAAGCAGCTGCGCTACGCGCTTTCACAGCCTGGGACCAGGATTCGCAGCGTGAAGGGCACCATCGCGGATGCAAATGGCAATCCGGTTCCGGAAATGCATCTGTTCCTTCTCAACGTGGACTACACGTTCTCAGCGAGCGACAGCAGCATCGTCTGGCAGCCGAAGGGAACTCAGCCTCTCGATGAGACAACTTTTTACGTCGACTATTTCCGAGCAAACTCCCAATCGCCGCTCACTGACATCAATGTCGGCAGCGTAACGCGTACGTTCACGGAGGCGATCGGCCGGGAGATCGCGACAGTCTACCAAGAGATCTACAACGCCTACTTGTCAGGTTTCGTCGACACCGCGCAGGCTCAGTCGCTCGACTACGTCGTCTCGATACTCGGAGTCGTACGCTACGGCGCGGAATATGCCACGGGTCTCGTAACATTTCTGCGTGACCCGGCAGTCGATGGAAACGTAACGGTCGCGGACGGCACCCAGGTCGCTACCGTCGACCGCAAAGTCTTTGAAACCACAGAGCTGCGGACGCTCCAGAAAGGGCAACAGCGCCTGGACGTTCCGATACGGGCCGTCGGAGCGGCCAAAGGCCCGCTCGGCGTGGTGCCGCCCGGTTCCATAGTGACGCTGGACCCGCCTATCGCCGGCATCGGTCGAGTCACGAACTTTGAAGCGACCGTCCTCGGTGCAGCACCAGAAACAGACGATCAACTGCGCGCGCGCGCCAAGACAGTCCTACAGGGATTGGGCCAAGCCACCCTCGCTGCATTGAGGCGCGTGGTCTTCGACGAGCGTTCGAAAGTCCTCGACGTGCGCGATCCAAACGGAGCGCCGGACAAAAAATCGCCACCGGGTACTGTAGTCCTACTCGTCGACACTGAACCTGCGCGTTTCGACAGCGTAAACGCTAGCGTCCAGGAAACTCGGGCGGCGGGAATTTTGGCGGCCGTTGTCGCGCGCTACGTCTTCATTACGCCGCGTCTGGCTCTGACTTTGACTACGACTTTGACTCCTGCGGGAAAGCTCAAACTCATAGGTCAAATCATCGACGCGCTGCAGGCCTACGTAGACACACTGCAACCTGGAGACCCAGCCGACAGCGCAAGCATGCTTGCCGCGATCAACGCGATCCCCGAGGTGAAAGCGGCCAAGCCACGCTTCCTGGATATCCTCGTCAGCCAGGCAGCCGTGGACGACCCAGGCTCACAACCCCTGGTTAATGCACTGGTCGACGCCGCGCAAGCTGCCGGAAACGATCGAACGACACTCGCTACGGGGATCGCGAACGTCCTCGCAAACGCGACCACATCAACATTCGGCGGGACATCTGAGTCGACACCGCTCCGTAGCCTTACAAAAGGTCCAGGAGGCACAGCCGCGGCAACGGATGAGGAGATCGAGGCCGGGACATTCACTGTAACGCTGCCTGCCCCTGTCGGTGACGACAAGTGGTCCATAGCGCTCGACATGCAGCCCTCAGACGTACAACTCCTCGGAGGGTCGTAATGGCTGCGGCCGCCGATAACATTCTCGCCAATCTACCGCGGCTCTTCGCCCCACTCCCAAGGCCGACGGCAATCTCCGCGTTGGCTGATGCGTTCGGCGGTGAGCTGACGGGCGCCGAGAATTCTCTTGCGGCAGTCATGTTCGCCCATTGGGTGGACTACGCGGACACTGACGCCATCACGCTCACGGATCTCACGTCCATCGCCGCGCTTTATGGACTCGCACCGCGGGACGATGAGTCGATAGAAGGCTTCCGCGCTCACCTGAAACGCCATGTGCGTACCTTCCTCGAAGGTACAGTAACGACGAAGGGGATCCTTCGAGTTGTTGCCGAATCACTGGCGATGGTCATCGCGGACGATGACACCCAACTGGATACATGGTGGAACCGCAAGCCAGCGTCCACCCTGACAACAGTCCAGGCAGCTGGCGACGACGCGGCCACACTGCTACTCGGAATACCATCCGCTTCGGTACGCGGAACCGACGCAAGTTCAGCGGAATTCGCAGGGACCGTTGATCTATCACAAGCGGTCGATTTGACTGGTCACTCCCTCATTCAAGTGGCGGTAGACGGCGGCGCACCGGTTACCGTGGACTTGGCGACCCATTTCAACCCAGCGTCAGCATCCCTCCAGGCAATTGTTACGGCGCTCAGCACCGTGCCGGGGCTCACCGCAGAGGCACGAAATGGCCGCCTGGCGATTCGGTCTCAGACAGCCGGCGCTTCGAGCTCGCTTCAACTGGGGGACATTGCGGGAGACGCATTTCAAGCGCTGTTAGGCGTTTCGCCTCATTTGTACAACGGCACACCGGCAGCTCGGGCGCTGATCACCGGTACAATAGACTTACCCGCCACACAGGACCTGACCACACAACGCTATTTGCGAATCGCGATCGACGGCGTGGCTTATGAAGTTGACTGCGCGGCTAACGGAACACCGGCCGCCATCACGCCAGCCCAAATCGTTCAAGCCATCACGACTCAAGTCGCGGCAGGCGTTGCGTCGCTGCAAGCCAGTCGGCTCGCGCTGTCGTCCCCGACGCTTGGCCTTGCAGGTACTGTCGCCCTCCTCGTGCCGACAACCGGCGATGCGACACGATTGCTTCTTGGCGACATCAGCACCTACGCACGCGGCGCCGACAACGCACAAGCGCGTGTGACTGGAACAGTCGATCTCAGCGGCGGCATCGATCTCAGCCAGCGGTCGGTACTCAAGATCGCCATAGATGCGCTGCCACCCGTTGTTGTGCTCTGCGCGGGCGCGGATCCAAAGAAGACCTTCGCAGGCGAAATCGCTACCGCGATCAACGCTGCCGCTGGGCGTCAGGTGGCTTCTCAGAACGGCCGAGCAGTCACGCTGACGTCGCAACAGAGTGGGCCTGCGGGGGCTGTTCGCTTTCTGGATGCGCCGGCGAACGATGCACTGGATTTGATCTTTGGCCTCGGAACACGAAATGCCGCCGGCTCGGACAGCTCCTCTGCGCGCATCACGGGTACCGCTACTCTCAACTCCAAAGTCAACCTGAGTGCCTTGCAACGATTGAGTATCACGGTTGATGACGGCGCTCCGACCATCGTCAACATGGCGGCAGCGGGCTTGGGCAAAGCCGGCGTCACTGCCGCCGAAATTTCCGCGGCAATCAATACAACGCTCGGGGGTGCCATTGCGTCTACGGATGGAACTTACCTCACCCTCAGCTCCAGTCTGAGCGGGACGCAAAGCGCACTTGCTATCCAGCCAATCGAGACCTCTCGCAGCGAGCCTTTCGTGTCACGCGCTTTCTCGACAGACGAGGCGGCGAACACTGTCCTAGGAATTTTCACTGCATCAGCCGACGGGTCTGATGCCACGCCTGCATCACTTGTCGGCCGGGCCGACCTGCACGACGGACTCGACCTCCGCGTGGCCCACTTCCTGCGGATTGCCGTCGATGGAGGGGCCCCCGTAGACGTCGACTGCGCCCTTGGCATACCGCGTCCACGCGTCGCTCTTCTCAGCGAGATCGTGAACGCGATCAACACACAGCTCAAGCTTCCACGATTCGCCTCAATCAGCGATGGAAGGCTGGTGCTGACATCACCTACCTCCGGAGCCGCGAGCGCCGTAAGCACACTCGCGAACGCGGGAGACGGGACGCTTACAATCTTTGGCCGTGATGTCGGTACGGTGAATGGTACTGACGCGCAGCGTCTTATTTTCACCGGACTCACAGACCTTTCGAAGGGTATTGACCTTAGCGCAGCCAGCCACGTCCGGCTGGCAATTGATGGAGCCGCACCCGTGCAGGTGGACTGTGCGGGCAGCAATCCGGCTCAAACCTCCCCTGCAGAAATTGCGAGTCGAATCAACGGGGCTCTCGGCGGATCTTACGCGACCACGGACGGCACGAACCTCCGCGTCAGCTCCGCACAGACGGGCAGTGCCGCTAGCATCGCCTTTCTGGCACCCGCCGCGAACGACGCGACACACCAAGTATTTGGCATCGACGCCGGGCGAACGTACGTCGGCCGCGACGCGACTCCCGCGATACTCATGAGCTCTCGCGACCTGCAGTCGCCTATCGACTTGACCGCAACGCCCTACATTCGAATTGGCATCGATAACGCCTCACCCATTCTCGTGGACTGCCGAGGTGTCGCTGCGGACAAAACCTCTCTCGATGAGATTGCGGGACGCATCAATGCGGCACTCCCGGCGCCAAAGGCCGCAGCCGCTACGGTAAGTGGTGCACGAGTTGTGGTAACAGCCAAGTCCGCGGGCTCTGCCTCGAGAATTACGTTGACAGTGGCGGGAGATGGCGATGCATCCGCGTTGCTGTTAGGAACGACGACTTCAATCGATGGAAGCGCCGGCTCTGCAGCAACGCTGATCGGCGCTGTGGATCTGCGCTCACCCGTCGATCTCTCGACTCGCCCAGTTCTGCGGATCGCAGTCGACGGAAACCGTCCGCTCGATATTGATGTGTCTGGTGCCGCCCCAGACCGCACACTCGGAGACGAGATTGCGCATGCAATCAACGCAGAACTACCGAGCTCGGCGGCGATTGACGCATCCGGACACCTGGTGCTCCGGTCGCCCACCACGGGAGCCGGTAGCCACATTGAGGTTCAACCCCTACGCGCACTCGAACTAATCGAGTATCAAACGACGCCGATCGCCTTCGGACCGCTCTCATTGAAAACCGGGCAACGCTTCACGCTGAATAATGACGGAGCCACAGACGCGAGTGTCTCATTCTCATTGTCGAGCGAACACGGTCTCGGGGGATTTGATCTGGTCAATTTGACCGCGGGCTATCGTATCCACGTCGAAGCGATTACACCGTCCAACCAAACAATAGCTATCGCTGTATCCAATGGCTGCGTTGCTGCAAAATTGGTTGACTCAGCAGGCGCAGCGACGCCAATTGCCCCATATCACATCGTCGCGACACCGCAGATGCTGACCGCGACCGTTCCCTTCAAGGGGCCGCGCCGGCTGGCGACGCGCAAGCCCGGTGAACGGCCTGCACTCGCGCTCGTCGACGTGCTGGCAAATAACGTAGTGATCCTCGAAAGCAGGTCCACCACTCACTCCGGGCCGAGCGTAACGGTTTCAGAGGCGGACGCCACGGCGGCAAGCTCCGTACCGAGTGCGCCCGCAGGTCCGCTGCTGTTGCTTGGAAGACTGCAAGCCGTGGGCCGTACCGGGACACTGGTCGATTCTACGGGGGCGATGATTGCGAACGTTCGCCCGAGCGGGACAACCTCGTTTGACAACTTCAACGGTCGAATGGTGTGTGCGTCCGGCACATGGTATCCCGGAGCCGCACTCCTGAATGTCGAGACGCTTGCACTGCTGTTTGATATCGAAATTGGCGGCGCCAAGTACTCAGCAGTCACACTGGATCCGCGGACAGGCGCGCGTTGTTTGACGACACAGATTGCGGCAAGTGAAAAGGGGCTCATTCTTGCACGCGACTTCACGCCGTCACGTGCCTTTAACCTGCGACGCGGGCTGTCCGACTGGATGCTCGCGCAATGCAACGATGCGCGCTTCAATTCGGCAGTTTTCAATCACGCCGAATTCTCCGGCGGCGTCTGCAATGAGCCGGGGATCTTTGATTTCAGCCGCTTCAACGCAACGGGCGATGACAGCAGCTCCGGCCGACCAAAGGCCCTCGCAAGGGGGCTGACCCGATTTGCTCCGCTTGCCGATGCCCCACCCATCAGTCTGAGTGCCACCTGGCAAAGTCACCAGCCTGGGGCGTTTGTCGTCAACCTGCCCGCCGATCTTCCGCCACAGTTCGGTGCGCGCTTCAACGACGCACATTTTGGGTCCAAGAATCCGGACAGCGAAACGTTCAAGGGCTTGGTGCTGGATCCACCGAATGACGCGCAGCACGTTGCGACAGTCCTGAGCAAAGACGGCAACGCTTCTGCACTCGTGTATGCGCAGGCGGTCCCCGCCGTGCCGATCGGATGGGAAGGCGAGTCGGTGCCGTTCGGCCAGCCGCGAAGGCGACAGCTGACCGGAGGCAACGCACAGCGGGCTGCCGCGCTGTACCTGCAGGAGCAAGGCGTTCCGGGTGCCGTAGCCATCTTCGCCAGGTCACCCGGTCTGCAGGGAAACGATATTTCGATTTCGGTGCGCTACGCGAATCCCGGTGTTTTCGATATAGACGTCCACTTCGCACCGGCGCGCTTTGAGTGCGCCCGCGCGATTGCATATGCAGGCCGCGTTCTCCCATCGGATGAAGACCTGATTCCTACTGGCGCACCTGTACCCATCGGCGTGATACAGGCGAAGGCGGCCGGAATCCACGCTGCCGTCACACGCGAACGAACTTAACTGAAGGAGCACGGCCATGGCCGATACCGTCGATCCCTACATCAAACACAACCCCGGCGACCTGATAACCGCCGAAGACTGGAACTCGATCCAGGTTGCGACCCGCAACGACATCGCCAGCCAGGTCGCCGCCTCGATCGCGAAGGTCAAGGATGTCGATCACTCCAAGAACTCGGACCAGCTGGGCGGCAAGTCGGTCGACGAGATCTTGAAGTACATCCTGGACCAGGTCATTGCCCAAATACCCAAGAGGACAGGCTATATGAGAATCTTCTGCAACCTGAAGCTGAATACCGACAAAATCCTGGAGCACAAGCTGGGCCAACCCCCGGTGGTGGACCTGTACCAGCTGAACTACTTCCAGGGACTGTGCGCCAAGAGCGACAAGTCGGAGGACTCCCACATCGAGTGGGTACTGTTCTATCTCTACCACGCCGATGAGCGGCGGCTGCGGCTGCCCAACAGGCCCGACGTCATCGACATCGAGACGACGCCCAAGTACCGCATCCCGTGGAAATTCCTGCTCGATCAGCTGAAGGAGGCGAAGCTCCTCAACTTCACCGACGACACGACGCTCGATGATCTCGAGACGGATTTCTGGCAGGCACTGTTCAAGGACCCGAACGATGACTTCGATCCGGACGACTATTGCCATTCACCGTGGTTCGAGAAGTGCTGTGGTGAGAAGCGCAGCGTCGCCGATCTGACCAAGCACGGCGACTTCGATGATATCTACCTCAAAGTGATGCCTCAAAAGACAATCAACTTCCTGAAGGACCCTGACATCCCGGCAATCACACCCGAGCCGACCAACGTGCTCGTGTCCCAGCTCGACAACGACACCATCGCGTTGCACCTGATCGAGGCTGCAGTATATCCGGACGCTTTGTCGCCGAACCCTCAACAACAGGATCCGCAAAAGCTGCAGCTGCCGGGCGATTTCAAGAATCGTCTGCCCCTCATGGTGCTCCTGAAGGTCTAGGAGTAGCGCAAGTGCGGCTGACTGATTCGTACAACGGCGCTGCAGATCCGTTCGAGGGCGAACGGACGATCGTATGGTCGAGCCTGCCGCAGGATGCCGTAGTCACGCAAGCCACCTTGACGGTGGAGCCGCTTCTGCCTCCCGGGCAAAGCACTTTCATCGAGACACTGCGGTTAGGATCAAAGGCTTCGGCGTTCGGCGCCACCCTGACCGCCGTGACCTCGCCGGCTTCCGTCGAAGTCGACTTTCACGCCCGCCGCCGCGGGTATTCGTTCACCGGTATCACGAGCGCCGACGCCCTGGCAGTAGACATCGGTGGCGGCGTTTTCCTTGCGGTCGCGGGGGACGGCACAGTCCCTGCCATTTCTGACTCGACGTATCACGCTGTTGATGCGAACTTACCCGGCATCACAACGGCGCGGCTGCGCTTTCCCGGCGCACAGGCGCCGAATCCGAATGCTGTTTCAATCAACGTTGCTACTCAGCCGTCGAATCTGACACTGCGCTTCGGCAAGCTCCCTCCCTTCTGGTCGAAAGTAGGTGAAATAGCCGTTGCCACGACGACGCCGGACATCACAGATGCCATTCAACGCGCCATGAGTCAGGCACCGCTCGTCAACGGCTACTTCTCTATTCCGCTGATTATTCATTCGGATACGCTGGGGAGAGTCGGCGTCGAGCTCGATGTGACGTACGTAGGCTCAGCGCCAGTTCTCGCGCCCGGACTGCGTGAGGTTGTTCTGCCGTACGATTACGCTACCGTCGCAAAGACGGACTCCAGCGCATTGCAGGCAACGTTACCGAGCGGGGCGCGAGTACTCTCTCCGCAGACTTCACTTCAAGTTCGTGGCGCGTTTGAGCAGTCCCGCGTTGTTGTCGGCCCGACGGGAAACACAACCACGACTGACACAATCGAATGTTCAGCCACACAGGTTCTGGCACAGCCTCTTGTGCCGGGCACAGACCTCGACCTGACCTCGGTAGACGTGTTCGTGGCGGCAGACGGGCCTGCGGCGCGTTTGTCACTCGATATCCGCAGCGACATGGATGGAAAGCCCTCCCAAACTTCGTTGCTCGCGAAGGCGCCTTCGTTCGACGTTTCGGGAAGCGCCAGCGGTGCTTTGCAGTGGGTGACGGTGCCGATCGCCCCGAAAATTCGCATCAATGGCGGCGGAAAGAAGTATTGGCTGGTCTTGCAGGCACTCGATGGCAAAGCACTGTTCGGCATCGACCCCGAGTCCGAACGCAGCCGGATGACTCAGCGTTCCACGGACTGCGGCTTTTCCTGGCGGATTGCCGCTCCTACAGCTTCGGTCCTGATACGTCTGCGGACAGTGCCGGATCGCTTTCAGATGCCAATCGACTTCGTGGCGGGATCGGGACCAAACCAACAGAGAATCTCCCTCCAGGCATATAATGCGCAGGGAAAGATCGACACAGTTCTGGATCGCCCCGAAATCGCAGCCGCTGTCGACTCATACGTCTCGCAAGCGGCGACGCCTGCGTGTGCACGGGGCGAGCGACTGCAAAATCCCAACTTCTTCGACTGGTCCACGGGGGGTTCGGGCTTCGGCGACGACTCGATCCTCGAATTGGCGACGCCCGCGATCGTGGCCGCCGAAGCTTCTTTTGTAGTAGTCGAGACGTTCTTTGACACCGCGGTCGGCACACTCCCGCCAGAGCTCAGAGCGGCAAGCGCATTTACGTACTCCGCCGATGGAACGAGCATCTATGTCACCCTCCCTGTCAACTCCGCAGGAGTGGTAGCGGCGCCGCCCGGGATTCTCGCGCTCGATACTGCGACTCTGTCGCAGACCGCGCTGGCAACAGATCCGCCCTACACCCTGAATACCAGCGCCCTGGCGATAGGTTCAGGTGGGCAGACTCTTTACGCACTGGGCCGAGACGCCAACGCGCCCGGCGCGAATCCAGGTTCGTTCGTCGCCATCGACACCGCCACCGGTCAATTACGTGTCATTGCGGATGGCCTGCAAAGTCCCGCATCCCTCGCCCTGTCTCGAGACGGCAATAGCGCCTATTTCACGGATGCTGACCCGGCCAACGGCACTGCCTCGGTGTTTTCTGTTGACCTCAATACCGGCATACAACGAAGACTGAGCACGATCAATTCGAGCTCACTGGCCGTCACTTTCGACGGTAAGTTGTTAGTAATCACGGACATATCGAACAATAAGGTTCAGGCGCTGGACACCGCGGACGGTTCCGTCGAATGGACGATGTCGCCCGCCGGAGGGGCCACCCCTCTGGCGGTAGCGGCCGCGGCCAACGGATCAGATATTTACCTGGTTAGCAGCGCCGTTGGCGGGGGTCCCACGCTTGCGGCTCTCGACGAGCGCGGTCGTGTGATACAAACTACTCCTCTGAAGCTGGATGTGCCGGAAATCGGTGCGCTCAGCATCGGAGTCAAGCCGCAGGGTGATCGAGTCTATGTGGCCGCCACCGGATGGGCGACCAACAATACGATCGCCATGGATCCGGCCGGCAGCCGTCTGCTGGTTCGAGCGGGCACACAGGTATCGTCGGTGCCGGTTGGAAGTCGACAACCCTCCGCGTGGACATTGACTGCGGGTGCAATAGTCCCTCAATCCCCCGCAGTCGGTGGATCTGGCGTCGAGGCCGTGCTTACCAACGGCTCCATCTCGCAGGTTGTCGCAATTGCCCCACCCTGCTTCCACGATTTCACTGTGCAGGCTGTCGCGCAGTCGAATTCATTCAGGAGAGTCACAGACGTCGACCCCGTCGACGCCGTGGCAGAAGTGCATTGGCTGGACACGGCGGGCACGCTGCTGCGTACCGACTCACTGGCCATTCCGAGCGCAAATCAGCTCGTCACCCAACGGGCACGCTTCACCCCACCTGTGAGTGCCGCACAGACCGAAGTGCGAGTCCGAGTAGCCAGCGGCATCGTCGTTTTGCAAACCGTCTCGCTACAATCCAGTGACGACCTGCTGCAGCAGAACGCCTGGAAATCTGACAAGGCCGCCTCGGCCTTCTTCGCTGCTGGCAGCAAGACAGGAAGTCAGACCTTTCGAAATCCGGGTGCCGCGGATCTTGCCTATACCCAGCGGGTAACACTGACCGAAACGGGCGACTATCAACTAAATTTCCGCGGCAGTGCCGCCGCGTCCGCGACCGCCACACCGCGAATCGAGCTTGCGTACATGGACGCCAACGGTGTTGCCGTTGGATCTACTCAGCAGATCCGCTTCGACGCCTCCAGCTTTTCCAGCCGGCCGGCGCGTGTGTTCATTCCCACCTCGAGTGCCTCCGCAGACGTGCGGATCGTTCTGCCTCCAGCAACGAGTCTCACCGTCGAAGAATTCGAGCTCACGCCGAGGTCCACAACGCCAGTGCCGCTGAGCTTCATTGCTCAGTCGCCAGGTGAACTCCACGTAACAAACGCGCGCGTCGTATATGACCTAAAAGATCCAGTCGGCCCGGCCCCGCCTGCGGGCGGCCTAAGCAAACCAACCCCACCGGACAGCACGCCCGGAGATGCGAGCTGCGGCTGCGACGATGACGAGACCGCCTCAATGAGTGCGACTCGAGCGCCACCCGTGGCACTGCCGCCTCCAGTCCCGAGACAGGTTGGCTTGCGAAAGCCATCCCTTGCCGCCCGGCCGGCGGAGCCGCCAGCAGAGGCCGCCGTGCCGCTCACATCGGTTAAGGGTGTCGGCGCGGCACGCGCCCGTCTCCTGCAGGAGGCCGGCATACTCACCGCCAACGATCTCGCTCGCTCCGTGTCCGAACGAGTTTTGGCTGCATTGGCAAACGCACCCGCCGTAACGCCCGAACTTGCCACTTCTCTCGTCTCCAATGCCGTGACCGCGCTCACCGGCCAGAAACCGGAGGACGAGCCGTGACCTGCGCAGAAGAAGACGTATCTGATCGCACGCAGGCTCTAAAACCTGCTTCCTTGGTCAAAGACCTGATCCCGTCGTTGCGGCGGCTCGACGCGCTGCTCCAACACCTGCTCGCGGAAGTTCGGGCCCATGGCGGAGTGAGCGAGGCTGCACTGCGTGGGATGTACGTCAGCCCGCAAGAAGCAGAGCAACTACTGATTCGTGGGCCCTGCGCGCCTGCGACGGTTGTGCCAATCAAGTTCCAGACCTCGCTCGCTGGGTCATTCGGACTGGCTGGATCATCGGGACTGGCCAGAGCATCGGGATTGGACCTGCTTCAACAAGCGTATGACCTGTCGCCCTTCGAGCTCGATCTGGTTCTGATCGCCCTCGCCCCGGAGCTGGATTTGCGTTACGAACGGCTCTACGGATTCCTCCAGGACGACTCGAGCCGGCGCCGCGCCACCGTGGACCTGGCGCTGAGCCTGCGAACCTCGACGGCCGAAGACAAGATCGCGCGGCTCGCACACTTCAGCCCGGACGCGCCTCTCGTGAGACACGGAATCCTTCAACTCGTACCCGACCCGAACCAAGTGCAACCCCCGCTGCTGGCGCACTATTTGAAGCCCGACCCGCAGATCGTCGCAACTCTGCTCGGTCACCGCGAGTTGGACACCAGGCTCGCGCCCTTCTGCCGCCGTGTGGACCCACGCGGAGTGGCCGACACCGCGCCGCTTCCGGCTGAAATGCAGCAGGCTCTGCTTACCTTGGCACGACGCACCGCCACCGTCGAGAACGGGGGCTCGCCCGCGAACGCCGCCTCCCTCGCAAACGGCGCCTCGCCAGCGAAACCCACCTTGCTCACAAATGGCGCCTCCCCTGCGAATCCCGCCTCACGCGCAAACGGCGCCTCCTCAGCGAATCCCACCTCGCTCGCAAATGCCGCCCGGGCAGCGACTGGCGCCCCGTTCGCAACTGGCCGCCCACTTGCAACTGGCGGTTCTCAGGCGCACCGCGACGGGTTGCGCCTGCAATTTACCGGACCGACCGGCGCCGGAAAGTTTGCGGCCGCCTGCGCGTTGGCCGCGGATGCAGGGTTGTCAGTTCTGCGGGCCGATCTGAATCGAATTGCCACCTGCGAGCTCGACATGCTGCTGCGCGTGCTGGTCCGGGAGGCGTGGCTGAAGCAGTGCCTGCTTTTCATCGAAGGTGTGGATGCCCCGCGGCCAGATGAGACCGTAAGCACGTGCGAAGCCGTGTTTACCGCCCTCGCCCAACATCCCGGCATCGCGATCGTAGCGAGCAACCGTCCACTGCGCTTCACCCTTGAAGGCGCTACGACACCCATCCACATTGCGTTCAAACCACCCGATTTCGCAGTGCGCGCACGCGGGTGGGCGCGGAGCCTGGAGGACCTTGGTGTCACCGCTCCGGAATCAGATATTCGAGCGCTCGCCAGCCGCTTTCGTTTGACGCCCGCCCAGATCGGGCAGGCGGCGGAGGTTGCAGTCAATCGCGCCCGTTGGCGAGCGTTGGTAACGCGCGCACAAAATCGTGTCACAGCATCTGACCTGTTTGCTGCAGCCCGCGAGCAGTCGGGCATCGCGCTCGGGCGGCTTGCCCGAAAGATCGACCCCAAGCAAACCTGGGCCGAAGTGATCGTACCGGCTGAGCAGACCGCACAGTTGCGAGAGATCTGCGACCATGTACGCCTGCGGCAACGGGTCTACGGCGAGTGGGGCTTTGGCCGGAAACTCTCGCTCGGGAAGGGTCTCGTGGTGTTGTTCACGGGACCTCCGGGCACCGGCAAGACCATGGCCGCCGAAGTCATTGCCGGCGAGCTGGGGCTCGACCTGTATCGCATCGATCTGTCCCAGGTCGTGAGCAAGTACATCGGCGACACCGAAAAGAGCCTCGACCGGCTGTTCACCGCAGCTGAAGGCGCCAATGCAATCCTGTTCTTTGATGAAGCGGACTCTCTATTCGGCAAGCGCTCGGAAGTCAAAGATGCCCACGACCGCTACGCCAACATCGAAGTCGGCTACCTCCTGCAGAAAATGGAAGAATATGAAGGGGTGGCGATACTGGCGACCAACCTGCGTCAACACCTCGATGACGCGTTCGTACGCCGTATCCAGTCGATCGTCGAGTTCCCGTTTCCCGATGTGGAACAACGAAAGCAGATCTGGGCGGTGACCTTTCCGCACGAGGCGCCGGTTGGGGACGACGTCGACTTCGGCATTCTGGCCCGTGAAATCAAACTGGCCGGCGGCAGCATCAAGAACATCGCCCTGGCCGCTTCATTTCTGGCCGCAAATGACGGTGGCACCATTCAAATGAAGCACATCGCCCACGCAGCACGCCGCGAGCACCACAAAATCGGCCGCTCATGGGACCGGACGCAACTCAACAGTCCGGCCACAGCCGGTCTGAGCAACGCCGATGATCAATGATCTCAGCGAAACCCTGCGCGCCGTCCTGACTCAATCGGGGCTTCCAGCGGAGCTGAGCGCCGCGGACATTTCATTCGAGCGGCCCGTCGAGACCTTCAAACCGGAGTGGACCACGTTAAATGCCTTTCTCTACGAGCTGCGGGAGAATCATGACCTGCGCTCGAATGGCAACGCCACACTCTCGCTGGCGTGCACCTACCTCATTACCGCGTGGCCATCTGAGTCCACGGAGCCTGCGCTCAGGGAGCAACAGCTTCTCGGACAAGCGTTGCAAGTGCTATCGGGATACCGGGTGATACCCGCAAACTTGCTGAAAGGCTCCCTCGTTGGACGCAGCCCGCCTCCACAGCTGCAGATCTTGCCGCCGGACGCAATAAAAAACTCCTCGGAATTCTGGACGGCTCTGGGTAACAAGTTCCGTTTGTCCTTCAGTGTGACGATCACCATCGCCCTTGCAGTCGAGCATCCGGCAGAAACTCCCGCGTAGCGCCCGTATGCGAACCAAATCTCACACAACACAACCGAAGGCAAAGTGTGCCCGCAATCAGAATGTGGCGCACTCCAGGGAAGGCTCGACCATTCGCCGTATGCAAAATTCGATCGGCAACGAGGCCGTTCAGCGCCTCGTCTCGCCGCCCACGACAAACGACGTTTCGATGTCGCCGGGACAACCACTGCCAGAGGCCGTTCGGCAAGAAATGGAATCGCGGCTGGGCCACAATTTCGCTGACGTTCGCATTCATACGGATTTGGGCGCCGTAAAGTCTGCGGAGGCATTACACGCTAACGCCTACACAATTGGCGCACACATCGCCTTCGGCGCTGGACAGTTCGCACCAAACAGTCAATCAGGCGCGCACCTACTGGCGCATGAGTTGGCGCACGTTGTTCAGCAGAGCCGCGGTGGTATGTCGCCGTCATCGTCTACGGGCGCGCTCGAGGCTGGTGCTGAGCTAGCGGCAGCATCGGTAGTGAGTGGAAGTGGTCCGGTTAGTGTTAGCGGTGCCAGCAGCCCGGGCATTGCACGCCAGCAGGCGATGGGAAAGGAGCGGAAACGGGATAACCTCCCGCAAGTCGGTCCTTCATCGGCGGTCTTAATCGGATACGATGTCAACGGCCAGCCGGTCTACGGAGTGGGTGACGCGACTGCGGCGCCCGCCAATCCCGCTGCAAACGATGTCATAGATGAGGTAACCGTACACGGTACGAGACCGCCGCGGCCGCCAAAAGTGACTTCGTCACCGCCGACCGCTCCAGCAAGAGCCGCTGCGACGCCTGCAGCAGCGCCGCCGAAACCTGACGCAAAAGCCCCGCCGCCGGCGCCTGATCCGCTCACGCAGACCGAATGGGTGTTCGAGACGGACAAGCATTCGCTGATCCCCATGATCAAAAGCTACGACACCGGCAGCGACACTGGCAATTTCGTCGTGAACAAAGTCCTGCTGCCCTGGCGCAATCTCCTGGCAGCCGTCGAGAACATGCCATTCGAGGTTTTGGGGGCCATCGACGATGCGATGCGTCACAGCTCGGCAGCGCCCGAATGGCAGGCGTTCCAGGACATGGCCCCGATCATGGAAGCACCTGCGGCCCTGGCGGAGCTCCCGGAAGCTCTCCTCTGGCTGCGTGGCGTGTTGAGAGCCCGGAAAGCCGAGTCGCTCGTAGAGGCAGCACCCACGCTCGTCGAGGCACCCGCAGAAGCAAAGGCCGCGTACGACATCATTGTGAAAAACGGCCGCCCTGTGATCCGGTTTGGCGAGGAGGCACCCACTCTTGGCTACCGCCCTCCACCGGTCCTGGAGGAGCCGTTTTCATCGCCGATTGCCAACACTCCACCACCGCAAGTTTCACCAGAGGAGTTCGTGAATGTGGATGGTAACGTCTATCCACGACAACTGTCGTTGCACGACATACATCCGGCCGTCCGTGGCCCGGGAAAGGCTCCCATGTACACCAATGCGCGGACCGCGGAGTGGAATAAGCTGATGTTATTCCTGTATGACTTCACTCCACGCGCGGGCGAGACCTACGAGATGAACGGAATTCTCTACAGTTTCGACGCGGAGAAGCGCCTCGTGCGGGTTGCGACCGACAAGCAGATGATGGGGTTGCGTGTGCCGAAGGCTGCGAGCACCTTTCCAAACATGCCGCCCGGATATGACTACGGGCACCTCGGGGCAGTCAAGGCATTCGGCACCAACGACTATCTCATACAGCAGTATGGCGGTTTTCCACAGGAAGCCATTTTCAATCGACAGGGTGCGTGGCGCATTGCAGAGGATGCCATGAACAGCAAAGCCCTGGCGCTGCAGGCAGAGGGGAAACCGTTCGTGAAAGTGGCCGAAGTCCGAAATTTCGTAAACGGAATTCCGTCCGAATGGCGGCTGAGTGTCACCTCAGGCGCGCAGGAGGTTTTCAACTCCGGATGGCTCAAGGCACCGGTGCCAACGCCATAGAGTGTCATAGCGGCGCCGTGGCGCCACGGAGAACGACATGCGACCGCCAAAACAAGGCAGACGAAGCAAAGGCGGCCAACAAACGCCGCATCGAGCTCAGACCCCGGGGCCTGCACAAACGGGCGGCCGCTTACAGCGGACGCTTGGAAACGACGCGACTCGGCGGCTGGTGGAGGCGGGAAATCCCCTTCCGGCAGACGTTCGTGCGCAAATGGAAAAGGGCTTCGGTCATGACTTCGGCGCGGTTCGGGTGCACACGGGTGCCGATGCGGCCATGGCTGCAAAGGCTGCGAACGCCAAGGCCTACACGATCGGCCAACATATTGTCTTCGGAAATGGACACTACGCGCCCGGAACCAACGCAGGAGAACACCTGTTGGCGCATGAGCTGGCGCATGTCGTTCAGCAAAGCAGAGGGGGCGCCGCTCCATCTGCCCAGTCCGATGGCCTACTGGAGGCAGGAGCGGACAATGCGGCCTCCGCGGTGACGCAGGGACAGACCGGTGTCCATGTGAGCGGAGCTGCTGCGGAAGGCATGTCCCGACAACCGGATGACGCGGATGAAGAACGCCGGCGGAAAAGCGATGCCCCGGCAGCCGACGACAACGCTCCGCAGGCAAACCTTCCGCAGACTACGCTCCTCAACGGGCCGTTCTTCGGCGGACACAATCCAATCGGCACTCTAAGCACCGACCTGTTCGGCATTTTCGGCGGTCAGTCGGCAACAGATCCCGCGGTCGGCAGGACCTACATTCCCAGCTTCCAGCTGCAGGTGCGGGACCGGCTGACGGCAACCGGCGAGCTGGGATTTTTCGGGACGCTGGGCGGCACAGTGCCAGCCTCGAATCCGGGTGCTGCAACGGGTTCGGGTGCGCTCGGCCTCTCCTGGCACGGAGGCCCCGAGAGCCCGGGCACGACAGATCGATATACCTTCGGACTGGGTTACTTCCTCACACTCGGGCAGTACTGGGGACAGGAACCGCCGACACCCGGCGCGGCACCCGCGCCGCGCGGCTGGAGTTTCAACCCGGTCCTCAATGCAATGTTGTCTCTCGGCTGGGCCCGCGAGGGCCACGGTGAATTCGATCTCGTCTTCGGCGGGGGGATCGGACGTTGGGGACAAGTCAACGGCGTACCCGTTGGAGCCGCGTTCTCCCCCTATGTTGGCGTCAGCTACACCGGAAATCTGACAGACAACGATACACTCACTGTCGAAGGCTCCATCGGCACCAACCTCGGCCTTGCAGGCCGATTCGATGACGGCCACGGCTTCCCGGCATCCCTGGCCGTCGCCGGCGGAATTGCCTACCAACACCTGTGGGGCGATTGGGGATTCGGCATCGAACCCTGGGTCTTCGCCGAGCCAGCCTCGACCGTCTCGACTCCCGCCGCGCCGGGACTACCGGCCGGACGCGACTCCAACTTTGGGCTCGGCCTGCGATTCAATCTCACCGCCATCAATCCGCGCCGCAAGAACATCCCCGAGGACCGTTAGCCGTGATTCCATCGCATTCATGAGCGGACCGCGAGAAAGCACCGCCATTAGTAAGAAATTTGCAGAAACGACGACTGCAGAAGCGCTAGCTTGGAGGGCAGTAGACAGGAAGGAAAGAATCGCATGCCAGAGATCAACTTTTCCGATTACGTGGCGATCTGCGAAACCAAGGCCCGCTATTGCCGGACCCTCGATAGCAAGGATTGGGCGGGGTACGCCGATGTCTTTACCGAGGACCTGCTGCTCGATACCGAGCCGGCCGGAGGATACAAGGTACATGGCCGCGACGAGGCGCTTCGGCTGGTCCGCCGGTCCGTAGAGCAAGCCAAAACCGCGCATCAGGTCCATTCGCCGGAGATCAAGTTTCACGGCAACAGCGCGGACGTCATCTGGGCGATGCAGGATCGCGTCGTGTGGCCCGACGACAGAGCCAAGCAGATGGGGAATCGTGGCCACACCGGCTACGGGCAGTATCACGAACACTACATTCGGTGCGCCGACGGTAAGTGGCGCATTCAGCGGCAGCAGCTGACACGGTTCCACGTGGACGTCCATCAATGACTCAGAATTTCTGGAGCGGCACGGCCGTCGTCACCGGCGCCGGTTCTGGCCTCGGCGCTGCTATGGCCGAACGTTTCGCCGCCGAGGGCATGGCCGTCATGGTACTGGACATAGACGGCGAACGCGCCGAGCAGACTGCTCAGGCTGTGCGCAATGCCGGCGGCACGGCCAAGGCGGTACAACTCGATGTCGCTAATCGTGCTGCCGTGGAAGCCGCAGCGCGGCTAACATTGGAAGCGTTCGGAAGCTGCAACGTGTTGTGCGCAAATGTCGGTGTACAGCAATTCGGTGCCGTTGAAAGACTGACGGAACAGGATTGGAGATGGGTGCTCGATGTGAACGTGATGGGCGTAGTGCGCACGGTTGACGTATTCCTACCGCTCATTCGCGCGACGTCCGGCATTCGGCGCATAGTACTAACTTCATCGTCTGCCGCGCTCGTACCAGGCGTGCGCTTGGCGGCCTATACCACGAGTAAATTTGCAGTGATGGGATACGGTGAGACGCTGCGTCTCGAGCTGGCGCCCGAAGACATTGGTGTTTCCATCCTGTTTCCAGCTGGAATGAGGACGCGCCACCTCGAGAGCAGTGCACGCGCTCGTCCCAATGACATTGGCCAGTGGACGATGATGCCTGATGATATTAAAGCGATGAAGGAGAGCCGCAAACTTGACGAGGCGGCTCATGTGGTCACGGCGGAGCACGCCACTCGCAATCTGCTTCAAGAGCTCGCGGAAAATCGGCGATACATCGTCACGCACGGCAATTACCGCGATGCGTTCGTCGAGCGCTTCGATGACATTCTCGCGGCACTCGAGCGGGCACACGAATGACGGAACGGGCCCCGTCTCTAGTTGCCAGCGGGAACCGCGATACGCTCCATTCCAGCGTGTTGTAGTTGATCATTGAGTGCTGGCAGATCCGTATCGGTGAGTGACTTCCATTTCGCGAGTTGATCGCCGAGCCGCTGGTGCAATTCCGTGAACACCTGCTGCTGCGACTGTGTCGGGCGCACATCGTCCCCATCAACAGTGGCGCTGAACGTGTCGTACTGCTCATTGAGGCGATTCGGGTATCGGAGGTTGTCCTCCGACGCTTTCATGTTGACCTGAATCAGCTGCTCCTCGATCGTAGCCATCTTCCGCTCGAAGTCGGCAGAGGCGGCCCCATATGTTTTGGAGCCGGGACCTGACGAGACCGCGTGCAACTTTACGAGGTCCTCGCGGCTCGCGCGGATTTGATTGACCACCCGGTGCAAGGCCTCGATGTCCTCGTTGATTCGTCTTGCGAGATCCCAGTGAGCTGTAATGTCGGCCGGGGTGACAGTGTCCGCCAGCCGCGGATCGGGGACTAATTCGAGAGGCACCGACTGCACTCCATACGGGGTAGTCATGCGAACCGTGTAAGGCCCGGGGCTGACGACGGGCCCTCGCGGACCCTCGTCAGAATAGAACGCCCCAGGGATCTGCACTGCATCCTCAACACGCAAGTCCCACGCGAAGCGGTTCATTCCGGCTGCGTCGGGCAGAAGCTCCGCGGGCGCCTCACGGTCAGGCCATTCGGCTGGTTGCTCGAACTTCTCCTTCTTATGATTGGAGAACTTACGCAGCACCGCGCCTTGGGCATCAAGAATTTCGAGCGTGATTTCCTGGTTGGGTTGCGGCTTGGCCTTCAAGAAGTAATCGATGATGGCGCCGTTCGGTGGGTTGTCGCCCACTGGCCGCCGCCGGTTCACGTCGATCGGGAAATGCAGTCGATACGCGGAGCGGGGCCGGTACAACCGCATGTCCGGCACATTCGCCGACCCGTCAACCTGGTGAAGCGGTGTCAGGTTGTCGAGGATCCAGAAGGAGCGTCCGTGGGTAGCAGCCACCAGGTCATCATCTTTCACGACCAGATCGTGAATCGGTGTCGTCGGCAGGTTCAGCTGCAGGGTCTGCCAATGCTCTCCGTCGTCGAACGAAACATAGACGCCCAGCTCGGTTCCCGCATACAGCAGGCCCTTGCGTTTGGGGTCCTCGCGCACGGAGCGCACATAGGCGCCTTCAGGAATACCCGCGATGATCTTCTTCCAGGTCTTGCCGCCGTCGTGCGTCTTGTACACCAGCGGCTTGAGATCATCGAGCTTATGCCGGTCGACCGCCGCGAATGCGCTATTCGCATCGTGCGGCGACGGCTCGATGATGCTGACCATGCTCCACTTGGGAAGGTCTTTGGGCGTGACGTTTTGCCATGTTTGTCCGTCGTTGAGCGTCAGTTGGATCAGCCCATCATCGGTGCCGGCCCATAACAGCCCCTTCTGCAACGGCGATTCCGCGAGCGCAAATACCGTGTCGTAGTACTCGACGCTCGTGATGTCCAGGGTAATTGGCCCTCCGGAAGGCTGCTGCTTGCTTTTGTCGTTGCGCGTGAGATCGCCGCTGATGCGTTTCCAGCTCCGTCCCTGGTCTTCGCTCTTCAGCACGAACTGTGCTGCCGTATAGAGGACGTTCGAATCGTGCGGCGAAACAAAGACGGGCTCGGTCCACTGAATGCGGAAATCGAGATCTGCGGCGCCGTTGCCCGATACATCCAACGGATGCATGGACACGTCGCGGTAGTTTTCTGTGCGATGATCATAACGAGTCATCTGCCCGCTGTCCGCGTTCGCGTAGACAATGTCCGGGTCGCGAGGATCCGGCGCGATATAGCCGCTTTCGCCGCCGCCGACTGGATACCAGTCCTGCCTGCCAATGACACCTTCATCATCCCGACTCGCGATCGCAACGGTCGAATTATCCTGCTGGGCGCCGTAGACACGATAGGGCCAGTGATTGTCGACGGCCACGTGGTAGAACTGCGCCGTGGGCTGATTGTCCTGCTGTGTCCACGTCTTGCCACCGTCAACCGAAATGGTGGCCCCTCCATCATTGCCGTTGATCAGTCGTGAGGGATCGCGCGGATCTATCCAAAGCGCGTGATGGTCGCCGTGCGGCGCCGGCAGCAGCTCAAAATCCTTACCGCCGTTGGTGGAGCGAAACGCGCCGGTGTTCAGGACGTATACCGTGTCGAGAGCGACCGGGTCGGCGAATATATGCGAGTAGTACCATGCACGCTGCCGGAAGCGGTGATCCGGATTGATCCGGTTCCAATTGTTGCCCCCGTCATCGGAGCGGAAAACGCCGCCCTCTTTCGCTTCTATGGCAGCGTACACGCGGTGGCTGTCAGCTCCCGAGACAGAAACGCCAATGCGGCCGAGGGGGCCCTCCGGAAGGCCATGCCGTTCGAGCTGTTGCCAGTGAAGACCACCGTCCGTGGAACGATAGAGGCCAGACCCAGGGCCACCGCTCGAGAAGCCCCATGGCTGTCGCCGCATCTGCCACAGAGACGCAAACAACGTGTTGGGATCGTGCGGGTCGAAAGCGACGTCGATCGCGCCTGTGTCGCGATCGCGGAAGAGGACGCGTTGCCAGGTCTTGCCACCATCAGCCGTCCGGAAGATTCCTCGCTCGTCGTTTGGTCCGAAGGCATGGCCCAGTGCGGCTACGAATGCGATATCGGGATTATGCGGGTGTACGATGATGGCGCCGATGTGGCGCGTGTCAACCAGGCCGACATGTTGCCACGTCTTCCCGGCATCGAGAGACTTGTACACCCCGTTGCCGTACGTGATGTTACCCCGAGGACAAGCCTCACCCGTACCGACATAGATGATGTTGTGGTCGGAATCGGCGACGGCAATCGCGCCGATCGACGCAATCTTCTGATCGTCGAACACCGGCTGCCAGGTGTTGCCGGCGTTTGAGCTCTTCCAGACGCCACCGGCAACTCCTCCGAAGTACCACGTCGCCGGGTCACCCGGAACGCCGCTAACGGCAACCACCCGCCCGCCTCGGAAGGGACCGATCTGGCGCCACTTCATTCCATTGAACAGGTCAGGGTTAACCTGAGCGGCGAGTGGCGCCATCCACGCTGCCAGCGCAAGAACGCACAGCAAACCGCCAATTTCCCCACGCCTGAACTGGTACATCTGGACCTCGCGTTACCGGCTAATCAGGTGGCCGGACCAAATTCAAGTTGTGCGCGCAACTTTACTGGTAGCACGGGCCATACGCTACTTCCTATTCCGCCGCTCGAGGCGCGAGCGCCGGCGCGTCGTGCAAGCGCTCAGTGCCTGAGCGCAAATGTCCCGGTCCGCTTCGAAGGACCGGGACATGTCGCGTACCCATTTGCTCGATCAGGCGCTGGACCGCAAAGCCGGGCGGAGCGCAAGCTTGCGACCAATGGCCTGCGGATTCGCAGCAACCACTTGGCCCCCCCAGGATCTGTGTTGGATACTGAGGGGCTGGGGCCCTGCCTTTCGCCTGCGGACAGGAGTTTCGACCACTACGATGCAATCCCGAATGCCAACGGTTCGGATTGGACGGCGTGGCACGTGTGCCACATGGATTCCCGTCTTTGTCGTAGGTGTCTCACTCTCAATGGCCTCTCCCGCGGATGCACAACGTGCGAAAGACAACGCGGTAACTGCCGCAAGCGACGCGTTCGGAACGGTGGTCGGCAACCAAACCGTTGGCCTGTATAGCCCGACCAACGCTCGCGGATTCAGTCCAACGCAAGCGGAAAACGTGCGTATCGAGGGTCTTTACTTCGATCAGCAGGCCTCAACAATCGATCCCTATCTCTTCAGTGGCAGCGACATGCGGGTTGGAATTGCCGCTCAGTCGTATGCCTTTCCATCGCCTAGCGGCATCGTCGACCTGAAGTTGCGCACTCCAGGTGACACGCCAGGGGTAAGCACGGTGCTCAATCGCGGGCCGCTGCAGCAATACTCGGCCGAAGTCGATACGCAGTATCCGCTGACGGACGACTCGCTCAGTATTGGCATCAACGTCGCCGCAGCTGAGGATTTTGACTACGACTATGCGCTGAGGAGCAGTCGTCGCGCGATTTCACTGGTGGCTCGATTCCACCCTGATCCCGGCGCGGAAATAATTCCGTTCTTTGGATACATGCACAACACCGAGCACGCAGAGACGCCCCTGGTGTACTCGGATCGAACTCATCCACTTCCGCTGTTCGAAGAGCAACGGTTACCGACACAAAGTTGGACGACGTGGGCCTGGAATACCAGCGCAGCCGGTTTGATCGCGAAGGTTGCAATAGCCGGGCCCTGGAGCCTGCGCGCGGGACTGTTCCGGTCCGAGCAGCAGGAAGCCCAGAACTACAATGATCTGCTGTTGGACGTTATGCCTGACGGCGTCGCCAGTCACGTAATGGATGTATCGCCTGCACACACTTCAAGCTCCTACTCCGGAGATTTGCGCGTGACGAGGTTGGTATCAGACGATACCCACCAACGCGAGCTGACATTCGCTGTGCGTGGCCGGCATGTGAACCGCCACTATGGTGGAGACTCAATCACTGATCTGGGGACAATCTCCATTTATGACAACGTCAGTGTTCCACAGCCGCCGCTGGTGTTCTCCGACCGGAATAGCGACGAAGTGCGACAAACAGGTGTAGGCGTCAACTACAGTGAAAACTGGAAAGACCGCGCGTCCCTGGGATTGGGAATGCTGATGACCGATTACCGTCGCACACTCAGGACGGCAAACCTGCCGGCCAGCACCCAGCACGCGACCGAACTGCTCCCGACGGTGAGCTTCGCCGCGAATGTCCTCCGTGCCGTGACGGTTTACGGTAGCTACACGCGTGGGCTTGAAGACTCTATGACCGCCCCGTCGGAGGCAGTAAACCGTGGTGAACCACCACCCGCTACGCCGACGTGGCAAATCGACGCCGGCGCCCGCGTCACTCTTAGGCCCCATTTGCAGCTGCTGATAGGCGCATTCAAGGTACACAAGACCTACTTCGGCCTGGATACGACCAATCGGTACACTCAGGTTGGAGACATTAGCGCTCGGGGTGTTGAGAGCTCAGCCACATTAACCGGGCCAGACGGACTGACCGTCGTCGCCGGTGGGGTTTGGCTAAGGCCCGAAGTCAAGCGACAGATTTCGGAGCGGGGAGGCAGCGGCAATGTGCCTGTTGGACCCGTCCCGAGGACGATTAACCTCAATGTCGATTACGCGCCTAGCTTCTGGAAGGGGTGGGCAACGACAATGGAGTGGACCGCGTTGTCGTCACGCGTCGAGACGGGTGATGACCTCTACAGCCTACCACCCCTCGTTACGCTGCAAGTTGGGTTGCGGTACGTGTTCAAGCTCTTCAATCGCCCGTTTTCTGCACGCCTCGACGTGGCGAACGTCACGAATGCAACTGGCTTGACACTTTCGCCCGCTTACATAGCAGTTCCGCAGCTCCAACGGAATTACACATTCACCTTCGCGGCGGACCTTTAGCTTCCGGACTCCCGAGCACTTGAACGGCAATCCCCAGATCCGGGCTGACCCGGCGATCGAGAGTGCTGATAATCGGTTTCTCATTGCCGAGCATCATGATGCGCCCGTACCTGGTTGCTCAGGACGACGGTACCGTGCTGAATCTCTCGCGCAATTCCTTTACGAGCACGCGCTCATTTTCCGAGTAGTCGATGGGCACGGCGACCACATGCACTCCCCCTCGGACGAATGCACTTTCCAGGGCGGGAACCAGCTCGCCGATGGCAGCCACTCTTTTCCCATGCGCACCATAGGCCGCCGCGTATTTCACGAAATCGGGATTGGCGAAGGTCATGCCAAAATCAGGAAACCGGTCGACCGCCTGCTTCCAACGGATCATCCCATATGCGCCGTCCTCGAGGATCAGTACAACGAGGTTCAACCCAAGCCTGATGGCAGTCTCCAATTCCTGACTGTTCATCATGAAGCCGCCGTCGCCGCACACCGCAATGACTCGACGATCCGGATGCAACATCGCAGCCGTCATCGCCGATGGCAGCCCTGCCCCCATCGTGGCCAACGCGTTGTCGAGCAACAGCGTATTGGCCAGCCGGGTTCGATAGTTTCGAGCGAACCAGATCTTATACATGCCGTTGTCCAGCGCTACGATGCCATCGTCCGGCATGACCTGACGAACATCATGCACGATGCGCTGCGGCGTAAATCGCTCCTCCGTGGAGCGCGCTGCGACGCGGCTCAGAATACCTTCGCGTAACGGCAACAGTGCCTGGGCGTTCGGAATTTTTCCGGCAACATGATCGGCAAGAACCCTCAAGGAAGGTCCCATATCGCCAATCACTTCTGCCTGGGGGAAATACACCTGCTCGACAGTGGCGGGTAGATACCCGACGTGCACCACCTTCGGGCCATCCTCTCCCATGATGAAAGGTGGCTTTTCCACCGTGTCGTGACCGATCGTGACGATGAGATCGGCGCGCTCGATGGCTTCATGCACATAGTCGCGCTCGGACAGTGCCGCCGTGCCCATGTAGAGCTCCGTCCCCCCGGGGACCGTGCCCTTACCCATTTGCGTAGTGAAGTACGGGATCCGGGTCCGCAGTACGAATTGGGCCAGATCCGATGTCGATCGCGGGCGGGAAGCGGCTGCGCCGAGCATCAGTAGCGGTGCGCGGGCGGACATGATCATGTCGGAGGCCCGATTGATCGCATCGGCATTGGCCACTGGGAGCTCCAGTAAGTGCGGCGGCACCAAAGCGGCCCTGGCGCACTCTTCGGCCGCAATATCTTCGGGAAGCTCGAGATGAACCGGACCGGGCCGCTCCTCCTGCGCCACTCGAAATGCTTCACGCACGAGGGTCGGTATCATGTTGGGCGATACGATCTGACGGGAGAGCTTGGTCAACGGCCGCATCGTGGCAACGATATCCACGATTTGAAACCGTGCCTGGCGTGAGGACAGGATCCCTTTCTGGCCCGTGATCATGACCATCGGCATGCCGCCCAGAAGCGCGTAGGCGGCGCCCGTCGCGAGGTTCAGTGCGCCCGGCCCCAGTGTCGTGATGCAGACCCCGGGCCTTCCCGTCAACCTTCCGTAGGTGGCGGCCATGAACGCGGCCGCTTGTTCGTGGCGAGTCAGAACGAGTTGGATCGACGACCTGCGGATCGATTCCACCACATCGAGATTTTCTTCTCCCGGGATTCCGAAGATTCGATCAACACCTTCGTTCTCCAGAGCTGCAATCAGTACGTCGGAACCCTTGTTCACCGGATCTTCTCCTCGCGGACACCTGCGCGGATTCGTTCCGCGCAGGCGTATCGACAGCGGCGCGCTATTTTATCTTCGTGCTCTTGCTTTCCATGACCGTGGTCCATTTTCCGTCGGCGCCCTGCGTATCCATCTTGAAAGTATACGCGGAAGGTGGCATCTCCTTGATGGTGACCCGCGTCTTGACCTTCTTGCCACCCATCATGCTCTCGTCATTGTAAGTCCAGGTGTCACCTTGCACCGTACCACGTGGGACCGTCGTCATCGTCATGCCCGAGTTGTCAACGCCATAGTATGTGTAGGCCTTCTCTTCGGAGCTGTAACCCAGAATATCGATTCCCTTGCTGGGTCCCGCCGGCGACTTTCCCTCCGTGTCGCAGACAACGGTAAATTGCCCTTCGAACCAGGCGCATTTGCTGGTCTGGGTAAACTTACCGCCGGGTCCCATCGCCCCAGGCTTCATCTCCCCTTCCGTGCTCCAGTGGCCCACGAAATATTTGAGCCGCTGATTTTCGGGACCGGGCTTGGGCGCACCGGGCTCCTGGGCCGAGGCAAGCTCGGAACCCAACAGCGCAAGCGCGGCGCAGACCGTTAGCCATTCGACTTTGTTTTTCATGAACATCCCCTCCACCCATGGTTGTCCGATGGTATCGCTCACCGGCAACCAGGGCCAGCAAGGTTCCGGAAGCAACGTGACAACAACGCCCAACTTTCTACGAGGCCGGCGGGTTTCTTGTATGCTCGTCCCAATTGGGCGGTGGAACGGCAACAAGCCGCTTCAACCTAGTTGCGCGGATTCGCCTCCCCATCATGGCGGCAGCGCATGAGGGAAGTCCTGTATGCCGGGCCCGGTCGACTCTCCAGATAGGTTGGGAACGTTCGATGGGAGCCTTCAATCCCTGGCGCCGCGCTACCGCATCGCAGCACTTGCTGGCTTCGGCCTGGCGTATGCGGCACTGGACATCCTGGGCTATGAGTTGCGGATTCAGCACGGCACCCTGGTCATCATCTGGCCGGCGGCCGGACTGCTCCTGGTCGCGCTGTTCCTCACTCCCCCGCGCACCTGGATCTGGCTGCTGGCGCTGCAACTGAGCCTCGCGATCCTGATCGACTACCTGCTGGCCCAGCAATTCAGATTCCTCTGGTCGTTGTTATTCGCGGCGGCTGACTCCCTGGACGCCATCGTCGGCGCCACCATCGCAACCCGCCTGATCCGACAACCCGCACAGCCGCGCATACGGCAAGTGATTGCATTCTTTGCCGCCGCCGGCCTGGGAGCCGCCGCAAGCGCCTTGGTCGGTGCCTTCTGTGCCGTTCACGTACTGACTGATGGGAACTACTTGCATCAGTGGCAGTTATGGTGGGCCGGTAACTGGATGGGATCGCTCGCGATTACGCCGGTGGCGTTGACGTGGGCGGTGCGCTGGCGGCTACCCGAGCTTGCAGTACGTAAGTTTCGCCGGTTGGAGCTCATCGTCACCGCTGCCGTCCTGATAGGGATGACCGAATGGATCTTCTCGGCCCCGCCGGGCAGTCTGAGTGTGACGACTTTCCTGCAGCTGCCGCCGATCCTGCTTGCGCTGCTCGTCGTCGCGGCATTTCGCGTGCCGCCTCGCTGGTCTACTACCCTGGCGGCGGCCGTCGTGTTGCTCGCGGCCTATCTGTCGAGTTACGGGCTCGGTCCATTTGCGGCCGAACCCAACCTGTTCGTTCGGATCGGCAGCTTGCAGATCTTCCTCGCGACCCTTCCGGTCTTCACGTTCATGTTAGCTACGGTATTGCTCGAGAAGCACCGGGCGTTTGAACAACTGAACACGAGCGAGGAGCGCTATCGAAACTTCGTCACCCACAGCTCCGAGGCGGTGTGGCGCGTGGAACTCGAGCAGCCCATGCCGATGGGGCTGCCCACAGATGGGCAATTGGCGTGGCTGAAGGAGCACGCGCGCGTCGCGGAATGCAATCTTTCTTACCAGCGACTGCAGGACGCGCAAGGGAGCTCTCCGATCGATTTCCACCGTTGGAGTGCCGATGTGCCGTGGTCGGCCATTTACCTGGAACAGCTCGATTCAGCAGCCCGACAGGGTTATTCAATGGACGGCTTGCGATTCACGCTACCTACCGACGCCGGCCCGCAGTCATACCTGACCAATTTCAGCGGGGTCCTGGTGGATGGCCAGCTGGCGCGGATCTGGGGGGTGGCGCGCAACATCACGCAAATCGCCGATCTCAACGAGCGGCTTCGCCGGGAACAGGAGCGGTTACAGGCCTATGCCCGCCAGGTGATAGGGGCCGAAGAGCGCGCGCGACGGACCCTTGCCGTCAACATGCAAGAGGGGGTGGAGCGGCAGCTTGCCGAGCTGAGTATGACGATCGACGCGATCGCGTCCCGGTCCCCCGCGGGTCTGCGTCAGTTGCTCGACGGCTTACGCGCGACCTTGGCGGAGGTCCAGGAATACACCCGACGGCTCATCGAGGATGTCAGCCCACCGGGACTCTATGACATCGGCCTGGGAGCGGCGTTGCAGTGGCTGGCGATTTACATGCGCGGCCGCGACGCCCTGCATATTGCTCTGGCGATCAGGCTGGACGAGCACGTCCTGGACCTCAGTACACGCGTGCTGATCTTTCAGGTGATCCGCGAACTGCTGCGGAACGTCGCCGCGCACGCCCAAGTCGATTCGGCACAGGTCAACGTCACCCAATCCGCCCACGAACTCAGGGTCGATGTCATCGACGACGGTACTGGCTTCGATTGGCAATATGATCTTTTCACGGACGCGGCGCGTGGCTTTGGCCTCTTCAGTGTCACTGACCGTGTTCGCTCGGCGAAGGGCCGACTTACGGTTGACACCGCGCCGGGCAAAGGCTGCCATGTCACGGTCCACTTTCCCCTGACTGCAAGCCTGGCGACTGCCACTCGTTAGCTCTCATGTTTGTGTGCTCTCACCACCGTGACAGTTGGCCGAAGATTTCTCTTTACAGAACCGATCACACGGACTACCCTCGCGGCCGTTTCGGTCACAGGGTGGCATCAGTGGGCAGTAGTAATCGAAGTGGTAGCAAAAAAAGCTGCGTAAACCGCAGCATCGACTCAGCCCGCTAGCGCCCATCCAAATCGAGCGCTAACAGGCCGAAACGGGTTAGCGCTGCTGGCGGTATCTCCCGCCGGCGCCTTGATCAAAGCTTCCACTGGATTGAATCGCGTCGCGGCGTTCGCGCACTCAGGTCTCGAATCTGGGCGGCGAGCGCTTGGCCGGCGCCCTGCTCATGTGGAGCACCCTCCCATTCCGGGGAGAGAGCACATGGTTAAGCTGATCAAAGATTTCGCAGCGCACCCGGGAGTGAAGCAACTCGGCCCGGGCCTCGTCACTGGGGCGGCCGACGATGACCCCAGCGGCATCGCGACCTATTCCCAGGCCGGCGCGCAGTTCGGCTTCAACATGCTGTGGACGGTGGTCTTCACCTATCCCCTGATGGTGGGGATCCAGATGGTCAGCGCGCGCATCGGCTGCATCACCGGCCGGGGCCTCGCTGCGAACATCAAGGCTGTCTTCCCTCGACCGGTCCTCTACGGGATCGTAGGGTTGCTGCTGATCGCGAACACTATAAACATCGCCGCTGACATTGCAGCCATGGGGCAGGCAATGAGCCTGCTCGTTGGCGGCTCAGCACATCTGTATTCGGTGATCTTCGGGTTGCTCTGCCTCGTGCTGCAGGTGTTCCTTCGGTACGAGCGGTACGTTGGCTATCTCAAGTGGCTGACACTGGCCTTGCTGTCTTACGTAGCCGTGGTATTCACGGCTCACGTTCCGTGGGGCACGGTCGTACGCCAGTTGGCATTCCCGACACTGACACTCGACCGCGACACCATCCTGACCGTCGCGGCCGTATTCGGGACAACGATCAGTCCGTATCTGTTCTTCTGGCAGGCCGCGCAGGAAATGGAAGACCTGAGGATCCACTCCGCGCGTACTGGGGGTACCGTGCTTCCGCATGCCCAGCAGGTGGCTCGTCAGCACCTGCGACGCATTCGCTGGGATACCTATCTTGGTATGGGCTTCTCGAATGCCATCGCGTTCTTCGTCATCCTGAGCGCCGCGGTCACTTTGCACCGCGCCGGGATTACGAATATCCAAACCTCAGCCCAGGCGGCGGAAGCGCTTCGGCCCCTCGGCGGCCCGGTGACGTTCCTGCTTTTCACCCTCGGCATCCTGGGCACCGGCATGCTGGCAGTGCCCGTTCTGGCCGGCTCTGCGGCCTACGCCGTTACCGAGAGTTTCGACTGGAAGACAGGGCTGGATATGCGCTTGCATGAGGCGAGGGAGTTCTACGCCATCATCGCGTTTGCCACCGTCGGCGGTGTCTTGTTGAATTTCACGAGCGTGGACCCGATTCGGGCACTGCTGTGGAGCGCGGACATCAATTGCGTCATTGCGGTGCCAATCATGGCCGTAATGCTGCGGCTCGGAGCCGATCCGGCCATCATGGGCTCCTTCGCAATCCGCTCGCGACTGCGCAATCTCGGGTGGGTGGCGACGGCTCTCATGGGTGTCACCGTCGGCGCGATGTTTGCCGCGTTGTAATGGAACCCTGATCGGCCGCAGGCGGCCCACTCTTGGTGGGCCGCCTGGATGCGTACCGTTGGCGTAGCGCTTCCGCGCCGATCTACATGTGATGCGGCACGCCAGTCGGCTTCGATTGCTTGCTCTGCCCGGGAGCCCGATGCAAGTGAGTCCCCGCGATGTGATCATCCGGTATGGTCGCTGTAAATTCGGGGAGGTTCTGCGCGCGTGCGTGGGTCGCTGCCTCGAACCCGGATGCGAGCTTTATGAGCTTGGGCTCGCTGAAGGCAGTACCGAAGAAGCTGATGCCCAGCGGAATGCCGAATACCGCTCCGGCGGGCACCTGTACGATCGGATAACCCTCGGGCGCCGCAAGACCTGAGCTGCCGAACAGGAAATGGTCACCGTACAGCAAGTCCGTAGACCAGGCCGGGTTGTCGGTCGGCGCCACAATGGCATCCAGGTTGAAGTCGTGCAGCGCCTTGTCGATGCCGTTCACGCCGGACAGCCGGTCGATTTCCAACGCCTGGTTGTAAGTCATTCCGTTGAAATCAGGCTGCGGTGCATCAGGTCCCGCCGCCAATCCATTGGCCTGCTCGAAAAGATCCTGTCCCCAAAAGGGCATTTCGACATCGGCGTTGGCAGTGTCGAAAGCAATCGTATCAGCCAGCGTCTTGCCGGCCATTGGCACGCCGGAGCGTGTCGCAAAGTAGCTGCGGACGTCGCTGCGGAAGTCAAATTCCAAAACCAGAAGCTCGCCATCCGCCGCTGGGAATGTGAACCCGGCGCCGTTGGGGCCATCGAGCTCAATGACGGTCGCCCCCGCGGCCTTGATCGCCGCCACTGCATCATCGAACGCGTCCACGACCGCCGCCGGGGCGGTGTCAACGCCTTGCCGCGTAACGCCAATGCGAGCTCCCACTAGCCCGTGGGCGTCGACAAATTTCGTATAGTCCGTCGGAATATTTGTCGGCCGTGAACGTCCTTTCCAACCTAACGGCACCGAGCCGGTCGCTGCGTCGCGTCCATCAAACGTGAGGCTCTGGATGACTCCCAGCGCCGCGGCCGCATCAGCCACCGTGCGCCCGTGAGGCCCCACGGTATCCTGGGTATGAGAGATCGGGACCACGCCCGCCCGGCTGGTCAGACCCACTGTGGGCTTGATTCCGGCCACACCGTTGGCATTGGCGGGGCAAACGATGCTGCCATCGGTCTCCGTCCCCAGTGACACCGTCGTAAAGTTGGCCGACACGGCCGCACCGGACCCCGAGCTCGATCCGCACGGATTGTGGTCGATGCCGTACGGATTGTGAGTCTGTCCGCCGACGGCGGACCAGCCGCTGCTTGCGAAGCTCGAGCGGAAATTCGCCCACTCGGAGAGATTGGTCTTACCCAGGATAACCGCACCGCCGGCGCGCAACAGGGCTGCCACAGTGGAATCACGTGTCGCCGGAGCACCTGCCAGCGCAAACGAGCCGGCGGTGGTCTGCATCCTGTCGGCCGTGTCGATGTTAGCTTTGAGCAGCACAGGGATACCGTGCAAGGGACCCCGGATATGGCCATGCCTGCGCAGGTCATCGGCCTGCCGCGCCATCGCAAGGGCGTCCGGATTCAATTCAATGATCGAATTGACACCCGGCCCTCCCCGGTCGAGCGCAAATATCCGCCGGATATAGGCTTGCGTCAGCTCCTCGGAGGTGAGCCGGCCCGCGGCCATCTCGGACTGCAGCTCGGCGACTGTCGCCTCGCTGAAGCGGAATCGATGTTGGGAGCCATCAGTCGGTGGCCCGGCAGCTGCTGCCAACGGCAACAGCAACAACACGCTCACCAGAATCCGTCCTGCCGCGCGGAAGGTCATATCCATGGCTGTCTCCGAAGCAAACCTTGTTGTTTGTCCGCAATGAAGCCGTCCAGCACTCCATTGCAAGGGCCGGATGCTACGCGCGTTGTATTTGCAGCGTCAATTGACAACGGGACCAGAATGTCCCGGCGGGAACATCGGATCTTCCCGGAGGGCCGGTAGAGTCCAAGTCAACGTTGCGGGGTGTGCTTGGCCGCATATCATGCATGCGGCCCCATTCGGGTAAAGTGGAGCCTTTCGAACAGGCAGCAGATAACACCATGAACACCGCCTTCGAGTCGCCGCCCGGCCCTGAGGGGCCGAGCGCCGCCGCGCGCTCCATGATCGACCGGCTGATCGCTTTCCGAACCGTGTCGCGCGATTCCAACTTAGGTTTGATCGAATGGGTGCGGGACTACCTGCACGGCCACGGCGCCAAAACCCGCCTGACGTACGACGCCACCGGCGCCAAGGCAAATCTGTTTGCAACCCTGGGCGACTCGAAAAAGCCGGGATTGATCCTGTCCGGCCACACCGATGTCGTGCCGGTCGAGGGCCAGGCTTGGGAAACCGATCCGTTCGTGGGCACCGAACGCAATGGCAAACTCTATGCCCGCGGTTCAGCCGACATGAAGGGATTCATCGGCGTTGCCCTGGCTCAGGCACCCCAGTTCGTCGCCGCGCTCAATGACAACCGTCTCGATGTCCCCCTTCATTATTCGCTGAGCTATGACGAAGAGGTCGGCTGCCTGGGAGTGCGCGGTTTGATCCGTGACCTGGAGGAAAACGCCATTCGACCCGCGGGCTGCCTCGTCGGCGAGCCGACATCCATGCAACCGATCATCGCGCACAAGGGCATGCATCGATTCCACTGTTCCGTTCGGGGCCGTGAAGCACATTCCAGTTACGTCACGCATGGAGTGAATGCCATTGAATACGCTGCCCGCCTGGTGGTGTTCATTCGGCAGCTTGCCGACCGCCTCTGCCAGAGCGAGCAACGGGACTACGGCTTTACGGTTCCGTATACGACACTTTCCACGGGCCTGATTCGCGGCGGGATCGCCACCAACGTCATACCGAACCGCTGCGAGTTTCATTTCGACATGCGCACATTGCCGCAGGCCTCGGCAGAGGCGATCTATCAGGAAATTCGTGCCTACGCCACAAGCGTGGAACACGAGATGCAGGCGATTGATCCTCTGTCCGGCATCGATCTGGTCTGGGACAGTCAGACCGTCGGCCTCGCCGCTCGCGAGTCCGATGCGATCGTACAATGGGTCATGCGACTAGCCGGTCAAACGACTGTTGGCAAGGTATCGTACGGCACCGAAGCCGGGCTGTTTCAGAAGATGGGGGTGCCCAGCGTGATCTGTGGGCCGGGCGATATCCGCGAAGCCCATCGACCCAACGAGTTCGTGGCCCTGGATCAATTGGCCCAATGCGAAGCCTTCATGACGCGCATTCTCCAGACAGGATTCCCCTGAAGAAGGGCCAGCGCCTTCAAGGCGCACGCACCACCCTGTTGGCAGCCCCGAATAGAAAGGCGCCGCGCATGGCCGTTGAGTGTCCGGGGGAGGTGCAGAAAAACGCATAGCGTACGCCCGGCTGCAGCAGGCTCGTATTGAATTTGACTACCGCGACCTCGCCCCCACCCACCTGCTTGGTGGCGGCAATGATCCGCTTGTCGTTTTCCGGCAGATACCCGTGCCTGGCGCCCGCGGCAAGACCGGCATTGACAATGGCAGACATGTCAGAATCCTTTGCGAGAACCCAGTCATGCCCCATTACTCTCGCTGACATCTTGCCCGAGTGCCGCAACAGGACCTCGACTTCCCCGCACTCCACCGGCACGGTTATCTCGCGGAGGTTGAACTGCATCATGTCATTTCCCTCGATCGTCACGTTGCAGGGACCTGCACAGACGGCGCGAGCCGCTACCAGGAGCGTCAGGGCGCCGATCATTCGTAGTGATGACATGGTGTTTCCTCGCCGAGTTGTCACATAGCCACCCAATAGAACAGGAACAGTGAGTTATTCTGGTGGGCAGAACGGCCATCGCCGTCGTAGTTGGACGTACCGCCGTTGAACTTGAGATAGCCCGTATACTGCAGGCCTAGCCGGATGTTCACCCACGGCGCCCCCCAGGAATCCATCTTTCCCAGCGGCACGTACTCGAACTGCAGAATGTAGCCTCGCGTGTCCGGCGAACCGTTGTTGCTCCCCTCGAGCGGCGCGGGGCCGTAGAGCGTCTCATCCGACCCGCCGGTGATGTCGAACACTCCAGCTCCGGCGCTCCAGGTCTGGCGGTAAGTGACAGTGGCGTCGAGCCGCGCAGTATTCAGGTGGTTCGATGGCACGCCGGACGCACCTGAGTTGAAACTGCTGGTGAGCCGCTGGTTCTCATGTATGTACGAAGCATTGACGGTCAGCGCAAACGGATCCTGGTTTGCGTATTGATAAGTCGCATCAAATCCGAGATCGGTATAGCGGTCGGTGTCGGGGACCGTCGTGTCGGGCTGCAGTTTCGCCTGGATTCCGAAAGTACCTATCGAGAAGTAGTACGGCTCCTTGCCCCCCTGATAGGCGAGACGCCAGTAGGGTGCGGCACCGTTGATATGCGGACTGTCATCCGGCCCCAGGCCCACATTGCGCAACCATCGGTCTGAGAGGCCCCGGTAGGCGCCGGCTTCGAGAAACACGTGATCGTGAATCATCGCGTACGCTGTTGCGCCTAACGCCGTTTGCGCAATGCCGCCCTCAATCAACGTTGCAGCCGCGGGTGCCGGGACCAGCGCCGATGAGATGTACGGGTACCCCCACGCCGGAGTTGAATTCCACAGGTCCTGGACCGTCGGACTATTGTTGATAGAGATGCCGACCACGGCATCCGTGCCGGCAAACTTGACGGCCCGCGCATAACGCAGATCCAGGTTGTCCCAACTGGTGTGCCGGTCTTCGCCGCTATAGGTCACCTGGACGAACGCCCCCGAGTGTTCGGTTATGCGTCCACCGTAAAACGCCGAGACCTGATCAACCGACAGATTGTCGTTGGTGCTGAAGCGACGCGCCAGCGGCTCCGGCGTCGCGGTGTCTACGTGGCTAAACCCTCCCTGGACCATGAGCGCGAGCGGCATGGGGTGTTCGCCATCGCCCCAGGCGTATCCGTTCAATTTGAATTGGCGACCGTAGGCAGTCAACGCCGGCCCGAAGGAGAGTGTGTGACATCGCGAGCAGGGCATCCCGGTCTGGCGCGCAAAGCTAGGAACCGCCAGCGCATCCGGACACACAGTCAATGCTCGGACCAGCACGAGGGTTACCAGCGCCCATCTCGTGGCACGTGTAAATCCCGAGAATCCAAACACTACCGAACTGAACATAATGGCAGACCCCGCTTTATCGTTCTTATCCGGGCGGCGTGCTCGCGACGGGAGGACCGTGGAGTACGACTGTCGATACTCTCAGTACGTCGGTTATTAAAATACAGGTGCGGTCAGGGACAGACAGGCGGGTAAAGCCGTAGGGGAAAGGGGAAGCAGTGAGTATTTGACCTACCCGCAGTGCGGCATGACCGCCGGTGCTGCGCAGCATTTTCCCAACGCACTACATAAATCTTTACA
>Ga0307511_10000448_pt1 | contig 44274 bp, 40 predicted proteins | sample 13_EM_MG_FD_200266 | JGI IMG/M metagenome (GOLD analysis project Ga0307511, IMG submission 200266) | Populus trichocarpa ectomycorrhiza microbial communities from riparian zone in the Pacific Northwest, United States - 13_EM | ecosystem: Host-associated > Plants > Roots > Unclassified | place... | reverse complement strand
GAAAAGCGGTCGTTCAGGCGGGTAGAGGCGCACGCCCGAACGCCCGCTTTTCGAACTCATGGCGCCGCTTGGTGGCTGGGGGGCTACTCGTGGGGACCGGTTGTTGGAGGAGGCGGTGGGCGGGCTGCGGGTAGGCCCCCGGAGTGTCCAAGGGCGGTGGGGGCGGTGGGGTTTAGAGGCCGGAGAGGGTGCGGGAGTTTTTGCGGTCGCGGAAGAGCAGGGGCTTCTCCACCGGGGGTGGTAGCGGTTGAGGAGCGCTGGCCTTGTCGACCATCTCAGTCACCAGGTGGTGGTGCGGGGAGAGGTCGCAGACAGGGTCGGTGTTAGCGGCGTCGCCCGTCATCAGGTAGGCCTGGCAGCGGCAGCCTCCGAAGTCCTTGGTTTTCTCGGGGCAGCTGCGGCAGGGCTCTTTCATCCAGGCGTCACCGCGGAAATGGTTGAAGCCGGGCGAGTCGCGCCAGATCCACTCGATGGAGGCGTCTTTGACGTTGGGAAAAGTGAGTCCGGGCAACATCCGCGCGGCGTGGCAGGGCAACGCGGTGCCGTCGGGAGTAATAGTCAGGAACACCGAGCCGAGGCCGTTCATGCACGGTTTGGGGCGGCGCTCGAAGTAGTCGGGAACCACGAAGAACACCTTGATCTTCTGGCCGGCGCGCTCGCGGAATCGATTGGTCGTCTCTTCGGCGCGCTGCAATTGCTCGCGGCTCGGGAGCAGCCGTTCGCGGTTGTGCCACGCCCACCCGTAGTATTGGGTGTTGGCCAGCTCGACGTACTCGGCTTGCATGACTTCCGCCATCTCCAGGATCTGTTGGACATGGTCGATGTTGAGCCGGTGCAGTACCACGTTGAGCACCATCGGGTAGTCGTACTTCTTGATGAGCGCGGCGACCTTCGATTTGAGCTCGAAGGTGCGGGTGCTGCTCAGGAAGTCGTTGACCTCGCGGGTGCTGTCCTGGAACGAAAGTTGGATATGGTCGAGGCCGGCTTCCTTGAGCGCCTGGATGCGCGCCTCGCTCAAACCGATGCCCGAGGTAATCAGGTTCGTGTAGTAGCCGAGTTTGTGTGCTTCGGCGACGATGATTTCCAGATCGTCGCGCGCCAACGGCTCGCCACCAGAGAGGCCAAGCTGCACGGCGCCCAGCTCGCGGCCCTGGCCTAACACGCGGAGCCAGTCGTCAGTAGACAGTTCCTGCTCGGTCCGGGCGAAATCGGTGGGGTTGTAGCAAAAGACGCAGTGTAGGGGGCAGGTGTAGGTGAGCTCGCAGAGCATCCACAGGGGTGGGCCGGGGTTGCCCACGCGCGCCGTGGCTGGTGCGCTCGCCGCGGCACCGGCAGCCTCCCTCGAGTGCACGAGGTCTGACCCACCGCCGTTTGTGCCGCCGTCAGCGCTCACTCGCGAATCTCCAGCCAGCGCTTATCGAGCGCCACGCTCATAAATGCCGTCACGTCTTTCTCCAGCCCGCTGGTTGCGAACGTAGACTCCAAGTCGCTGACGATCTCCCCAACAGTGCGCGCACCGTCACAGCGCTTGAGAATTTCACCGGCGCTTCCGTTGAGCTTCACCATGCCTTCGGGATACAGCAACACGTGAGCCTTCTGCGCGGGCTCCCACTGCAGCCGGAACCCTTTGCCGAGGCTGGGCCTGTCATCCGGACCGAGCGCCGTCACGAGTTGACTCCATAGCGCTGCTGCATGGCATCGTTCATCTGCCACAACACATCGAGCTTGAATTGCAGTATTTCCAGCGCCCGTTCCTGTGCGGCGCGGGTTGCAAACCAGTCCAGTGTCACGGCCAATCCGAATTCCACATCGCGGCGTGCGAGACTGACCCGGCTCTGAAAATAGTGCAGTCCGGCACGATCGATCCACGGGTAATGCTCTGGCCAGTTGGCGAGGCGCTGCTTGTGAATCTCAGGCGCAAACAGCTCCGTCAGGGAAGCGCACGCAGACTCCTGCCACGGCGCCCGCCGAGCGAAATTGACATACGCATCAACCGCAAACCGTACACCCGGCAGCACGTCAACCAGGCTCTCGACATGCTCGCGAGTCAGCCCCGTTGCTTCCGCGAGCTTGATCCAGGACTCGATGCCGCCCGGGTCGTCCCCGTAGCCGTCATGATCCAGGATGCGCTGCACCCAGGAGCGGCGCACCGCCCGGTCCGTGCAGTTCGCAAGGATGGCGGCGTCTTTGATCGGAATGTTGATCTGGTAGTAGAACCGGTTCGCCACCCAGCCCCGGATCTGCTCGGCAGTGGCGCCGCCCGAGTTCAGCATCACGTTGAACGGGTGATGGATGTGGTAGGCGCGGCCCTTCTCGCGCAGCCGCTGCTCGAACTCCTGCCGGCTCCAGGCTTGCTCCGTCACAGCTCGATCTCCATCCCGTCCCAGGCAACTTCGACGCCGTGACGCGCCACTTCGGCCGACTGTTCCGAATCCTCATCCAGTATGGGATTCGTGTTGTTCACGTGTATCAACACCTTGCGCGTGCCGGCGGGCAGCCGGTCCAGCCATTGCAGCATTCCGCCGGCGCCGCTTTGCGGCAGATGGCCGATGTCCCGCGCATGTTTTTTCGAGGCACCGAGGCGGATCATCTCGTCATCCGTCCAGAAAGTGCCGTCCACCATCACACAGGCCGCGGACTGCATCTGCCGCCATACACGGTCGTCCATCGCACCGAGCCCGGGGGCATACACCGCAGTGCGCCCCGTCTCCTGGTCCGTGATCACCAGCGCCAGGTTGTCCCCCGGAACCGGTGACTCGCGATTTGGGGAATAGGGCGCCGGTTTCCCAGGTACCGGTAGTGCACGCCATTGCACGCCGCTTACCCCGTCGATTTCGAAAGTGTTGCCTTCGAGGTCGATCCGCCGCCGGTCAACGCCACAGAAATGGCCGAGTACATTCAGGATTGGATTGCCGCGAGTCAGGTCGGCGTAAGTACTGTCAGTACACCAGATCGGCCAGGGCCGGGTTGACTCCCGGAGCATGTACAGGCCCGTGGTGTGATCGACCTGACCATCGACCAACACGATGCCCGTGATGGCGCAATCGCGCAGCGAGCGGCCGGGCTGAAACTCCGGATTGGCCTGCAACTGCGCTGTGATGTCCGGCGACACGTTGACCAGTGCCCAGCCTGCGGCGTCACGGCCGCGAACTGCGATGGATGATTGGGTGCGGGCCCGTGCTCGCACGGTACCCTTGCGGACCCCGGCACAATTGCGACAATTGCAATTCCACTGCGGGAATCCGCCACCGGCCGCGGCCCCCAGTACTCTGATTTTCATGGGTCGTACCCGCCGGGGGAGGGAGGAGAATCGGGTAGACGCAGCCCGCTCGCGCGGGCCGACGCCATAAGCTCGAGCGATGCAATCAGCGGTTGCTGATGTACATCGTGATTTCCATGCCGAAACGCATGTCAATCGCTTCCGGGGTTTCCCACTTCATGGTCTGTCTCCTGTGCGCCTGGATCATCGGTCTCTCGTCGAAGCCATGATCCCCCCCGGGGGCTCGGGGCCATAGGGGACGATCATGAAAGGCGCCTCATGATTTTCATGAGCCTGCGGCCCTTCGGAAGCCCTCCACACCTCGTCCAGGGGCGGGACGGTACACTGCCCCCATGAAACTGCGCACACGCCTGAATCTCATCGTGGCGGGGCTCACGGCGACGTTCATCGGCGTCCTGATCTTTGCCGAGATCGAGAACACCCGCTCGTCGGTAAACGAGGAAATCGAGGCCGCGAATCGGGTCGGATCGCAGTTGCTGGGCCGCCTGGCGACCATCTATTCCCGCGAGGGGGGCTCACAGACGGTGCTGCAGTTCCTCCAGCAGCTCGGTCACGTCAGGGCCAATGACGTCATACTGCGGTCCCCAGCCGGCGAAGTGTTATATCGATCGCCGGCGGCGACCTACAAAGCGGGGCGCGAGGCGCCACAGTGGTTCGCGCGTTTGCTGGCGCCTCGGGTCCCGAAGCACACCTTTTTCCTGCCGGGCGGCGTTCAGCTCGTAGTCGGGGCAAACGCCTCGCGGCCTATCCTGGATGCCTGGGACGATCTGCGCCGGCTGTTCCTGATTGGCGCGCTCATGCTAGTGATTGTCAACGGACTTGCGTTCTGGCTGGTGAACCTGGCACTTGCTCCATTTCCGGTCATTGCCGCTGGCCTGGCGCGGATCGAAGAAGGCGACCTGGCCTTCCGGCTGCCCGAGCTAGCAGGATTCGAGGCCCACTCCATTGGAGCCGCATTCAACCGCATGGCCCAGGCGGTGCAGGACAAGGTTCGGGCGGAGCGCAAGGCGAGCGAAGCCGAGACACGCCTCGAGGAGGGGCGCGAGCTGGCACGGCTCGTCGAGCAACGCGTAGAGGAGGAGCGAAGGTTGATTGCGCACGAGTTGCATGACGAGTTCGGTCAGTCGGTCACTGCGATCCGCTCCCTCGCAATGGCCATCGTCACGCAGTCACAGAATCCTTCCATGAGCGATGCCGCGCGGTTGATTTCGGACGAGGCGGGTCGCCTGTATGACGCCATGCACGGCCTCATCCCGCGCCTCGTACCGTTGTCACTCGATACGCTCGGCCTGGCCGATACACTCGAAAACCTGGTACGCGACTGGCAGCGCCGCTACCCCGCAGTGCGGTTGTCGGCGCGTCATGATCTGTCTGCGGAGCTGGGCCCAACGGTGACCCTGACAATATACAGGGTCGCACAGGAAGGCCTGGTCAACGCGCTGCGGCATGCTCAGGCAACACAGGTGCAGATCGATCTGCACTCCAACGCAAACCATATCGCGCTCACGGTCACGGATGACGGAGTGGGGCTTGCGCCAGACTGGTCGCGGCCCGGACATTTCGGATTGCGTGGGTTGGCCGATCGGGTGGAGCACCTGGGAGGCTCGTTCACCGTGGCAAATCGCGAGCCTCACGGCGTACGTCTGAGCGCCGAGATTCCCCTGGTGGTTGAAACATGATCCAGGTGTTGCTGGTAGACGATCACGCGGTGGTGCGTACCGGCTTTCGGTTGCTGCTGCAATCCCAGCCCGACATCAACGTGGCCGCCGAGGCGCAGTCCGGAGAGGCGGCCTGTCAGATCTATGCGGAGCTCACTCCCGATGTCGTGGTGATGGACCTCGGAATGCCTGGAATGGGTGGCCTGGAGGCGCTGCGTCGCATTCGCGCTCGAAGCCCGGCTGCCCGCGTGTTGGCGCTTTCGGCGCACGATGACCCGATGCACGCGCGCCGGGCGCTGCGCGAAGGCGCGCTGGGTTTCCTTTCGAAGCGCAGCGCGCCCGAGGCCCTGATCGAGGCCATAGCCACCGTGGCCGCCGGCCGCCGCTACATCGATCCAAGCCTAGCGCAGAAGCTTGCGTTGGCGGAAATCGAAGGGGCGGCCCGCTCGCCGATTGAACAACTCTCCGAGCGCGAGTTCGAAGTGTTCATCCGGTTGGCCGGCGGTGCTACGGTGCAGAAGATTGCCGATGATCTGAAGCTCTCGGCTTCGACCATCGGCACGCATCTTTACAACATCAAGCAGAAGCTGGGCGTGGTGAACCAGTCCGAGCTGACACTGCTGGCGATTCGGCACGGCCTCATCGAGGCCTGATCCTTAGTTGCCCAACGTCTTCTTCAGGTTGGCAAGTCCGCCCTCATACACACTGGTGATGAGCTTGATGGCTGCGTCGTCGTTCTCGGCTTCCGGAGGCGTCTCGGACGTGCTCTTGCGCTTGAATGCCCCACTCCAGGTGACCTTCGAGCCGCCCTTGCCATCCGGCTTCACCGAGAGGTGCGATACATAATCGCGCAATGGCAGCGGCGATTCGATGATGCGATACCGGTAGGAGTGTGTCGCTTCGTCGAAGGCGAGCAACTCTTCGGTGAACGACGGCCCATCCTTGACGGTGAGCTTGCGGACCGTGCCGGGTTTGTTGCCATCTCCCTTGACGATCTCGTCCTTGGCAAACCCCGGATGCCACTTGTTGAGTGAGTCGAAGTCCTTGACGGTGTTCCAGACCTTGTCCACCGGAGCCTGGATGTTCACGGTCTTGACCACTTTGAGCGTTTTTGGAGCATCGGCCAGTGCCGTATCGACCAGTGCCGCACCGCCTGTCGCGGTCACCATCAGTGCCGCCATGGTTAGCAGAGTCTTCTTCACGTGAGCGATCCCCCTGGATTGACTATCGCCATGTGGCCAACGCGGCCAGTGGCGAATATAGCGCACATCAGCGCCCGCCGTGCCCGTTCCCGTAGACCTTCTCGCCCGACTCCACACGCACTGCGAGGTGGTTTTGTTGTGGTGGCAGCGGGCAGGTTGCAAAGTCGTTGAAGGCGCAAGGTGGATTGTAGGCCTTGTTGAAATCCACCCGCGTAGTGCCTCCGGCAGGCAGCGGCACGCGTAAAAATCTCCCGCCACCGTAAGTTCCATCGCCGTTGGTGCGATCCGCGAACATCACGAACAATGTTTGATCGTGAGGGTCCTCGAGCACCGCATCCAGGCGCCATTCGTGCCCGTCCCGGGAGAACACCAGCGCGCCCGGACAGTCCATTTCCTCCTCCAGGCCGAGTATGTTGACGATGCGGATATGACGGTGCGGCTCGTAAGGCTCGAAGCGGGCCTCGAGCACCCACCCGGTATCGATCGGGTAGTAGTCGATAGGGGTGAACTCGCGCCGCCGCGGGCTATCGACATCCCGAATCCGCACGCCGAGCTTGCCCGCGCGCCCGATGATCCAGATACGCAGCGGGCCGCTCGACATCACGGTTGGTTCGCCCTCGGTGTCGGGCACCAGGTCGAGCGTGGTGACGGGTTGTCCCGCATGAGTGATGCCGCTGCCCCGGTGCGCGGTGAAGTGGATACCGCGGGCATCCAGCTCGAATTTCCCGGCTTTGGGCGCGAGGGCCGGGTGCTCGAGCACGAGCCGGTTGGCGGGCGAGCGGCCGAAGGAATTATCGCCTTTTTCCAGCCAGAACAGCCCGACGAGAGTCAGCCATCCCTGCTCGCCGGTCAAGTCCGCCACCCGCGCCGTGCGCCATTGCTCGACGATGTTCCGTTCGGCGGACCCATCGATTGGCCCGGTCGTCCGGTCGTCCATAGCGGCCGCCCACGGGCTCCACGCCACCAGCAGCGTGCCCACGAAGGCAAAGAATCTCGTCATACTATTGCCCCGCACCAAATCCTTCGGGGAATGATTACATGTATTGGCGCCCGATTAAATCGACGATGGCATCGACAATGGCATCAGCCGCGGCCGCCCTGCTGCTGGCCGGCACCAGCCACGCGCAGACCGATCCGTACAACGCGCTGGCGCATGATATTTTCAAGGAACTGATCGAGATCAACACCACCGACTCGGTGGGCAATGTGACCACGGCTTCCGAGGCGATGGCGCAGCGGTTACGCGCAGCCGGTTTCGCGGGCGAAGACATCCAGATACTCGGCCCGAACGATCGCAAGAAGAACCTCGTCGTGCGGCTGCACGGCTCGGGCAAGCACAAACCTGTTCTGTTGATCGGCCACCTGGACGTGGTCGAGGCGCGGCGCGAGGACTGGAGCACCGACCCGTTCAAGTTCGTGGAGAAGGACGGCTATTTCTTCGGCCGCGGCACCCAGGATATGAAGAATGGCGATGCGATCATGGTGACGACCCTGATTCGCCTCAAAAAGGAGGGTTTCCGGCCCTCCCGTGACATCATCCTGGCGCTGACGGCGGACGAGGAGAGCGGCAGCTCCAACGGCGTGGACTGGCTGTTGAAGAACCACCGGGATCTCATCGATGCGCAGTTCGTGTTGAATCACGACGGCAATGCGATCACCTCCGAGCACGGCAAGCCGCTGTATTTCGAAATGGACGGCACCGAGAAAGTGTACGGTGACTTCCTGTTGACCGCGACCAACCCCGGCGGGCACAGCTCGCTGCCGGTGCCAGACAATGCCATCTACAGGGTTGCCGCGGCCCTCGACCGGCTGTCCCACTACGACTTTCCCTTCGAGCTCAACAATGTCACCCGCGGCTACTACGAGCGAATGGCTACGATTGAAACGGGCCAGCGTGCAGCGGATATCAAGGCGATCCTCGCGACGCCGCCGGACAAGCAGGCGCTCGAGCGCCTGTCGCGCGACGCGGTCGATCACTCGATCATGCGCACCACCTGTGTTGCCACCCGGTTGGACGGGGGCCATGCCAACAACGCGCTGCCTCAGCGGGCCCGGGCGACGGTGAACTGCCGCATCCTGCCCGGACATTCGCCGGAGGAGGTGCGGCATACTCTCATCGACGTGGTTGGCGATCCCGCAATCAAGGTTCAGTACATCGACAATCAGGGTGAGGTTCAGGACACTGCATCCGACTACCGCGGATATCCGCCACCGCCGTTGCTTCCGGAGGTCGTGAAGCCCCTGGAGAAGCTCGTGGCGCAGATGTGGCCGGGCCTCAAGGTGGTCCCCGCGATGTCAGCCGGAGCCTCGGACGGCTTCTACACGAGTGCGGCGGGTCTGCCGACCTACGTCGTCGGCGCAATTGCGATCGACAAGGACAACATCCGCGCTCATGGTCGGGACGAGAACCTCGGCGCGGAGTCGTTCTATCGCGGCAACGAGTTCTTCTATCGCTACCTCAAGATGATCGCCTCACATTGAGCGCGTTGTTGCAGTCTGCGGCTGCGTCGGCGCCTCGGGACAGACCATTCCAGTTTCTCCCGAGAGCCGACATCCTGGAGCGCTTCACCGTGGCTCTTTCCACGGGCGACGGCGGGACGGGGGCTCATTGCATTCATGAGCTGTGGATGCGGGGCGAGTGGCCCGACAACATCGAGAAGAGTTTGGAGAGTCTGTGGAAGCATGCCTCCAAGTCCATCCCGGACTGGCTGCCCATGCGCTACGTGGACTGGCTTCCGGTGGTTTATGAGATCGCCGGCGGGTTTCAGGCTGCCTTCAAGGGACGCACGAACATCTACCTCGTATTGCTCGACTACAGCGACAGCCGCCCGGAGCCGCACGGCGTCTATGTGGGGATGAGTCACTACAGTCCGGCGGACCGGTTCGACCAGCATAAGGCGGGCATCCGCGCCTCCGGGAGTGTTCTGAAGCGCGGGCTGGAGGTACTGACGGGTCCGACCCTGCACCTGCAGTACATTGCGCGCCGCGAGGCCGCGCGGATCGAGGCCCAACTTGCGGAGGCATTGAGTGCGGCCGGCCTGTTCGTCCAGGGCGGTCACTGACCACACGTTGTGCCCAAGCTTGTGTTCGCAACCTTGAACACTCCAGGGGCGGTGCAGCAAATGTGGGCAGCGGCACAGACCAATGTCGGGGAGGTAGGCGCATAATCCCTCCATGAACGATAGCGGGCCCGACGACAGCGGACGATTGGTTTCCGAATTGGCCGCACGCGTCGGCTCCCTTGGGGTTGAGCTTGCAGATGTGGCAGGCAATCTCGAGGAGGTGACCAACCGGGTCGGCAACCAGGCCGAGCAGTTCAAAGAGCTGCAGCGGGCCGCCGAGACCATGGTGGCGGGAAATCGGGAGATAGACCGTGCCGCCAAGGAAGCGCAGCAGGCTGCATCGGCCGCGGGCACCGAAATAGCAGAGTCGCGCACGTTGATTGGCGGTGCTGTACAGCACATTGCGGATCTCACCGGCGCCGTGGGTCACATCGAGGAGCGTCTCGGCTCCTTCAGCGCGCTGCTCCGGCAGATCGGTGGCGTTGCTACCTCCATTGAAAGAATCGCGAAGCAAACGCGGCTGCTGTCGTTGAATGCCGGTATCGAGGCGGCGCGCGCCGGGGAGGCAGGGCGTGGATTTGCCGTTGTTGCCGGCGAGGTCAAAAGCCTCGCTGAGGAAACTCGTGCCGCGACCGATCGGATCGGTGACATCGTGCGCGCACTCGGTGACCAGATCGAGGGACTCATCAACGAGAGCGGCGAGGCCAGCAAGCATGCGGGACATGCCGGCACCGGCGCCGAGAAGGTCAAGGGCGTCATCACTCGCGCGGACGACGCATTCAACACTGTGGGTCGTGAGATCGATGCCATAGCGCAATCGGCGACCGACAATCTGGAAGCCTGCGACACAACACTGGCCGAGCTGGGCGAGCTGGCCCAGGGAGTGGATCACTCGTCCACCAATCTTCGCCAGGCAGATCAGCGCATCGAAGGCTTGCTGACCCTGAGTGAAACCCTGATCGAGTTCATCGCGGAGAGTGGCGTTGAAACCGCCGATACGCCGCTCATTCGGCTGGGTGTCGATACGGCGGCACGGATCTCCGCGCAGTTCGAGGCGGCGGTCGCGCGTGGCGAGATCACGGCTGCGCGGCTGTTTGACGAGCGGTATCGGGAGATTCCCGGGACCAACCCGAAGCAGTACCTCACTGACTACGTGCAGTTCACGGACCGGTTGCTGCCGCCCATCCAGGACCCGGTGCAGAAAGCCGACCCGCGCATCGTGTTCTGTGTTGCCTGGGCGAAGGGCGGCTACCTGCCCACCCACAATCCCGAATATTCCAAGCCGCAGGGCAAGGATCCTGCCTGGAACGCGGCCAACTGCCGCAACCGGCGCGTGTTCAATGACCGCGCCGTACAGAAGGTCGGGGCCAACACCAAGCCGTTCCTGCTGCAGACCTATCGCCGCGACATGGGTGGCGGAAAGTTTGTGCTGATGAAGGATCTGTCAGCGCCGATCTTCGTCAACGGGCGCCATTGGGGCGCTTTTCGCATTGGCTTCCGCCAGAAGTAAAGGGGCGAAGCGCACGGCCAGCAGCAGCAGCGCCATCAGCGCCGGAATCCAGTAGAGATCGGTTGCTGCCTGCGCCCGCCGCGCGAAGCGTCTGTCCAACATCGCTCGCGCGATGGATTCCGTGCTGCTCAAACGGGCGTAGTCGAAGCCAACCTGGTGGGCGATTTCCTGAAGATGCGGCTCATGCAGTGCGGACAGGTGTTCCGCGCCGCGGCTCTTGGAGCCTGGGATGAGATCGCCGGGTTGCAAGACCTGATCGGCCCGCCAGAAGCCCTCGCGGTTGCCGTCATCATCGGTCTTGGGAATCGGCAGCGGCGAGTAGCCGCCTGCGCCAATGAGCCAGCCGTGGACCTGCCCCACCTTCAGGTCATCAAACATCGGCAGGATGTTGGTAGGGTCGAGAGGCGGCGCTTCCTGGCCGTCAGTGACGAAAATGACGTTGGGGCTCGAGCCGAGCTCCTTCGCCGCGCGCATCGACCAATAGACGCCTTTGGTAATCTCGCTGGCGTTCTCCCAGCGCATGCTGCCATCCACTTTTGCGAGTGAGGTCAGCAGATCGCCGTAGTTTTCGCAAACCTCGACAGGCGCGAGCAGCAGCAGGGTCCGGTAGCCGGCGAAAGCGCCCCAGCCGACTCGCGATCCGCAAGGCAACTCGCGCAGGGCGCGGCGCGCTGCTTCCCGGGCATATGCCAGGCGGCTGGTCGGCGTTCCACCCAACTCGTAGTCCTCGACGTCCATGCTCTGGGTGATGTCGAGAATGACGATGGATTCGTATGTGTCGTGCTTCAGCGGCACGGCGGGCAAAGCAAGGGCGACCACGAGTAACACGAGTGCAACAAGAATCGCACGGGAATCGGTGTCGAGAATGCCGAGCCAAGGTCGCGCCGCAGACTTGTTGAGGACGGACTGGCTCACGGCAGGTCGATTTTGGCGCCCTGCAGGGTGCTCATGGCATGCTCCGAGCGTACCGGGGCCTGGTTGCGCTCGAGCATGGGATCGTCATACTCCGGCGAGAGCCACAGGGCGCGTTCCAGGTTGTAGCGCGCATCCCAATCTGCGGGATTACTCCGGAGGTCATCGCGATAGCTCTGCTTCGCGAGCTCTATCAACGGCATGAACCGGTGGGCTTCCCCCTGGCCATTCTTCAACGCTTCGCGCATGTTCAGATTTCCCAGGTCGTACAGCGCGGGAAGCCTGATCTCGTCGCTTGCGTCGAGCAGGGACTTGTACATTTTCAGCGCGGGCGTGAATTGACCGGCTCTTGCCAGGCTCAGCGCTCGTGCAAGTTGTGCCTGGGGCACTGCGCTGTCGGCAGCGCAGATGTGGGCCGCCGCGATGGCTGTATTGATGCGCTCGGCTTGGTGGAGCCGCAGGCCCGACCAAGCCACGAACGTGCCGCATGTGGCCGCTACGAGGGCGAATGACATGTGAGCTATGCGGCGTCTCACGCCCAGCTCCGCATCGCGAGTGAACGGCCCAACAGAAGCAGCAGACAACAGATCGCGGCCGCGGCGATGAAGCGGCGGCTGAAGTCTTGCCGGGGGACCTGTTCGAGGAAGTCCAGTGGGAAGTTTTGCTGGTGACCTACGTCCGCGACTGCTTTGGCCAGGTCCTCGGGCACTTCTGCCTGGTAGACGCGATAAGGCGTGCGCAGTGTTCGAAAGAAGTTGTGCAGAGCGACCTCGGGTGCATTCCCGCCCTCGGTAGCCGTGCCATCCAGTGTCGGGCTGTTATAAGAGCGCAAATAGATCCAGTAGAGGGCAATCCTGTTGCGCGCCAGGCCGGCAAGAATCCGCTGCTGCGTTGGCTCGTCCAGGTAAGCCCCGCCGTCCGAGACCAACAGGATGATCCGGCTGCCCGAATACACGCGCCGGTTGAATTCGCCTATGGCCGCCAGCAGTGCGCGGCCGACTTCCGTGTTGGCAAGGCCGCGGCCGATGCCGGCGGCGGCTATCCCCGCCTGGACGACCTCGTCATGTTGGGTGAACGAGACGACCGACAGCGGTTTCGTGCTGAAGAACATCAGTGCGAAGCGGTCGTCGGGGCGTTGAACGACGAACTTTGCGAGCAGGTCGCCCGCAACCTTGGCTTTGGGCTGACCCCGTCCCAGGTGATACAGCAAGAGGCTTCGGTCGAGTTTTCGCCAATCACTGGGCAACATGTGGTCATCCATGCTGCGGCTGCGGTCCATGAGAACCAGGATCTCGGCGCCGCGACCTACACGCGCAACCTGCGTTTGGGGTTTCCCAGGACCGGCGAGAGCTACGACGATACTGGATATCGCTATGGTGGCGAGTATTCGCCACAACCAGCCGGCAATCTGACCGAGGGGATCTCGCGGTAGCCACGGGGCGTAAGAGAAGGGTAGCGTGTCGCGACGCCTGCGCAGGAGAGGTAGTACCGCCAGGGGCAGCAGTAGCAGCGCCCATGGATGGGCAAAGTCGAAACTGGTGCTCACCGTTCGTGCTGCTTTTCTATATGTCGGAGGGAGGCGCAGAGGGGCCGGAGGGACCACGTCCCTGACCTTGTGGTGTTAGTCGGGCTGCTGCCTGCTCCAAAAAAGCGCCGGCTCGACTCCGCGTAGAACTCCTCTATTGCGGCACGCTCGGGTTCGAAGTGAGGTGCCTGCTTGAACAAGGTAGGTAGAGTGCTGGGCTGAAGGGAGCGTCCAGCTGTCGTGTCGAACGCCCGGTGCAACGCTACCCATGCAGCTTCACTGTCATCGCCGGTGCTTCGGATCGCACGCAGTGCCCGCGCGAACGGCTGGTTTGCGTTGGCGCGGAGGGACCGCACCAACCACCATGCAATCCAGATCACAACGGTTAGTGCGAACGCACCTGACCAGATCTCAAGTTGTCGCCTTAGCGCACGTGTTGGAAGCGTTGGGGCGGCGTGATCGGGGCGCAGCTCCTGCAGCCCGCCTTTCGCGAACGCCGCGCGCGGTGTCAACGGCGAGATACTGATGGGCCATTCGGGTACCGACAGAACGTTGTTGCCGACTTTCGATTTGAGTGTCAGCGATGGGAGGCTCACCGTGATCAGCCCCTGCGGGGCGTTGATGAGCTGGTAGTCGACCACCAACCAGCGATGTCCATCCTCCGCCAGGTCGATTCGTGACGACCGCCGCGCGAACCAAAGGCCTGCACGCTCCGCGGGAGGCAACGCGACCGGATCAAAGTTGTGGCCTCCGGATTGGAGGAGAATGCGTTGGGCGAGGGTGTCGCCCAGCACGTAGCCGAAAGGGCGGGGTTGCTGGACGATGGCGGACCAGGGAGCGGCTGTGGTCGCCGCCGCGTTACTCGCAGTTGCGCTGCCGGGCGACGTTGTCGGCACTGCCGCCGCCGCGGCCGATGCCGCGTCGTTGTGAATCACATCAGCGCGCGTACTGACGTGCGGCCAACAACTCGCCAACGCCATCACAGCCAACAGCCGTGCCCCCGTGGACGCGCGAAACCGTCGCATTACGCCGCGACCTCGAAAAAGTATTGCGACATGGCTTCGCTGTCAAAACGCCCCGTCACATAAAATGCGCGCATGGCCCGCGCCGCGAATACCCGATTCAGCTCGTTGCGTCGCTCATTCGCTGATTCCAGCCATTTTTCCCGTATGCGCGGTCGTATCCACAATGTACGTTGTGTTCCTGATTCCACATCACGAAGCTGCGCCAGGCCATTGTGAGTGGGTGGCTCAATTTCCGCGGCGTCCCAGATGACCACAGGCACAACAAAGGATTGAACCAGCGAGTCAAGCGCGACACTCATGCCCGCAAGGGGCCAATGGAAATCCGAGACCAGAAATACCAACCCTCGCCGGCCAGCAAGATGCTGGATTGCGTCTTGCAGCCCCGCCGTATCTCCAGCCGCTCCACTGCAACTTCGCAGCAGCGTAGCCATAGTGTCGCCCATACCGCGGCTCACCATCGCAGGTACGAACAAGTCGGTTCTCTCGCGCGAATCGAAGGCCAGCATTCCCAGCGCGTCACCGACCTTGAATGTGCTTTGGCCGAGCGCCTCGATGAACTCGGCAGCGATATCCAACTTGCTGCGTCGCGAGCCGAAAGCCATCGATGCAGAGACATCGACGACAGCATGCACTGGGATGCTGGCCTGTTGCCGATTGACTCGTACCAACCACTCCTGCTGAATGTTCCGCAGGCTGGCGCGCAGATCGAGACGCCTCGGATCGGGCCGGTCGTAAAGACGCATGTGCGAGACGAATTCCAGTCCCGCACCCAGGCTGGATCCACGGTGCGAGCCGGGCCGCCATCCTCCGATGCGCTGTGGCAATCGATAGTGGAACTCGCGGTGTTCGCTCACGGTCACCTTGGAGTGGGAACCTTCTCGAGGATTTGTGTGATGAGCTCATCGGCCAGCTGAGCGCGACGCAACTCGTAGACCGGTGTGAAGAATATCCGGTGGCCCAACGCCGGTTGCGCCATGGTTCGAATATCGTCCGGTGTCAGGTACGTCCGTCCTGCCAGCCATGCGACCACTCTCGCGGTACGGGTGAGTGCCATCATTCCGCGGGGACTCGCTCCAGCGAGAATCAGTCTCTCCATATCGACACCGTCGAGGCGCACTCCCAACTTCTGCGGGGCATGTGTTGCATCCCACAGATCCAGAACGTAACGCTCGAGGGTCTCGCTCGCTTTGACGCTGCGCTGGATGGCGGCACCCACCCGGTTCAACTGCTGCCAATCGAGGATTTCCGGCGCGACCCGCTCCAGGAGCTCATCGACGTCATGGAAGGCGGGATCGAAAACCAGCTGGCGGCGAATTGCGGCGTCGCTGGGAGTCGGCATCCGCAACTCGAGCATGAATCGGTCACGCGCTGCGGAGGCCAGCTCGAAAGTCTCTTCTTTTTCGACACGGTTACGGTCGGCGAACACGGTCATGTGTGGGAAACGATGCTCGCGGTTGAATGCGGACACGGTGCGCTCGGCCATTGCCCGCAGAAGGAGCGATTGCACCTGCGGACGCGCACGATTGATCTCGTTGAAGAAGAACGTCGCGAGGCGCTCGCCGTGACGAAGCAGGGGTCCGGGCTCTATGCGGGGCTTACCCTCAGCATCCACGTACGTGTGATAGACCAGATCGCCAGGCATCAGATCCACCGTGCCTTCGACGCGCTCGAAGTCACCGCCGATTGCACGCGCAAATGCCCGCAGAATAGTAGTCTTCCCAACGCCGACATCGCCTTCGAGCAGGACATGTCCCCGCGCAAATAGCGCCACGTTGATCAGTCTGATTGTGGACTGCTGGCCGACGATGGCCCTAGAGACGTCTTCCTCCACGCGAAGCGCGCGGGCCCGCCAATCTGCCAGCTGCTCATCTGTCATGGCCCAATTCTACGCCCCGCCGTTGAATATCAGCGTCGCGATTGCGTGACAGCGGCGTACGGGCGTTCGCGCGCTGTGCCGACGTCGGAGCAGTTGCGCTACTTAAGAGCCAACTCGACGCGCACTTTGTCCTTGTCGGCAGCATCTTTGGGCGCGCTCCCGATCACGAAGACGCGCGACGGGTCGATATCGGTACCTACCAGCAACACGTCCTGGATTGCTCGCGCGCGGTGCTTTCCGAGTGTCTGCAGCTCGTTGTCGGGGACGGGCATCTTTTGCAGCAGCGCGGCTTCAAGCTCGGCATTCGCCGCGCCGAAGTCGGGCTGCTGATCTTTCTTCTTGCCCGCGGCTTCGATCGCTTTCGCCAGATCGGGAAGAGGTGCGTTCTTGCCCAGCTCGGCCCGATGGAGCGCGACCAGCAGGCGGTAGCGCTGTGCGGGGTCGGTCAGCGCGGGATCTGATGGCGGTGGCTCATCCATTATCGCGGACATCGGCGACTTGGCATCAGCCGGCGCGCCGCCACGCGGCGCGTCGGCTTGCGCTGCCGAGATTGACGAAGCGCCCAACGCTGCGCCGCCAGATTCGGCGCCCGCGGCTGAGCCTTTCGGGTTTTCGCTAGCGCTGGCCATGTTGGTCTTAGCCCGCCCCTTACTCCGTTTATTGCCGCCGGCTTGATCCTGACTGAGTGCCAGCAGCCGCATGTTCAAGTGTGCGGCGGCGAGGCCTTGCCGGTCCAGATCGGGCGAGAAAGTCACGGGCACGTCGAGCTCGAGCTTTTCTTTTTCCTTGAGTGCCTTGACCAGAGCAACGAGCTTATCGTGCTCCGAAGGCTCGAGTACGGCGCTACCGGGGTGGAAGTCGATGTAGTTCATCTGCTCGCCACCGCCGAAGAGGTGACCGAGCAATGCAAACGGCGCGGTCGCGGCTTTGACCAACAGGTTGAGAACGGCTTTCCAGATGAGCGGACCTAGTTTGAACTGCGGGTCGTCCAAGCTGCCGGTCACGGGCAGGTCGACGTCGATGACGCCGTTGCGATCCTTCAGGAGGGCGACTGCAATTTTCAGCGGTAGCTTGATGGCGTCGGGGCTCTCGACCCGTTCGCCGAGCTCGAGTTGATCGATCACAAATTTATGCGCCGCCGTCAGTTTGCGGTTTTCGATCTTGTAGTCGATGTCGACTGACAGCTTGCCCTTCTCGATCTTATAGCCGGCGAAGCGTCCGGAGTAGGGGGTGACGCTCGTGAGCTCCATACCCTTGAAGTTCATCTTGATGTCGGTGTAAGTCGTTGCTGCCAGTGGGTTGGTTTCACCCCAGATGTGCACGGGGGCGTAACGGTCAACCTTGCCTTTCAGTTCGACCTTCGCGCGTGAGTTCGGGCTCGAGGAGAGTCCGACTATGGAGCCATTGAGCATTTGGATTCCGACGGCGAAGTGCGGTTGGATCCAAAGGTCGGCGTAGTTGGCGGACCCGTCCTGGATGTCTATGGCGTCGATGGCAATCGCCATTGAGCCGTCGTTCGACGGCGCAGGGGCTGGTGTTGACTGGTCGCGGTGGCGTTGTTTGGAGTTGCCGTGGCGGGCCGGAGTAGCCGCGACCGTGGCGTCCTTTGTGGTCGGGGCCGGAGCCGCGCCATGCGCGTTCCCCGATGCGTCGCTAGCGGGCGGCTTCCCCGAGTTCGCGGACGCCGTGGTCGTCTGCGGGCTCGACCCACCGCGACCACTCAACACTCTCGCTACATTGACGGTACGATCCGACTCGATGATTACGCGGGCGTATGGCGCGCGGGCAACAACGTTCTTGACGTGGAGGCTTGCCGGCTTTGATGGGGCGGACGGGTTCGTCTGGTAGTCGATGCCGGTAATCTGCAGTTGGTCGAACTTGATAAAATCGCGCTTCAGGTCGTTGTCGATTGTGCGCAGTTTCGCAAGATCAACCTCGCCAGAGACACCCAGCTGACCGTCTGCAGCGCGTTCGACGTTGAGCTTCGTCGACAGCAGCCCATTGAGAAGGGTCATCGCCGTTCGCTCGGCGATGTAGGGTTGGAACACCGTCAGGTCCAGATTGCTGAGCTCGGCCTGGCCCTTCATGGAAGTGAGATCGGGCGAAAGGTCGGCTTTCGCGTCGAGCTTGCCTCCGCGGTTGATCTTCGTGGACATTACCACGGTAACGGGTGCGCTCCGCGCGGTAGTGAAGCCGTTGACGTGGATGCTTAGATCATCGAGGTGCAACGACACGGCAGGCGAGATGTGTCGGTCTTCACCGGCGATCTTCAGACTGTCGAGCGCGATGTCGGGCACCGAGACGACCCAAGCCGGGGAGTCAGAGCCCGGCTGAGGCGCCGCCGTGTCAGGGCCCGACGGTGGTGCCGACGCATCGGGCGACGGCGCGGCTGATGGCGCAGGGGGCGACGTCGAACCCGACACAGTTAAGTTGGCCGTCGCTATGGGAGGCCCGGCGGCGTGTGCGTCGGCACCGGCCGTCGCCGAGCCATCTGGCCCAGTGGCGTGTGCGTCGGCATTGGCTGGCGCGCCGCTCGGTGCCACCAACTCCATCAGGTTGACCATGGCACCTGACGCTCCGGGCGCCCAAGCCCGCACCTCACCACCCAAAAGGTGCACACTCCCAACATCAACAGTGTGTTTCGCGACATCAGCGCGCGTTTCGTGGACCTCGAGTCGTGCGAGCTTGACGTAGTCCTGTGTTGCTCCCTTCGGACGCACGCCCAGATCGGTGACGGTCACCTCGTGGACATTGACGGCGAGTCCCGTGGGAGTCGTCGCGGTCGTAAAGTCGTAATCGCCAGTGACCGAAAGGACACCGGAGGGCAACTCGAAGCGCACACTGTCGCGGAGGTAGTTCCAAATCGTCTGCGCCTGCAGGTTCGCAACCTCAAACCGGCCGTGTGAGGCGAGCGGCAAGGGACTCAATGATCCGGACCAGCTAAATCGCTCACCCGCTTCCGACGTCCCGGTCAATGCGTACGTGCCACTATCCTTCCCAACCGTACTGAAGTGGCGCAGCTCGAACGTAATCGGTTTGATCTCAGTGCTGAACTCGCTTGGATGCGCACGGTCTTCGAACGCGACATTGCCACCCTGAACGCTGAAGTGATTGATGAAGAGCCGCACCGGCTGAGGATTCGGCTGAGGTGGTGCCTCGGGGGAGGGTGGCAGCGCGAGCTCGCTCAAGTTCAGCGTGCCGTCGGGCTTGATCAGGACCCGTACGAAGGGCTGTTCAAGGAGGATCGACTCGAAGTCCGGCCCCCTTCTCCACACGCTCGCAATGGTCACATCCACTAGCAGGTGTCGAAAGGACAGCATCGGCTGCCCTCCCGCGTCGGGCAGCGCGAAATCGCGCACATCGAGTCGAAGCGTGTAGGGATTGAATCGGACGTCACCGATAGCGACGTCCCGGTGATAGTTCTTCGTGACAAAATCATGAAGGCCCGACCTGAGCAGGTGTGGCACCAGGAAGAACCCAAGGACGGTGTACAGAAGGACGAGGACCAGCGCAGGCAGCGCGATCCAAAGCAGCAGGCGGCGAGTGCGGACCGAAATCATGGTCCGCACTTTATGCCACTTAGGCCAGTCCGAGGAACTCCTCGAGTCGATCCAGGCCCTCGTTGAAGGCCCGCAGCTCTTCTTCGCTGAAACACGAGAGCAGGGCACGTTCGCGCTCAAGTGCGAGTGGTACGAGCTCCGCGTACATTGCCCGCCCGGCTTTCGTTAAGCGCAGTTCCATCTCACGGCGGTCGTCAGCATTGGAGGTCCGCTCGATCAGTTCACGCTGGACCAGGTGCGCGATTGCTCGACTGACACGCGTCTTGTGCATGCGTGTGGTGTCGGCGATGTGCTGAGCGGTGCAGCTCCAGGCCGGTCCGACCGTCACGATGACACGCCACTCCGGGATTTCCAGGTCGAAGCGCTGCTTGTAGACGTCGGCCAGGTGTTCGCTTACGCCGGTAGCCAGCCGGTTGAGGCGGAAAGGAGCGAAATTCGTTAAGAGCAGGGCTGGCGTGGGGAGGGCTGGCGTCGGGTTGGCGCGAGCAGCGATTTCGTCGGCGAAGATTTCATTTCGGACGCTCACCGCGCTGGCTCCGGCGAACAGGGTGTCGAATCGGGCGGCCACTATGGTCTCCTTAAAGGGTTGCGCGCGCAACGAATGTGCGATGTGCGAAAATGGTCTTATGAGTAAGGCTCACGAGATTCCGGACCCCGCCAGGGGATTCGGCTCGCTCATCTATCAAAACGGATTCGGCAATCAATTTGGGACACAGGCGCTCGAAGGAGCGCTCCCCGAGGGCCGCAACTCACCGCAAAGGTGTGGCTATGGCCTGTATGCCGAACAGTTTTCAGGGACCGCGTTCACCGCGCCACGTCATGCGAACCGACGAAGCTGGCTGTACCGGATCCGTCCTGCGGCGGTGCACGGCGAGTTCCGGCGTATCGACGATGGTGCACTGACCAGTCGATTCGACGCCGACCCTTCCCCGAACCAATTGCGCTGGAACCCGCTGCCCGTTCCGGCCGCGCCAACCGACTTCGTGTCGGGGCTTCGGACGGCGGGCGGGAACGGATCGCCCGATCAGCAGCGCGGCTGCGGAATCCACTGGTACGTCGCGAACCGGTCGATGGTGGACCGGTATTTCTACGATGCGGACGGCGAGCTGCTGATCGTCCCGCAGCTGGGACGGCTGCGCCTCGCGACCGAGCTCGGCCTCATCGACATCGAGCCGCAGCAGATCGCGGTTATTCCCCGTGGATTGCGCTTCCGGGTGGAGCTTCTGGACGCGCAGGCTCGCGGTTACGTCTGCGAAAACTTCGGCACGCCCTTCAGGCTGCCGGATCTCGGGCCGATCGGCTCGAACGGGCTCGCGAACTCGCGTGACTTCCAGACACCCGTAGCGTGGTATGAGGAGCGCTCCGGCGACTTCGAGTTGGTGGCCAAGTTCATGGGCCACTGCTGGTCAGCGCGGATCGATCATTCGCCACTCGATGTCGTGGCCTGGCATGGGAACAACGCGCCGTACCGCTACGACCTGCGGCTTTTCAACACGCTCGGCTCGATCAGTTACGATCACCCGGATCCGTCGATTTTCCTGGTCCTGCAGTCGTGCAGCGATACACCGGGAGTGGATGACATCGACTTCGTCATTTTTCCCCCGCGCTGGCTGGTTGCGCAGGACACCTTCAGGCCGCCCTGGTTTCACCGCAATGTCGCCAGTGAGTTCATGGGCTTGATTGCAGGCAGTTACGATGCCAAAGCGGAGGGTTTCAGTCCGGGCGGTGCATCGCTCCACAACTGCATGAGCGGCCATGGGCCAGATGCCGCGACGTTCGAAAAGGCCAGCCGCGCCGACACGTCACGACCACAGCAGGTCACGGATACCATGGCATTTATGTTCGAAACGCGCACTGTGATACGGCCGACGCGGCTCGCGCTCGAATTACCCGAGTTGCAACAGGACTATGCGCAGTGTTGGCAGGGCCTGCGCAGCCATTTCACGCCGGGTACAAAATGAGCGGCGCGCAGTCGCACGACGGCGCGGACCCGCAGCGGCTGAATGCTACCCATGATCCGGCCCTGAAGAGTTGGGTGGCGGCGGCAAACCGCCCGGGTGGCGATTTCCCGATCCAGAATCTGCCGTTCGGCGTCTTCAGGCGCGCAGGCACACCTGAATTCTTTCGCGGCGGAGTGGCGATAGGTGATCAGATCCTGGACCTGGGTGCGCTGCACGAGCTTCGCCAGGTGTCTGGATCAGCCGCCGATGCATTGGCGGCCTGTACCGAGCCGACTCTCAACACTTTCATGGCGCTGGGTACGGATGCATGGTCGGCGCTCCGTGCCGCGTTGTCGCGCTTGCTGAGAGAAGACGCGAAGGAGGCGCCCACGCTACGCAGCGCGCTCGTAGCTCAGGCAGGTGCGGAATTCACCGTTCCGGCGAGGATCGGCGATTACACCGACTTCTATGCGTCCATCTACCATGCAACAACCGTCGGCGGCTTGTTCCGCCCCGACAATCCGCTCCTGCCGAACTACAAGTGGGTCCCGATTGCCTATCACGGCAGGGCAGGGTCGATCCGCGTATCCGGACAGGAGTTCCGCCGGCCCCAGGGCCAGGTGAAAGCGGCCGGCGCCGAGTGCCCGGAATTGGCGCCGACGCGGCGGCTCGACTACGAGTTGGAAGTTGGAGTGTTCATAGGGACCGGCAACGCGCTGGGACATCCTGTCAGCATGGATCGAGCCGAGCAGCATATATTTGGCCTGTGCCTGCTGAACGACTGGTCGGCACGCGACGTGCAAGCGTGGGAATATCAGCCGCTGGGTCCGTTTCTGGCGAAGAATTTCGCCACTACCGTGTCACCCTGGATAGTCACGCTCGAGGCGCTGGCGCCGTACCGGACGCCCTGGTCCCGCCCGGCGGGTGATCCGCAGCCACTGGGTTATCTCGACTCGCCGCAATTGCGGCAATCCGGCGCCATTGATATCCAGTTGGAGGCGTACATCGACACCGCACAGATGCGTGCTGCGGGTACACCCTCTCACCGCTTGTCGCATTCGAGCTTCAGGCACTCGTATTGGACGGTTGCGCAGATGATTGCGCATCACACCGTCAACGGGTGCAACCTGGAGGCAGGCGATCTGCTGGGCAGCGGCACACAATCGGGTCCCGGAGCGGATGAAGCGGGATCGCTGCTCGAGCTGACTGTCAGCGGCAAAGTACCGTTGACTCTGACCTCCGGCGAGACGCGAGCGTTTCTCGCTGACGGCGATCGCGTTACCCTGCGAGGCTGGTGCGAAAAGCCGGGCTATGCGCGGGTTGGTTTTGGCGAAGTAGCCGGTACCGTGCTGCCCTTCATCCAGGACCCGAAGTCAGATCAGAACGCGAAGTAGGGCCCCATACCCGCACTGGTGTTCTGGTTCTCGATGGCCGTGTACACGTTCCGCCCGTAATACAGCGGCAGTCCCCAGTCGAATGTATCCGCACCATTGAAGGTGGAGCCATCCGCGCTGACGCTGGTGCTCGGCGCGGCAAGAGTGGCGGCTGCGGCAACCGTCGCGTTGGTGCTGAACAGGCCGTTCGCATCAGCCACGGTGAAATTGACCGACGAGCTCACGCCATTCGCCACGCCATTGCCCGTGAGCGTTCCGCTCAAATTGACCGCCGTCGCCGGGCAGTAGAACCCGGGGGCGCGGGTGGTGTTGTCGTTTGGACAAGTTTTTATGGAGCTGTCGGGGAAGTAATAGGCATTGGATCCGCTGTCGATGAAACTCTGCCCCAGCGTCTGGTTCTTGTACGTCGTCGTCAAGGCTCCAGCCCCGTCCAACGTCAGTACCTTCGCACTACCCAGGCCATTGTTGCCTTGAGTGCCGATGCCGAAGATGAGTGACCCGCTTACAGAAGCGGCCGTACTGGTGACCGCAGGCAACTCGATAATGACGCCATTGTTGTCGGTCGCAAACGCCGTCACCGGGTTGGTGATCTGCATTGCGAGAGGCATCCCGCTGTCGGTGCAAGCGGTCGTGCTCGTGCAGGTGTAGTAGGTCGCGCCGCCCGCTTGCACGCATCCCGACCCGCAGTCCTGTATGAATGGGCCGACGCCCAGAATGCCGTTGGCCCCAAAAGCCGTAACACTGTTCTCGGCGGTTCCCGTGCAACCGGCGGGAACCGTTTGATAGGCCGCGTCTCCAATGATGTGTACTGACAGATTGCTGGCCGTCTCACTTGCAATCTTGATATCAGCCTGCCGCAGAGGTCCCCAGCTCGACCCGTCAACGAAGTGCACGCACTCCGCGATCACGTTTCCACTGGAGTCCTTCTTAACGGGCAGGCTCAGAGTGAGCACCGTGCTGATGATTCGCAGTCCAGAGGACCCGGTATCGACCTGTATATGGTCGATATCCTGGCAGGTGCTGGTGCCGGGTACGCAGATCGTGACCGTGGTGTAGAGAGTGTTGACGGACGGGGTGCCCGAGCTGGCGAGTACGGCTGGTCCCGAGTCAACCGTGACCGCCTGGACATTCGATCCAGTGGTAGGAATGGTAGTGCCGACACTGCCGCCGCCCCCTCCGCACCCAACGAGACAGAACATACCGATCAAGGCGCCAATCAGATTTGCTCGCACTCTCTACGTCCCCCTACTTGATATCGGCTACTGAGAAATTGGGTGGCAACAGTGAGGGCACGTAGGCGTTCCCGTAGAACGCGCGCATGTGTCCATGCGAATTGACGACGAGGTCGGCCCGCTCAATCGTCAAATGCCGGCGGCCCACGCGGGGATCGCTTGCGCCGCTGTTGTAATCGTCGAAATATCGTCCCAGTGTCTGGCGAAAGTCAGGTAGCAACGGTCCACTCCAGCTGACTGCAAAGACCTTCCCGGATGCCGATACGTATTCACGGACGATGGTGTTCGCCGGGGTCTGGATTTCGTGCACGGCGTAGCCGGCAACGGATGTCATCCGTAGCTGTGCTTTCATGTGCATACGGTCGTTTTCGACCGTCGAGACGTCCTCCCCAAGAGTGGCCAGTGCCGGCAGACAGACGGACTGACTCGCCAACACCCCAGCCGTGAGCCAGCCCAACATACGTACTATCCTGGCACTCGCGCAGTTCACTGTGGTTGGGTCCTCAAGAGCTATTAGGGAGACGCCCACCGTGCGGGCCCGAATCGGATGGTAGCTGCTTGCGCAGTACCGTCAACTGGCATGATGCGGCCGCCGTCTGCCAGCAGCGTCACTTCAGCGCTCGTGAAGTTGCCGGCGACACTGTGGCCGCCGGCGTACCCCTGCGTCGTCGATGAGCCGCCGGAACTCATCCTGGGCGAGTCAACAGCGTCGGTGGGCGACGAATTGGCAGCTGTCGCTCCGGTTCGTCAGGGCAGGTCACCGGCTTGGTGCTGCTGCCGTGTCGCCGTAAGCAGTCGGCGACACGGCGTTACTGTCATTGCCATCAGTTGCTGCCGGCAGCCCCTGCCTCAGAGCTACGCTGCGACCAGGCGGCGCGCCGCTGCTGGGCCTTGCTTTTCATGTCCGCGAGGACCTGCGGGAGTTTCGCCTTCTGATCGGCCGTAAGAACGTTGTAGATCTGGCCCTGCAGTTCCACCTCGCTCTGTAACCGGTTGGCGGCGGCCGTTTTGGCGTTCTGCAGTGCAGCAGCGTAATTCGGATCGCCGGGGTTGGCGAGCGTCATCAGGTCGACGCTGGGGGCCTGGGCGTTTGCCTGGTGTTGCGCCCGTGCGTTGCTCAGGATGCCCTTGATGGTCGTCTGCTGGTCTGATGTTAGGTTGAGTTGGCGAGTTGCACGCAACATGACACCAACCAACATCCCGCCGTGATGATGATGCCAGTGTCTGCCGCCCGGGGCGGGCGTCGCAGCGGCTGTCGTTGCCGGCTCAGTGGACGTCGGAGTGGCAGCAGCCATCGCGGCTCCTGCGCCGACTGTCGCGGTTGCGACGAGCAGCAAACTCAATGTCCTGTTCAACTTCATGGCTGCATTCCTCAACTGTTGTAGAGCAATTGTTACCTATCGTTAAGACGATCGGTGAACGTTCGTACACGTCCGTTCAAAGCGTTTCAGCACTACAAAGGTTGACGGAAAATCGATGCCGGTTGGCATCGCGCGTCACTCGTAGGGAGTGACGACTCTCCAGGCCTGCGAGGGATGGTTCAGCGCCCACCAGATTGCGCCGAATCCCATGGGGACGTCGGATGGTACGCCCTCACCCTTGATCGACACGGTGTCGGCTTCCTGTCCCTCGGCGATCTGCTCGTTCGACGGCAGCGGCTCTTTCAGCTCATCCGCGGATACCACCGTGCGCACATCAGGCGCCGTCAGGTTCAGTGACTTATTCCCGGTTGAGCCGTCTTTGGAGGAATTCGCCGTGCCCTCTTTGGCCGCAGGGGCTTTGACGCCCGGGACGCAGCGCCCGGTCAATTTAAAGCACACCGCGGGTGGCTTGCCTGACTTGCCGGCTCCATTGGCCTGGGCACCGGTGGTCGCCGGGGTACCAGGCGTGGCTTGGGCGTCCGCCACGCCCTGAGCGTTCGTCCCGCCGCCGGTTCCCGACGTTGGCGAGCCATTGGCCGTGTCCGCTGCCGCATTTGCACCTTGCGACCCCTCTTTGGCGCCACCGGAGGGCGGCGGGGCTGAGGACGGTTTCGCAGACTGCCTCGCGGCGGGGGTGGCATCCTGGCCGTAAGCCGCTGGTATCGCTGCCGCCAGGAGCGCGGCGGTCATCAGTGCCACTACTGGAAAGGCTGGTGCTGGACATGCGGAGGTCGAAAGCGCACAGACCAAAGGGCTGCTGGCTCGTGCTTTTGGGCGGCTCACATTCGTCTGCCTTGGCGCGTCTCGAGGACGCAATTCGAGGCTACTACGCCCCGCGTCGCTTGCACAGCAATCGTCATACCCATGCGGACCCCCCCCTAATTGGCGATATTCGTCGCATCCCATAAGAAGTACGGCCCCTTTGTAACGTCCTTGCAATAGCCTTGCGATATTTCATTCACAGCGCGAAATCCTCTTGCCACAGTTCGGGAACCACCATGCAAAGTTTTTGGCAGGCTCTAAAGACACAACGTTGGGACGATCACCGTTACTACCACCACAGTCGCATCAACCAGTCGTTGCACTTGCTCAGTGCGACCAGTTTTGTCTGCGCCTATGCTCTGCTGTTTACCAATCCAGCCGCTGCGGCGTTGCTCGCCTGGCTGGTCTCGATGACGAGCCGTCAGGCAGGACATTTCTTCTTCGAGCCGAAGGGATACGACGTCGTCAACCAGGCGACTCACGAGCACAAGGAAGAGATCAAGGTTGGCTACAACCTGCGGCGCAAGGTGGTGCTGATGGCCATCTGGGCCCTGTCTCCGGCCGTCCTGTGGCTGGATCCCACCCTGTTCGGCTTCTATGCGGACGCCTCCGGCGCCGACTTCGTGCAGCACGTCGGCCAGATTTGGCTGGCCGTGGGCCTGGGCGGCCTGCTGTTCCGCACGGTGCACCTGTTCTTCATCAAGGACGTGCAGACGGGGCTCGTGTGGGCCACGAAGATCGTGACCGACCCGTTCCACGACATCAAACTTTATTATAAAGCGCCGCTGTACCTGCTTCGCGGGGAGTTGATTGCACCGCTGCACGGCGCCAGCGAGCTCGAAGGATCTCTTTCAACACACGACGCTTGATGGCCTTGTTGGTGAGCGTCGCATCGCCCCACCACCAGCCCTCGGAATGCATCGTTGCAGCCGCCGCCAGGATCCTGGCGGCGACTTCTTCGAAATCCGCATCCGGGTAATCGATCGTGAAGATGAACCGGCCCGTGCCCACCCAGCTCAGCGCCAGCCCCGCGGCGCGCAGATAGTATTGAAACATCCAGTTGTATCGCGACGGCTGCAGGTAGCTGACAGTCCAGATGGAGGACAGGTTGGTGACCTGCACCGGCAGACGCGCGGCCTTCAGGCGCTCGTTGAGCAGCCGCGCGCGGGCGTTCCAGCGCTCGTCGAGCCCCACGTACTTTGCCTGCATTTCAGGGGTCTGCAGCCGCTGCAGGAATTCGTACATAGCACCCATGACATACGGGTGCGAATTGAACGTGCCCCGGGCGAAGCAGATGTCGGCCGGCCGGTCCTCGCGGAAGCGCTTCATCAGCTCGCGCCGTCCGCATACCACGCCGACAGGCAGCCCGCCGCCGAGCGTCTTGCCGTAGGTGACCATGTCGGCGCGCACGCCGAAATATTCCTGCGCTCCACCCGGAGCGAGCCGGAAGCCGACGAACACTTCGTCGAATATCAAAACGATGTTCCGTTCGGTGCACACCGCGCGCAGCTTGCGCAGCCACTCGGTGTAAGCCGCGCGGTTGTATTCGGCCCGGCGGCCACTGTCGATCAACGCAGAATCGCCCGGCGCACTCGAGTTGGGATGCATCGCCTGAAGCGGATTGACCAGTACGCAGGCGATATCACGGCGGCTGCGCAGGACGCGCAACGCCGCATCGTCCATGTCTTTCAACGTGTAGGTTTCATGGGCGGTCATGGGATTGCCCACACCCGGCTGCACGTCACCCCACCAGCCATGGTAGGCGCCGCAGAAGCGCACGAGATAGTTGCGCCTCGTGTGGTATCGAGCGAGCCGCACCGCCTGCATGACGGCTTCCGTGCCCGACATGTGGAACGAGACCTCGTCGAGTCCGGAGATTTCCTTCAGGCGCTCGACGTTGTAGGCGACGACAGGATGGAACGCGCCAAGGACGGGGCCAAGGTCGCGGACGCGCGCCGAGCCACGCTCGATGCAGTCCTTGTAGAAGTCGTAGCCAAAGACGTTGACTCCGTAGGAGCCTGTCAGATCGTACAGTTGATTTCCGTCGGCATCCGTGACGGTGCACCCGGAGGAGGACTCCAGGATCGAGCCGAGTTTGAAGTGCTGGCGCACGAACGAGCTGAACTGGAAGGGAACCCGGTAGCGGGACGTGAACTGCAGATCCGACACGCCGCTTTGGATGTGGGCTGTGAGGCTCGCGGTCTTCTCGTGGCGCTGTGCGAACAGCGCGGCCAGGCGCATGAACCCGGCGCGCCGAGTGGCCGCGACTTCAGCCGGAGCGGAGTCAGCCGCGAAGAACTCGCTCTCGGCGTACTCGTAAAATGGCACCAGGGCCGCAAATCTGCGCGACCAGCGCGAGTGGCCGGCCAGCGAGCGATGTTTGGCGCGCGACAGCTGAAGCCGCAACTGCGCTTTGCGCAGCAGCGCCAGCAACACGATCGCGGCCAGGATGTAAAGAATATATGTTGGGTTCACGGTGCTCCTCCGGCGCGCAACGTTATTGCAGTTGAGTGACGTTTACATGACGGTCCGTACATTGATCTCTCAGTTGGCCGGCCAGGAAAATCTGAACTTCCTGCTCACCAATCGAATTCCGCGTCGCTGGCTCACGCTGTTCGTCGGACGCCTCAGCCGCGTCCGCAACCCATTCGTCCGTGACGCCTCGATCGCGATCTGGAAGCTCTTTTCCGACCTGGATCTGAGCGAGGCCCGCAAGTCGCAGTTTGACAGCTTGCACGACTGCTTCACGCGCGAGCTGAAGGAAGGGGCACGGCCGGTCGACCCGGACCCCACGGTGCTGACCAGTCCCTGCGATGGAATCATCGGCGCCACCGGCCGGGTGCAGGACGGGACCGTCTTGCAGGCCAAGGGGTTTCCGTACCCCGTGGCCGATCTCATGGGTGACCCGCAACTCGCGGCGCGCTATCACAACGGCTCGTATGTGACCCTCCGGCTCACTTCCAGCATGTATCACCGGTTCCACGCACCGCATGACCTGCGTGTTGAAAGGGTCACCTACATTTCGGGCGACACCTGGAACGTCAATCCCATCGCCCTGAAGCGTATCGAGAGGCTGTTCTGCAAGAACGAGCGGGCCGCCATCCAGTGCCGCCTGGTCCACGGCGGGCATCTGCTCACCCTGGTGCCGGTTGCGGCCATCCTGGTCGCCAGCATCCGGCTTCGGTTCCTCGATGTGCGGTTGCATCTGAGATATCAAGGGCCGAACCGCATCGACTGCAACGCACCGCTGCGCAAGGGCGAGGAAATGGGCTGGTTCGAGCACGGCTCTACCATTATTGTGTTTGCGCCCGCGGGCGTGTCGTTGTGTGAGCGATGGAAGTCCGGGGATGTCATCCGGATGGGACAACCGCTGTTCGATCTGTCACCTTCCGGCGCGCCGGCCGTGGACTGAGTCTTTCATTTCGTCAAAGCCTGTCCACGCTTCGGTGTGACGACGGTCACTGGTGCAGTGCACTGCAAAAACTAGTGTTCCGTACCCGTGATGCGGGGCACAACTTGTGGGATTGTCTGTCGGTCCCGTGGCCCCCGGGTAGTAGTATCCAAGTGCTCTACCACACTGATTCAAGAGAGATGTGGGGCTTCAGGAAGATACTCAGCCAACTTGCGATGGCCGCTGCCTTGTTGGCAGCGGTCCCGGCTTCGCACGCTCTGGAGCGCTGGTCGGGGCTGGCTGACACTGTCTTTCAGAACCTGGCGCATGGCAACGAGCTGCCGAACGCTGCCATCCCGACGTCCGCGACCCAGGACGGGGACGGTTTTTTGTGGATTGGTTCACAAAACGGCCTTGCCCGCTGGGATGGGTACCACTTTCGCATCTACCGGGCGGATCCGGGCAAAGCCGGCGCACTCCCCGACAATTTCATCCAGGCATTGCTGACGGACGCGCGAGGCGTCCTGTGGATAGGCACCACCTCTGGCGGCCTCGCACGTTATGACCGGGATCACGAGCGGTTCGTCGTCTATCCCGTGGGCGCTAACGGGCTCAGCCATGTAAGCGTCCGAGCGATTGTTGAGGACGGGCAGGGCGGCGTCTGGGTTGCAACTGAAGGTGGGCTTGATCACATATATGCCAATTCGGACGTAGTCGGCCACCTTCGCCATGTCGACGGCGATCCAGCAAGTCTGCCTGACAACCGCGTACGGGGATTGCTCCGCGATCGCCATGGCACCCTGTGGGTAGGTACGGCGACCGCCCTTGTCAGATTGGACAAAGGGTCGAATCGTTTCGTCTCCGTTCCGATGCCCGCACCCCAGGGAAAGGTACCGTCGCCATGGAGCTTCCTCGAGGACAGCGCGGGCCGTATCTGGATCGGAACCCTCCGGCAGGGCGCCTACGTAATCGACTCGCAGACCGCTGGCGCTCGAGCTGTCCAAGAGAGCGATGCGGCGCATTCGACGCTCCAGAACGAGGGAGTGTCCTCCATCGTCGAAATCACCCCCGGCCAGGTATGGCTGGGCACCCTCGGCCAGGGCATTGTCGCGGTCGATGCCGCGACTTCACAGACACGACGCATCCGCCACGATCCAACGCAGTCAGCCAGTCTGGCGGACGACAGCATCCAGGGCATGTTCAAGGATCGCTCCGGCCTGATCTGGATCTGCAGCGATCGAAGTATCAGCCGGCACGATCCGGCTCACCCGGCCCTGATCACGGTGTTTGGTGCATCCAGCCGCCCGGATAGCATTTCCGACGCGGACGTGGAAGCCGTTCTTCCAATGCCGGACGGCCGGATCTGGCTGGGCCTGGGAAGCAAAGGTATCGACGTCATCGACCCGGACGGTGCGCGCGTTGCGGCTCTTCGACCTGATGCGCAGCGGCCCGAAACTGCGCTTCCGAAGGACTACATCAACGCGTTCGCTGCCGCCGAGGACAGTGACGTCTATGTAGGAACCGAACTGGGCCTGTATCGTGTCGACCGAGCGGCGCATGGCGCTGTCCGCGTCGCCATCCCGCAGCGGGATCCCACTGCGCAGGTGTGGGCGCTGTTGCTCGACGAGAATGTTCTGTGGGTGGGCGGTTTCGATGGCCTGTGGGCGCTGCCGGTCAGCGGCGCAAAGTCGCCGCAAAACCCTGCCGAACAGGTGAGCGGCCTCACAGACCAGCGCATCACCGTGATCGCCCGGGGTGAGGGTGGCTCACTGTGGGTCGGAACGAAAAACGGTCTCAACCGTCTCGATCTGAAAACACGCCGCATCGAGCAAATTCTTCCCGAGCCCGCCAAGCCTGCCGCGCTCGCGGCGGGTTACATCACATCGCTGCTCACCGATGTGCACGGGAGGCTGTGGATCGCCACCTTCGGTGGTGGTGTCAGCATCCTCGAGTCTCGCGATGCGCACGGCAAGCCGCAGTTCCGGCGCCTGGGAACCCTACAGGGACTCAACAACGACAACGTCAACAAGCTCCTGGAGGATTCGAAGCACAACATCTGGGTCAGCACCGACGATGGCCTGGCGCTCATCGACGAGCGGACGCTCGCCATCCGCTCGTTCCGCCGCGCTGAGGGACTGCCGATCTCCGGCTATTGGGTAGGCTCCGGCGCCACTACGTCACGAGGCGAGATGTTGTTCGGCGGTATTGGTGGCTTGAGCATCGTGCGGCCCGATCGACTGACACACTGGACCTATCAGCCACAGATCGTCATAACCGACATCCGTATGGGCGGCAAGCCCGTAGTGGAGGGTGCAGTGGCGCGGGGCGACCCGTCCGATCCGCTGAAAATCACCCCTTCCGCCAACAGCATCGCCGTGGAATTTTCGGCCCTGGATTACTCGGCTCCCGAGCGCAACCGGTATGCCTATCGGCTCGACGGCTTCGATTCTGCCTGGATTGATACCGAGGCTTCGCATCGAGTCGCCGCCTATACGAATCTTCCGCCGGGCGATTACACGCTCCACTTACGCGGCTCGAACCGCGACGGCGAATGGTCAGAAAGCGTGCTGAAAGTGCCGGTCCGCGTGTTGCCCGCGTGGTATCAGACGATCCTGTTCCGAATCGCGCTGTCCCTGGCGGCACTTGCGCTCGTGGCGGCGCTCGTGCAAGGGCGCACGATGTATCTTCGCCGCAATCAGCGCGATCTGGAGCGGCAGGTCGTGGAACGCACCGCCGAATTGCGCGAGAGCCAGCGGCAACTCGAGCAGATCGCCTACAACGACACACTGACCGCGCTGCCCAACCGGCGCATGTTCACCGAAGAATTCCGCGAGTTGATCATGTTGGCGCGGTTGCAAAACCAGCGGTTCTCGTTACTGTTGATCGACCTCGATCGATTCAAGCAGATCAACGATTCGCTGGGCCACGATGCCGGCGATGCGTTGCTGATCGAGGCCGCCATCCGCTTGGCGGCGGCCGTGCGCAAGTCGGACTGCGTGGCCCGCCTGGGTGGCGATGAGTTTGGAGTCCTGGTTGCCCAGAATCCGGCGGCCACCGATATTGAGAACATCTGTCACCGGATCATCGACAGCTTCGTGATGCCAGTGCCGGTCCACGGCACGCAAGTGAAGAGCGGCGCGAGTATTGGTGTCGCCGTGTTTCCGGATCATGGCGCCACGCTGGACAGCCTGTATAAGTCTGCGGACCTCGCGCTCTACGAGGCGAAGCGTGCCGGCGGTAACGTGTGGCGCTGGTATCGTGCGCAGACGAGCACCGTCGGAACCGGCCAGCCAACGTTGCGAGTGCTTTGAGGCGAGGCCGCCGGCCTCAGGCCGCCGCCCGCTCCTGTACCTCGGTACCTAGCGCGGCCACCACATCATCGAGCAGCTTCGCCAGCTCGCCGGCCATGACGGCGAAATCGATATCAAACTGTTCCGCCTCGTCGAGCTCGCCGCCATCGGCGTTGTCCTTGGACATCTCGAGAAACTCCACCCGCTTCATCTGCATCTTCTCGTTCAGCACGAACGCGATCCGATCGTGCCAGGTCAGGCCCAGGCGGGTCGGGTACATGCCCGCCGCGAGGTGCGCCTGGATTTCCTTCCCGTCCAGCGGATGATGCGCGTAACGAATGGTGGCCTTGGTCTGATTGGCCGCCTTCAATTCAAGGTCCTGGTCGATCGTCAGCCGCAAGGGCGCTTCGCCGAGCTTCAACCAGACCGCCATGGACATCTGGGGCGAGCGCTGCGTTTCGATCAGTTGCACGGCCAGGCTTCCCAGCGTATCGCGCAGAGTCTCAATGAGTTCCTCCGCTTTCGCCGTGCCCGCCGCGTCCACGACGAGCCAACCATGCTCCGGGTCTATCCAGGCACGTGTGATACGCCGCCGCGTCAGTGCCTTCGAGCGCAACTCCTCGGTCACGCGCATTTTCAAATCGCGCATCTGTCGCCGCCCGACGGGGAATCCTTGCTCCTGCGCGAGCGCTTCGGCGCGCTCGGTCGCCACCTGCCGGATGATGGAGGCGGGAAGCAACTTCTGATTCACGCCCAGGGCGATCAGATGCTGAAGATTGACTGTGTGAACCAGCCTGCCGGTGCTCGACGGAGCGACCCAGCCGCGGCTGAGCATTTCGAACGGGCTGCAAGGCTGCAGCGTGCGCGTCGCGAGCTGCTGTTCCAGCTCGGGAGCGCCGAGGGCCCAGTCGGCTGGGAGACGATAGACGACGAGATTCTTGAACCACATAGGAGAGCTGCCGCGAAAAAAACGCGCAGTATAGTCAATTGGAAAAACGGCCCGCGGCCGTTTTTTGGACGCTGCCAGAACCCCTTGAACGGTCTAGATAATGTGCGAGCCGTGGTGAGTGAACAGGCCCAGCAGCCCGATCAGAATCAGGTACAGCGCCACGATGTAGTTCAGCAGCCGCGGCATCACGAGAATCAGGATGCCCGCGACGAGAGCAATCAGCGGTCCGACTGACAGGGTCATGGTCATAAGAGCCTCCGCAAAAGCGCGCAATCATAACCTACGCACGACGGTAGTCTTCGTTCCGTGAGGCGCGCCCGCGTTACAGGTTTTCGCAGAAGCGCCGTATTCGCTCACAGCCTGAGTCCAGCGATGCTGCATCAGTTGCGAAACATACCCGCACGAAGCCCGCAGTTTCGCGACCGAATGCCGCGCCGTCCAGTACACTGACGCGCTGAGACTTGTACAGCGCCTGCATGAATTCGTAGCCCGACAGGCCCGTCCCACGCACGTCTACCAACATGAACATTCCAGCTTCCGGCACTACTGTGCTGATTCGCGGGATGCCCGTAAGCCCGGCAACCATTCGCGCACGCCGTACATCGCAGTAATCGCGGATACGCCGTTCGGCATCGGGTGCTATGGACAGGGCAGTGACAACGGCCTCCTGGATGAATCCAGGTAAACCGAAGAGCATGCACATGACCAGCGACTCCGCGTGAACCGCGAGCTCACGGGGTCCGACGAGCCAGCCCGCTCTCCAGCCGGTCATCGCGTGCGACTTGGAAAGACTTCCAAGCGTGACCACTCGATCCGGCATCTGCGCTGCGAGTCCGGGAATGTGACCTCCCGGCGCAAGACCGGCGTACACCTCGTCCGAGATCAGCCATAGGTCGTGCCGCTCAGCCAGCCTGCCGATCGTCGCGAGTTCCGACTCATTGAGTATCACGCCACTGGGATTGTTCGGCGTCGCCCAGACGATGGCCCGCGTGCGCTCGGTGACCAGAGAGGCGAGGGCAACCAGATCCGGGCGGAATTGACCGCTCGTGGGTGCTCGGACCATCCGCGCACCGGACACTTGGAGGGTTGCCGGGTATGTTGGATACATTGGGTCGAACGAGATGATCTCGTCACCCGGTCCAGCAACGCACAGTGACGCTACAAACAGCGCGTTCTGCGCTCCAGACAAATACACCACGTTCTCGGCATTCGTGCTTTGGCCGGTGCGCTTTGTGTGTGACGCAGCAATTGCCTCACGTACCGCGCGTCGCCCAGGAGCGGTGCAGTAGTGAGTGTCGCCCGCTTGCAGGCGTTCGATTGTCTTAGCTACGACCGCCGGCGGTGTCTCGAGGTCCGGGTCGCCGACGCTCAGGATGATCACATCCTCGCCGCGATCGCGAGCGGCCAAGGCGGCATAGTGTGTCAACCATGCATCGGCGCCTTCACCGCTGATGCGTTTTACCAAGGGCGAAAACTTCATGTCAGGTGCTTGCGTGCCCTCGGGCCCCAGCTGCATATTTGAGAGTAGATGAATGACGAGCCATGGTCTGTCGGACGATACATCGTTGCGCTGCTGGCAGCCAACGGCATCGACACCGTGTTCGGGATTCCGGGCGTACACAACCTGGAGCTGTATCGCGGAATCGCAGCTACCGGTTTGCGGCACATACTCGTGCGCCACGAGCAGAACGCCGGGTTCGCTGCTGATGGCTTCGCTCGCGTCAGCGGCCGGCCCGCGGCCGCGTTCGTGATTTCTGGCCCGGGCCTGACAAATATCCTGACGGCTGCTGCACAGGCGAAGACAGACTCCGTCCCGATGCTGATCGTCGCGAGCACGCCGGTAGAATCTTCCCTCGCGAAAGGGTGGGGCGTGCTGCACGAGCTCGACGATCAGCGAGCAATGGCTGCAGGCGTCGCTGGCACGGCTCGATCGGCCCGTTCGGCGCAAGATGCGCGTGACCATCTGCGCGAGGTATTCGCGTCGTTTCAGCTTGGCCGGCAACGACCCGCGTATCTGGAAATTCCCCTCGACTTGCTCGCGCAATCAACAACGTTGCGGCCCGAGCGCTTTGCGCAAGTGGGTGGAGGCCCCCAGCCTGCACCTGCCGTCGTGAAGCAAGCGTGCGATTTGCTTGCCGGCGCGCAAAGGCCAATGATCGTCGCCGGGGGCGGCGCCAAGGCTGCGGGTACGCAGCTGCGCAAGTTGGTCGAGAGTCTCGACGGGTATTTCGTGACCACGGTTGCCGGCAAAGGACTGCTGCCGGAAAGCCATCCGGCCAATCTAGGCGCCTCCCTGCAGTTTCGTCCGGCACAGGAGTTGGTTGCTCGGGCCGATGTCGTCCTGGCCGTTGGAACGGAGCTGTCCGAAACCGACTTCTACTCAGGCACCCGGCTCGAGATGACGGGACGTCTGATCCGGATCGATATCGACGCAACCAAGCTCGCGGACCACTACGCAGCAGATATTGGGATCTGGGGGGACGCCAGCGCCAGTCTCGAAGCACTCCTGCAGGCTCTCGCAGATGCCCCAAGCACACCGGTGCGTTCCCGATGGCGCAGCGAGCTGGGTCCCGCGACAACGCATCGGGCCCGGATCGACGAGCAATTCAACGCTGGGGCTCGCACTTGCGCCCGCGTGCTCGCGGCAGTGCGCGCCGCGATTCCGGAGGATGCAGCCGTGTTCACTGACATGACACAGGCCGCATATCTTGGAAACTATGCGTTCGCGGCTGACAGGCCCGGAACGTGGTTCCACCCATCAGGTTACGGGACACTGGGGTATGCGCTGCCGGCCGCCATCGGTGCGCTGGTTGCCCAGCCTGGCCGCGCGGTGGTGGCCCTGGCGGGTGACTTCGGATTCCAGTTCACCTCCCAGGAGCTGGCAACGGCGGTGGAGCTGCAGTTGAGCCTGCCGATTGTCATCTGGAACAACAGCGCACTCGGCCAGATCCGGGATGACATGATTGCAGCCGGAATTCCCCCGACCGGTGTCGTAGGACACAACCCTGATTTTCTGGAACTCGCCCGCGCCTATGGGGCACACGCCGAGCGGCCCCGCGGGCCCTCAGAGCTCACTACGGCCATTCAGTCCGCACGCCTGCGTCGCGGTCCAACGGTGTTGGAAGCAGTCGAGGCCGACTTCCGAGTGTCCTGAGGCAACCGAACTGAATCGAGTCGTCCGGCCAGTTAGCGCAGGGCCTGGGCCATCGATCTGCGGGTCCGGATCTGCATCTCCCTCATCTTGTAGTCGATGATGAGCACGTCGAACGACCCCAGCACGTCCATGCCAATCATCAACGTGGGCTGTTGGTTCAGTTTCAGGTGCTCGAACAGATAGGCGTCCGCGAAGGTCACTCGGACCTGCCGCAGTTTCAGCGTACCGATATCGATGGGCGGAGCTGCAATGGTGTCTCCGTGCTGCAGATCCAGTGTCACGCCAATGATGTCTTCGCCAACGGCATCCGAAGGACGATGCTTCATCAACGCTTCGCGCAGCGCCAGGTTGCCCACCGTCTGCTGGCCGCCCGTGTCGATGATGGCCAGGGTCTTGACCGATCCGACGCGCACTTCGGTGGCCAGCAATCCGCGGGTGATTTTCAGGGGAACCACACTGAAACCCAGGCCGGCCCGTTCCCGGCGAGAGCGGGAGATGACCAGCTTGTCTCGCCCGAAGTCGGCAAAAATGCGCTTGTCCGGCAAACCCTCCCGTCCCAAGACACCTTCGGCGCCACCAAAAACGTCGGCGACGATAGGCAGTACGCTGGGTTCGATCAAAAGGTCACCCACTTCCATACGGTCCACATGGACGGCAGGGACGACGGCCGATCCTGTGACGCCGCGGACCAGGATGGGGTCGGTCTGCGCCGATACTCCCAACGTGTCCGCTACACGCGAAATGATGGCCGAGTGACTGGCGCCCGTGTCGAGAACGAGCCGGAACGGTCCCTTGCCGTTGATCAATACCGGGGCCCAGATCCGTCCGATCCGGTCGCGCAAGGTGGGCGCCACATATTTCGGCTCAGGGGCCTCGACCAGCACTTCGGGACTCGCGTCCTGAGCGGCTGGAGGATTGCTTCCGATTGCTGGGGGTGGCTCTGGAGTGGCCGGCTGGGCAGCGGGAGCGATCAACAACGCTGCGAGGCAAACCGCTCGGATCAACAAGCGGGCACCGCCCGACACGCGGAGTTTCGCGACCAGCTGAATTGGAGTGGCCACGTAGTCAGTGTACGCCCAGTATTGCCCAGGTTGTCAGTGGTCCTTACATTTTGTGAGGCAGTGGTTGTTCCGTTCCCGGCGCAGCGCCGCCCGAGCACACAACGGGCTCATCTGTCGGAGCGCCTCAGCGGCGCACACACTGCGTGGAATGCCCGTCGAATGTGGCCGAGGGCGGCAAATCGCTCGGCAACGTAGCGAGGGCGGACCTCCGCGCCGAAACCCGCGAAAAAGAGTATCGCTCCCTCGCTGGCCAGACCATCCATGTCGAACACGAGCCTGCGGCTCGTCGCATCCAGAATGGCCTTCCAGAGGAGCAAACTGCCCGCGCCGTTACCGGAATTCCGAGCGCGCGTGGACATCAGATAGTAGGCGGACTTGCTGTCCCACGCGCAGAAGTTGGCCGCGAGCAGATCGCCATTGCGGCTCCTCGCGGCCAGAATTCTGCCGCGCTTGCGCGCCAAACAACTTTGGATGATGTTCGCGCAAACTGACAGGTCGAGGTAGCTCTTGCCGTGCAGGTTGCGCGCGTAAAACTCTATAAAGGCCTGGGAGTCCTCCAAGGGCACGACCTCGTACTGCTCCTGGGCGCGACGAATCACATTGCGCGTCTTGTCGCGCATTCTCTTCCACAGGTCTTGTTCAGGCAGGGGGTGGACCTCATGCGTGAACTGCACGGTAGTCTGGAAGTTCTCGGCCTGGAAAGCGATCACGTCCGTCACTCCGGCATGACACTTGATTTCATATGAAATCGCTGCCGGGAGCTTGGCGATCAGCTCGCGCGTGACAGTCAACTTTCTGAGGAATCGCGTGTTGGCGCTTCCCTCGCCCTCCACGATTGCAGGGCCCAGAAAGTGAGTGAGGGTGGGCATGACGATATGCGACAGCCCCTTGCGCCTGGCGAGCAGGTAAGGGAGTTTGCCGACGATCTTGCCGCCGGAAGACGCCTCGGCCACGGAGTAGCTGTGGTCGGTGGCGACATCGAGCCACCAACTTTCATGAAAGATGGTGGGCGCGAGCAGATCGGGGCTTGCGGCCGCGTCCGCGGCAGGCGCCGTGACTGGCGATAAGGGCGGGGGTCCCGGCCCGTCCTGCTGCTCCCCGACTGTCTGCGCCAATGGCCGTCCTGAATTCAACGCAGCGTCACCGACCTTGTTGGCTTGGGGCTTTCCTGTGCTTTCCGCGGACCTTGTCGTTTCAACCTAATCTAGCACAGCCCCGCACAGCTACGCTCAAAAGCAAGGGGGTCCGCCACCCGCTCAGCTTGCGGCCATGCTGGTTCAACGAGTTCCGGGCGAAATCGAAACCGCGGTGATAGATTGGTGCAGGGCGGCCGGAGCGCCGCGAGGGACGCGTATGACAGACAAGAATCGGGCCTCGGGCCACCATGTCCGAGCCAGGGGTTTGTCGCGCCGTGCATTCGGCAAGTTGGTTGCGGGTGCGGGGGCCGCGCTGGCCGCCGGATCGCTGCCGTTGTTTATTCCTGCCCGCCTGCTAGGGGCCGAGGCGCCCAGCAACAGGCTGCGAGTCGCGCAGATCGGATGTGGGCGGATTGCCCAGGGTCACGACGTGCCGGGGGTCCTGAAGTCGGGCCTGGCTGACTACGTAGCTGTGTGTGACCTGGATTCGCGGCGCCTGGCCGACAGTAAAGCGCAGATGGAGGCGTTTTATCGCCAATCCGCGACACCGGCACCGCAAGTTAAAACATACTCCGACTACCGGGAACTGTTGAGTCAGCCCGATCTGGATGCTGTCGTCATCAGCACGCCGGATCACTGGCACGCGCAAGTCGCCGCCGCCGCGGTACTGGCGGGCAAGGACGTGTACTTGCAGAAACCCTTCACGATGACGGTCGCCGAGGGAATTGTGCTGCGCGACTTCGTTGCCAAGACCGGGCGGATCGTCCAGGTTGGCAGTCAGCAGCGCTCGACTGCGCAGTTTCGTTTCGCCTGCGAACTGGTCAGGTCCGGCCGTATCGGTGCCGTCCGCCGCGTCGAGATCGGCCTGCCGATTGACCCCACTCAACCCGATGATCGGCGGCAGCCCGTTCCCCCAAACCTGCAATACGAGCAGTGGCTCGGTTGCACGCCGGAGGCCTACTACACGGAGCAGCGTGTACACCCACAGCACGGGTACGGCCGCCCCGGGTGGTTGCGCGATGAGTCCTATTGCCTGGGGATGATCACAGGCTGGGGATCGCATCACTACGACACCCTGCATTGGGCGTTGGACACCGAGCTCAGTGGTCCCGGCCGCATCGAGGCGCAAGCCGAGTTCCCCGATCACCACAGGATCTGGAATGTTCATGGCGCCTACCAGGTCGAGCTGACCTATCCGGGCGACGTCAAGGTGAGCGTGTCTGACAAGCATCCGAATGGTTTGAAGTTCATCGGGGATGCGGGTTGGATCTGGGTCACGCGCGAAGGGGCGACCACCGCTTCCGATCCCAACTTCAATGGTGGCCGTGCATTGCCACCGCTGGATGCGAGTGACGCGCGGCTGCTGGCGCGTGAAGGGTTGAGTGTGCAGCTACCGCGCAGTGACGAGCATCATAAGAACTGGCTCGAGTGTGTTCGGTCGCGGCGCGAGCCGATTGCGCCCGCGCGCATAGCTCACCGCAGCAACTCCGCGTGTATCGCGAGTTGGATCGCCATGAAACTCGGCCACCCCGTGACCTGGGACCCACGGACCGAGCGGTTCCTCAATGACAGCAAGGCAGATGCCCTGCTGGCCCGCGAGGAACGCGCGCCGTATGGCATTCACCGCCTGGTCGAGGTTTGATCGGGTCCTACGTGCCCACCGACTCGGATGACCCGACGGCCGCCGAAGCCAACTTGTAACGCGGTTCACGTTTTCCGCGAAAATTCCGGCGCGCAGGGTGGCGCGCGGACACTTACGCCGACTAAGGTCTTCGCTCCCGAGACGTTTGGCCGTAGACTCCTGCGCAATACCTGCGCTGACGGTCAAGTCGTAAGAGGAAGTCACCCCATGTCATCCGTGTCCCTGGTCTCTTCCCCTGGATTTTTCGCCAAGGAACGCACTGTCGCGGGTCCTGCTTTCAGCCGTTGGCTGGTGCCCCCGGCAGCGCTCGCAATTCACTTGTGTATTGGCATGGCCTACGGGTTCTCGGTGTTCTGGCTGCCCCTGTCCAAGGCGATCGGTATCACACACTCGGTGGCCTGTCCGAAGGACTTCGGCATTCTCGATCAGATCACGGCGACCACCTGCGACTGGAAGATCTCCATGCTCGGGTGGACCTACACGCTGTTCTTCGTATTCCTCGGCTCCGCCGCCGCAATCATGGGCGGCTGGGTGGAACGCGTCGGCCCGCGCAAGGCCGGCGTGGTGTCTGCACTATGTTGGTGCGGAGGACTGGTGATCTCGGCCTTCGGTGTAATGAACCACCAGATCTGGCTGTTGTGGCTGGGCTCCGGGGTGATTGGCGGAATCGGCCTGGGATTGGGCTATATCTCGCCCGTTTCGCCGCTCGTCAAATGGTTTCCAGACCGGCGCGGCATGGCCACGGGTCTGGCCATCATGGGCTTCGGTGGCGGCGCCATGGTGGGTGCCCCGCTCGCAGACCGGCTCATGAAGCTGTTTGCTACCCCGACGCAGGTCGGAGTCTGGCAGACATTCCTGGTGCTGGCGGCCGGCTACTTCGTCTTCATGATGTCCGGAGCACTCGGCTACCGGGTGCCGCCCGCGAACTGGAAGCCTGCAGGCTGGCAGGGGCCGCGCAGAAGCAAGCTGGTCAGCGAAGGGCAGGTGCACGTCAATGTGGCCTGGCGTACGCGGCAGTTCTGGCTGCTGTGGGGCGTGCTCATGCTGAATGTGACGGCCGGCATCGGGATTCTCGGCATGGCCTCGCCGCTGCTGCAGGAGGTCTTCGGCGGCCAGCTCATTGGCGTGACGGCTTCGTTCGATCAACTGACTCCGGCACAATTGAGCTCGATCGCCGCTATTGCCGCAGGTTTCACCGGGCTGCTGTCCCTGTTCAACATTGCGGGCCGCATCTTCTGGGCCTCGCTGTCCGACCAGATCGGCCGCCAGGCCACCTACATGGTGTTCTTCCTCGTGGGACTCACTCTGTACGCGTCCATACCGTGGACGGCATCGTCGGACGGGAGTCTTGCGCTGTTCGTCGGCTTCTTTTGCGTCATTCTCTCAATGTACGGCGGAGGATTCGCCACGGTACCGGCCTACCTGGCCGACCTGTTCGGGGACAAGATGGTGAGCGCGATCCACGGCCGGCTGCTGACCGCCTGGTCCACCGCGGGCGTGCTCGGTCCAGTGCTGGTCAACTATGTGCGCGAGTATCAACTCGATCATGGTGTTCCGCGCGCGCAGGTCTACAGCATCACCATGTATCTGCTCGCCGGGCTGTTGGCGGTGGGATTCATCTGCAACCTGCTCATCACGCCGGTGCCCAAGAAATACTTCATGACCCTTTCGCAGATCGACGCGCTGGACAAGCCTACGGAAAGTGTGGCGCGCGAGGAGGGGGGTGGCGCTGCGGTGGCTGCAATGTCGCCCACGTTGCTGGTCTACGCAGCCTGGATTCCGGTTGCCATCCCGCTGTTGTGGGCGATCATCGTCACTCTGCAGAAGGCGGCGTTGATATTCAGCCAGGGCTGATCATTGAAGATAAGCCCTGGCTGATCAGGTCAGGGACCTCACTACGTCCATGAACGTGGTGGGGTCCGTTACCAGCACGAACGCAAGTCCCGTGAGTGCGCCGAAAATGTGTGCGTCGTGATTGATCTGGCCCCGGTGGGTGCGTGACGAATACCAGCTGAAGGCGAGATATCCAACCGCGAACAACGGCGCCGGAATGGGGACCGGCAGGGGCAGTATGTACAGCGACTGCCGCGGAAAATACACGATTGACGCGAACAACACGCCCAGGATCGCGCCGCTCGCACCCAGCGATGCGTACGCAGGATCGTCGCGGTGTTTGTAGCAGGTTCCGACCCCGCTGATCAGCAGCGCACTGAAGTACAGGGCCACGAACCTGATTGAGCCGATTTCTCGTTCCAGCCGGAAACCGAACGAATAGAACGTGATCAGGTTGAACACCATGTGGCCGACGTTCGCGTGTACGAAACCGCTGGTCAACAGCCCCGCGTAGCCGGACCCCCTGGCCACGCGATAGGGCCGCAGCAACGAGCGCTCGATGACACTGGGTGCAGCGAGTCCGATCACGCTCACGATGATCGTCAGAACGAGAATCGTCAGCGCGGCCATGTCATTCCCGGACGAAACCGAACTCCGCTGCGCTCTGCGAGACCACGTGCCAGAAACTGCCGGCGTAACTGCGGGGTGCTGCAAGCTCGAATACGGGCGAGCCGTCGGCGCTGTCTGCCAAGCGCCAGAGCGTCACAGCGATGTGTGATGCGATCGTCGACGCTGCCGAGCCTGGGTCGAAAACGCGCGCGTGCAGATCGAGGGGGATGAACTTTGCGAGAGCGTCCCTGACGCGGGGACCTGTCAGACGCAAAACCGCGTAGCCGCTGGTTTGATCGGATACAGCAGCCAGGTCATCGATCGAATCCCGCAGTGGCAGGCTACCTTCCGCAACCGCGAGCCAGGTCTCAACTCCCACTCCGACAAACGCAAGCCCATTTGTCTCGACGCGCCGCGGCGCCTGCGGAAGCTCAACACCAAACCGCTCGCGAACGCGAGAGGTGAGCGCTGCCAGCTTGCCCTTGCGAGCGACGACGCGCGCGATCGCAAGTCCGTCCCGATCTGTTGCCACGACTCCGCTGCCCGGTGCGCAGGTCACCGACAGATTTGCGAATGGCGAGTGCGATCGGAGTGCGGATTCGGTGCGCGAAGTGCGAGAGTCGCTCATACTTTGAGGCGCGTTCCTTCCGGATCGAAAAACACAGGCTGAACGATATCAGCTTGCAGGTCACTGTTGCGGATTGGATCGTACACTCGCACCCGTTCGCCAAGGCGAGATCGCCCTCGCGTGAGGAGGGCAAGTCCGATCCATTGTCCCAGCGTCGGCGAGAAGGCAGCTGAAGTGACGTAACCCTGATCATTCTCGAGGGTGGGCTGCGCGCGCAGCCGC
>Ga0307511_10000447_pt1 | contig 44284 bp, 36 predicted proteins | sample 13_EM_MG_FD_200266 | JGI IMG/M metagenome (GOLD analysis project Ga0307511, IMG submission 200266) | Populus trichocarpa ectomycorrhiza microbial communities from riparian zone in the Pacific Northwest, United States - 13_EM | ecosystem: Host-associated > Plants > Roots > Unclassified | place... | reverse complement strand
TCGTTGTCTCCTTCGATCAAAACATCGAAAAGACCGTGGGCGGCAGAGCGCGGCACTTGAGATGGGACAATTTGCCCGGAGTCTTGGCAAACTACGCCCGCGGGCGAGATGAAATCGTCAGACATGTTGATGCATTACTAGACGAGCTCGCACGGAGCGCTGCTCAGCGGCGTCTTAAAGTGCCGAGTCCCGGTTGAAATTTACAACTTCGAATGAGCCAAGGCAGTGAACGTCATCCGAGTGTCGACGCTGACGAAGCTGGCTGTTGCGTGGTGCGCACTGGGTGCACTCATTCCAGGCCAGAGTCTTGGCCAGACGCTGAGGAAGGTTGGCTTCATTGACCTGCCGGGACCCAAGGGGCAGCGGTTCGATTACTTGACGATGGATGCCGAGGATCACTATCTCCTCTCGGCACACCTCGGTCCTGGAATCCTCTATGTGATCGATGTGCGTAGCAACTCCGTGGTGCAGGCGATTCCCGGCGTGCCCGGAATTACGGGAGTCGAGTACATTCCGGGGCTGCGTGAGGTCTACACTTCCGATTGGGGGGAAGAGAAGATCGGCGTCGTCGATCTGAAGCAGATGAAAGTAGTGAAGCGGCTGCCGACTGCCGAGAAACCGAACGGCAGCACTTATGCCACGGAATTCGGGAAGGTCTATGTCTCCAATACCAACGGCAAGGCTGTGACGGTGGTGAATGTAGGCACGGATCAGGTTGTGAAGACCCTGGACTTCAACAGCGAGACAGGGATGCCACAGTACGACTTCGTTGCGCGGAAGGTATACGTCAATCTGCGTTCCACCAACGAAATCGTCTCAATCGATCCGTCAAACGATGCGATCGTCGAAAGGTATGGGGTCGCTGGTTGTCGGTACAACCACGGGATGGCCATCGATTCCGAGCATCACCGCGCGTTTCTCTTGTGCGGCGGTAACAGGACATTCACGGTTTTGGCGTTGGATACTCGCGAGGCACTTGCCCATTTCCCGCTGCCGCAGGGTGCGGACGTAGTCAAGTACGACTCCGGGCTTGGCCGAGTGTATGCGGCTTGCGCGAGCGGCTTCATTTCGATTTTCCAGGAAGACGACGCTGCCCATTTTCGAAAACTGGAGGACTTCCCGGTGCAGAAGCTTGTCCATAGCCTGGCAGTGGACGCTGTTACTCACCGTGTTTACGCCCCCGAGCAGCAGGAGGACGGTCAGCCGGTCGCGCGAATCGTGATATACGAGCCGTCGGCGCCGCCGAACCCCAGCAATTGAGCTGAGGCCGGTGGGTTGGCTCGTTCGCAAGCGGTGGCGACCGGTCTGCTCTTACAATTCCTCGGAAGCCTTCTTCACGTCATTGCCTTTCATCAAGACAACTTCCGCGACGGGTTGACCACCGCTGAGTTCTGGCTCGACGCTGAGGGCGCGGTAGCCGGCATTCGCCTTGAGAGCACTCTGAACTGCCTGGGAGAGAGAGGTCTTGGCTTTCGCCAATGCCTGATTCTGCTCTTTGGCTTCCTTGAGATCATGCCCCGAGCTAATGACCTCGGTCTTCGCGATCGCGCCGGATTTAGGATCGACGATGACTTCCTTGAAGCTGTTACCGCTCGCTGTGTAGACCGACAGCTGCAGCGCGCCGTCTTCCAGCTCGAATTTTGCCGAGATCGGCTTCCCTTCACGTTCACCCGCCTTCAATCCCTGCTCGAGCGAAACGCTCGCTTGGGGCATGGCATGGGCAAGGGCGGCGGGATTGCCACCCTCATCGTCGTCATCATCGTCATCCGCCGAGAAGGCTACCCCGGCAACGCAGAGGACAGCGGCGACCAGCGCTCCAGCGATCACAGTCTTTCTCATATCCATCACATATCCCTCCAACGCTACCGTACAACTCATGGGGCGATCTACGTGCGGGTTACATAGCAGACAACGGCACATGCCCCACCGCATCGCGAGGCCACAGTCTGGAGGTCTTTGTTTAACGCAGATTTATGGGCTCTGACGAAGGAAGCGATCCCGCCGCTCCGCAGTAGTAACTGAACTGAGAACCGTCCTACACTGATAGTGTCGGGCTTTGTTTTCGGTTTGGACTGCTCCGATGAGCTCTCGCGCAGAACGCGCGAATCGATGGGGTAAGACGTGCGCCTATTGGTCATTGAGGACGAGACCCGGATCGCGGAAATCGTGAGGCTCGCGCTCCAACGATCGGGGTTCGTTGTGGACGCTGTGTCTCTTTGTGCTGACGCACGACACGCGTTGTCGCGCTCGGTCTACGACGCTGCGATCCTGGACCTCGGGTTGCCGGATGGCGATGGAATGAAGCTGCTGGACGAGGTCAGGTCAAGGGGCGACTCGATTCCGATTCTCGTACTGACTGCGCGGGATGCGGTCGAGGATCGGGTTCAGGGCCTGGATAAGGGCGCGGACGACTACCTCGTGAAGCCGTTCGCCATGACCGAACTCGTCGCGCGCACGAAGGCCTTGCTCAGGCGGCCGGGTGGGGCGCTCGGACGGACGCTGTGCGCGGGAAATGTGAGCTTTGATACGGTCGGTCGAGATGTCAGGGTGGGTGACCAATCACTCGTGCTACCCCGGCGCGAGGCCGCCATCCTCGAGTATCTGATGCGGCGGCTCGGGCGCGTCGTTCCGAAAGCAGTCCTCGAGGAGAAGCTCTATGGATTGGGTGACGAGCTCGAATCCAACGCCATTCCAACATGTCCACCATCTGCGCCGTCGACTGCTCGACTCCGGCGCTCAGGCCGAAATTCATACGGTCCGAGGTGTCGGTTATCTCCTGATTGAATTGAAGGCATGACACGCACGCCCTCGCGCTCCTTGCAGCTTCGTCTGGCCATACGGCTGGCGCTTCTCTACGCTGTGGCAACTGCGGTCATGGTCGGGATTCTGGTTTTTCGGGCTTATGACACGGCCGAAACGCTGAACGACCGCGAGCTGAGCCGACGGGCCGACGATCTCGGGCGCGCCGTATCGGTTGACCACGCGGGAAATTTGCGTGTTGAGTTGCCGCCAAGCCTTGCGGCCGCTTACGCGGACCGTCGCGAGACCGACATTTACGCCATACGCACGCCGGACCATCGCATTCTTGCGGCATCTCCCGCAAGCCTTGGCGAGCGAGTGATGAGTTGGCCCGCGCCGACTGACGATCCGAGCTACTTCCACTTGACGGATACAGGCGAGGGACGGCGCGACTACTATGGACTCAGCCTGGAAGTCGCGAGCAAGAGTGGACCACTATGGATATCTGTTGCGCGAGCCGACGGAAAAGACGCATTGGTCGATTCGCTGCTGTGGGACTTTTTGATCGATATCGCGTGGTTGATGCCGGTTCTCGTCGCAGTCACTGTGCTGATTGGCGTTTTTGCGATTCGAAGGGGGCTTGCGCCCGTCAGGGCAGTGTCGGAAAAGGCCGCTGCAATCGGGCCCAGCGCAACTGCGGTTCGACTCCCGGAAAACGACGTCCCGAGTGAGATTGCGCCGCTGGTGGCCGCTGTCAATCGCGCCTTAGACAGACTCGAACAGGGTTTCGTCATTCAACGTCAATTCACTGCGAACGCGGCTCATGAGCTTCGTACGCCTCTGGCCATCGTGACCGGCGCGCTCGAAGCTATGGACGGAAACGGGGAGCTTGCGAAGCTGAGAGCCGACGTCGCTCGGATGAATCGCCTGGTCGAACAACTACTACACGTCGCTCGTCTGGACGCAGTTGCACTGGATGTCTCGCGCAGCGTCGACCTCAACGATGTCGCCGCAACGATGGTTGCCTCAATGGCACCCTGGGCAATCGCTCAAGGGCGAAAGATCGCGTTCGCCGGCGCTGGCATCTCCATGCATGTGAAGGGCGATCAGCACGCCATTTCAGATGCGTTACGCAATCTGATCGAAAATGCGGTCGTCAACTCACCGTCTGGGGATGAAGTGACGGTGACGGTGAGTCACGGCTGTGTGTCGGTTGCCGACCACGGTCCTGGCATTGCTCCTGAGGACCGCGAGCACCTGTTCAAGCGCTTCTGGCGCGGACGCGGGGCACGCACCGGCGGCGCGGGTCTGGGACTCGCCATCGTGAGCGAGATCATGAAAATCCATGGAGGAGTGGTCAGCCTTGCCCCGAACGTTGGGGGCGGATCGGTTTTTTCTTTGTCATTCTCTCCGGGGTTGTCGACCAAATGACGGGACGGTTAAAGTCACTACACAAATGGCCAAAAGCTCAAAGCCACCCAGGATCCGGGCTGGTGAAACCGCCGTCTTCATTCCGGCGGGCTTACCGCCCAAAGGACGGCGGCCTTGAACAACGCCAAACCTTCCGGACGCAGCTGATCAAACGTGTCCTGCCACAGAAAGAAGCTCACGCGGCGGGCCGGAGCCAGGAATTCTCCGTTCATCGTAGCGCCCCTTTCGTATGCAAAGATGGTCGCCTTCGCGGGATCTCCGCGGATTGTCGCGATGGTCACTGCGCCGAGGCCGGGCTTGCCCCAGTTCATCTTGCAGTGTTCGTCGGTCAGCACGTTCTGAATACCGGCTGAAAGCCCGGCTGCCAGCGGATGCGGTGCATTCACGAGCCAGATGAAACGCTGGTCGTCATCCGTGCCATAGTCGCGACCGTTCTTGAGGTCCGTCATCCCCAACTCGCCGAGCAGATCGTTCTCGAAGGTGAGCAGTGGAATCGTCACATAGCGGTACTTTGTGCCAACGTCGACCGCGTCCACCGTCTCGGAAATGATGACGAAGTCCTGACCCTTTGTCGCATCAACGGGTGTGGCCTCGTTCGCACCGGTAACCATGAAGCCGAGCGAGCGCAGGAGCTGCATCGCGTCCTCATCATTCTTGCGCCAGGATTCCAGTTGCGCAATGCGCTTTGGGTCCGTCGGCTCCCCAGTCCGCGCCTTCTCGAGCTTGATCTGGTTGTAGACGTAGAGAACCTTCTTGCCATGTGCAGCATTTGGGTTGACCGTCGCGGCCCCCGATGCCCCTGGCCATCCGACGATCATCAGCGCAAGAAAAGCGCTCAGCTGGAGACTGAATCGCTGGATGTGCATCTCGTGATTTCCCCCCCTCAAGGCCGTTTCCGGTCCTTAGGGCGGAGAATGCCTCATGAACCTTAAAGGAACCTGAATGACGCACAACGGGTGATCTGCCTTGCCTGGGGTGCCTGCGGAGTAACTTCGGCACGTGGATTACCGGTAGTGGTCGCCGGTCGTCCACGGTCGGGTCTCTAAGTTTCTCCTAAGTCTCGCTATCTACACTGAAGGTCGGCAACAAACGGGAGTCGATCCGGTGAAGCGTATACTGCGCACCGGGAGTTCTCGGCGCCTCACTGACTGCACCGGTGCGTGGCGGACAGTCAGGCGCCGATGCCTCAGGATGTTCCGGCTTTATTCGAAAACGCCAACTCATTTGCTGTCAGGATGTCTGATGTTTGTGCCAAGCGGTCATCGATGAGGTGGCGCCTCGCTTATGCGTTGCTCATTTGCTGCGTACGCGGAGCCTTTGCCCAGACGGATGAGATACAAGTGTACGATGCCGGTATCGCCCCGGTGGGCACCTTCAACCTGACCTGGCATAACAACTACGAAGCCTCGGGCGGCCGATCTGCGGCATTCGACGGCGGCGTGGTCCCGAATCATTCTTTAAACGGCGTCACCGAGTGGGCCTATGGCGTCACCAGCTGGTTCGAGGCGGGTCTGTATCTACCGCTCTATAGTGTGAGCTCCTCCGGCGCGGTGACTTACAACGGTTTGAAACTGCGCACGCTGTTTGTAGTACCCAATGCCCCGTCGCGGCAGTTCTTCTACGGCATCAATTTCGAGTTCAGCGACAACACACGCCACTGGGATACCAAGACATTCACTGCGGAGATCCGACCGATCATCGGCTGGCGGGCTGGCCGGATCGAATTCATTGTCAACCCCATCCTCGACTATACCTCGCAAGGGGTTGCTGGCCTCGACTTCGCGCCTGCAACACGCCTGGCGTATCGGATCAGCGCTGCCTGGTCCGTAGCAGCAGAAGAATATGACGATTTCGGGCCCTTGCGGCGATTCGCCCCCGCGGGGCAGCAGTCGCATCAACTGTTCGCCGTTCTCGATCACCCGATCGGCAAGACCGATATCGAGGCAGGTGTTGGGTTTGGGTTGACGGGTGGGTCCGACCGCCGGGTGCTGAAATTGATTGTGGCACGCGATCTGAACTGACCCGGTCCTGTCGGAGGGAGTGTGTCGGTTGCAACATCGCTGCCAGAGCGCTGATGACCCTCGCCCGAAGCGACCGGCCCTCCGGTGATCCTCCTTAAACTGCAATTTAATAACGGTTTTGCCGGAGTTTTTCGTACACTTTGGCATTCACAAACGTGAGCGTCGATGCTAAGAGCGGCCTCAGACATGCGGTCCACTGGCCGTATAGGAATGTGGGCCGTAATGGGCATCCTGATTGTCCCGGCAATCCTCGCTCCCATTTGGTATGTCTTTCAGTCGCGGCGACCTGAGACGAAGCTTCTCGGCCCGCCGCCGCCATCCGCATCCGTGGTTGTGACCACCACAGACCGCCGGGATGTGCCCGTCGAACTGAAGGGTATCGGCATCGTCCAGGCGTACAACACAGTTATCGTCAAACCCCGCATCAGTGGCCAAATCATGCAAGTCGTCTTCACCGAGGGCCAGCAGGTCCGTCAGGGCGAGGTGCTCGCAAGAATCGATTCGCGCTTTCTGCTCGCGCAATTGCATCAGGCTCAGGCCACACGCGCCAAGGACGAGGCGCAACTGGCCAACGTAAAGAGGGACTTGACCCGGTTGACCGACGTTTCCGTCAAAGGATTCGTCTCCCAACAGCTCGTGGACGGGCAGCGGGCCCAGGTCGCCACGTTGGAGGCCACCGTAAAGGCCGACGAGGCGGCGATCGAGAACACTCAAGTCCAACTCGATTACGCGACCGTGACGGCGCCGATTGACGGAATGACGGGTATTCGGATGGTTGACGTGGGCAATGTCATCTCGCCATCGGACGCGGGTATTGTCGTGATTACGCAGATCAAACCGATTGCGGTCATTTTTACATTGCCCGCGGATATGCTCGCGGCTATGGCGCTCGGCCAGGCAGGCGGACCGATCCCGGTTGAGGTCTTCGATCGGGACGACAAAACGCGGCTCGCCGCCGGGCGCCTCGCGTTGGTCGACAATCAGATCGATCGTACTACCAACACCGTGCGGCTGAAGGCGGTTTTCGACAACGCGGACAATACCCTCCGGCCGGGTGAGTTCGTCAACGCCCATTTGCTCAAAACCGTGCTGCGGGGCGCGACAGTCGTTGCAAAGGGGGGCGTTCAGTATAACGAGCAGGGTCCCTTTGCCTGGCTCGTACGCGCGGATAGAACGGTCGAACCGCGTCCCATCGTCGTAGGACCCGCAAGCGGCGAGTGGATTGTCATCGAAGGCGGCCTGTCACCCGGTGATCGGGTCGTTCTGGACGGGCAGTACAATCTGCACCCGGGAGCGTCCGTCCGCTTGCAAGCACGAAGCGCTACCGCATCCGACGGAGGCGGCAGCGCACTCAGTGTTCCCTAAGTTATGAACAGCGCAACACGCGACTCGCGATCGTGGTTCAGGGGGTCCTCACCTGATCGATCGACAGCCCGCGGTAAACGCCCATGAGCTTCTCTCAGGCCTTCATCGACCGACCGATCGCCACGGCTCTGCTGATGTGTGGCGCCGTGTTGACTGGAATTGCAGGCTATCTGCTCCTGCTACAACTCGCTGAGGTTAGAGTCCTCGAGCGTGTACTGATAGAGCAATTGGGCCAAACGAGGCTCCGGCGCAAGGTCGATATGCCCGGCGAAACGCCGCTCATTCATACTGTGCGCGGCATCGGGTTTGTGCTCCGTGCGCCAGCTTGAATTCTTCCGCACGACGAGCTTTCGCTGGGCGGTTGCTTTCGCAACTGTCTTCGCGGTTGGCATGGGCTTGCTGTCTGGAATCATCTACTGGCAGACCGCGAGGTTTATAACGCGGCGGGTCGATACTGAATTGCGGGTATACGCTCAACTCGCCACGCGCGAGCCACGTCTCGAGGCGAATGACCCACTGCAACGCTTTTTCGAAAGTGATCCGGAGCAGGTCAAAATAGCCGGGTTGTTCGATGCGGCCGGTCATCCACTCGCCGGAAATATCAGGCAGATCCCCTCGGGTCTGCCGCCGCTGGGCGTAGCCGGCGAGCTCAAGGTCCCACCGGCCAGCGGCACTCCCAGGATACAAAGCCTGAGAGTGTTAGCCCAACGATTGCCGGACGGGCGGCTGCTGGTGCTGGGCCGCAGTATGAGCGTGGTGCAGGCGATCGATGAGATCGTGAGAGCGGGGCTGTTGCTCTCACTCATCCCAATGCTCCTCCTGGCGCTGCTCGGCGGCATCCTGTTAAGCCGCGGCGCGCTGCGGCGCATCGCGGAAGTTCATGGCACGAGCCGACAAATAATGGCGGGCCAGTTGAACAAACGCCTGACAGTCAGTGGCGGCAATGACGATTTCGACAAGCTGGCCCGCATCGTCAACGAGATGTTGGATGAAATCGAGCGGCTCATGCTGCAGGCCAAGGGAGCCGGCGAAGACATTGCACACGATTTGCGCACACCCTTGACGCGGCTGCGCGGCCGGCTGGAACGGGCCATGTCGGCGTGCTCCAGCGGCCCCGATGTCGCGGCCACGCTGGGTGCTGCAATCGAGGACATCGATCAGATCCTGGGCACGATTACCGCCATTCTGAGGATCGCCGAGGTCGATCACGGGCAACGCCGCGCGGCGTTTCGGGAGGTTGATCTGGCGGACGTCGTGCGTGAAGCCGCCGATCTATATGAGCCAATCGCCGAAGAAAAGGGGATTGTCATCGATTTACGCATCAACAAGGTAAACGCCCTGAGGGGCGATGGCGATCTACTCTTCGAGGCCGTCGCGAACCTGCTCGATAATGCGATCAAGTTCACGCCGAGGAGCGGACACGTTGAAGTGTCTATTCACGAAGGCGAGCAGGGAGCTGTGGTGCGGGTTAAGGACAGCGGACCGGGCATCCCGAAAGGTGATTTCGCGAACGTGCTACGCCGCTTTTACCGTGGGGACCGCAGCCGTCAGACCCCAGGCACCGGATTGGGTTTGAGCCTGGTGGCGTCGATAGCGCGGCTACATGGATTTGGCCTGGCGCTCGATGATCGAGAGGCCGGTTGCTGCATTGAGATCGAATGCTGGCAGCACTAAACGGTGTTGAGGCGTGACCGACTCGAGCCCGTGCCGCGGGAACGGGCGGGTGGGCGGGTCATAAAATAACTCCAACACGGCGACCGGTTTGCCAGTGCCGCCGAAGCGCGCCAGGCTCCGCGCCGTTTGTTGGGTGCTCGGCCGCTAGCTGGCGAAGGGGTGCCTATCGAGCGGATGAGTTCGGAAGGGTCCTTGCGCGGTACCCGGCGGCGAGATTAGTTGCAAGTGCTCCCCCATTTCCGGGACAATACCCTAGACAAAATAAACAAACCTCCGCGCACGTGGAAAGGCGGGGAGTCGGCGCAATCCGGGTGATGAATGGCGCGCGTATCTGGCAATTGGGAACCCGAGGGGTAAGGGATGCCAACAGTGGGACTGAATGATTCAACGGTATCGCGCCGGTCGGGATCTCTCGACGCCGCGACGCCCAGTATTGCCGCGCTCGATGGCGCTGGGCCCATCTGGCAGCAAATCCGGCGGGTCCTGGCTCGGCCCATTCTGAGCGGCGAATGGCCTCCGGGAACGCGCATACCGCCCGAACTGACGCTCACGAAGCGCTTCCGTACCTCACGCATGACCGTCGGGAAGGCAATAGAAAGCCTTGCCAAGGAGGGCTTCGTCGAGCGAAAGCGTAAAACCGGCACTGTCGTGGCGGACCGTGCCCAGGAGCGACCCGTATTTGAGATCTGGGACGTCGCTGACCTCGTCGCCCAAGCGGGTGGGACCTACTCTTATAAGCTTCTGGAATGCATGAAGCTGAAGCAGGATCCCGAGAGGCGCGAGCTGCTGGGTGTCTCGCGTCGAACTCCGACGTTGTGGATGCTGTGCCTGCACTTGTGCGACGAGATGCCCTTTCAGCTCGAAGAGCGGTTGGTCAACATCGACGCCGCTCCCGGTATCACCTGCCGCCCGCTCGAAACGGTTGGGCCGGGCCTGTGGTTGCTTGGGCACGTACCGTGGACTGATGCCGAGCACAAGATCTCCGCTCGCGAGGCGCCCCCGGACATTGCCCAACATTTAGGAACGAAGGCCGGGGCGGCGTGCCTGGTTGTGGACCGGCGCACGTGGAATCAGGGAACTCCAGTCACTTACGCGCGACTTTGGCACTACGGTGCGCGGCACAGTCTCGTGGGCCACTTCGAACCGGCCTGCTAGCTCACCCGACGTAGTTCGTTGCACAAGAGCAAGAGCGCTTGCGCTGACGCGCTTCAGCCAGCTTCCGGAAGCTTGTGCTGCGCCGACAAGTAGCGGCGAATGCTCCTTTCGTCGGCGAAGAAGCGCTTGCCGTTGGCTTCTTTTGGAGTGAGATCCTCGTCGGCAATCTCGCGCCCGTCTGCCAGGATGAGTACCGGTATCCCCTGATGCGCCTCCCCGAGTATCTTCACGAGCGCTGCGCGGGGACGGGGAAAGTCCAAATAATGCACATCCAGAAGCACTCGTAGCTGCGGAAAGAAGCTCAACAGGCCCTCCACGGGAAGCGAATCACCGCAGTACAGCGGACCCACCCCGGCGTTGTAGAAACCCGGGCGAAGCAAATATAACTCGTCTTTCATGCCGTCGTTCTCCAACAAAAACATGGGAGGGCGTGGTCCGCCGAAAATAAACATTTCGATCAGTGTGCAAAGCTGCGGCGCAGTCTTTGAATACCGATCACTGCACCCGTGCAACTGAATGCCAGCCCGATCAGGAGCAGCAGCAGCAGCAGAACTACACGCGTGGTCGAATGCACCAGAAGTACGGGAAAATTAAACGTATGCAATGCGTAATAGACCCAGGCGTAAGCCCGTCGGCTGGCATCCATGACGACCAACATATTCCCGGTTCCACCATCGAGATACACCCGCAACCGTTGCGAGGATCCGACGCTGAACGGCACTGCGGTTTCGCCCAGCGATTCCGCGACGGCGTAGAAGTCTGGAGTCGAAGCAAACGCTCGCTGGATGAGCTGTTCGCGCGGCCACGCCGCCTTCAGTCCCGTGATCAACAAGGATGTTGGGATCACATTGGTTGGAGCGGTATCCGGGCTATCGAGCCAGAAGACCCGCGAAGAAGTGGGACGACCGCCCTGGGCCGCGACAAAGGGTCGGCCAGCAACTGCCCCATATCGAATTTCGGCTGCCGGCCCGACACGGCGACTGAATCCAGGCGGCACCGCGCGCGCGACCGAATCGAGCGGCATTCCCTGAAATTGCAGTACGCGATCCGGCGAGACTTCCCCCTTGGAGAACAGCCGTCCGTGATCCATGGACAGCCAACCGCTGAAAATCCACACCAACACGACGACACTGGCGAAGAGCCCAATGACATGGTGCCATCGCATCCAGCCGCGAAAGGGTGACCAGCCGGATCGACCCGACGCGCGAGTTTTCAAAAACCGGTGGATGCCCAGCCATGTGCCTGCAACACTCGCCAGCAGCGCAATGAGGGAGAGCCACCAAACCACCTGATTCCAGGCGGACCAACTTTTTCTCAAGGGAGTGAAATAAATCCAATGCAGCACTGCGCCACACCAGTTCCAGGCGCGCTCCGCACCCCGAGTCTTTTGCAATACCTGTCCGGTGCGAGTCGAAACATAAAGGTCTGTGCGATCGGCGTCGTTGAGTCTCACGCGATAGAACGGCCGGAAGGAATCGAAGTGCTGATGGACGATCCATTGGTCGTATTGCAAGGGACCCTCCACGCGGCTCGCACTCCCACCGCCGAATCGTTCGGCCACGATCCGGGCCGTCTCGGCCGAAAACAGGGGCGGCGCCGGCATGCCATCACCCGAGACGGCAACGGGCCTGCCGTCTGCAGCGACGGCCAGATACGTCGGATGACCGGCGACACTGATCAACAAGAGCTGTGCGCTGCCCGGAGCTTGCGCGAGCACTTCAGCTGGGTCACGTACGAGCCGTGACCCATCGACAGGCTCGCTGTGGGCCAGGCGATCGCTCTGCGTCAGTGCTGGAAATGGCACGTACAAAAGCACAGCGCCACTCACGAACCAGGCGATGAACAGGAGGCACAGCACCACACCGGACCAGCGGTGAAACCACGTCAGCCATCGATTGGTCCGCAGCCAGAGTGAGCCCATACTTTTAGAGCTTAACGTACAGACCTAGCTCCCAATAACGCGGTTGTCCGAGCATCAGCTCAGTGGGGTAGTAGATGTCCGCCCACTGCGCGTACGCCTTGTTGAACAGGTTATTGACCCGCCCGGTCACCAATATTCCCGGCTTGAGCTCATACGACACATACGAGTTCACCAGCGCGTAGTCCTTGAGAACCAATGTGTTGGCCGTATTGCCCGGGCGCGTGCCGATATAGCGCACGCCACCTCCAATCTCCAACGGCAGGTTGGCGATATTGCGCAAGCTCGTCCACAAGTTGGCGGTCCAACGCGGAATGTTCGCGGGCTGAACGTCGGAGTAGCTCGCGCCCGTCGCGGGATCGTTGAAAGCCGTGTACACCGAGTCCGTATACGCAGCGTTCGCACTGACGGTCCAGTCGTGGGTCGGCTTGAAGTTGGTTGTGAGCTCGATCCCTTTGGAGGTCTGGTTGGCATTGGCCTGCGTTTCTGTGCCGGTCTGCACGAGCATGTTCGACTTCTTGATGTCATATAGAGCGAATGTCACGTCAGCCAAGCCGCCGGGCGTTCGCGCCTTGACACCCGCTTCAATCTGATGGGAATTGCTGAGTGCAAACCGACCTTCGGGTGCATTGACCAGAAAAATGTTGTTCGTTCCCGGGGGATCCTTGCCCGTCGTCCACGACACGTAGGGCGTCACGTAGTCATTCACGTTGTAAACCAACCCGACCCGCCAGTTTGTCGAAGAGTAGGCCTGGGTGAAGCCGTTGGCCAGTTCCGTCCCCTGAGTGTTGAAGTTCTGGCGAACCAGGTCGAGCCGGTCGTAGCGGCCGCCGGTGACCAGCTTGAGCGGCGCAGCCAGATCGATTACGTCTTCGAAGAAGGCAGCATAATCGTTCCAGTGCGTGGGGCTATCGCGCGGCGCGAGCTCGCCCGGTTGCAGCAGCGGGCCGAACAGGCCCGGTGAGGGATTGAACGGGTCGACCAGGTCATTGTCCGGAAATCCCCGCACGCGGTTGAAGTTCAGGTGGCTGTAGTCGAAACCACCGACCACCGTATTCGGCAGCCCAAACACGGCTCCCTTGTACGATACGCTACCCTCGTCGCCAATCAGATTCTGTTGGTGAAACACATAGAAGCGATCACGATTGATCTGCGGACTGGGCAGTGGGTCGCCGTTCAGATCCACCGTCGTGGGCTGGTAGGTCTCGGCGTCTTTCCACGCGCGATTGGCATGAAAGTAGTAGATGAAATTCTGCACGGTCAGCTTTTCATTCGGTGTCCACTTCACCAGGAGTTGCGGCCAGCTCTGCCGGGAATGAATGGACGCATCGCCGACGTTGTAATTGACGAATCGCATCCGTCGGTCGAGTGCCTGCCCGGTCGAGGAGCTGATCACTCCAGTAAGTGGCTGTGTCGCGAATGAGGCCGGAACCAGCGGTGTGCCGTAGTAGGTCGAGGGATGGTCCTCGAGCCAGTCGATCGTCAATTGGACGTCCAAAGTGGACAGGGGCTTCCACAAGGCGGTAACGGTCGCCTCGGTCGTGTTGGACGGGTCCCGCTGGACGTAGCCTTGCGTGGCTGTACGGCTGACGTCAGCCCGAATCGCCACGCTGTCGCCGAAGTGGGTCGTTCCGCCGAGGCCGACGTTCGTGGAGTCAAAACTACCTGCCGACGCCAACCCTTCGATCTGCGGTGTCTCGAAGCTCGGGGCCTTGTCGACGACGTTGACTGCGCCGGCAATCGCACCCTGTCCATAAAGCACGGACGCCGGTCCCTTGAGGATCTCGACGCTGCCGACATTGAACGAGTTCTGATCGCGAGTGGTCATGTTCGACGGACCGATGTACAGCCCGTTGCGCAGAACCGTGATCTGATTGCCCGTGAAGCCGCGCATCGAGAACTGCGATTGATCACCGGGCGAGCCACCGGAGGTCACGCCGGCCTGGCTGTCGGCGGCCTGCTGGACGTTGATGAATCCGCGGCCGAGCATCTCATCGCTATCAATGACCTCGAGGGTCGCCGGCAACTCCTGAGCGCTGAGGCCCAACCGACTTCCGGTCGGAGTGAATTGTTCCAGCGAACGCAGCTTGGCCGCTGTGATCGTAACCGTATCCAGCGAAACCGCTTGCGACCGGTCGGCGGTGTCATCGGCCCGGACGTGCGACGCGGTTCCAAGAACAATCAATGCAATGGCGAGAAGCCCGCCGCGGCCGCCGGTGTGAGTGTGCATGTATCGACTCCCCGTGAGTGCGTGATCATGGCCCCTCGTTCTTTTCTGCAATCATTCTTATTGTCTAGTCAATTTAAGGATCGTACGAAAAACCACGTGTTGTCAAGGTGGCCGACGAATGCCGCGACGAGAGGCTGGCAGGGAATGTCACGCTCAGCGCGGACCAGCAATTGTCGCCCGAGGGTTTTCTGGCCCGGCTATTGTCAGGTCAAAATGGTACCATACGGGGGTAGGGTATAGACATGAGGGCGATATGGGACACACGGTTGCTGAAAAGACCAAGCTGCTGGCCCGCGTGCGCAGAATCCGCGGACAGGTCGAAGCCTTGGAGAGGGCGTTGGAGACGGAGAAGGGCTGCAACGAGGTTCTGCAGCAAATCGTAGCGGCGCGCGGAGCGATGAATGCACTCATGGCCGAGGTTATTGAGGAGCACGTGCGCGGACATATCGCCAGTCCGTCCATCACCAGCAATGCCGAACGTACCAAGGGCGCCAACGAGCTTGTTGAGGCCCTTCGCATGTATCTCAGATAGAGCAGGAGCTGCCGATGAACGCTCAACACGATCACGGGACATCGATCGACCTCGCCGAGCAGGCGGCTCGCCGCACTATCGTCCCTGAGGCTCATGGGCATGCCCACGTCGAGGAGGCGGGACATGACGACCACGACCATGACCACGCTTTCGAGTGGCCGGAAATGCTGCGCATCGCTCTCGTCGCCGCCGCTGCCGCCGGTGTCTGGTGGCATGTATGGGAGCCTTTCACGACCTTCAGCCTGATCGGCGTGATCGGCTTGCTGGTCGGCGGCTGGCCCATCTTCAAAGAAGCGCTGGAAAACCTCCTGGCGAAACGGATGACGATGGAGCTTTCCATGTCCATCGCCATCATCGCGGCAGCGGCAATTTCCGAGTTCTTTACAGCCCTCGTCATCACGTTGTTCGTGCTGGTCGCGGAGGTGCTCGAGGGGATGACCGTCTCCCGGGGCCGGCGCGCAATTCGCGATCTGCTGGATTTTCTGCCGCGTGCGGTGTCTGTCCGCCGCGCTGGGGCTGTCGCGGAAGTCCAAGCCGACACACTGACGGTGGGCGATGCTGTACTGGTGAATCCGGGCGGCCGTATTCCGGTGGACGGCACCGTGATCGCGGGTCATTCCTTCGTCGATCAGGCGCGCATTACCGGGGAGTCTCTGCCGGTTGAAAAAACCGCCGGAGCTGCCGTGTTCGCCGGCTCCATCAACCAGTCCGGGGCGCTGGAGATTCGGGCTGAACGGATCGGCCGGGACACTAGTTACGGCAAAATCATTGAAGCGGTGGAGCAGGCGGAGCGCTCACGCGCGCCGGTGCAGCGCCTTGCCGATCGATTGGCGGGATACTTGGTTTACTTTGCTCTCGGCGCCGCGGTGCTCACGTACATGCTGACGCGCGACATTCGCTCGACGATTTCGGTGGTGATTGTGGCGGGGGCCTGCGGAATTGCAGCCGGCACGCCACTTGCGATTTTGGGTGCCATCGGCCGTGCGGCGCGCGCTGGTGCGATTATCAAAGGCGGACTCTTCCTGGAGCAGCTGGGCAACATCAACACGGTCGTACTCGACAAGACCGGGACGCTGACCTATGGACGGCCGGAAGTTCGCGCACTCGTTCCGGTAGACGGCACAGAGGAAATCACGCTGCTGGATACAGCCGCGTCGGCCGAGCTGCGATCCGAACACCCTTTGGGCAAAACGATCGTCGCCTATGCGAGAACGCTCGGACGGACGTTGCGCGAGCCGGAACGCTTTGCATATACGCCCGGCCGCGGCATAGAGGCCGTCGTGGACGGGGGGCAGGTTTTGGTGGGCAACCAGGTTTTGATGCGCGCGCATGGAATTGTCATTGCCAGTGGTCTACTGGCCCAACATCCCGAGGCTTCCGAGGTGTTCGTCGCACTCGATGGCAAGCTGCTGGGCGCTGTTGTCATTGCCGACCATGTCCGCGCGGAAGCGGCTCAGGCCATTCGGGCCATCCACGCGCTGAGCATCAAAACAATTCTCTTGACCGGCGATGCGCACGAGGTTGCGGAGGTCATTGCCGCCCAACTCGGGATTGCTGAGTTTGAAGCGAATCTATTGCCGGAGGATAAGCGGCGGCGCGTCAAAGACTTGGTTGGCCAGGGACATACCGTGGCAATGGTTGGCGATGGGATCAACGATGCACCGGCGTTGATCGAAGCTCACGTGGGGGTCGCGATGGGCTCGGGTACCGATGTCGCCCGCGAGAGCGCCGATGTCGTCTTGCTGGGCAATGACCTGCTGAGATTCGCCGAAACGCTGGCGGTGGCGCGACGTACGCGCGGAATTATATGGGCCAACTTTGTGGGCACGATCGGTGTGGACCTGCTAGGCATTGGCCTTGCGGCATTCGGCCTGCTCAACCCTCTGTTGGCAGCCTTCATCCACGTGGCCTCAGAAATGACGTTTATCTTGAATTCGGCACGCTTGCTGCCCGGTCGCGAGGTGGCTCGCAAGGCAGCCGCGGCTATGGACGCAGACACGCGTCTGATTACCGGTTGAGTACAGCGGCCGTCCACTGAACGCGCCTGTGTCACAATGGAACGCGGAAAAAAGTGCCGCTTTCATCGGACGGGTCAGATGGATTGGGTCGAAGCCGGCATCGTTCTCGGGCTCATTCTCCTCAATGGATTCTTCTCCGCTTCGGAGCTGGCGCTGTTTTCCGCTCGAAAGGCGCGCCTGCGTGCACGGGCCGAGCGCGGCGAGCGGGGTGCGCGCGTTGCGCTGGAGCTTCTCGATAATCCAACTCGGCTGCTGTCTTCCCTTCAGATCGGCATCACGCTCGTAGGGATTTTGACCGGTGTGTACAGCGGCGCCGCGTTTGCAAAGCCCCTCGCCGAGCCGTTGCGGCGACTGCCGTGGATCGAGCCGTATGCGCAGGAGGCTGCGTTTGCAATCGTTGTCGCGGCCGTGACCTACCTCTCGCTCGTGCTCGGAGAGCTCGTGCCAAAGCGCTTCGCTTTAGCGCATGCGGACGGTATGGCCACCGTCGTTGCGATACCCATGAGGTGGGTTGCGCGCGCGGGAGCGCCCCTCGTATCGCTTCTGCAAGTCTCGACTGAGGCGATCTCCCGGCTCTTACCCGTGCAGAGCGCGCCGCAGCAGTCGGTGACGGAAGACGAGATTCGCTCGCTCATTGCAACCGGCGCGAATGAAGGGGTCTTTCACCGGCGCGAGAAGGAGATGATCGAGGGTGTGCTGCGTCTGGCAGACCGTTCGGTCGAGTCAGTCATGGTGCCGCGCGGAGACATCATCTGGCTCGATGTGAACACGCCGCTTGAGGAGCTGTGGGCCGAAGCTCGCGCGAGCGGCCACGCCCGGTTCCTTCTGTGTGAGGGCGAACTCGAGCAGCTCATCGGTGTCATCACGCTCGCGGACCTGGGCGAGGCATTACGGCTGGGAATGCTTGACCGGCAGCAGCACGTCCGGCCTCCGTTGCACATTCCGACTTCCGTGTCGCTATTGAAGCTCCTCGAGTTGTTCCGCAGCTCCAGCGTCCACCTGGCGATCATTACGGACGAATATGGAGGAATCAAAGGCCTCGTGACACCGTCCGACATCCTCCGCGCCATCGCGGGGGAGCTGCCCGAAACGGGCAGCCGGGAACAAGCGGATGCCGTCAGGCGCGAGGATGGCACTTGGCTCGTGGATGGGCATCTGTCGATTCACGAAGCGGAGCGACTTCTGGAACGCACGGATCTGGTGCACGGGGACGATTACCACACCGTCGCGGGATTCGTGTTGTGGCACCTTGGCCGCGTACCCGTCGCGGGCGAAACGCTCACCTGGCGGGATTTGCGTCTCGAAGTCATGGACATGGACGGGCCGCGAATCGACAAGGTACTGATCGGTCCGCGCGTGAAATCAGGAGAACCCGAGCGCGCCACAGGGAGCTGATCCGAAGGAGCATCCTCCTGCCACGTGTGCCTGTCATACGCGGCAATTTCTTCAGCATCATCCGTATGCGCTTCAGGTTTCAACTGGAACTGGTAACGGCTCGCCGGTTGATCGCCCGACCCGAGTGAACCTCAGGACCCGTCTGTAAACTGCCGGCAGCACAAACAAGGTCAAAGCAGTGGAGGTGATCAGTCCACCAATCACCACGGTCGCGAGCGGCTTTTGGACCTCTGCCCCCGCGCGCGTGGCCAGCGCCATCGGCACGAATCCCAGTGAAGCGACCAGCGCGGTCACGAGCACCGGCCTCACCCGCTCGAGTGCTCCGTGCAGGATCGCCGACTCGACATCTGGCTCGATTTCCAACTTGCGGCGTATCGAGCCCATCAAGACGAGTCCGTTTAGAACCGCAACTCCCGAAACGGCGATGAAGCCCACGGCAGCCGAAATGGAGAAGGGCATTCCGCGCAGTGCCAGTGTGAACACTCCGCCTGCGATGGCGAGCGGTACGGCTGTAAAGACGGTCAATGCCAATATGGCACTTCCGAGCGCCATGTACAGAATCGCAAAGATCAGAGCGACACAGATGGGTACCACAAGCGCCAGGCGTTGTTTTGCGGCCTGCAGATTCTGGAACTGGCCGCCCCATTCCAACCATGAACCGGCTGGCAGCTTGACCTCTCGATCAATGGCTGCTTGCGCATCGGTGACGTACGAGGCCAGGTCGCGTCCGCGTACGTTGGCTTCCACGTAGATGCGTCGCTTGCCGTTGTCCCGGCTCACTTCGTTCAGCCCTTCGGAGAGCCGGAACGTGGCGAGCTGGCGCAGCGGCACAGACCGAGGCTCTTCGCCGGTGCGCGCCGGCAGCATGACTGGCAACGCGCCGATGGCGTCGGCGTCGTTCCGCTCGATGTTGGGAGCGCGAACCACGATCTGAAAGCGCTTGTCACCCGAAAATAGCAGGCCGGCTGGCCGTCCGCCGAGCGCTGCCTCAAGGGTATCGGCCACCTCCTGGACCGTGAGGCCGAATCGAGCAATGGCGTCTCGATCGAAGCGTATGTCAAAGGTTGGAAAGCCTTTCGTCTGGGCAACGCGCAGGTCCGCGGTACCGGGCACTTTGGACAGAACTGCCTCGATGCGTTTGGCTACTGCCGTCATCTGGTCCAGGTTATCGCCATATATCTTGACCGCGACATCGCTGCGCACACCTCCGATCAGTTCGTTGAAGCGCATCTGGATCGGCTGCGTGACATCGTAGGCGTTGCCGACAATGGGCGCGGTTTTCTCTTCAATGCGCCGGATGATGTCGTCCTTTTTCGTCACGCCCTCGGGCCACTGACTTTTAGGTTTCAGCATGACGTAATTGTCCGATGCATTCGGTGGCATCGGATCTGCCGCTAGATTGGCGGTACCCGTCTTGGAGAAGACGAGTTTGACCTCGGGCAGCGATAGGATCTGCCGCTCGAGGGGTAGATCCAACTTGACTGATTGCTCGACGGAGGTGGACGGAATTCGCACCGACGACAGGTTGAAGTTCTGCTCATCGAGCGTCGGCATGAATTCCTGTCCGATGAAGAGGAAGGTGAGGGCGGCCGCAAAAAAGATGACTCCCGCTCCAGCGATCACCGGAAAGGGGTGCTGGATGGTGCGGCGCAATCTTGGCTCGTACCAGGTCTTCACCCGCACGATCACGGGCACCTCGGATTCCGCAACCCGGCCGCTGATCAGGATGGCCGCCAGCGCCGGGACCAGGGTGAGCGATAGGACAAAGGCGCTTGCCAGGGCCAGCATCAAGGTGATGACCATGGGCGAGAACATCTTGCCTTCGACACCCTGAAACGTCAGACACGGAACAAACACGAGGAAGATGACGAGCTGACCGTACACGCTCGGGCGGATCATCTCCTGCGATGACTGAATGACCTCGGCCGATCGCTCTTCCTGCGTGAGTATGCGTCCTTCGCCACGCTGACGCTCCGAGATTCGCCGCAGAGTATTCTCGACGACAACGACTGCGCCATCGATGATGAGCCCAAAATCCAACGCTCCGAGGCTCATCAGATTACCGGTCACCTTGGATGCATTCATGCCGATGGCGCTCATCACCAAAGACAGTGGGATCACCAGAGCGGCGATCAGTGCCGCACGGGCATTTCCCAGCAGCAGGAACAGGACCGCAATTACGAGTAATGCACCGATCGCGAGATTTTCGCCCACAGTCGTAATCGTTGCGACGACCAACTCCGAGCGATCCAGTGCCACAAGCGCCGTGACCCCGGTCGGTAGTGACTTGCTGACTTCCTGCAGTTTCGCGTGGACTGCTTGCGCAACCGTGCGGCTGTTCTCGCCAACCAGCATGAGTGCGGTTCCAATCACGACCTCATAGCCGTTCTTGCTGCCTGCACCGCGTCGCAGCTCGCCGCCCACCCGAACAGTTGCGACCTGCCGAACCGTAACGGGAACGCTCGCTCGGGTCGCCACCACCGCCTGACCGATGTCGTCGATCGAACGGATCCGCGCATCCGCACGCACCAGATAGGACTCTCCCGCACGCTGGATGTAATTCGCGCTCACCGAAAGATTGGCTGACTGCAGGGCTTGAGCCAATTGGGAGTAGGAGATTCCGAAAGAGCTGAGTTTGGTTGGATCGGGCTCGACCACGAACTGCTTTTCGTAGCCTCCCAGGGAATCGATATCTGCAACTCCCGGCACCAAACGCAGCTGTGGTCGGATGACCCAATCCTGCACCGTGCGTAGATAGGCCAGTTGGGAGATCTCATCGGGCGATCGTTCCCCGTCCTCCGTCAGAAAGGAGCCATCGCTCTGCCAGCCCGGACGTCCATCGTCCACCGTCGCGCCTTTTCCGTGTGGATGGGTGAACTCCACGCTGTACATGAAGATTTCACCCAGGCCGGTCGAGACCGGACCCATCTGCGGTTCGGCACCATCGGGAAGATTGGGCCGGGCCTCAGACAGGCGTTCGGCCACGCGTTGCCGCATGAAATACAGGTCGGCGCTTTCCTTGAAGATCGCCGTTACCTGACTGAATCCGTTGCGTGAGAACGAGCGGGTGCTCTCCACTCCGGCAAGGCCCGCGAGTGCGGTTTCGATCGGAAAGGTTACGCGCTTCTCCACCTCAACCGGACCGAGCCCCGGCGCCAGAGTGTTGATCTGCACCTGCTTGTTCGTGATATCCGGCAGCGCGTCGATGGGAAGCAGGAACAGTTGCCACACACCGTAGCCGGCAATGGCCGTGGTGAGAAACACGACGAACCATCGCGCACGAACCGAGTGGATCAAAACAAAATTGATCATTACTCGTCCTCCTCGGCGCCTTTGCCCAGCTCAGCCTTCAGAAAGAAAGCATTGCGAGTGGCAATTTTCTCCCCGGCTGCCAGACCCGACAGAACCAACGATCGGCCGCCGCTTCGCGAGCCTACGACCACCGGCTGGACGCGGAATCCCGTTTGAGTCCGGGCAAATACGACGTCGCGACCGTCGATTCGCTGTACCGCCTCTTCCGGAACGACAAATCCTGCCGGACTTGCAGCTCGTGGGGTGATCATTACCTGAACCAACTCACCACTCGCCGGAAGACCTTCGAGCGGGTTCCTGCCGGCACCTGGGCCGTCTGACCTGGACTTCTTCGGCGGATCAGCCAGGGACAGCACTATCGTCGCGGACCGTGTTTGCTCGTTAATGGCTGATGTGACCGACCGAACGACAGCATCGATCGAGTTGCGTGATCTCGATTCGACAACCGCCGGATCGCCCGCAGTGATGCGAGCTGCGTCGGCAGCGGTAACCGAGGCCTCAAACTGAATATGACTGGGATCCGCGATCCGGAAGAGTTCCGTATCCGCCTGCACGAACGAGCCCAACCGGGCATCAGCAGCCGTGATATGCCCGGATAGCGGGCTGACGATCTGTATGGAGCGGCCATCCACCCCCACATGCGCATTTGCGGCCGCTGCACGCGCCCGTCGCTCCTCCGACTCGGCCGCGCTTAACTGAGCCTGGGCCGTCTCCAGATCCTGACGCGGTGTGACATGTTGCTCGAACAGGCCTTTCTCACGCTGCATGACCGAACGGGCAAGGGACGCCTTCGAAATTGCGACATCGCGGTCAGCGGCAATCGCAGCGGCCTCGCGGCTCTCGACTCTAGCCAGGGTCTCCCCGGCTCGCACCGTGTCGCCGAGGCGCTTGTCGATGCTCACAAGGGTGCCGGCTGCGTGAGCCGTAACAATTGCTTGCGCGCCAGGCGCAGGAGACACGGCGGCGGGTGCCCGAATCTCCGCGCTGAGATTCCCGGTCGTCACGGTTTCCAACTCAATCCCGACGGCTGCCAGATGTGATTCTTCCAGATCGAGTTTCGCCGCGCCTGCGGAGGCTTCCGTTGCATCAGGATGCAGCGCAGCACTTGACACTACCGGCTTTGTGGTCATTTTAGCCAGGGCAAAACCCAAAGTGCCGGCAACGAGCAGGGCGAGGATGCCGAACAACCGGCGTTGATTTGTTTGTGTGGCGCTCATGGGGCGTCCTCAAATGGAATGCGGCCAACTAAATGGGAAAGAGTGATTTCAGCCCGAACGCGGGCGAGGCGTGCTTCGACCGATCTGAACTGCGCCTCGCTTAGCGCACGGCGAATGGCGAGCAGTTCGATGAGGGGCGTGCGGCCAGCCTCATAACCGATCCGGCCCAGTCGATACGCCTCACGCGCGGCCGCTTCCGACTCATTGGATGCTTTCAGGCGCCAATCTGCAGCCCGCGCCTGGGCGAAGGCGGCTCGCCAGTTTCCCTGCACCTCGAGTCTGACTGAGGTGAGCCGTGCGTCGGCGGCATGAAGTTCCGACAGCTGCGCCACGATCGCGCCACGATTGCGGTCGAAGATCGGCAGTGGAACTGAGACACCGGCAACGAGCGCGGTAGCATCCAACCCAGCAAGCCGCCGCGAGCCGACCGAAACCGTGATGTCGGAAATCGGGCGCTTACGTTCCACCTCCAAACGACGGGCTGCTGCATCACGTTCCGCCTCGGCGGCGCGAAGCGCCGGAGTTTGCGGGGGAATTTCTTCTGAGGGAAGCGTCAATCTCTCAGCGGCGCGCAGAAGAAGCGGACGGACATCGCTGTAGGGCTGCGAAGTACCCGCAAGCACCGAAACCTTGATCAGCGCTTCGCTCAGGTCTGCTCGCGCGGATTCAAGATCCGCCTGAGTGTTGGTGACAGCCGCCTGCGCCTGAATGGATCGGAGGTCGGATTCCCGGCCCGCTTCGACCAACAGCCTGGCTGCGCGCTGGTCCTCACTGGCGCGCGCCAGTTCTTGCTCCAGCAATTGCACACGCTGTCCGGCCCCTTCGCAGCTTGCGTAAGCGGTGGCGAGGTCGCGAGCAAAATCCGCTCGCACCTCCTCATACCCAGCCTTTGCGGCCTGAACGTTCGCTGTCTGCGCCGCAATGCGCGCGCGCCGCTTGCCCCCGATCTCGACCGTTTCGCTGAGCGATACCGTGTTTTGTACCGGCGAGATTCGGGAGAAGTTGTTGCTCCCGCTGAAATTTTCCGACTGATAGCTGACGCTTGGGTTGGGCAGGGCAGCGGATTGTCTCGCAAGCCCCTGAGCGGTCTCCAGGTTGGCTTCGCCCTCGATCAGCCGCGGTGACAGCTTCTCGGACTGTTGCAGCAGCTCTGAAAATGGTGGCAAGGCTTCAGCCGCCGCTGTGATTGCCGCGGAAGATCCGAGCAGGGCCAATGTGAATACCGCCATGCGAAGCCGTACGGCCTCGCGCGCCAATGGGCGCAAGTCAAAGCATCCCATGGATGCCTCCCGTGAAAGTTATCTAGGCTGCAACCGCAGCCAACTGAACTGTCAGGCTTTCAGGGAGCGACAGGAGGGGCGTGGGAGGGAGGTGTAAGGTGGAATGCGCCACGTCGCACGGGCGGGCGCAGCTCGGGACGGTGTACTCGAAGTCGCAGCACAAGTGGCGGTTCGAGCAGGCAGAACAGAGCTATTAGTAACAGCGCAGGCGCATAGGCGTCGGCTGAAAGGAAGAGCTTAGCTACCGTCTGCACGGAGTCATCAGCATCGACGTCGCCGTGGAACAAATGCGAGATCAGATGTTCCGGCGAGTCCTCGTCTATCATCGTGACGACATGATGCGTAGCCGCGCTCGAGCCGACAGAATCTTCATGCACCAGGTGGGCATGGGTTCCGGTAAGCCGAACGGCTGCCAGAACCAGGCAAAGAGCTACGATGAGGAGACGGCGTACACGCACATCGTGATGCTCGCATACTTGCCCAAGCGCTGTCATTCGCGTTGCGGGCCTCCGCTGTGAATTCGGAACGGGGCAGGCGGGTTTGACCCCGTGCTGCGTCCTACTCGATAAAGATGGCCCGTACCCGATTGGTTCTTAGCGCCTGATTGCAATGGCAAGCTCATCGAAACCGGAGACTGGCGCCCTGCCAGCAGGCTCTTCCGGCCGCGATCGGGTCTTTGAGACTCTCTCGCGGCGGTTCCGCACTCCATTGGTGCGTTTTTTCGAGAAGCGAATTGGCCGCCACAATGAGATCGAAGATCTGGTTCAAGAGGTCTTCATGCGACTGGCGGATGACGGCCGAGTCGAGTCCATCGAGCATCTGGAGGCGTATCTCTTCAAGACGGCGGCCAACCTGCTACGTGATCGGCAACGCAGGCTGACTGCGCGATCTTCGCAATCCCACGAGCCCTATGAGGAAGAGGTGCATGGCAGCGCGCGGGAAACGCACACACCTGAACGCGCATTGCTCGGGACCCAGGCGATTCAACAACTCGTAGCGGCTCTGCACGAGCTGCCGGAACGTACGAGAAATGTGTGGGTTCTGTATCACGTCGAAGATCTTCCTCACGCCAGCATTGCCCGCCAACTCGGAATTGCGATCAGTACGATCGAGAAGCATCTGGGCCGAGCCAACATGCATCTGTTGAAAAGAATTGAACGTCCGACAGGGTGGTGAGGGGAAGAACATGGATCGTCGTACTTTGAATCAGATTGCGGAGGAGGCAGGTTTCTGGGACGCACGCCTGCGTGCGCCGGATTGTACGGATACCGATCGCGCACGGTTCGCAACATGGCGCGACCAGAACCCCGGTCACTGCGCAGAATTCGAGCGCCTGCAGTTGATCGCCGCTACGGCGCGTCAGCAGGTCACCCGTGCCGACATGCGCGCCTTGCGGGACGCCGCACTTCGAGCAGGTGGCTCTTGGCGCCGGAACGCACTGCTTGCGACGGCTGCTGCGTTGACGGTGCTTGCGTTGGGGGCGAGGATCTGGATTGAGCACCCTGAATTGTCTCCCGCTGCATCGATTCGGCATTTGATGGCTTTCGTTCAGCGGGCGGGGCCTGGGGAGGAGGGTGAGCGATATGTGACTCAAGTCGGCCAGCGATCCACCGTAACGCTCCGCGACGGCTCAACTGTCGAGCTGAACGCGAAAACGCTGATCAAAGTCGCATTCACACCGACGCAGCGATCGATCGAGCTCGTTGGCGGGCAGGCACTTTTTCATGTGGCCAAGAACGCACAGCGCCCCTTCGTCGTGCATGCCGGCGACCGTGAAATCCTGGCGATCGGTACTGCGTTTGATGTCCGCCGCGACGCGAGTTCCGTGCGTGTCACGTTGGTCGAGGGAAGGGTAGCGGTCTCCCGCGAGCCGCCCTCGGATCCGGCTGCGTCTTCCGGCACACACCAGATCCTGGCGGCGGAGCTGTCCTCGAAATCGTCCGCCAGAAGCGCGACTGCAATGCGCCGTGAGGCTGCGCCGTTACCGGCAGGAGGCCCTGACTCAGCGGCGGGTCAGGAAGTTTTCCTCGAACCAGGGCAGCAACTATTTGCGCAGGAAGTATCCGGCGACTCAGTGGTCCAGTCGGTCGATGTACAGAAGGTCATCGGCTGGCGCGACGGCCTCGTGGACCTCGAGGATTCCACACTCGCTGATGCTGTGGCGGAGATGAATCGACACAGCCCCGTTCAGATCCGTCTTCGCAGCCCACAATTGGCGGCGCTCCACGTGAATGGCGTATTCCGCGCAGGCGAGCAGGAAGCATTCGTCACGGCCTTGGCGAGTTACTTTCCCATCGCCGTCCAACGTCGCACAGATGCGGAAATCGTGTTGACTGCGCGCTAGTCGGCCCCGTCCCGGGTCCCTCAAAGTAGCTCTCCGGCGTGGCTCGCGAGGCGGCAGATCGCGCCGGTGTTGCGGCTTTTGCAAGTCTCTCGTCATAGAGACATTCCAAAAAGTAATTGCGCGCAACAGGCGGGTTGATCTTCTCGTTGCGTCTTAACCGTACACAAGGCCCTCAGTTCGTCTCGAGGGGTGTGATGTCGGGGAGTGTCGAGAATGAAAGTCAGCCTGTTCGACATGAGCGGATTGCGTGGCCGATTCAAAGAACGCTTGCCGGGAAATGCACTCCATTTGACCCTTGCCGCCGCCTTGCTGTTCCTGGGCCTCGCCGCCCGGACGTCCGTCGCAGCGGCCGACGGCCTGAAGACTTTCAACATCGAACGTCAATCCCTATCCTCCGCGTTGAACGAATTTGCGCGACAAAGCGAGCGACAGATCCTGTTTTCCACAGAAATCGTGCGCTCCAAGCAGGCGCGCCCCATCAAGGGTCAGTTGGAAGCCGAGGCCGCGCTTCGCCTGCTGCTAAAGGGCACGGGCCTGAAATTTCGCGTTACCAGCGACAACACCATCCTGGTAGAGGCTGCCGGCGGTGGGGACACCGCTGACCTGCCGGTGCCTGCGGATTCCGTGCGATTGGCGCAAGTCAGCAGCGTCTCGAGTGCTGTGAGCGCGAGCGGCGCGCAGCAGATCTCGTCCGAGGATAGCGCCGGTCGCGAATCCATGGGGGAGGTCACGGTCACTGGATCGAGAATCGTTCAGCGAGACTACAGCGCCAATAGTCCGATCACGACGATTTCGGCGGATGCGATCAACTCCACCGGCGCAATCACGCTCGAGAGCGCCCTGGATACATTTCCGCAGTTCACCGTGGGCAGCGGTCCGACCACTACTGGTTTCTTCGCATCCGGCCAGGCGACGCTCAACATGCGCGGCCTGGGGAGCGTTCGCAATCTCGTGCTGCTGGACGGCCGGAGAATTCAGCCCTCGAACAGTCAGCAGGTCGTGGATATCAACACGATTCCGAAAGCGCTGATCGAGAGCGTCGAGATTATTACCGGTGGCGCATCCGCTGTTTACGGGTCCGATGCAGTGGCTGGCGTGGTGAATTTCAAGACGCGCAGGAACTTCCAGGGCATCCAGCTGGATGCCGAAGTGAGCCCAACTCAGCACTATGGCGGCACGCCTAAGGACTTTGCGCTCACAGCCGGCGGAAACTTCGGTGACAAGCGCGGCAATGCGGTGGTCTCTGTCTCCTACACTGAGCGCGGCCCCATTGGTTTCCTCGACCTGCCGTTTTATCAAACCTGGGCTGGCGCCGGCGATTTTCGCACCTGGCAGGGTACCTACAATCCGGCGGCCAACCGGCCGAGTCAGGTAGCACTGAACAACGTCTTCGGATCTTACGGCGCGGCGCCGCCACCGCCATCGAGCTATCTCGGTTTCAACCCGGATGGAACTGTCTTCGCCGCCAGCAACGGCTTGGCAAACTTCAAGGGCGGGCTGGGTCTGAAACCTTCAACCTCGGGCACGAGCATTGCCTATACCAATATATCGAGCATCGTACAGACGCCGCTTGATCGCTATACGGTTTTCGCCCGGGCCACCTATGCCATCACTCCGGAAATAGAAGGCTTCGTTCAAGCGCAGTTCGTTGATTACAAGTCGCAGACGGTGGCCGAGGCGGGCAACACCACTCTGACCATACCCGTGACAAACCCGTTCATTCCGGCCGATCTGGCGACGCTGTTGGCTTCGCGCGCCAATCCAAATGCCTCGTTCTCCCTCGAGAAGCGTTTCTACGAAGCTGGGCCGCGTGCTTTCAATCGTAAGTTCGATACCTATCAGATCATCGGTGGCCTGTCGGGCGCGCTGCCGGTGGTGGACGGAACCTGGGAGGCCTACGCGAGCCATGGTTCGACGGATGTCACCCAGACAAACCCGGGATCTGTGGTTGCATCCTCATTGACCACATTGCTGAATGCGAGCGATGGCGGCGCCAGCATCTGCAGCGGCGGTTATGACCCCTTCGGCTTGACCACATTATCGCCTCAGTGCAAGGCGTACCTGACGCGCGTTCCCTTGCAGACGACCAACCTCACCCAGGACGTGGCCGAGGCCACGGCGCAAGGGCACATCGTCACGCTGCCGGCCGGAGACATGCGATTCGCAGTCGGACTGGACTACATCGCAGATCGGTTCGACTACTCGCCGGACGGGGATATTGCCCTGGGAACCATCGTGGGGGTGCCGCAGTCTGGGGCGAGCTTCGGCTCCACGCACGTTATCGAGGGTTATGCGGAGTTGCTGGTGCCCGTCCTCGCCGATCTTCCCCTGATCAAGAAATTTGATCTGGACGCTGCCTATCGCCGGTCAAAGTACAACCTTTCGGGAAGCGTCAATACGTACAAGGCGGATGCCAACTGGACCGTGGTGCCCGCGTTTCGCTTGAGGGGCGGTTATCAGCGCGCAGTGCGCGCCCCCAATGTGGGTGAGCTGTTCACAGCACCCACTGCGGGCTTTGCCAGTATTGGTGAAATCACCGCGGGCGGCGGAGATCCCTGCGCTTCGAACAGCGTGGCGCGTACTGGTGCCAACGCAGCTCAGATCCAGGCGCTGTGTGTCGCCCAAGGCGTGCCGGCAGGACTGATCGGTTCCTTCACCAACGCGCAGAATGAGATTCCGTCCACCAACGTTGGCAACGTGGATCTAAAGCCGGAAACAGCCGATACATACACAGTGGGAGCCGTGCTCAACGCCCCATCCGAGCGGCCTTGGTTGAGCGGGCTACAGCTCTCGGTGGACTACTACAAGATCTCAATTGAAGGGGTAGTCGGTGTCATTTCGGGGCTGCAATCCTTGAACAAGTGCTACAACCTGGACGGCTCGAATTCTTCGTACTCCGCGAGCAACTTCTACTGTGGGCTGCTTACGCGCGATCCGACGACCGGCTCGCTGACGTCCGTTTTGCAGCGGACCTTGAATCTCGGGGCTTATAAGACGAGCGGCGTGGACTTCCAGGCAGACTGGCGCCTGGGCCTCGACACATTCGGGTTGTCACCTGCCGCAGGCTCGGTTGGATTCAACACCGTAATCAGCAGGTTGGTGAGCTTCGAAGTTCAGAATCAGCCGGGCGGCACTTTTGCAGATTACAGCAACACCGTCGGCGCCTCTACCAACGGCGGAATCGGCTCCCTGCCGAACTGGAAAACGACCACCAGCGCGAGCTACCTGGCGAGCAGTTGGACCGCCGGTGTGCGCTGGCGCTTCATCGGGCGAATGCGCTCGCTTGCCAAGGTCAGCAATCCAAACTCAACGACACCGGATACCGCCTCGAACAGTCTCTTTGACATGTTTGCAAACTGGAACGTCAATGACCACATTTCAGTGAACGGGGGCATAAACAATTTATTCGATCGGGATCCTCCGATCATGGGTGGCGTGCCAGGTACGACGGAACCCTCCACATACGACATCCTGGGACGCACCTTCTATTTGGGCGCCAGAGTGAGGCTTTGAATGAACGGCAGGTTTCACGTGAAAATCAAGAGGACTATTTCCGCGTTGGCGCTCGTGGCGAGTCTGCTGGGTATGCCAGCCCTTGGTCACGACATCACCCTCTGGCCCGAGCAGGATGGCAAGGCTGTCAAGCTCAAAATGTACTACGGAGATCCTGGGGATTATCAGCCCATCGACAAGGTGCGGTTTGTCGAACTGGCTGTCTTCGACTCCAAAGATGTGAAGATCAGCTTTCTGCACGACATCGAGCGAGGGGCCGATAGCAAGGTGCTGACCACTCCGGCTCTTAGATTGGGTGACTGGCCATCAGGCACGTACGTCGTGGAGTCCCGTTACGACAATGGTTTCTACATCCACGACGGGGAGAATCGGGCCGTTGCTACGACGAAGGAGTGGTTTGCGGATGCGATCGATTCCGCGCATTACCTGAAGTTCAGCAAGGCGCTGTTTCACATTGGGGGTTCGGGCAGCGGCTTCGATCGGGTAATCGGTCACCGTCTCGAATTGATCCCGCGTGCCGATCCATTCGCTGCAAAGGACGGCGGCTCGCTGCCTGTCGAGGTGCGCTTCGATGGCGCCGTGCTCAAGGACCATATCGTCGAAGTCGGTGACGAAGCCGCAGCGTCGAAGGGGCCGGAGTTGCGGACTGACACTCGAGGCATCGTTCTGGTGAAACTTGATCACAAAGGCTTCTACCGAATGGCGGTCGATCACCGTGCCGCCTCGAAATATCCTGATTTGTTTTCCTTTGACGACTATACCGCCTCACTGGTGTTCAGCCGGTGACCTTGAGGTTGAAGATCGAATCCATTCATTGCCGAGGGACTTGCGAAATGAAATCCATGCTGCGCGTTTTGGGGTTAGCCATTAGTGCAATTGCTATGGGCGCGTTGAACACCGCCGACGTAAATGCTCAAGCCATGTCGGGGCGGAACATCGGGAAGAACCGGGTCAGCGTGTCCTACTACAAGACCCCACCAGGACGGCAGGACGAATGGCTCGCCTTGTACAAGAAGTACCATCGACCCATCATGGACTTCCAGGTACAGAAGGGCGTGACGATCAGCACTACGCTGTACGCCGCCGGAGATCACTCGCCCGGCCAGCCCTGGGACTTCGCAATCATCAATATTTCCCCGCCAGAAGGCGAAGGCCCGAAACTCGGCATGACGCGTGCCGAGGTGATCCGCAAACTGTTCCCCAACATCGAGGACTACGTGAAGGGTGAGCGCGAACGATGGGCGCTGACAGTGAATCACTGGGATGAGACGCTGATCGAGATCGACGTCAACCGTGAACCGCTGTCGGTGTACTACCCGCTGGATGCTCCGCCGAAGAAGTAAGAACGGCACGATCGGCGCGGGAGAGCTCTACTTTCGCGCAGTGCATGTCTTTCGGGTGCCCGGTCGTTCAGGGTCCCGGCGCCTTGGATGGCCGACGCGCGCCAATGCGCGTCGGCCAAAGAATCTGCCGTTTGTACGCGGCTTTTGAGGATTCCTTCCCGGGCGCTTCGCCCAAATAGCACGTTGCGCCGGGCCGCTTTACTATAATTCTCGCGTCATCCGCAATCGCCACAAAAGAACGGCGCCGGAGTTCTATCAGTGAACTGCTTCCTATCGAGCATCTGCATGACGCGTAAGAGCATCCTTCCAAGTTTTCTTGCGGCGCTGGCGGCGTCCGCATGCTTGATCGTGGTGTCCTCGGCTCACGCGCATGGCATCTGGTTTGCGCAACGCGCGACTCAGCTTGCACTGCTCTACGGCATAGGCTCCGACGATCTCGACTCGGTCAAACGACTGCCGCTGGTCGAAACCATCGCCGGGTACGATGCGGAGTGGAAACCGATACCGACAAAACTGCGGGTCGCCGGTCCGCTGCTCCTGGTAGACAGCGAGAGCCAGCCGACGGTGGTCACGGCCGTTCTCTTTAACGGAATATGGAGCAAAACGCCTGAGGGCGAGTGGCTGAAGAAGGGCCGGGACGAGGTCCCGAATGCTACGACCAGCGAGAAGAACTATAAGTACGCCGTCCGCATCGTCGGGCCACTCAGTACACCCATTCCTCCATTGCCCGGGCAAACACTGCAGATCTCTCCCGTCGATGCGACACTGCCCGTTCTCATGGGCAAACCGTTGAAGGTACGCGTGCTCTTTCATGGCAAACCCGTCGGTGGAGCCCGTGTGATGTGGGATTGGCTCAATGACCCTGACGGCAAGCCGGTCAAGACTGCAGCGGATGGTACGGTCACTATCAAGGTTCGGAATCAGGGGCTCAACGTCATCACCGCTATTTATGACGGCCCGTCGGACGAACCGACGAAGGCCACCAAGATGGAACATTTGGCAACCTTGTCGTTCGTGCTGCCGCACGCGCCTGAATAGCCCACAATGCGAGAAAATCTTATGAAGACAGTGTTGTACTCATCAGTAGCGCTACTGCTACTCGTCATATCGCCATTCAATACGGCGCAGGCGCACGGAGGCACCCAGCCTGAGCATGGTGGCGTTGTGACACTCGTGGGCGACATGACGTTTGAGCTGGTCGCCCGCGCTGACGGAGTCGAGCTGTACGTCGAGGACGACGGCGAGGAGATCACCAGCGCCGATTTCGCTGCCAAGCTGACCATCGTCAACGCCGGCGCCAAGTCGGACGTGACACTGACGCCCGCCGCCGGAAACAAGTTCGAGGTCAAGGGCGTAAAGATTCCTTCCGGGGCCAAAGTGACGGCGCTACTGACACTCAAGGACAAACAGTCCAAGATAGCGGCAAACTTCACGATCAAGTAGCCGGTCGCGATTCGCGGGCCCTGCTGCCGGCGTGGCCTGCTCCCTGCGCTGGAAACGCACTGATACCCGGCACCGCGGACGCTGCCTGGAGGCCTGTTGAATGGATGGTCCGATGCTTGCGGCGATGTCGGAGCTCGCGGAGGAGATGCGCGCGATCCGGCATGACATTCATCGCCATCCGGAGCTCGGTTTCAACGAGCGGCGGACCTCCGCCCTGGTCGCGGAGCGCCTTCGGGCGTGGGGAATTGCAGTGCACGAGGGGATCGGCAAGACCGGTCTCGTGGGGGTGCTCAGTGCGGGTGCCTCCGATCGTGCCATCGGACTACGTGCGGATATGGACGCCTTGCCTATTCATGAAACGTCTGGGGTGTCGCACGCCAGCATTCATCAAGGCATCTCTCATAGTTGCGGTCACGACGGCCACACAGCCATGTTGCTTTGTGCGGCTCGATACCTGGCCCAGACGCGCCGGTTCAACGGTCGCGTCCACCTGATCTTCCAACCTGCCGAAGAGGGACAAGCCGGCGCCCAGGCAATGATCGATGATGGTCTGTTCGAGAGGTTTCCCTGCGCCGAAATCTACGCGCTCCACAACTGGCCGTCGTTGCCGATGGGTACTGTTGCGACTCGCCCTGGAGCGATGATGGCGGCCGCGGATCGTTTCGACGTCACCGTTTGTGGCGCGGGCGGTCATGCCGCTCAACCCCATCTGACTTCGGACACGATCCTGTGCGCGGCGCAGATCGTCACTGGCGCGAATACTCTGGTAGCTCGCCGGATCGACCCCCATGCAGCCGCCGTGTTGTCAGTAACGTGCATCCACGGTGGCAACGCGCACAACGTTCTGCCGTCCGAGGTAAGGATTACCGGCACGGTCAGAACGTTTGACCCTGTAGTTCAGGACAAGATCGAAGCCGCGCTGCGTGAGCTCGTCGAAGGCACGGCGAAGGCGGCCGGATGTACGGTGACTATCGAGTACGTACGCTACTACCCTGCGACCATCAACGATGCTGAATGCGCGAAGCACGTTCTCGAAACCAGTCGCGTGCTATTCGGCCAGGCTGTCATCCCCGACGCTCCGGCAGCCACGTCGGAAGACTTCGCGTTCATGCTGAGGAAAGTGCCGGGTGCGTACGTGTGGCTGGGTCAGGGGTCCGGCGCCCATAGCGTTTCATTGCATCATCCTCGCTACGACTTCAACGATGACGTACTGCCGATCGGCGCCGCCTTGTTGGCTGCGCTCGCTGAGAGGCGGCTGGTTTGAGCGTCGGTGTTTGACCAAGCGATGCCGTTTTTTCTTGGGGCATTACGGCAAGGTGCGAATCGTCAAAGGTGAGCTGGGCGACCTCGGGCCGCTCCATGGCCTTGGATTGAGTGAGCGCCGCAAAGCAGTTGGCCGTCGAGGTCATGTCCAACCAGCGACTGAAGCGCGCCGCACGCGCCAGCATACGGACTAGGGGTACCGGATGGGCATTGCTCGACAGCGCCTTGAGCGCTGAGATGTAGTCGTCGCGGAACACCGTTGGCACGATGATGCGCGTCAGCCCGGCCTGCGTTAGGAAGTGGTTCATTGCTACGCGCGCCGTGCGACCATTACCATCAGTAAACGGATGCACTTCTGCGACCACAAACATTGCCAGCGCGGCGCGGTTTGCCGGGGTCGCTGCACTCATGATGCTTTCGTATCCCTTCATCAGGGTTCCCACCACCATCTCGGGGCTCACGAAGTAGGTCTGCCCGGCGCGGTTTGGCTCAGTCTTGAATTCTCCGGGATTCTTATCCCGTCGTGACTCGATGACCCGCCGGTTCCACTCCTGGAGTTGCTTCAGGAAAGCCTCGGAGTTCGCATGAACGATCGGCGACTGCTTCGACCTGAGGATCGCCTGGTAGGTACCCAGGATATCGTGTGAATCATCCTCCCGATATTTCATCGGACGGCCATTCACTACGATGTCGTGCGCCTCCTTGATCTCGAACTCCGTGCCCTCGATGTAGTTCGAGAAGTACGTTTCGACGAAGGCCTGCAGATGCGGATCAGCCTTCGGATCCACCGGCGGTACCTGCAGTGGATTTTGCTGCAGCTCCACGGCCAGGACCTCGAACAGATCGAGACGAGCGCTGTCGTAGGGCCTGCGTGCAGCCCGCGCGATCGCAACAGGGGCGCTCAGGCGAGCCGTGCGCGTCCCGAGAAGCGCGCCGATCGTCGTATCCAGCTGCTTGAACTCGTCGCTGAGCCCCAGGGATTCGGCAATCGTGCGCGCTGCGTCACGGATGTGGTTGATGGACCCGCTGATATCGCGACCGATGAATCGATCAAGCCATTGCTCGACTGCGGTTGTGCCGAGGGTTCGCCTCTCCGCGGGATCCCCGCGGCTGGAGGTGAGATTCTCGAGAAGCGCGCGCGCCTGACTGGAGATGAACGCATCCCCACCGAAAGTCGGGATGCGGATGTCGGAATCGAGCGGGCCTGGACCTTGCCCGATTCGAAGCCGCACGCCTGGGAGGTCAATCTCGCGGCGGTAAGGACCCGTGAGATAGTAATTTCCGCCCGGCGTGGGCCGGCTTTCGATGGCTGAGCGATGGGAAATAATGCTGCCGGGGGCGAGCAGCGCGCATAGTGCGTACAGTTCGCGCCTGGTGATGGCCTCAATCGGCTGCACTAAGTCGTCGGTATAAATACCCTGATGGATACGGCGCAGTTGGCCTTGCTCGGCCATGCGTTGCAACCGTCGCGCCTCGGACCTGTCTTCGCCGGGCATCACGAGCGGCACGTGTCGCCATTCTCCACGTAATCGAGCTCTTCCGAGCCCAGGATGTCGCTATTCTACACGCAATTCTCAATTTATGTCGCAATTCTATGCGTAATAATGAATTGCCTGGTTAACGACTCCGCTGTCGCGATGCACCACCTAGGATCGCGTAACAGGCGGACGCGGTCGCTTTTTTATACCTAAAATGCCTGTTTTGTCGCTTTCTTCCACATAAATCGATTCCGCCGGATGGGCCCTTGCCACCGCCGTGTGGTCCGTTGGAGTCATGCTATCTGACCGTGGCAGAGGTATTTGGTGTGCAGGTACTCGCTGAGCCCGTACCGTGAGCCTTCGCGTCCGTAGCCTGACTCTTTGATTCCCCCAAAAGGGGCCGCCTCGCTGGCTATCGCACCTTCGTTGATGCCAACGATGCCCGTCTCGAGCCTGTCGGCGACGCGCCAGATTCGCGCGATATCGCGCGAATAGAAATATGCGGCCAACCCAAACGGCGTGTCATTGGCCTGGTGAACGACATCCGATTCCTCGCGGAAGCGGATCAGCGGAACCACGGGACCGAAGGTTTCCTCGTTGAAGAGAGCCATCTCCCGGGTCGCATTAGCGAGCACTGTTGGCGCGTAGTAGTTTGGGCCGTCGGCGATATCGTTACGCACAGGCCGGCCGCCCGTGAGCACTATTGCCCCGCGTGCCACAGCGTCTTGCACGTGACGCTTGATCTTCTCTACCGCGCGCGCATTGATCATCGGTCCGATCTGCGAGTCTTCGCGGCTCGCAGGTCCCACGCGCAAAGCACTGACGCGATTCGTCAGCGCCTGTGCAAAGGGCTCGTATACGGACTCTTGCACATACACCCGGTTCGGACACACGCACGTCTGGCCACCGTTACGGAACTTGGCTTGCAGCAGGCCTTCGATGGCTGCATCCAGGTCGGCGTCCTCGAACACGATGAATGGAGCGTTGCCGCCCAGCTCGAGAGACAGTTTCTTCAGCGTCCCCGCAGCCCCGCGAGCGAGTTCCTTGCCCACGTTGGTGGAACCCGTGAATGTGATTTTCCGTACGCGGCTATCTGCTACCCAGACGCCAGCCACCTCTGCTGCATTGTCGCGCGACGCGGTCACGATGTTGACGACGCCACTGGGAAAGTTGGCATCTTCAATCAGTCGCACCAACGCCAGTGCCGTCAGCGGAGTGTCTTCAGCAGGTTTGGCTACTATCGTGCACCCTGCGGCAAGAGCCGGGGCAATCTTGCGTGCGAGCATTGCAAGCGGAAAGTTCCACGGCGTGATTGCCGCCACGACGCCAACCGGTTCCTTCACGACCATCATCTTCTTGCCGCGCACGGGTTCCGGTATGAGATCGCCGTAGGTGCGGACCGCTTCCTCGGCGAACCACTCGACGTAGGACGCGCCATAGGCGACCTCGCCCCGGGCCTCATGCAGGGGTTTGCCTTGCTCGCGGGAGATGAGTCGCGCGAGATCCTCGGTGTTGGCAACGATGAGGGCGTGCCATCGTTTCAACAGCAGCGCTCGTGCGCGCGCCGTGAGTTCTCGCCAGCCATTAAGCGCGGCGTGGGCAGCACAGATAGCTTCATCTGCATCGACCTGGCTGCTGTCTGGGACGCGTGCGAAGACGGCACCGCTCGCCGGGTCGCTTACGTCGTGCCAGCGTCCTGTGCGCGAATGGCGCCACTCACCGGCAATGAAGTTGCGGCCTTGCATGAGATCTGAGCGGGCAAGCTTGAGGGAGATGTCAGCAGTCACGTGCGATCCTTGCGGCGATGGCTTCGCCCATTTCAGTTGTCGATGCGTTTCCCCCCAGATCCGGCGTGCGCGGGCCCGATGCCAACACGCTTTCGATTGCCGACACGATTGCATCATGAGCCTCGTGTGCGGGTCCGGTGCTGTGGCCAAGGAAATCCAGCATCATGGCGCCGGACCAGATCATCGCGACCGGATTGGCGATGTTTTTACCGCAGATATCCGGTGCGGAGCCGTGCACTGGCTCGAAGAGGGAAGGAAAGGCTCGCCAGGGGTTGAGATTGGCCGACGGCGCGAGACCGATAGTGCCGGTGCAAGCAGGACCCAGGTCCGAGAGGATGTCGCCGAAGAGATTCGATGCCACCACGACGTCGAAGCGCTGTGGTTGGAGGACGAAGCGCGCGCACAAAATATCGATGTGCTGCTTATCCCAACTGACGTCAGGATACAAGCTCGCAACTTCGGCCGCGCGTGCATCCCACCAAGGCATGCTGATGGCGATACCGTTGCTCTTGGTGGCTACCGTAACGTGCTTGCGGGGGCGTGTGCGCGCGAGATCGAAAGCAAACTTCATCACGCGCTCGGTGCCGTACCGCGTGAAGATAGATTCTTGAACGACGAACTCGCGCGTGGTGTTTTCGAACATCACCCCGCCCACGGGGGAATACTCACCTTCGGTGTTCTCGCGCACGATCATGAAGTCGATGTCGCCCGGACCCCGTCCCGCAAGCGGACACGGCACGCCCGCGAAGACTTTCGCGGGACGAAGATTGATGTACTGGTCGAATTCCCGGCGGAACTTCAGCAACGAGCCCCAAAGGGATACGTGGTCGGGCACGGTTGCCGGCCAACCCACCGCACCGAAATAGATAGCATCCATGTCTGACAGCCGGGCCTTCCAGTCCTCGGGCATCATGCGCCCGGTTCTGGCGTAGTAGTCGCAGCTGGCCCATTCGATGTGCGTGTACTCGAGCCGAATGCCGAACCGCTCGGCTGCGGCGTCGAGCGCACGCAACCCTTCCGGCATCACTTCCCGGCCGATGCCGTCACCGGGAATTACGGCGATCCTGAATGGTGCGGCTGCGTCGGTCATGTCAGGACACCTCGGCGCGAATGTCGGGATGATCGAGCACATCGTCCAGAGTTCTTTGCAGGCGCTCGAACAACAGATCCATATCACCAGAGCTGTAGCATAGGGCCGGGGCAAAGCCGAGAATGTTGTCTGTGAAGGCGCGGAAAATAATGCCGTTCCGGTAGGCAATCTGAGTAACTCGCTCACTCAGGCGAAGCGAGGGATCGAACCCTCGTTTGGTTGCCTTGTCAGCCACCAGCTCCAATGCACCCAACAATCCGCGCTGGCGCGCGTCGCCGACGAGTGGATGTTGTAGCAGTTGCTGCAGCCCCTGTTCAAAGCGGGGTCCCTGGGTAATACCGTTCGCGAGCAGCCCGCCTTCGTGATAGAGGCGGAGCACTTCCAACCCAACCGCGGCGCTGACCGGATGAGCGGAGTAGGTATGTCCGTGACCGACTGGAGTTCCGTCCGGCGCGCCGTCCGCAATCGCGGAGTACACGCGCTCCGATAATAGAACGGCGCCCAGCGGCGCATAGCCGGCTGTAAGGCCCTTGGCCACTGTCATGAGGTCAGGCTCCACGCCTTCCGCCTCGCAGGCGAACAACGGTCCGGTGCGACCGAAGCCAGTGATGACCTCGTCGACTACGAACAGGATACCGAGATTGCGGCAAGCCTTGCTCATCGCCTTCAGCCAGCCCTGCGGGGGGACGATCACTCCGCCCGATCCCAGTACGGGCTCGCAGAAGAACGCCGCCACGTTGTCGGCACCCAGCTCGCGGACCTTCTCGCCTAACGCTGCGACGGAAGCGGCGATGACTGCAGCACCGTCTTGGCCCGCGGGGCTGCGGTAGGGATACGGACACGGGATGTGGTGCTGGGTAGGGCGTGGGACATCGAAGTTACGATGGAATGCCGGCAATGCGGTCAATCCGGAACCTAGCGTGGACGAGCCGTGGTAACCCCGCTGCAAGGCGATGAAGTGCTTTTTCTTCGCAAGCCCAAGCGCATTGTAATAGTGCGTGATGTAGCGGATCGCCGAGTCCACAGCGTCTGAGCCGCCCAAGGTGAAGTAGACGTGCCGCAGTGATGCGGGCGCCAGCTCTACCAGGCGGGCAGCAAGGCGGATGGCGGGTTCCGATCCAAAATGGAAATAGCCGGTCGCGTAAGGCAGTCTCATCATCTGCTCGGTGGCGACGCGGACTATGCTCTCCTGACCATAGCCGACATTGACACACCACAGCCCTGAAAACGCGTCGAGCAGTTCGTGGCCATCGATATCGCGAAGATACGCGCCGTGGCCGGATTCCAGGATCGTCGCGCCCCGGCGCTCGTGCTCGCGAAAATTCGCGACTGGGTGGACGAGGTATTGGCGGTCGAGGTCGAGCAGCGAGGAAGTTTTAGGCATGGCGTACAAAACGAATAGCTAGAGGAGGGCATCTTAGTCATTCCACTGCGGTTGGTGGTTCTGCAGTGCCTTTACGGACGCGGACGAGATTGCGTTCTTGGCGCGGACTTGGAATTTTCTGCCGCGCGGACTGGCGCAGCGCGTGCGCGGGGGGCCGCGGCGCGAGTGTGGCAATCTATGCCGATTCATCCGCGAAAATGGCGTTTTGTTCGCCGGCAAACGAAGCGATTGAAGCGAACGGCCGCCCGGCCCATGCTCTAGTGAGCATATCAGTCAGGCCCGCCAACCTTGGATCAACCATGAGCATCTTCAGACCGAAATACATCACCTTCGACTGTTACGGCACTCTGATCCGCTTTCGCATGGCGGACATGGCCCGCGAGATTTTTCCTGATCGGATTGCGCCACAACACATGGAAGCGTTCGTGCGAGATTTCTCTGCGTATCGACGCGACGAAGTGCTGGGTGCCTGGAAGCCTTATGAGGACGTGATCAGCGGTGCAGTTCAGCGCACCTGCAGGCGCTGGAAGATCGAGTACCGCGACGACGAGGCGCAGAGAATCTACGCGGCAGTTCCGACGTGGGGTCCGCATCCAGATGTTCCGGAGCCGTTGGCGCGGATCGCACCGCACATTCCGCTCGTAATCCTGTCCAACGCCTCGGACAATCAGATCCAACACAATGTAGTGAAGCTTGGCGCGCCGTTTCACGCGGTATTCACGGCGCAGCAGGCTCAAGCCTACAAGCCGCGCCTGCAGGCCTTCGAGTACATGCTGGATCGTCTGGGCTGCGGCCCGGAGGATATCCTGCACGTTTCCTCGAGCCCACGTTATGACTTGATGCCGGCCCACGATCTGGGGATTCGTAACAAAGTCTTCGTGGCTCGTGGCCATGAGCCCTCGACGCCGGGTTACGGTTACCAGGAAATAAACGACATTGGTGGTCTGCCGGCCCTCGTCGGTCTATAGCCAACAGTGCCGATGAAACTCGACTCCTACTGGCTCGACACGTCGCCTCGGCTCTCTGTTGGTGCCCAAGTGCCTGTTGACGGGCGTGTGGATGCGGTGGTCATCGGTGGCGGCTTGACCGGACTGTCTGCGGCGCTTGCCCTTGCCCGGCGGCGTGCGTCGGTCATGGTGCTCGAGGCGGGGCGCATCGTCGGTGAAGCATCCGGTCGCAACGGCGGACAGTGCAACAACGGACTGCCGCATGACTTCACCGGCCTGGTGCAACGCTTTGGACTCGAGCGGGCCAGGGCATTCTATCGGGCCTACAACGCTGCGGTCGATACGGTAGAACGGATCGTCCGCGACGAAGGCATCGACTGCGACTTCCAGCGTCGCGGCCGTATCAAACTTGCCGCCAAGCCCGCGCATTTTGATCAACTGGTGCGCGCTCATGATGCCCTGCGCGCGCATGTCGACGTCGACGTTCGGCTGGTGCCGCCGGAGAGAATTCGCGACGAGGTGGGCTCGGATGCTTTCCATGGTGGGCTGATCCAGGCTACCAGCGCGCAGCTGCACCCGGGCAAGTTCGGTATCGGGCTTGCCGAGGCGGCATCCCAAAGCGGGGCACGCATCCACGAGTCTGCCACTGTCACAGGACTCGAGCGTCTTGCACGAGGTGCTTACCGAGTCACCACCACTCGCGGAACCGTCGAGGCGACGCAGGTATTGCTTGCAACTGGGACCACGAGCGTGGGCCCGTTCGGCTGGTTCAGGCGCCGCATGGCGCCGGTGGGCAGCTTCATTGTCGTGACCGAGCCGCTCGAGCGTGCGCTGCTCGACCGTTTACTCCCCACACGCCGCAGCTACGTGACCAGCAAGAATATCGGCAATTACTTTCGTGCGACGTCCGACAATCGGCTGCTGTTCGGTGGGCGGGCGCGTTTTGCCATGTCCAATCCGCGCTCGGATGAGAAGAGTGGCCACATCCTGCGCGTGACGCTTGGACAGACTTTTCCAGAGCTCCGCGATGTGCGCATCGATTACTGCTGGGGCGGGCTGGTCGACATGACTGCTGACCGGCTGCCGCGCGCGGGGCAGCATGAGGGTATGTTCTACGCCATGGGCTATAGCGGGCATGGGGTGCAGATGTCTGTCCACATGGGGCAGGTGATGGTCGATGTCATGGAGGGCCGTGCCGATGCCAATCCCTGGCGTCAGTTGGAATGGCCGCCGATCCCCGGGCATTTCGGCAAACCGTGGTTCCTGCCCGTGGTTGGCGCGTACTATCGATTGCAGGACATTCTGCACTGAGTCACATGAGCGAAAAGAAGTCCCTGCCTCGCCGTGATGTCCTTCGCGGGCTGCTCGCGGCCGGCATGCTGGCGAGCGCAGGCACCGTCGGGAGCTCCCAAGGCAACAGCCAGGGCAACATTGGAGGCAACGCCCAGGGCGGCACCGGGGGCAACACCGACGGCGGCACGCCCAAACGAGGCGGACGAATACGAGTGGCGAGTGTGTCGAGCTCCACGGCGGACACGCTCGATCCCGCGAAGGGTGCGCTCTCAACTGATTACACGCGTCTGTACATGGTCTACAGTGGGCTCACGCAGTTCGACTCGACTTTGACTGCCCAGCCCGCGCTTGCGCAAGAGATCCACGACAGCGGGCGAATCCTGTGGACGTTCAAGCTGCGTAACGGAGTGCAGTTCCACGACGGCAAGCCACTGACTCCCGCCGACGTCGTGTATTCGCTGTTACGTCACAAAAACCCGGCGACCGCCTCCAAGGTGAAAACCATTGCCGAACAGTTTCAGGAGGTCAGGGCCACTGGGCCGAATGAAGTACAGATTCGACTGACGGGTGCGAATGCGGACCTGCCCGCCATCCTGGCCACTTCCCACTTCCTGATCGTCCAGGACGGAACCACTGACTTTCGGACTGCCGTAGGCACCGGTCCTTACAGGTGCAAGGAATTCAACCCGGGCTTGCGTACGGTCGGCGTACGCAATCCAAACTATTGGAAACCCGGCAAACCCTATCTCGATGAGATCGAACTGGTCGGGATTGCTGATGAGTCTTCCCGTGTCAACGCTCTGTTGTCCGGCGATGTGCAACTCGTCAACGCGGTAGATCCACGCTCCATCCGACGAGTCGTTGCTTCGCCCGAGCATGCCGTGCTGGAAACAAAGTCGGGTCTCTACACGGACCTCATCATGCGCCAGGGCATCAGTCCAACCGGCCATCCGGATTTCGTGCTGGCCATGAAGTACCTGCTCGATCGCGAGCTCACGCGCAAGGCGCTCTTCCGCGGCTACGCTACGCTCGCCAACGACCAACCGATTCATCCCGGCAATCGCTACTACCTGGCGGACCTCCCACAACGGCCCTACGATCCCGAGCGCGCGAAATTTCTCCTGAAAAAAGCGGGTCTGATCGACACACGCCTGGTGGTGTACGCCTCGCCGGCAGCTGAGGGCTCGGTCGATATGGCTTCCCTCCTGCAGGAGTCGGCCGCCGGTATCGGTCTCAATCTGGCCGTCAACCGCGTGCCCGCCGATGGGTATTGGTCGAACCACTGGATGAAGCACCCGCTCGGTTTCGGCAACACCAACCCGCGCCCAACGGCCGACCTGCTGTTCAGCACGTGCTTCAAATCCGATGCACCGTGGAACGAGGCTGCCTGGAAGAGCGAGCAGTTCGACCAGTTGCTGCTGGCTGCGCGCGGCGAGGCGGACGAGGTGAAGCGCAAACAGATTTACGGGGACATGCAGGTGCTGGTCCATGAGAAGGGCGGCGTCGGCATCCCGGTCTTCATCAGTCTCATCGACGGCTACGACAATCGCTTGCGGGGCTACGGCTCGATCCCGATCGGCGGTCTGATGGGTTACCAGTTTGCCGATAATGTCTGGCTCGATGACCCGACGAAGCACGCCTCACGTTTCCACGCTCTGAGGAGTTTGCCGGCGTGAATGCGACGACTTTGATAGCGAAGCGTATCGGCATGGCTATGCTGACGCTGCTGTTGGTGTCTATTGTCGTGTTCTCGATTACAGCGTTGTTGCCCGGAGATGCGGCGCAGGCAGCGTTGGGCCAGAGCGCGACCCCCGAGACGATCGCCGCTCTGCGGGCGCAGTTGGGACTCGACCAGCCTGCGCACCTGCGTTACCTGCACTGGCTGTTGGGCCTCTTGTCAGGCAACCCTGGCCAATCGCTGGCCAACAATGTGCCGGTGCGCGAGCTCATCGGGTTGCGGTTGCCCAAGTCCCTGTTGCTGGCTGGCGTCGCAGCCGCTGTCTCTGTGCCGATCGCGCTGTCGATCGGAATTCTATCGGCAATGTATCGCGACTCGCGCCTGGACCGGGCGCTCAATCTCATGACGCTGTCAATGGTCGCAGTACCCGAGTT